>Ga0209521_10004756_pt1 | contig 10790 bp, 10 predicted proteins | sample Rifsed19ft4_FD_184016 | JGI IMG/M metagenome (GOLD analysis project Ga0209521, IMG submission 184016) | Soil microbial communities from Rifle, Colorado, USA - sediment 19ft 4 (version 2) | ecosystem: Environmental > Terrestrial > Deep subsurface > Rock core/Sediment | place: Rifle, Colorado... | reverse complement strand
AAGCGGGCGCCGCCAATGCCGGACTGCTCGCAGCCCAGATCCTCGCGCTTGGCGATCCCCGCCTTGCCGCCCGCGTCGTGGCCTGGCGAGCGGCACAGACGGAGGGCGTAGCCGAGGCGCTCGAGGATAATGCCTGAAAGCCCGCTGCCCCCCGGCAGCACCATCGGCATTCTCGGCGGCGGCCAGCTCGGACGCATGCTCGCCATGGCCGCCGCGCGGCTCGGACTGAAGACCCACATCTATTCCGACGAGCGGGCGGCGCCGGCCTTCGATGTCGCCGCCGCACACACGGTGGGGAGCTACGCCGACAAGGACGCGCTCGCGCGCTTTGCCGCGTCTTGCGCCGTGGTGACCTGCGAGTTCGAGAACGTGCCGGCCGAGACGCTGCAAGCCGCCGCGCGCATGGTGCCGGTCTTTCCTCCGGCAAAGTCGTTCGCCGTCGCGCAAGACAGACTCATCGAGAAGGATTTCCTGACCGGGCTCGGCATCCCCGTCGCCCCCTATGCCAAGGTCGACACCTCCGAGGATCTCCGCGCCGCGCTTTCGCGCGTGAGGGTCCCGGCGCTGCTCAAGACCAGGCGGTTCGGTTATGACGGCAAGGGCCAGATCCTCATCCGCGCCGAGGACGAAATTCCCGCCGCGCTTGAAGCCATCGGCCAGGCGCCGGCATTGATCGAAGGGGTGGTCCTGTTCGAGCGGGAGATCTCGGTCATCGTGGTGCGCGGGCAGGACGGCGCGCTGCAATTCTACGACGCGGTCGAGAACGTGCATCAGGGCGGCATCCTCGCCATCAGCCGCGCGCCGGCGCACATCTCGCAAAGCTCGTCGGTCGCGGCGAGGACGATCGCCGGCAAAGTCGCCGAGGCGCTGTCCCATGTGGGCGTGCTCTGCGTCGAGATGTTCGAGCGCGCGGGCGAAAGGCCGGAGCTTGTCGTCAACGAGTTCGCGCCGCGCGTCCACAATTCAGGTCATTGGACGCTCGATGCCTGCCTCACGAGCCAGTTCGAGAACCATGTCAGGGCGATTTGCGGCTGGCCGCTCGGCGAGACCGCCCGCCACAGCGATGCGGTGATGACCAATCTGATCGGCGCCGACGTCGAGAAATGGCGCGAGTTTGCCGCCGAGCCCGGCACTTCCGTCCACCTCTACGGCAAGACCGAGGCGAGGTCCGGCCGCAAGATGGGCCATTTCACGCGGCTCTATCCGAAGAGCTGAAGTTGGGCCTCATCCTTCGAGACGGGCCCGTCATCCTGAGCCGGGCGCCCATCCTTCTGAGACGCAACCCCGGACCGGGTCCGGGGTCGCCCTCAGGATGAGGGCGCCTGGTCGAAGGACGGCCCTCCTCAGGATGAGGACGTTCCTCCTCATGGTGAGGAGCAGGCGAAGCCTGCGTCTCGAACCATGAGGCCCCATCTGGACAATCAGCCTCCCTTCTGTTAGAGCAAATCCGGATGCGGGACCCCGACCGGTTCGGTTCGGGGTTATATTTGGCCCCCGTTCCACTCCCAAAACCAACGGCCAAACGGAGAGCAAGGCGCGTGCAAGTCGTCGTTCGCGATAACAATGTCGATCAGGCCCTCAGGGCGCTGAAGAAGAAAATGCAGCGCGAAGGCATCTTCCGCGAGATGAAGCTCCGTAATTATTACGAGAAGCCGTCGGAGAAGCGCGCCCGCGAGAAGGCCGAGGCCATCCGCCGCGCCCGCAAGCTCGCCCGCAAAAAGGCGCAGCGCGAAGGTGGTGGTGGAGTCGGCGCTGCCGCAGCCGCCGCCAAGCCGCGCGGCCCGCGCCGGTCGTTCTAACCAGATTTCCGAATCTTGATCGTGGCTTGGCTTGACCTGCCTGCTTTTCGCGGGAATGCCGCGTCGTTGCGAAGTTGACGAAGCTGCTCGGCGTTACCTGGCTTCGCCGCTCGCCGCCGCTGCAATCTCGACCTGACGTCCCGCCTTGGCCACCACTGGCACGGGCCTGAGGCTCTCGAGAAAGCCGCGCACCTTTTCCCAAGCGCCACGCTCGAACAGGTCGTTGTGGCCTGCCTGCGGCACAACCGCCAGGCTCTTCGGCTCATTGGCGGCATGAAGGACATGGCGTGCCTGGTCGAGAGGGATGATCGCGTCCCGGCCACCGTGGATGATAAAGAGCGGGGCCTTGACCGCGCCGATGCGATCGATGGTGCGATACTGATCGACCATGATCAGGCTGAGCGGAAAGAGCGGCCAGAGCAAGCGGCCGACATCGAGCGTCGAGGTGAACGGCGCCTCGAGCACGAGCGCCTCCACGTGGCGCTGCAGCGCGAGCCGCGCGGCGACAGCGGTGCCGAGGGATTCGCCGTAGGCGATGATATCGTGGGGTGTCACGCCGAGCCCGCGCAGATAGTCGTAGGTGCTGACGGCATCGGCGGCGATTCTGGATTCACTCGGGCGGCCCCCCGAGCCGCCATAGCGGCGATAATTGAGCATGAAGACGCCATAGCCGTCCGCGGCGATCGTCCTGATCTTGCCGGCGCGATTGGCCACGTTGCCGCTATTGCCCGTGAAGTAGAGGAGCGTCGGCTTAGGCCCGCGCGCCGGCAGATGCCAGGCGATGAGCTTGGTGCCGTCGGCGGCCTTGAAGACCACCTCCTCCACACCCGCAAGACCCGCCTCCTCAGGGGCAACCCTGGTGCGGTCGGGGATGTAGATGAAATAGCGGTGAAGCAAGCGCCCGACGATAACGATCAGCGCGAAAATGCCCGCAAGCGAAAGCAGAAGGTTCAGCATGGTTCAAGCAATACCTTTCAACTCATTTCGTTCAAAGCTACGCACAGACTTAATTCCTGACATTCATGAACGCTCCTTGAATGACGATTTCATATGGAGGCAGTGACGGTGCAATCAGAAAGACGCGCGCGTCGCGAGAAGCCCTTGCGCCAAGCTTGGCGCTGTCATGATCAAGAGGGCGCAAGCTCCCGCCCCCACACAAGAACACTGCGCATGTTCAGAAAGCCCAGGCTCCACAACGGCGCTTATCCCCTGCAAAGGCCTGAAAGGCAACCCTGCATGGACGGCAAGCTCCGTACCGCCGCTAGGCGAAGCGCGGGGTAGTCTCTTGATTCAGCGGAAGTTTGGCCGTTTTCCGACGGTATTACGGCAAGCGCGCGTTAACGCTACGACTCACAGCGCCTTGGCGATTTCCTCGGTCATCTTCTTGGCGTCGCCGAGCACCATCATGGTGTTGTCGCGATAGAACAGCGGGTTGTCGATGCCCGCATAGCCTGACGCCAGCGACCGCTTATTGAACAGCACCGTGCCCGCTTTCCACACCTGCAACACCGGCATGCCGTAGATGGGCGATTTCGGATCGTCCTCGGCCGCCGGATTGGTCACGTCGTTGGCGCCGATCACATAGGCCACGTCGGCCTGCGCGAATTCGTTATTGATGTCCTCGAGCTCGAACACCTCGTCGTAAGGGACATTGGCCTCGGCGAGCAGCACGTTCATGTGGCCCGGCATGCGCCCCGCCACCGGATGGATCGCATATTTGACCTCGACGCCCGCCGCCTTCAGCTTGTCCGCCATCTCGCGCAAGGCGTGCTGGGCCTGCGCCACCGCCATGCCATAGCCCGGCACCACGATCACCTTGCTCGCGTTCTTCATGAGGAAGGCCGCGTCCTCCGCCGAGCCGAGCTTCACCGGCTTCTGCTCGGCGCCCGCAGCCGGGCCCGCCACCTCGCCGCCGAACCCGCCGAGGATGACGCTGATGAAGGAGCGGTTCATCCCCTTGCACATGATGTAGGACAGGATGGCGCCCGACGAGCCGACCAAGGCGCCGGTGATGATGAGCGCAGTGTTGCCGAGGGTAAAGCCGATGCCGGCTGCCGCCCATCCCGAATAGGAGTTCAGCATCGAGATGACCACCGGCATGTCGGCGCCGCCGATGGGGACGATGATGAGAATGCCGAGCAGGAACGACAGCCCCGCGATCGCCCAGAAATAAATGGCGCTTTGCTCCTGGCAAAACAGCACGATGCAAGCGACGAGCGTGAGCGCGAGCCCGATATTGAGAATGTGGCGCGCCGGCAGGATGATCGGCTTGCCCGACATGCGGCCAGAAAGCTTCAAGAAAGCGATGACCGAGCCGGTGAAAGTGATGGCGCCGATGGCCGCGCCGAGCGACATCTCGATCAGGCTCGAAATGTGGATGGCGCCCGGCGCCCCGATGCCGAACGCCTCGGGCGCATAGAAGGCGGCCGCCGCGACGAGCACCGCCGCCATGCCGACCAGCGAATGGAAGGCCGCGACCAGCTCCGGCATCGCCGTCATCGGAATGCGGCGCGCGATCACGGCGCCGGCCCCGCCGCCGACGGCGACGCCGCCCACGATCATCGCCCAGGTGATGGCCTCTTCCGGCCGCGCCACGGCGAGCGTGGTGACGACGGCGATGGCCATGCCGGCCATGCCGAGATAGTTCCCGCGCCGCGAGGTCTCGGGCGAGGAGAGCCCGCGCAGGGCGAGGATGAAGAGAACGCCCGCGACGAGATAGAGCAGCGCGACGAGGTCCGAGCTCATTTCTTTTTCTTCTGATACATGGCGAGCATGCGCTGGGTGACGAGGAAGCCGCCGAAAATATTGACGCTCGCCATGACCAGCGCGGCAAGGCCGAGCAGCTTGGCAAGGAAGTGGCCCGACGAACCGGCCGCGTCGGCGGCCTCCACGGCGACGGCGAGCAGCGCGCCGACCACGATCACCGAGGAGATGGCATTGGTCACCGACATCAGCGGCGTGTGCAGCGCGGGTGTCACGCTCCACACCACGTAATAGCCGACGAAGATCGCGAGCACGAAGATGGAGAACTGGAACAGAAAGTCATGCCCGCCCTCGGGCGGACCCGCTCCTTGCGCGTAGGCCGTGCCCGTGAGTGCCCATGCGGCAAAGAGAGCGAGCGCGAGGAGGGCGAGCGCGAGACATGGCTTGCGTCCCGTCATGACTTGCTTCCCTTTGTCTGGCGCTTTTGACCGGTCTTCCCGGCATTGGCTGTGGCGCTGCCATTGGCCGCTGCCTTGGCCGGCGAGGCGTTGCCGGCCTTCGCTCCGCCGAGGCGCTCGGCGATCATCCCATTGACGATGGCGCCGTCCCGCGCAATCAGCGTGCCCTTGACCAGCTCATCGTCCCAATTGACAGCGAGCGTCTTCTTCTCCTTGTCGATCAGCGGCTCGACGAAAGCCTGGAGGTTGCGGGCATAGAGGCTCGAAGCGTTCACCGGCACCGAACCCGGCAGATTGAGTTTGCCCATGATGCGCACGCCCTTATGCGCGACGATCTCGCCGGGCTTGGCCAGCTCGGCATTGCCGCCGCGCTCGACCGCGAGATCGACGATGATGGAGCCCGGCCGCATGCTCTCGATCATCTCCTTGGAGATGAGCTTCGGCGCCGGCCGCCCCGGGATCAGCGCCGTGGTGATGACGATGTCCTGGTTCTTGACGTGCTCGGCAACGAGCGCCGCTTGCTTCTTCTTGTAGGCATCGGACATTTCCTTGGCGTAGCCGCCGGCGGTCTCGGCCTGCTTGAACTCCTCGTCCTCGACGGCGATGAATTTCGCGCCGAGCGACGCCACCTGCTCCTTGACCGCCGGACGCACGTCGGTCGCCGTGACGATGGCGCCGAGCCTGCGCGCCGTGGCGATGGCTTGCAAGCCAGCAACGCCCACACCCATGACGAAGACGCGCGCGGCTGGCACCGTGCCGGCCGCCGTCATCATCATCGGCAGAGCGCGCTCGAAGGCGGCGGCCGCATCGACCACGGCCTTGTAGCCGGCGAGGTTCGATTGCGAGGACAGCACGTCCATGCTCTGCGCGCGGCTGATGCGCGGCATCAGCTCCATGGCGAACAGCGCGACACCCGTCTTGGCGAGCGCATCGAGGCCTTCGGCGTCGGAGAAGGGATCGAGCATGCCGATCACCGCCGCACCCCTTTTCATGCTCTTGACGATGTCCGGGCTTGGCCGCCTGACCGTGAGCACGATATCGGCGTCGGCGACCGCGTCGGCGTCGGTCTTGGCGATCTCCGCGCCCGCTTGCCTGTAGTCCTCGTCGGAGAAATGGGACCTGAGCCCCGCGCCTGAGCGCACCGTGACACTCGCTCCCGCTTTGACGAGCTTCTTGACCGTCTCAGGCGTCAGCCCGATGCGCGGCTCGTCCTTATCTTCGGCGGGCACGCCAATCGCGATCATCGTGGGTCCAAGGCTCAAGGAATGCGCCGGGCGAGAAACCTAGCGCCCGTACAAAAAGATGTCGAAGGCCAAAGGGGGCGGCGTAGTGACGCCGCCTTCAGGCGGGGACTTTTGGCGGCTCAGACCACGAAGATGTAGAGAAACGCCATGAGCGCGGCCACGCCGACGACGGTCAACAAGGTAAGCTTGGTGAAGAGCTTGTAGGTCCGCTCGTGCTCGGCGTAGTCCATGGCCGGATGGCCTTCTTTCGGATCGATATGCATTCCACTCCCCTCTGACGCTCGCTTATTGCTTCTCCCGCGCAAATACCACAAAGCCTGGCGAAGCCGCAATCCGGGAGCTTTTGGTGGCCTCATCCTTCGAGACGGGCCTCCGTTGAGTGTGGCGTTGAAAGTAAGTAACTAAGGTTGGATTTCGGATGGGGCGTACGCCAGATATCAAGCGTGTCCAAATGCGGTGAAAAGGCAGTCCAATCACCGCAAAATATACGGAGAAAGATCTTGCATTTGCGGCGAATGGGGACCATATTCACCGCAAGAGGTGCGGTGAATGCAACGATATATCCATGAACTGAAAGACTGGTCCAGTTTCCACTGGAGCAATGACAACCTTGCCGAACAGCTTGCCGCTGTTCGTCATCATCAGGGGAGGCTCATTGGGCGCATGGAGGCGCTCGGCTTTCAACTACGGAAGGAAGCGGTTCTCGAAACCCTGACCGAGGAAGTGCTGAAGTCCAGCGAAATCGAGGGTGAAATCCTCGATAAGGACCAAGTGCAGTCCTCGATAGCACGCCGTCTCGGCATAGATGTCGGCGCATTGACGCCAGCCGACCGCGATGTTGAGGGTGTCGTTGAAATGATGCTAGACGCAACGCAAAACTATGACGCTCAGTTGACTGAGGACCGGCTGTTCGCTTGGCACGCAGCGCTCTTCCCTACAGGGCGCAGCGGCATGCGCCGTATCAAGGTTGGTGCTTGGCGCAGTGACAGTGACGGTCCCATGCAGGTTGTCTCCGGTCCGGTCGGTCGGGAGCGCGTTCATTATCAGGCTCCCCAAGCAAAACGGCTTGGTCGGGAGATGAAGGCATTTCTGAAATGGTTTAACGGCACCGATGACATCGAGCCGGTTCTCAAGGCGGCACTGGCGCATCTTTGGTTTGTCACGATCCACCCTTTTGATGACGGCAACGGCCGCATCGCTCGCGCAATCTCAGATATGGCTCTCGCTCGTTCAGAACATAGCGCTCAGCGCTTCTACAGCATGTCAGCGCAGATCCGGAGAGAGCAGAAGGCCTATTACGACGTTTTGGAAGCGACCCAGAAGGGCGATCTTGATATCACGCCGTGGTTCCAGTGGTTCCTCGGCTGTCTTGATCGTGCGTTGGATGGCGCTGAAAAGATTTCGCGGACTGTACTCAAGAAAGCTCGGTTTTGGGAGGCGCACGCTGGAGTATCATTTAATGACCGCCAGCGAAACGTACTCAACAGGTTGCTCGACGGCTTTGAAGGTAAGCTGACCTCATCGAAATGGGCCAAACTCACGAAATCCTCGCAAGACACTGCTCTACGTGACATAGACGATCTGTTGAAGCGCGGTGTCCTTAAAAGGGACCCCCAAGGCGGACGCAGTACCAGCTACTCGCTCGCCGAAATCTGATCTGTTCCCCACCATGTGCCCTTTCCGGTAGGGGACGCATACCGCAACAACTAGAGCGACCCTTCAGGCAGCGGCACGCCCGCTTCACTGAAGGCATCGCGCTGGCGCCCTGCCACATCGGCCAAATCGGCGCCGGCGATCGTGTCGTCGAACAGGCGGTGATAATTGAGTTCGGCATTGAGATGCAGGAACACCCCGCCAAGCCCGATCGCCGCCCGGTCCATGAACACGAATTCGCGCGGCACCTTGACCGGTCCCTTTTCCTGCAAGCCCTGATGCACTTTGAACGCCTCGCGCCGCCCATACATGCCGGGACTCACTTGATCGGCGATGGTGCGCACCCGATCCTCGAGCATCGGGCCATAGATGAAATTCGCCCAGATATTGAGGATGTCGATCAGCTCGTTGGAGAGGCCGGCGAAGCCCCAAGTCTCGTAAGCGTGGACGATGAGCGCGCGATCGTTCCTGAGCAGCCCATGATAGAGATCGACCACGCCTTGAACGAATTTCGGGGCGAAGGTGCGCATGCAGCCATAGTCGAGAAGATTGATCCCTGCCGCCCTCCCCTCGCTGTCTTCGAACATTGTGTAATTACCAAGATGAGGATCGCCATGGATCACGCCGTACTGGCTGAACGGGTACCACCAGGCGCGGAACATGGCCCGCGCGATCTGGTTGCGCTCCTCGAGCGGCCGGCTCGTGTAATCGAGAAGCCGCCGGCCTTCGAGCCAGGTCATGGTCAGCAGCCGCCCGGTGGAAAGCGGAAGGACGACCTCAGGCACGCGGATGAGCGGATCGTCCTTGAAGATGAGGCCGTAGAGCCGCATGTGGCGGGCTTCGAGATCGTAATCGAGCTCCTCGCGCAAGCGCGCGGCGATCTCCTTCAGCATCTCGGAGGTCTCGATCGCCGGCCGCATGCGGGCATGGATGGAGAAAAGAACGGAGAGCTGGGCGAGATCGGCTTCGACGGCGGACTGCATGTCGGGATATTGCAGCTTGGCGGCGAGCGCCCGTCCGTCATGGCTCTTGGCTCGATGCACCTGGCCGAGCGAAGCTGAGGCCGCCGCCTCATGCTCGAACATCGCGAATTTGGACTCCCAATCGGGCCCGAGTTCTGCCGCCATGCGCCGCCGCACGAAAGGCCAGCCCATGGGCGGGGCCTGGCTCTGGAGCTGCCCAAGCTCAGCGGCGTATTCCGCAGGCAGCGCCTCGGGGATGGTGGCAAGGAGCTGCGCCACCTTCATGATCGGGCCTTTGAGCCCGCCAAGCGCAGCCGCAAGCGAAGCGGCATCCTTCTCGCGCTCCGGCTCGAGCCCGAACAGGCGCCTGCCGGCGATGCGGGCCGCCACACTTCCGACATTGGCGCCGACTCTGCCATAACGGAGCGCGCGGGCGCTGAATCGGTTCTTCTCCTTGTCGGATTGGCGGTCGTTCATGGGCGGCTTTGCAGGTTCACGCGCAGGTAAGTTCTCCCCTCATATAGGAGCCGCAATGAAGATGCGCGCGCCTTGGCTGAAGACATTCATTGTGGCGGCCATTGTCCTGGGCGCGTCTTTGACTGTGCTTGGGTTGTTGGCCCAATGGTGGCCGGCGCTCGACATCGTCAATAACGGTCTCCCTTTCGTGGCGGCGGGCGCTGTCCTTATCCTGGGGCTTGCCGCGGTCACGCGCGATTGGCGGCTCATCCTGCCCGCTTTTCTCGTCGCGACGGTCAACGCCATGCTCATCATCGGCGCCTGGCAGGGAGCTGCCGCGGAAGCCGCGCCCGGCAGCCAGCGCTTTATGCGCGTCGTCACGTTCAATCTGTGGCGCGGCAACGATCGGATGGACGACGTCGCCCAATTCCTCGCCGCGGCCGACGCCGACGCCGTGGTGCTGCAGGAGGTCACGCGAGAGCACGGGACGGCGCTTCGCCAGGCGCTTCAGTCACGTTACCCACATAGTCTCGGCGAAACCGACCTCGTCATTCTCTCCAAGCACCCCATCCTTGCCGAGGGCCGCATCGATAGGCCTGGTTTCCCGCCCTGGAACTCGCTGATGCTGCGCTGGGCCAGGCTCGATGTTAACGGCACCATTTTCGAGCTGGCCGGCATCCATCTCGCCCGCCCGTTTTATCCCGAGCTCCAGGAACAGGACATCGAGGCCCTCACGGAATTCGTGCAGAGCCGCACCATGCCACTCATCGTCGCCGGCGATTTCAACATGAGCCCGTGGACGGAGAAGCTTGCCCGCTTCACGCGGAGCACGGGCCTTGAGCGGTACAATACCTTTTACCTCACCTGGCCAATGAGACGCTGGAACGTCCAGCTTCTGCCGCTGGTCGCGATCGACAATGTGTTCGCCTCGCCTCATTTCGCCAAGATCGCGACAATGGGCGCCCGGCGGCTCGGCTCCGATCACAGGGCGGTCATCGCCGATATCGCGCTTGCCGCGCCTTTCCAGCCTTGACGGAATAAATTGCTCCCGCCTCTCGGCGGAGTCATTCTTGCGGCAGGAGGATCAGCCATGACCCTGCGACCGCTTATCGCGTTCTTTGTAGCGCTGCTGTTGGCCTGTCCTGCCCTGGCGGCGGCTGAAGGTTCGATCGAGGTTTGGAAATCGGCCACCTGCAAATGCTGCATAAATTGGGTGAAGCATCTCGAGGCGAACGGCTTCGCCGTAAGCGTCAACGCCGCCGATCCCTCGATGCTCGACCGCATCAAGCGTCAGTCGGGGATCGGCGAGGAACTCGCGTCGTGCCACACCGCCAAGATCGGCACCTATGTCATCGAAGGCCATGTGCCGGCGCCCGACATCAAGCGGCTGGTGGCCGAGCAGCCCGACGCGCTCGGCCTGACCGTACCGGGCATGCCGGTCGGCTCGCCGGGCATGGAGCAAGGCGCCGAGACCGAGCCCTACGACGTGCTGCTGATCAAGAAGGACGGCACGAC
>Ga0209521_10004753_pt1 | contig 10792 bp, 11 predicted proteins | sample Rifsed19ft4_FD_184016 | JGI IMG/M metagenome (GOLD analysis project Ga0209521, IMG submission 184016) | Soil microbial communities from Rifle, Colorado, USA - sediment 19ft 4 (version 2) | ecosystem: Environmental > Terrestrial > Deep subsurface > Rock core/Sediment | place: Rifle, Colorado... | reverse complement strand
CGCTTCGCCATGTCGGCCGACATTACAAATCTCGAGCCGCACCAGTTCATCTTGGCGCAAGGCGAGACCCTCAACCAGGTGTGGGATACCCTCGCCCGATACGAGGTCGGCCTGAAGCTGAAGCCGCAGCTGGCGGAGAGCTGGGAGATCAACAAGGACGCCACCGAGTTTGTCTTCCATCTGCGCAAGGGGGTGAAGTTCCACTCCGGACGCGAGCTCACCAGCGAGGACCTCAAGTTCAACATGGAACGCGTCCGGGCGACTGGCACAGCCTTCGGCCAGCTCAGGTCGTTTGCCCTCCTCTACGACTCGTTCGAGGCGCCGAACCCCTCCACCTTCGTGCTCAAGTCGGCGATTCCTCGGCCGGCTACTTTCGACTTTATCGAGTACTGGAAGATCGGCGACCGCGAAACGCTGGACAAGGACAAGACGAAAGCCATCGGCACCGGTCCCTACATGCTCGCCGAGTGGCGGCCTGGCGACCGCCTCAGGCTGCTCAAGAATCCAAACTACTTTCAGAGTGGCCAGGCGTTCGTCGACGAGCAGGTCTTCCAAGTCATGGACGAGCAGACGGGGGTCGCCCAGCTCGAGTCGGGGGCTGTGGACGTGAACATCCGGACGCCAATCCGTGACTTCGTGCGCCTCAAGCAGGACAAGGCCTACGAGGCGCGCCTCCACTCGACGCCGGGGTCCTACTACGCCCTCGGCTGGAACAGCGTCGGGTCGGGCGGCACGCCGAAGGCGTTCCGCGACAAGCGAGTGCGCCAGGCCCTCAACTGGGCCCTCAACCGCGAGTACTTCTGTGAGACCCTGCTCCAGGGCACCTCCCTCCCGTACTCGTTGCCGTGGCCCAAGGCCTCTCTCGCCTACGAGGAAGAGAAGGTCAACCGCTACAAGTTCGACCTCGACAAGACGAAGTCTCTGCTTAGCGCAGCGGCAGTGAACCCGGCCGACCTCCAGTTCGGCATGATCATGACGGTCGAACAGCCGGAACTGAAGGATCTCGGCCAGGTCTATCAGGCCGACCTGGCAAAGATCGGCATCAAGACGAGCGTCGAGCCCGTTGAGGTGGCGCAGTTCGTCAACCGCATCAACGCCGACCCACCGAACTACAACGGCATGTGGGTCTCCGGCTCCGGCTTCGCCAATCTGGGCGCACCGATCACCATGGTGAACCTGACCAACGTCCTCTTCGGGCCCGACAAGGGGGGCCAGTTCGACGGCGTGACCTGGGGCGACAACAATACGGGCTACTACAGCGACCGCTATGCGAACCTCGTCAGCACCATCAACAAAGAGACCGATGAGGCGAAGCTAAAGAAGCTCTACTCGGAGTTCAACGACATCCTCCTCGACGACAGCTGGATTGGCTTCCTGGCGTCGAGGCCGTCCCGGATCGTGAGGCGCAGCAGGGTGAAGGGAATAAGCGAATGGTTCATTGGCACATTCAACTTCTCGACCGCCTGGCTCGCGCAGTGATAGGGGCGGTACCTCGTCCGTTCCCGTAGGCCTCTGGGCCGAGTCCGAAGCACGGGCTCGGCCCAGCGCGCGCGATACACTGTTCCTTAGTCGTGGAGGGATACCTTGTCGGAGAGATTTTGGCTTCGCGATTCGGCGACGGGCGTGCTTCCCACCGATCTGGAGACCTTTGTTGACCTGCGGCGCCAGTCCGGCCTGAAGGTGGGGCTGAGCTGGGGCCACTTCTACCAGATGACGGCCGACAGCGTCATGCTCGACCACCGGCCGGATTACGGAAAGCGCTTCTACGACGTCTTGCCTTCCTTCCCGAACCGCCTTGAGCAGACCGGCACGGAGAGCGACTTCGCGGTCGAGCAGACCGTCGAGAGCCTCGGCCACCTGGTCATGTATATCCTCTATGGCTGGGAGACCGGCATCTACAACGAGTTCCGCCACTTCCAGTCGCGCGGCTTCACCAAGGCGCAGCTCATGGAGCTCGTGATGTACGGCCAGCTCAACGCCGGCATGCGCGGCCTCCAGCTCGTCTACAACGCAGTCGGCCGCTTCCTGCCGGACTTCAGCGATGGCCCTGGGCCCGCGAAGCTACCCAAGAGCTGGGCGCCCGACCCGGATGCCTTCAAGTCCGGGCTGGACCTGTCCACCCGAGATCTGACCGCTCGGGACCGCAAGAACCTGACCGACTGGTACGAGAAGACGATTGGTTACGTGCCGAATTCGGTGAACTTCGCGATGACGTACCACCCGGAGTTCTACAAGTGGCATCGCGCCAGGTGGGAGGTCATCTTCCAGACCCTTCCGAAGCAGGTCATGCCCTACATCATGCTGCGCCAGCACATGATCACCGGCTTCCGGGACGCTTTGCGGGAGGCGGTGCTGTTGGGGAAGGCGTGGGGAATAACCAAGGAGTGGATCGTGCACGGGCTGGCGGTAACCGCCTGGTACACGGGCTTTGAGGGTCTTTACGCCGCGCAGGCCGCCATGGACGATATCCTGCGCGACTGGGAGTGAGGAGGCGGCCGGCATAAACGAGAAGCCGTTCGGGCGCCCCGACATGTCGAACATCGCTGCCATGACGGCGGCCGAGAGGGAGGCGCTGGAGGAGTTCTTCACCGATCGCCTCCGCTTCGGCCTGGTCCGCGGACGTGAGCGAGGCCACTTCTACCAGATGACGGCCGACAGCGTCATGCTTGAGCACCGGCCGGACTACGCCAAGCGCTTCTACGACGGGATACCCGCCTTTATGAACCGGCTGCAGCAGACGGGGACCGAGAGCTCCCATCCCGTCGAGCTGCTCATGGAGAGCCTGCAGCACCTGCCCATGTACATCCTCTACGGCTGGGAGACCGGCATCTACAACGAGTTCCGCCACCTCAGGTCGCGCGGGCTGACGAAGGCGCAGCTGATGGAGCTGGTGATGTTCGCCCAACTCCAGGCGGGCATGCGTGGCCTCCAACTGGTCTACAACGCCGTCTCGCGCTTCCTTGTTGACCTGCCGGATGCACCCGAGCCGGCGCCGTTTCCGGCCGGCTGGGCGCCCGATCCGGACGCCTTCAAGGCTGGCATCGACCTCTCCGTCCGGAACCTGACCGATCAGGACCGCAAGAACCTGACCGACTGGTACGAAAAGACCATCGGTTACGTGCCGAATTCGGTGACCTTCGCGATGACGTACCACCCGGAGTTCTACAAGTGGCATCGCGCCAGGTGGGAGGTCATCTTCCAGACGCTGCCCAAGCAGGCCGCCCCCTACATCATGCTGCGCCAGCACATGCTAACCGGGTTTCGGGACGCCTTGCGGGAGGCGGTGCTACTGGGGAAGGCGTGGGGTATCAGCAAGGAGTGGATCGTGCACGGGCTGGCGGTGACCGCCTGGTACACGGGCTTTGAGGGTCTTTACGCCGCCCATGACGCCGTGGACACTATCCTCGAGGGCTGGGAGTAGGAGTTAGGGAATGCTGGCGTTTGTAGTGAGGCGGCTCATCCAATCGTTGCCATTGGCGTTTGGCGCCTCAGTCGTCATATTCGTCGTCATGCGGCTAGTCCCCGGCGATCCGGCCGCCATCTACGCCGGAGCGGAGGCGCCGGATGACGTGGTGGAGGCGGTGCGCGAGGAGTTCGGTCTCAAGAAGCCCCTGCCCGTCCAGTACCTCGTTTGGATATCCAAGGTCGTTCAGGGTGATCTTGGCGACTCGTACCTCAGCAAGCTACCGGTGGAGGACCTCCTGGCGCAGCGCGTCCCGGCGACACTGGAGCTTACTCTGGCCGCGATGACCCTCACCATTTGCATCGGCATCCCGGCGGGCGTGCTGGCGGCGTTGCGCTCCGGGAGCACGCTCGACTGGGCGATTACGTCCGTGGCCGGCATCGGCGTCGCTGTTCCGGGCTTCTGGCTGGGCATCCTGGCGATCTATCTGTTCTCGGTACGGCTCGGCTGGCTGCCGCCGGGCGGGCGCGGTCCTGGCTTCTTCGACGACCCGCTGACAGAGATGCGCTACCTCCTGCTTCCCGCCCTGACCTTAGGCTTCGCGACTGCCTCCACCCTCAGCCGCGTGACCAAGACCGCCATGCAGGAGGTCTTGTACGAGGACTACGTGCGCACCGCTTACGCGAAGGGGTTGCCGCAGTCGCAGGTCATCCTCCGCCACGTCCTGCGCAACGCCCTCGTGCCTGTGATAACGATAGCGGCGCTCCAGCTGGGTTTCCTGCTCGGAGGCGCCGTCATCATCGAGTCGGTGTTCGCCTGGCCGGGCGTCGGCAGGCTGATCCTTTCTGGCCTCTCGCAGCGGGATTACGTCGTCGTTCAGGGCGCGCTGCTGGCGCTCGTCTTCGTCTATATCTTCGTGAACCTGATGACCGACATCGCCTACGGCCTCCTCGATCCCCGCATCCGGGTTGGCGCGCAGGCGGCAAGCTGAAAGGGCTACGGCAATGAACGCGCAGCCGTCCGCCTCGACCACCGCCCGCGGCGCCGCGGACGGACTCGCCGACGCAACGGCGGCAGCGGAGATCGGGCAACTCCAGCGCGGGCGTTCGTCCAACCCGTTCGTCCTGGCGCTGCGGCGAACGTGGCGCATGCGCATGGGCAAGTTCGGCGTAATCGTCGTAGCGCTGCTCGTGTTCACGGCCGTGGCGGCGCCGGTGCTGGCGCCTCACGATCCGGCCGAACAGTTCCGGGGCGAGGAGCTGGTGAAGCCGAGCTTGAAGTACTTGCTTGGGACGGACCAACTGGGCCGTGACTTGCTCAGCCGAGTGATTTATGGCTCGCGCGCCTCCCTGATCGCCGGCGTGCTGGCGGTGTCCCTCGGCAGCGTCATCGGAGTCAGCACGGGCTTGGTAGCTGGCTACTACGGTGGTCTGGCCGATACCCTCATCATGCGTGTCTATGATGGCCTGCTCACGTTTCCGGCCATCCTCCTCGCCATAGCGGTCATAACTGCTATGGGTCCCAGTCTCCTCAACGTCGCAATTGCCATCGGCATCTCCCAAGCGCCGTTGAAGGCGCGGCTCACCCGCTCGATCGTGCTGTCTCTGCGCGAGCGCGACTACGTCCTAGCGGCGCGCTGCTCTGGGGCGTCCGGACGTCGCATGATGGTCGTTCACATTCTGCCGAACACCCTGCCCCTCCTCCTCGTCCAGTTCGCGCTGTCCATGGGCTTCGCGGTTCTCGCCGAGGGAGGGCTCTCCTTCCTCGGGCTCGGCACCCAGCCGCCGACGCCCTCCTGGGGAGGCATGCTCAATGACAGCCGCGCCTTCCTCCGAGACCAGCCGTGGTACGGCTTCGCTCCAGGACTCGTGCTCGCCATCCTGCTCATCGGTCTCAACTTCCTCGCCGATGCCCTCCGGGATGCCCTCGACCCGCACCGCGTCAACGCGATCTAGCTAGCAGTAGGCTCGCGAAGCGCGCATAGGCGAGAGTGTCGCCTCAGTCCAACAAAGAAAGGGAGCGTCATGACTAGCTTCAGCAAAAGCCTGGATATGGACGTCCGGCAGGGTCTCGACCTGCGGAGCATCGACACGGTGACGCCGGAGGAGATCAACGCCCACCTCGTTGATTCCTGGAGCTTCCGCCAGCCCCTCTACAACCTGTACGCCAACAGCCTGATGCTCGACTACGCGCCCGACTTCGCGAAGCTGCACCGCTGGGGCTCCGACTTCTTTGGCCGCACACCGGAGAATACGCTTCTGCTGGCGGTTCAGAACCTGCACAGCTACATGATGCTGGGCTGGGAGACCGGCATCCTCAACACCTTCCACACGCTGCGCCGGAACGGGCTGACAAAGGGGCAGATCATGGAGCTGGTGATGTTCTGCCAGCTTTACGCCGGCATGCGGGGGCTGGGGCACGTCTACCGCGCCGTTGGGGACATGCTGGCCGTCTTCGCGGCGCCGGAGGTAGCGCCGACCTTTCCGGAGGGCTGGGCCGTGGAGCCGGGGGCGTTCAAGTGCGGCCTGGACCTGTCGACGCGGGCGCTGACAGAAAGCGACCGGGCGAACCTGATCGGCTGGTACGAGCGGACGATCGGCCAGGTGCCGCGGTCAATTGCGTTTGGGATAAAGCACCACCCGGAGTTCGTGAAGGTGAACCGGGCGAAATGGGAGGCGACGATCAAGACGTTGCCAAAGCAGGTGGCGCCGTACGTAATGCTGAGGCACCACACCATCACGGGCTCGCGGGATGGGCTGCGGGAGGCGGCGCTCCTGGGGAAGGCATGGGGGATGACGTCGGAGTGGATCGTCCTGGGGATAACGGGGACGGCCATGTACTTCACGGGGTTCGAGGGCCTCTACGCCGCCGCCGACGCCGTAGATGACCTGCTTTGACGCTGGATCGGCGGAGGGCGAAGGGAAACGTCGAAAGGAGACAACAGCCATGGTGGGCTTCAGTGCCGGCCTCGACCTCTCCAAAATAGAAGAAGCGACCCCGGAAGAGATCGACGCACACCTGACCAGCCGCTGGGTTGGGCGCGGCCCCCTCTATGACATGTACGCCACCAGCCTGATGCTGGACTACGCGCCTGACTTCGCGAAGCTGCACTGGTGGGGCGCCGAGGTCTTCCACGAGCTGCCGTCCAAGCACGGCGGCGATAACCCCGCAGTCAACACGATCCCCAACTCGCTCCAGCAGCTCCACAGCTACATGGTGCTGGGCTGGGAGACCGGCATTCGCAACCAGTTCCGCGTCCTCCGGCGCTGGGGGTTCACCCGCGCGCAGATGTTGGAGGTCGTGATGTTCGGCAGGCTCACGGCGGGGATGCGCGGCCTCGGCCACGTCTACCACGCCATCGGCGACGTGCTGCCTGACTACGCCGATGGTCACGGTAACGTGCCCTGGCCCGAGGGCTGGGCGCCCGATCCCGCCGCCTTCAAGTCGGGCCTTGACCTCTCGACCCGTGACCTCACTAGGACGGACCGTGAGAACCTGACCGGCTGGTACGAGCGCACTATCGGCTACCTGCCGCGCTCGATCAGCTTCGGCATGGAGCGCGACCCGCAGTTCCTCAAGATCCACCGCGCCATGTGGGAGGTGGCGATCAAGACGCTACCTAAACAGGTTGCGCCCTACCTGATGCTGCGCGACAGCACGATGGTAGGCGACAGGGACGCGCTGCGCGAGGCGGCGCTGCTCGGCAAGGCCTGGGGACTGACCCAAGACTGGATCGTCCGCGGGATCACGCAGACGGCGCACTACTTTACCGGCCTCAGGGGCCTATACGCCGCCTACGACGCCGTCGACGAGGTGCTGCGCGACTGGTGACCCGCTGCCGGGAGGTCAGCCATGCGAGAGTTCACCGGTAAAGTCGCGGTCGTCACGGGAGGAGCGAGCGGCATAGGCCGGACCCTGGCCGAGCGCTTCGGCCGCGATACGGATGTTCCGTCCGCGACCGGGGTCGAGGAGCTCGCGATCTAGACACTGGAGGAGTTTGGCGGCGTTCACCTCGTCTGCCACAACGCCGGCGTCGAAGGTCACATGGACGGCCCCATCTGGGAGGCAACGCCGAAGGACTGGCAGTGGACGTTCGGCGTGAACTTCTGGGGCGTTGTGCACGGCACGCAGACCTTCTTGCCCAGCCTTCTCGAGCAGGGGGAGGGGCATATCGTGAACACCGCCTCAGCATCTGGTTACATCCTGCCCCGCAGCATGTACGTCATCTCGAAACATGCAGTTATCGCTTACTCGGAGTTGGTCTACTCACAGCTCAGGCAGAGCGGCGCTCCCGTGGGGATATCGCTCCTTTGTCCCGGCCCTCTCAACCCGGATTTTCCTGCATGAAAGACCGGCAGAGTTGCGGAACCCGCCTGACCGAGAGCGGGACCAGGCCGCAGCCGACTTGTGGCGCGTGATGGCAGAGAGAAATCGACGCGGCATGGCGCCGGCGAGGGTTGCCGAAATAGCCCTGCAGGGGATCAAGGACGACCAGTTCTACATCTTCTCTGACAGCGAATGGGACGAGCTGATCAAGCTGCGATTCGAGAACGTGCTGCGGCGCCGGAATCCGGTTCCCGAGCCGCCGTGAGAATGGAGACGGCAGCGGTCAAAGCGCCCTCAGCATAGGCTTCGTCCCTCGACCTACGGGAGGTAGTATTCTCTGGGAAGCTGGCGGCGATCAAGCGGGCATCAACGTCCTGCGCGATGCTATGGGCGAGGTGCACTACGCGTTAAGGCATGATGTTGCCGGAGGTAACGAGTGACGGCAACTAACGCGCGCGGCCCCGAGATGACGGTAGCCAGCCAGCGACGACGCCAGATACTGGACGCTACGCGCGCGTGTATCGCTGAGGAAGGCATCGAGAAGCTAACGATGCGGAAGGTGGCCGAGCACGCCGGTGTCTGGCACGGCACCATCACCTACTACTTCAAGAGCAAGAAGGGGCTCACGGACGCCGCCTTGGTGGAGATGGCGAAGGCGTACGTTAACGACCTGTATAGCGATGAGGGCACGCCGTACGGCCCCGAAGGGCCGGAGGCTCTTTCGAGATTGCTCGAAGCCTTCCTGGACAGGAATAACCGCGGCGCCAGCTTCGTCGTCCAGATGATCGACGCAGGCCTGCACGACCTGAAGCTAAGGACTATCCACCGCGAGCTCGTCCAGTACGGTGAGGATCTCATCGACAGGTTCATCCGCGCCGGCATTGAGTCGGGCGAGTACCGACCCGACCTGAACTCCCGGCTGGCGGCCAAGCTCATCCATGGCGTCCTGATCTGGTGGGGCTCCGAGCTCGGCGGCGCCGCGACATCCCGTGAAGCGGCGTCCGGCGCCGGCAGACTAGCGCTCGACCTCTTGAGGCCGTACAACGGAGCGATGCCCGAACCGAAGGCGCAGCCAACTACCAAGCGTCCGCCCAGCAAGCCCGTACAGGCGCTGGAAGCGGTGCGTGCCGCCATCCTGTCCGACCCAGGCCTGGAGAGAGGTCCGGCCGAGATCCTCGTCTCGGCGTTTGAGCGGATGTACATGCTCGCGGCCAGGAAGGTCCGGCGCGGGTCCGGTCATCAGGCAAGCTCTGGCCAAGAGGTCGGGTAAGCTCCTCGTACCGGCCCTCAGACGTGACCCTCAGAGGGCTGGGAGTCCTCCCCTACAGAATGGGCAAAGGGCATCGGTACGCCGTACCTCCTCGAGAGGTCCGCCAGGCGCGCGACGACGTCGTCCTGGAGTGGGACGCCGTGACGCCTGCAATCCTCGATGCAGCGGGCCGCTCGCTCGCCCGGAAGGAGTATTTCGTCGTAGCCGGGCGCCAGCGGCTTGCTCTTGAGCTCAGCGACGTAGGCGGCCATTCGCCCGCGGAAAGCCGAGACGGGCATGAAGGACTCAATGTCGATGGCGATGAAGGAGTGCGTGCTGGCCGTCCGCCGCCATTCCGGGTGCTCTTCCGGCACCAGGCTGCGGAGGAAGGATGTCCCGCCGATGACGCCGGTCAGGACATCGACGAGGATACCCAGGCCCGCTCCCTTGTGAAGGCCGATGGGTAACGGTACGCCACCGGCCAGGACAGAGGCAGGGTCGGAGGTGTAGTTGCCGCTGGCATCGTAGCCGAGGAAGCCGTCCGGGATGCTGACTCCGTGCTTCGCCCACTGGGTGAGCTTGCCGCCAGAGAGCGTCAAGGCGGCGTCGAAGACGATGGGAAAACCGGCGCCAGTGGGCAGGGCGAAGCCGAGCGGACTGTTGCCGAGGGCGCTGACGTTGGTTCCGGGGTAGGCCATGCCGCCAAAGCCGTTCGCGAAGGCAAGACCAATGGCTCCCTCATCTGCCGCCCGCATACAGTAAGGCGCCGCGGCAAGGAAGTGGTTGCTGTTCAGGAGGACGCAGAGGCCGATGCCGAAACGCTTGGCTAGTCGCAGCGCCTGCTCCATGGCCATCATGCAGGAGGATATACCGAGCCCGAAATCGCCGTCGACGATGACGGCGGCCTGGTGTTCGTGAAGGACGCGCCGCTTGGGGTTCGGGTTTATCTCGCCCGTGCCGATGCCCTCGATCATGCCTCTTAGTCGACGCAGGGCGTGGGTCTGCACGCCCCGCATCTCCTGCAGGAGGAAGGCGTCCGTGCCCACTAGCACGTCGTCCTCCTTGAAGCCGCCAGCCCGCAACAGCGCCGCGATGAACTCTCTCAGGTTTTCGATTGCCACCCTCGTCGCCATCGATGTCCCCTGACGGTCGCCCTGCCCTCTGGCCAGCCCGGCCCTGGTTTTGGCCAAACTGGATAGGGAGCTGGCCACACGCGGCCACACGCGGCTGCAGATTAAGGTTGGAGCTGAGGCGGCGTCAATGGTCCGACCCGCTGCTAACGGCGGAGACGGAACCATAACAAGGTGCGAAAACAAGGTGCGAAAAACAAGGTGCGAACCCAGGCGCAGAGAAAGTCATGAGAAGAGCAGCCATATGAAGACGATCAAGCCGCAGCAGCTCTTCCTCGCCGACGTCGGCGGCGAGGCGAGCCGCACTTCGTCGTGGTTTCGTCTCCCTGGCTGACAGGCGAGGCAGATTGGCTCATGTTCGCCACGTCAAGCCCTCAGCCCGCATCAGTCGCTAGAGACGAGACGCCGCGGCATGACCGCCCGCCAGCTCGGTCACCCAACAGTCGAATCGGCATGATGATTATCCATGTGATAAGGACACTGGGATAAACCGAACGAACCTCCGGACAGAGTGGCCATGAAACCTTCGCAGAATCAAGAAAGGCCAAACCTGGAACGTCCGTTGATTACGGTCAGGTTCCTCGGCTTCTTCAGACTATTGGTGGGCAGCCGAGAAGTCAGCGTCGAAGTCAGCGAAGAGGCCACCGTCCTGGACGTCCTCAAGCTTCTTTGCGAGACGTACGG
>Ga0209521_10004752_pt1 | contig 10795 bp, 12 predicted proteins | sample Rifsed19ft4_FD_184016 | JGI IMG/M metagenome (GOLD analysis project Ga0209521, IMG submission 184016) | Soil microbial communities from Rifle, Colorado, USA - sediment 19ft 4 (version 2) | ecosystem: Environmental > Terrestrial > Deep subsurface > Rock core/Sediment | place: Rifle, Colorado... | reverse complement strand
CGGCCTCGCGGTCGCGGCGGTCGGTCGAGCCGTCGTCCCTGTCGTCGAGCGATTCCTCGCTCAAAGCATCCTGTTCGGCGCGGGAATCGGCAAGGTCGGCGCGCTGCTCGCCTTTGGAATTCTCCTCCTCCCCCTCCGAGGCGTCGGCATCGGCCTCGCTCTCGTTCGGCGATTTCTCCTCGTCTTCGCGCTGGTCGAGCTTGTCGGCAAGGTTGAGGGCAGTGAGCAGCTCCCGTGTCAGCCGGCCGAAGGCGTCCTGGTCGAACAGCAGCTCCGGCATGCGCTCGAGCACGGTCCGCGCGCGGCCCTCGATCCACGGGCGCCAGAGATTGACCACGGCGCGGGCCTTGGCCGGCGGCGTCTGACCGGTAAGCTTCTCGCGCACGAGCAGCCCAAGAGCATCGGGCAGCGGCGCTTCGGAGCGGTCGGCGACTTCCGCGAAGCGGCTTCGCTCATAACGCTGCTCCATGCGGGCGGCGAGGTTTGCCGCCACGCCTTGCATGCGTTTGGCGCCGATCGCCTCGACGCGCGCCTCCTCGATCGCCTCGAACACGGCGCGCGCCTCGCCGCCGGACGGCGCCAAGGCCTCATGCAGGGAGGGATCGTGGCAGGCCACGGAGAGCGCGGCGGCGTCGGCATGGCCGCGGATCACGGCGATCTCCATCTTGCTCGGCACGCGCGACGGCTCGGGCAATCGCGCGATCTTGCCGGCAAGGCCGGGAGGCTCGCTCGTGAACACCACCTCCATCGCGCTGTCGGCGGCGATCGAGCGGGTGGTGAGCGTTACGGCGCGCTTGAAGGGATCGAGCGGCGCTTCTTTACGCCGTGTGAGCGACATGGCTAGCTCAAGGCCACATTGGCGGTCGACTGGGGCAGATCCTCGCCGAAGCAACGCTGATAGAACTCGGCGATCAGCCCGCGCTCCAGCTCGTCGCACTTGTTGAGGAAGGAGAGCGCAAACGCGGTGCCGACATCGCCGAAAATCTCGGCGTTCTCGGCCCAGGTGATCACCGTGCGCGGGCTCATCACCGTGGAGAGGTCCCCGTTCATAAAGGCGTTCCTGGTCAAATCGGCGACGCGGACCATGTTGGACACGGTCTTCCGCCCGGCCTCGGTGTTCCAGGCCTTGGCCTTGGCCAGCACGATGTTCACCTCGTCGTCATGAGGCAGATAATTGAGCGTGGCCACGATCGACCAGCGGTCCATCTGGCCCTGGTTGATCTGCTGGGTGCCGTGATAGAGGCCGCTCGTGTCGCCGAGCCCGATGGTGTTGGTGGTCGAGAACAGGCGGAAGGCGGGATGCGGCCTGATCACCTTGGACTGGTCGAGCAGGGTGAGCTTGCCGGAGACCTCGAGCACCCGCTGGATCACGAACATCACGTCGGGGCGGCCGGCGTCATACTCGTCGAAGCAAAGTGCGGTGTTGGTCTGGAGCGCGTAGGGGAGGATGCCCTCGCGGAACTCCGTCACCTGCATCCCGTCGCGGATGACGATGGCGTCCTTGCCGACGAGATCGATGCGGCTCACATGGCTGTCGAGATTGATGCGCATGCAAGGCCAGTTCAGCCGCGCCGCCACCTGCTCGATATGGGTGGATTTGCCGGTGCCGTGATAGCCCTGGATCATCACCCTGCGGTTGTGCTTGAAGCCGGCGAGGATGGCGAGCGTCACCTCCCGATTGAACAGATAATCGGAATCGACGTCCGGAACGTGCTCGTCGGGACGCGAATAGGCGGGGACTTCGAGGTCGCTGTCGATGCCGAAGACCTGGCGCACGGAAACCGACATGTCCGGCATGCCGGCGCCGTTGTTGGCAGCTATAAGTGTCATGGGCGGTGGAAGCCTATTCGTCGTGTTTCAAAAGGGGCTCGCTTGCAGCGGAAGCCTCGATTTTGCCGGGCGCTGGTCCACAGACTCACGCAAGCCCTGCCTGCCTAAGATAGTTATAGGCTTGGATCACTTCACGCAACTTGTCCTCTGAGGCGCGGTCGCCCCTGTTGTGGTCGGGGTGGAACCGCTTAACCAATTCCTTGAAGCGCGCCTTGATGTCGGCCTTAGTGGCGGAGTCTTCAAGATTGAGCTGGCGCAGGCACTTCCGCTCGAGGCGCTTAAGCGGCCGCTCTGGCGTCCCGGCTGCCTTGGCGGCGGCGCGATCGGCGAACATCCCGAAAGGATCGTAGGTGGTGAAGCGGTGGGTGAAGCCGCCGGCGCGCGCGCCGTTGCGCGGGCCGCGGTTGCGCGACCAGGAATTGACGCCGATGAACCAGGTCGGACGGTGCCCGGTCGTGTCGTCCTTCTGGTGCTTGACCACCTCTTCGTCGGGGAGACCGGAAAAATAATTATACCCCTTGTTGTACTGGCGCACATGGTCGAGGCAGAAGCGATGATACTGGCCCTCCTGGCCGCGGCCCTTGGGCGCGGGGTAGAGGCCCGGCTCTTGGCACCCCTGCCATTCGCAAGCCGGACAGGAATCGCGCAACAGGCGGTTCTGGTCAGGCTTGACGCGCAAGCGGTCGAAGAATTTCGAGTCGAGCTTCATGGAGCAGGCATTATGAGAAGCGGCGGTCGGCACAACAAGAATGGCCCTTCAGGTGGCAACTAGGCTATGATGCTCGGTTATGGGTTTTGAGGCGGCAACCATGCGCGTCGAGGAGCAAATCACACAAAAGTTGCGACAAGCCTTCGCGCCGGTCTCCCTCGAGGTCGTTAACGACTCCGACCGCCATCGCGGCCATGCCGGCGCGCCCGGAACCGGCGAGAGCCATTTCACCATCAAAGTGGTGTCGGACCGCTTCGTCGGCAAGTCGCGCCTCGAGCGTCACCGCATGGTCAACGACGTGCTGGCCGAGGAGCTCAAGGGCCCGGTCCACGCCCTGGCCATCAGCGCGCTTGCGCCGGAGGAGCGCTCGCGGCCGCTATGAGGCCTCGCTGGCCTCGCTCTTTGCCGCGCGCTTCGGTTGAAGCGGCGTCACGCGCAAGGACGTGATCCGGTTCCGCTGCCGCCTCAGCACCTCGAAGCGATAGTCGTGAAAGGTGAAGGCCTGCCCAGGGTTGGGGATGGTCTGCGCCTCGTGGATCACCAGGCCGGCGATGGTGGTCGCCTCCTCGTCCGGCAGGTCCCAGTCCATCAGCCGGTTGACGTCGCGGATCGGCACCATGCCGTCGACGATCAAGGAGCCGTCGCCTTGCGGCTTGGCGAGCGCGGCGGCGATATCGGTCTCATCGCTGATCTCGCCCACGATCTCCTCGATGATGTCTTCGAGCGTCACCAGGCCCATGACCTCTCCATACTCGTCGACGACGATGGCGAAATGGGCCTTGCGCTTGAGGAAGGCGTTGAGCTGGTCTTTCAGCGTGGTGGTATCCGGAACGAACCAAGGGGGCGCCGCGAGCGCCAAGATGTCGACCTTGCTCGGGTCGCCGCGGGCATCGCGCAAGGCGCGCAATAGCGTCTTGGCGTGGAGCACGCCGACGATCTCCTCGCGCTCGCCGCGCCACAGCGGCAGCCGCGTGTGCGGGCTCTTCAGCGCTGCATCGATAATCGCCTCAGCCGGAAGCTCGGCGTCGATCGCATCCATCTTGGTCCGATGCACCATGATGTCGGAGACGGTCAGCTCGCGGAGGTCAAGCACGCCGCCCAGCATGTCGCGGGTGAGCTTCACCATGCCGCCGGCCTTATGATAGAGGGCGATCGCCCCTCTGAGTTCCTCATGCGCCGAAAGCACCTCGGCATCGTCGCTGATCGAGGCGCCGAACAGCCGCAAAGTATGGCGGACGATCCATTGCATGGCGGCCGTCACCGGCGCCAGCACCGCCACCACGAAACGCACCGCGGGTGCCACCGCGAGCGCCATGCGGTCGGCGTTGAGGATGGCGTAGGTCTTGGGCAGCACCTCGGCGAACAGCACTACGACCACGGTCATCACTATGGTGGCGTAAACCACGCCAGCCTCGCCGAACAGATTGAGAAAGAGACTCGTTGCCAGCGCTGAGGCGGCGATGTTGGCGAGATTGTTGCCGAGCAGGATGGCGCCGATGAAGCGCTCGCGGATGGTGAGCAGGTAGTTGACCACGCGCGCGCGGCGACTCCCGCCCTCCTCGAGCGCATGCATCTTGGCGCGCGAGGCGGCGGTCAGCGCCGTCTCCGAGCCCGAGAAGAAGGCCGAGAAGATCAGGAGGCCGAAGATCGCGCCAAGCGTAATGCCCAAGCCGAGCGTCATCTTGTGGCGCACTCCCGCTCAAGGAAGGCGGTCAAGCGGTCAAGCGGCACGTCGCGCTCCACGAAAGCCTCACCGATGCCGCGCACGAGCACGAGCGCGAGCTTGCCGCCTTTCACCTTCTTGTCCTGGGCCATCAACCGCAACAATTGTCCTGTCGTCGGCGTCTTGCCCGGTATGTTGGCGATTGTGGAGGGCAGGCCGACAGCGGCGAGGTGGCGCTCCACGCGCGCCGCGTCCTCCGCCGGACAAAGCCCTTGCTCGACCGAGTAGGTGAACGCGAGACGCATGCCGATGGCGATCGCCTCGCCGTGCAGCAGCCGGTCCGAATAACCGGCGAAAGCCTCGAGCGCATGGCCGAAGGTATGGCCGAGATTGAGCAGCGCGCGCTTGCCCGTCTCCTCCCGCTCGTCGGCTTCGACGATCGAGGCCTTGGCGCGGACGCTCGTCTCGATGGCCTTGAGGCGCTCGCCGCCCTCGCCCGAGAACACTTGCGGCCAATGCTGTTCGAGCCAGCCGAAGAAGGGCGCATCCCCCAAGAGCCCGTATTTCATCACCTCGGCGTAACCCGCGCGAAACTCGCGGGGCGCCAAGGTAGAGAGAACCGAGACGTCGGCGAGTACCAGGCTCGGCTGGTGGAAGGTGCCGATCAGGTTCTTGCCCTGCGGCGTGTCGATTCCGGTCTTGCCGCCGACGGAGGAATCCACCTGCGCCAAGAGCGTCGTCGGGACCTGCACGAGGCGCACGCCGCGCCGCAGGATGCTTGCCGCGAAGCCGGCAAGATCGCCGACCACGCCGCCGCCAAGCGCAACGACGCAATCGCCGCGCTCGACTCCGAGCTTGAGCAAGGTCTCGCAGAGTCTTGCCAGCACCGGGAAGCTCTTGCTGGCCTCTCCGGCCGCAACCACGGCATCGCCGAGAAATAGTCCCTGCGCCTCAAGGCTCTCCTTGAGCGGCGCAAGATAGAGCGCCGCCACGTTCTGATCGGTCACCACCGCGCAGCGCGCGCCGGGAAGCGCCGTCGCGATGCGGCGCCCGGTCGAGGCGATGAGCCCTTCGCCGATGACGATGGGGTAGCTCCGTCCTGGAAGCGTCACCTCGATGGTTGTTTCGCTTTGGCCTGACGCCAAGGCGGTCGCGCCGTCGCGCATCATTTCACCTTCTTGCGGCCCTGAGCCTTGTCCGCCTTCGCCGCGCAGCCGAGCTTGGCGGCAAGCGCATCGATCACCGCGCCCACGATCACCTCATGGGGAACATCGCGGCTCTCCACCGTCACGTCGGCCGCTTCATAGATGGGATAGCGCTCTTCGATCAGTTTCTTCATCACTTTTTCGGGGTCGCCGGTGGCAAGCAAGGGCCGGCTGTCGCGCCGCCCGACGCGTTTGAGCAGCACCTTGAGCTCCGCCTTGAGCCAAACCGAGAGGCCGCGCGCCTTGATATTGGCCCTCGTCTCGACGTTCATAAAGGCGCCGCCTCCGGTGGCGAGAACCTGAGGGCCGCCTTCGAGCAGGCGCGCAATCACCTTGCGCTCGCCCTGGCGGAAATAGCTCTCGCCGTGCTCGGCGAAAATTTCGCTGACGCTCGCGCCGGCGGCCACCTCGATCTCGGTGTCGGCGTCGATGAAGGGCAGGTCGAGCCGGTTCGCGAGCCGCCGGCCCACGGCGGTCTTGCCAGCCCCCATGAGCCCGATCAGCACGATGCTTCGCGTTCCAAGGGCGTCGCGAATCCGCGCCAACCGCTCCTGCCGGTCCTCTTTCTTATGCTCGGTCAGTCCTAGACTCATCCTTTGGTCTAAAAATGGGGAATCGCCCCCCGCATCGGCGCTCCACAAACGACTCGCGGGGGCGTGAATTTCCCATGCTGGCAGCGCCCTGTCGAATCGTCCATGATGCAAATGAGGATAAGGCGCTGGGCGGCTTTTGAGTCATAATGACGCCCTGTTCGCGACTAAAAGACCGTTAGGAACACGAGCGCCTCGATGCCGACACTGTTTCGTTTCCTGATGATTTTGGGGGTGATCGCCGGTGTCGTCACTGGAAGCCTCTATGTGCTCGCTGAATACTTCCAGCCGGAGCCGAAAGAAATCTCCAAGGCCTTGCGCAACGTCAAGGGCCGGCTTGATGAGACCACGGCCTCTACTCCTAGCGCTGATGCTGGCGCCACTGCTCCTGTCGACGACCCCAGCCAAAGCTCAGGACGTCGAGCGCAGTGAGCTTCCGCCTCCGGCCGACGCCGGCGAGGTCGGGCGCACCGTGCTCATCGCCGCTTCGGTCCTAGGGCCGAAAGGTGCCAAGGGCGCCCATCTCATCGCCCTTAGCGATGCGCTTCGCGCGTTGAAGCGGGTCGGGCTCGACGCCGAGGCGCGGCGTCTCGGCTTCGAGGCGCTCTATGCGCATTGGCCGTCGCGCGGAAAGGCTTGAGCCTTGGGCGCCGCCAAACGATCTTCGCGCGGCAAGGGCTCTTCCGAGCTTGCGCTCTTCCTCGACATGCTCGCCGCCGAGCGCGGCGCCGCAGTCCACACCATCGAGGCCTATACCCGGGACCTTTCTGAGTTCCTCGCCTTTCTCGCCGCCAAGGGCAAGGACGCGAAGCATGCCTCGCCCGAGCATCTCCGTGGCTTTCTCGCGGGCCTCGCGCGCAAAGGACTGGCCCCCACCTCCCGCGCACGGAAGCTCTCGGCCATCCGCCAGTTCTTCCGCTTCCTCCTCGCCGAGGGCTTGCGCGCCGACGATCCCTGCTCGGCCATCGATAGTCCGAAGCTGGGGCGGCCGCTTCCCAAGATCCTCTCTCTCGCCGAAGTCGAGACGCTGCTGGAGACCGCCAAGGAGGCGAGCGAGCGAGCGGCGGAGGGTACGGCAAGACGCCGGGCGCTCAGGCTTTATGCCGCGCTCGAGACGCTCTATGCCACGGGCCTTCGCGTGTCCGAGCTGATCTCGCTGCCGCGCGGCGTGCTCATCGCCGACGACCGGGTGCTCACCATCAAGGGCAAAGGCGGCCGCGAGCGGCTCGTCCCTCTCAACGAGGCGGCGCGGGAGGCGCTTCAAGCCCATCTTGCCGCGGTCGGAGCGGACGAGGGTAAGGGGAGGGGCCTCTCGCCCTGGCTCTTCCCGTCAGCCGGAGGCCAGCATCTGACCCGCCAGCGCTTTGGCCAGGAGCTTAAGGCGCTGGCGCTTGCCGCCGGGATCGAGCCTGCCCGGGTCTCGCCGCATGTGCTCCGTCACGCCTTTGCCAGCCATCTCCTGGAGCGGGGCGCCGATCTGCGCACGGTGCAGCAGCTTCTCGGCCATGCCGACATCTCCACCACGCAGATCTATACCCATGTCATCGAGGAGCGGCTGAGACGCCTCGTCGAACAGCATCACCCTTTGGCTCAGGCACATTTAACCAAGCGGAGCTAGACTAGCCTTGCCGGGCTCGCTGGTTGACAGGGCTTCACGCCAAGGCCACTTACAACCACATTCCCGTTGCCTTATTGGTTTTTCTCGAATCTGCCGGGGAACGCTCGAGTTCCCCAGGGGCATAGCCAAAACCGGATGCGCACTTATCTCGATTTCGAAAAGCCGATTGCCGAGCTCGAAAGCAAGGTCGCCGAGCTGAAAGCGCTCGCCGGCGAGCAGCGTTCCGTCTCCATCGAAGAGGAACTCGCGAGACTCGAGGCCAAGGCGAGAGCGGCCCTGGAGGAGACCTATTCCGGCCTGACCCCTTGGCAGAAGACGCAAGTTGCCCGCCATCCCGAGCGTCCGCATTTCCGGCATTATGTCGATACGCTCGTAGAGGACTTCACGCCGCTTTCGGGCGATCGCTCGTTCGCCGAGGACCAGGCCATCATTGGCGGCATCGGCCGGCTGGCGGGCCGCTCGGTGATGGTCATCGGCCACGAGAAGGGCTCCGACACCGAAGGCCGCATCAAGCACAATTTCGGCATGGCGCGTCCTGAAGGGTACCGCAAAGCGGTGCGGCTGATGGAGATGGCCGACCGCTTCCAGCTCCCTGTGGTGAGCCTTGTCGATACGGCCGGCGCCTATCCCGGCATCGGCGCCGAGGAACGGGGCCAGGCCGAGGCCATCGCGCGGTCCACCGACTGCTGCTTGAGCCTTGGCGTGCCTATCGTTGCGGTCATCATCGGCGAGGGCGGTTCCGGCGGCGCGGTGGCCATCGCCACGGCCAACCGGATCTATATGCTCGAGCATGCGATCTACACGGTTGCTTCGCCGGAGGCCGCGGCCTCGATCCTGTGGCGGGATTCGGCGCGCGCCGTCGACGCCGCCACCAATATGAAGATCACCGCCCAGGACCTGATGAAGCTCGGCATTATCGATGGAATCATCGCCGAACCGATCGGCGGGGCGCATCGGGACGGGGTCGAGGTGGTGCGCGCGGCGGGCGAGACCATCGTCAAGGCGCTTGCCGCCTATGACGACCTCAATCCGGGTGAGATTCGCCAGGAAAGGCGCGAAAAATTCCTGTCCATGGGGCGCACGAGCTGAGCCCGCGACGTCCAAAAAAGCGCCATTTTTTTAGTCCATTTGGGGCCTGAGCAGGCTTATAATGCAGGCCAAATCGGGGGAAGCCGAAGGGCTGGCGCCGGAAGAAGCGCGCTAACTTCGATTTAACCCCTCACGTTCGATGTTGGCCGAAATGCGCAAGGGGCACTGCGTATGCTTCGTTCATGCTTTGGCACGGCCGTAAAGATGGCGATCGTGGTGGTTTGGGCCGCCGCGCTGGCCGGCTGCGGCCAGTTTTCGCCGCCCTACCTGAAGCCGCTCTCGGCGCAGACGCAGGCGCTGCTTGCCGAGAAGGGGATGAACGAGGAGCAGCCCGTCCTTATTCGCATCTTCAAGGCCGAATCGGAGCTCGAAGTGTGGAAGGCCAAGGACGACGGCCGGTACCACCTCTTCAAGACCTACCCGATCTGCAGCTACTCGGGCGGTCTCGGCCCGAAGGTCGAGCAAGGCGACCGGCAGGCCCCCGAAGGGTTCTATCTCGTTTCGCTCGACCAGATGAACCCAAGGAGCAAGTACCACCTTTCTTTCGACGTTGGCTTCCCTAATACCTACGACAAGGCCTACGGCCGCACTGGGCAGAACATCATGGTGCATGGCGATTGCACCTCGGCCGGCTGCTACGCCATGACCGACGCCGTGGTCGAGGAGATCTTCACCCTTGCCCGCGAGGCGCTCCAAGCCGGGCAGCCGGCGTTTCAGATCCAGGCCTTTCCGTTCCGCATGACGGCGGCCAACCTGGCGGCCCATAAGGACGACAAGTGGTACGACTTCTGGAAGAACTTGAAGGAAGGCTACGACTATTTCGAGATCAGCCGCCTGCCGCCGAAGGTGGCGGTGTGCGAGAAGCGCTATCTGATCAACGCCTCCTTCACCGGCAACGTGAGGCCCGATCCCGCCGGCTCTTGTCCGGCCTATCAGAGGCTGCCGATCCCGCGCGCGCCCGCCACGCAGGAGGCCTCGGTTAAGCCCGCGAAAAAGAGTAACTCGGCCTCCCTGGCCAAGCCGCTCGGCAGCGTGCTCGGTCTGAGCTTTGGACCGTCGAAGCAGAACTATCGCGCCTTCACGCTTGGTCCCGCGACACCGGACCGGTAGCCGAAATCAGAAGTCGGAAGTCTGAATTCTGACGCGGAAGACCTATACTGCGTCCTTACTGATTTCTGGTTTCTGACTTCTGACACCTGGCATGCGTCGAGCCTTCACTCTCCTCCTCCTCGCGGCGCTCCTCGGCGGCGGCTACTATCTGCTCACGCCCGAGGGCCGGCAGCTCATCGATCGCGTGCGCATCCACATGACGCGCGCCGACTATCAGGCCCGCTTCCGCGCTGGTGAGCCTTTGCCCGGTACGCCCGATCTTGCCCGCTTCGATGAGCGGCTCTTGGGCCAGGGCGCCAAGCTCGGCGTGCCGGTCTTCTTGCGTATCTTCAAACTCGAATCCGAGCTCGAGATTTGGGTCGAGAAGGACGGACGCTTCGTCCGCTTTGCCACCTATCCGATCTGCCTGTGGTCGGGGCGGCTCGGGCCAAAGCTCAAAGAGGGCGACCGGCAGGCGCCGGAGGGTTTCTATACGGTCGCCGCCGAGCAGCTCAATCCGAACAGCCGCATGCATCGCTCCTTCAGTCTCGGCTTCCCCAATGTGTTCGACCAGGCGCATGGGCGCACCGGATCCTTTCTTATGGTGCATGGCGGCTGCGCCTCGATCGGCTGCTACGCCGTGACCGACCCCGTGGTCGATGAGATTTGGCGCTTGGTGACGGCGGCGCTCGACCAGGGTCAGGCGCGGTTTCCGGTCCACGTCTTTCCGTTCCGCATGACGGACCGCAACGTCAGGCTGCACAGAGGCGGCCGGTGGGAAGGCTTCTGGGCCGATCTGAAGAAAGGCTACGACCGGTTCGAGACGAGCCGCGTGCCGCCCATGGTCAGCGTCTGCAAAGGCCGCTACGTGTTCGGGGCCGGCAGCCTCGAGACCGTCAGCCAGCCGGTCGAGGAGCGCTGCCCGCCGGAGGTCGCCGATAATCCTTAGAGCGAGGTCATCGAGGGGTAGGCAATTCGCTCGAGCTCAAATCACCCCACCCG
>Ga0209521_10004749_pt1 | contig 10798 bp, 8 predicted proteins | sample Rifsed19ft4_FD_184016 | JGI IMG/M metagenome (GOLD analysis project Ga0209521, IMG submission 184016) | Soil microbial communities from Rifle, Colorado, USA - sediment 19ft 4 (version 2) | ecosystem: Environmental > Terrestrial > Deep subsurface > Rock core/Sediment | place: Rifle, Colorado... | reverse complement strand
TTTTCCGCGATGAGCCTGTGAGCTGTCAGCCCTCAGCGTTCAGGGGCCATTCTCTGGCTGATCGCTGATGGCTGAAAGCCGAATGCTGACGTGCCACTAGTCCGCGACGATCGCCAGCCCCAGACGGTCGGCAGTCGTCATCACTCGATCCCGCTCGAGCATCAGGGTCTGATCGGCATCCAGGCCGAGGGCCGTCGCGCCAGCCTCCTCGAGGGCCGCGACTGTATCAGGACCCACCACAGGCAGATCAAAGCGCATGTCTTGGTCAGGGCGCCCCACCTTCACCACGACAACGCCACCCTTCCCGAGAGCCCCTCCGCGACGAATGGTGGCATCAGTCCCCTCGATCGATTCTACAGCCAGAACAGTACGCCGTTTGACCACGACAGTTTGGCCGATTCTCAGGTCTGCGATCGCCCTGGCGATCTCCCGTCCGAAGCTGATATCCCACTGTTCCTCAACCCCCGGTGCGCGAGCCGTCAGCAGTCCTTTGCGCAACACCACCGAAGAGAGAAACCGCCGACAGTCGTGCAGGGTAATTCCCTCCGTTGTCAGAACATCTCCCAATGCCGAGAGGATTGAATCACCGCGTCGGTCTTTGAGCTTCAGGATGAACAAGATCCCCCTTAAATCGGTCTTGAAGCGCGAGAAGAGCATGGTCAGAGGGATCTTTCCGAGCATCACGGCGTCCGCCACCTGCTCGCGACGGAGCGCCTCCATGAGCCGCCCCAGCTGACCGGCCCCCACCCAGGAGATCGCATTCACTTCGTCGGCCAGGTCGGAGGAGGCAGCCTCTTCTATGGCCACCGCGACGACTTTCAACCCTTGGGCACGCGCCTCCCGCGCCGCAATGATCGGGAGAGGGCCTCCGCCGGCGATGATTCCCAGACGCTCCATAAAACTACCGTTCCGGGTTCCGAGTGTCAGGTTTCGAGTGGGGAAGTAAACCACTGCAAACCGGAACCCGGAACTCGCAACTCGAAACCCTCATTTAACGGGCAATTCCTCTCGATGAGGTTTTGATGAAGTGAATCAGATGTTCCACCTCCGGGCAGGACCCGACCTCCGCCGCTACCCTTTCCAAGGCCTGGGAGGTGTTGAGTTTGGAATGAAAGATGAGTCGATAAGCTTGCTTGAGCCGACGGACCGTCTGCTCGGAGACGCCATTCCGGCGAAGGCCCACCGTATTCAAACCATAGCACCTCGCGCGATTCCCATGGGCCAAGAGGAAGGGTGGGATATCCTGGGTCACACTGGAGCAGGCGCTGACCATGGCATACCTTCCGATCCGCACAAATTGATGAATACCGGCCTGCCCGCCGATCACCACCCGCTCCTCGACCTCGACATGCCCGGCTAAGCCAGCCTGGCTTGACACTACCACCTCATCACCCAGAATACAATCGTGCGCCACATGCGCGTAGGCCATGATGAAGTTCCGCTGCCCCAGCATCGTGGTACCCCTCCCTTTCAACGAGCCGCGATGAACCGAGGCGTATTCCCGGATGACTGTCTCGTCACCTACCACCAGCCGCGTCGTTTCGCTCTGATCCTCAAGGATTTGTGGCGGGGTGCCCAACACCACGTGAGAGGAGATCTGGCATCTTTCTCCGATCTCGGTAGTCCCATCGATGAAGACATGAGAGCCTATCCCTGTCCCCTGCCCAACGGTGACTCCCGGTCCGATGATCGTATACGCGCCCACCCTGACATCCGAAGCCAGCTTTGCCTCTGGTGCGATAAGAGCCGAAGGGTGGATCCGGATCATCTCTTTCCCACCGTTAGGTCGGCGTCATGGGAGAAGTCCTGAGACTCTCGGTCAACGATCGCGCACGAGATCTCGGCCTCCGCCACCAGCGTTCCTTCCACGTAGGCGCGCGCTCGCATCTTGCTGTTTCGGCTTCTGAGGTGGAGGAGTTCCAACTCGAATCTGACCTGATCTCCCGGCAGCACCGGCCTTCGAAACTTGGCTCGATCGATGCCGGTGAAATACATGAGCTTCTTCTCAGGGTTCGCATTCAACGTCCGCATCAGAAGGACCCCTCCGACCTGCGCCATGGCTTCGATGATCAGGACACCCGGCATGATGGGTTGCCCGGGGAAGTGGCCCTGGAAAAAGGCCTCGTTGATCGTCACATTCTTGAGGCCCACCACCCTCCGTCCAGGCTCGATCTCCAGGATCCTGTCAACCAGCAGGAAGGGGTACCGATGCGGAAGCATCGCCTGAATCTGTTGGATATCCATTAGCTCGGCCCCCCCTCTGGCGAGGACCCCGAAGAGCGTATTGGGTCTCCACGCCCCTGAAAGGCGTCCTCGAGGGCGCTAAGGCGCGCCTCGATCGCATGCAGCTGTCTAATGAGCCGGGGAAATTGATTCACCGCGGCGACGCCGCGCTTGAATTCCTGGTGAGGCACCGCGGGGGACCCCAAGAACACCATGCCCGACGGGATGTCCTTGGTGACCCCGGCCTGAGCCCCTACGGTAACATCGTCGCCGATCGTGACGTGATCCACGACCCCGACCTGGCCCGCCAACGTGACCCGATCTCCGATTTTCGTGCTACCTGAGATCCCGGTCAGGGCCGCTATCACGGTATCTGCTCCTACTGTGACGTTGTGGGCGATCTGGACCAGATTGTCGATCTTCGTCCCACGTTTGAGCCGCGTCGTCCCCAGCGTCGCCCGGTCAATCGTCACGTTGGCGCCGATCTCTACGTCATCCTCGATGATCACCCGCCCGACCTGAGGAACCTTGACGCGGACGCCGCTCTGATCCCTCAGATACCCGAACCCGTCGGATCCGATCACGACACCGCTGTGGAGAATGACCCGATCGCCGATCTCGACACCCTCCCGGATCATGACCTGTGGGTAGATATGGCAATCGGCGCCCATGCTGGATCCCCTTCCGATATAAACCTGAGGGCCGACCGCGCTCCTCGGACCGATGACAACGCCCTCCTCGATATATGAGAGCGGGCCGATCGAGACCCCTTCTGCAAGGCGCACCCCGGGCCCAAGTATAGTCGAGGGATGGACGCCAGGCGTCGGCCGCTCCGGAGGGTAGAAGAGATGAAGAGCCCTGACGAAGGCCAGGTAGGGATTGCTTGCCAGGAGGGCGGCCTTGCACGAGGCCGGAACTACCTCTTTGAGGATCACCGCGGATGCCCGGGTCGCTTCCAGTTTCAAGAGGTAGCGCGGATGCGCCACAAAGGTCACATCACCGTCCTCGGCCTCATCGAACGGGGCGAGACCCCGCACGTCGATCTCCCCGTCGCCCACTAGCCGGCACCCCAGCTTCTCGGCCAGCTCCCGTAGTCGCATTGCCACGGCTACTTCTTACTTGGACGGTTGTTGTAGCGCTCCAGGATCTCTTTGCTGAGGTCGGCGAGATCGCTGCCGTAGATCACTCCGCCCTGCCCTTTCTCGACGATGAGCGTGAGCCCCTTCTCCTTGCCATAGTCCCGAATCACAGCCGTGACGTCTCTGAGGAGGTCGTTGAGAAGCTCGCTTTCGCGCTTGGCCAGGTCGCGGTTGAAATCCTCGGTCAGCCGCTTGAGATCCCGCAGCTTGCGTCGAATGTCCTCTTCACGGTCTTTCTTCGCGGCGTCGCTCAGGACAGGGGCTTGCTTCTGGAACTCCGTATCCATCTGCTTGATCTCCGCCTCTTTGAGGCCGATCTCTTTCTGCTTCTCGGCCGCCTCGGCAGCTACCTTGTTCCTCGCCGCCTGGCCCTCTTTTGATTGCGAAATCACCGACTGGATATCCACGAATCCAAGCTTGATCGCCGGGTCGGCAGCCCAGCTCGCGGCAGCCATAAGCACGCCAGCTATGGCAGTCCAACTCAGCCACCTCCATCGCCCGCCACGATGCGATCCCACCATCAGCAATTCTCCTCCATGTTTTAAAAAACGGACCCGACCGTCAGATGCGCCGCGCCGCTCGGCTCGCCAGGCAGTGGATCCAAATTAAAGCCATACTCGACCCGGACTAATCCGAAGGGAGTGGCCACGCGAAGCCCCCCACCGGCGGTCGGCCGAAGGTCCAATGAAAGACTCTGGTTCTCTAGGAAGACCTGTCCAGCATCGACAAACAGTAACCCCTTCACCCCCAGGGCCTCGTAGATGGGAAAGAGCAGCTCGAAGTTGAACCAGATCGCCTTGTTCCCCCCGATCCTGATCGTCGCCCCGGTCACGGGGTCCGTGACCGTTGGGCTCAGTTCATAGGTCTTGAAGCCACGGACTGTATTCGTGCCGCCCAGATAGATCAGCTCCTGTGTCGGAACATTGTCTCCGCCAAACGGCTCCACCACCATCAGGTTTCCCCGAATGTGCCCGACCACCTTCCAGAACAGCGGGTAGTAATAGCCCAGATCTAGGCTGAACCGATTGAAATCATTCTCGCCACCCAGGAACTCCGCAGCCAGTTGATAAGACGCAGTGCCGATAAAACCGCGCGTCGGGTCCCTACTATTGTCCCTCAGGTCCAATGACAGGCCGACTGCGACGCTGGCCGTGCTAGTCGTTTCCGGCACAATCAGAGTGCTTTCAGCGAGTTCGGTGGTGATATTGAAGATCTCTACGTCCTCATACTTATAGGCAATGGAGCCAAACAGGTTCTTATACAGCCGCCGACCCAGGGTGAGCGAGCCGCCCTTGGCATCCTGGTCGTAGCCGGTGAAGCTCTGGTAGAGCAACCGCTGATTGTAGAGGGACAGGTCGAGGGAGGTCTCTGTGTCCAGGATATGAGGATCTTGATAGCGCAGGACGAAGCGGTTGGCGTTGCTGCCGAGCTGACCCGAGAACGACACTCGCGTCCCAAGACCAAGAAAGTTATTCTGGGAGATCGATCCCGCCCCCAGGACACCATCGATCGAGCTGAAGCCTGCGCCGATCGAGAAGGAGCCTGTCGGTTTCTCCTTCACCGCGACGTCGATGTCAACCCGATCCTCGGCCGTCCCGCGACGGGTGTCGATCTTGACGTCCTCAAAATAGCCCAGGCTATTGAGATTCTGGCGACTGCGGGCCAGCAAGCGGCTGTTGTACAGGTCGCCCTCGATCAGGGCGATGTCCCGCCGGATGACTTTGTCACGGGTCTTGGTGTTCCCCGAGATCTCTATCCGCTCCACGAAGACTTGCTTCCCCTCGCTGATCTCCAGACCCAGATCGACGATATGGTTGACCCGATCCGTGTTGATGATCGGGGCGATGTCAGCGAACAGATACCCGCGCTCCGAATACCGGTCCGTGAGGGTCAGAATGTCGCGTTGAAACACCTCCCGGCTGAAGATGCCGCGCTTGGCGATCTGAAGCGGCCTCAGGATCTCATCGGTGGCAAAGACCGTGTTTCCCGCGAGCCGCACCTCTCCGACTCTATACTGGGGTCCCTCCTCTACCCGTATGCTGATCTCCAGCCTCCGCTTCGCCTCGAGCACCCGGATCTCCGGCTCATCAACCTTGATGTCCAGGAAGCCGTTATCCAGGTAGAACGCCTTGATTCTATCTAGATCGCGCTGCAACTCCTCCCGCTTCAGCGTCCCATAGAAGAAGAACAGGAACAGCTCCCGGGTGGCCAAATGTTCCTTGATGTCTCCCTCGCTCAGCCCCTTGGTTCCAAGGATCCGAACGCTGGAGATCTCAAACTTCCCCCCCTCGTCGATCTGGAAGACAATGGAGACATCGCCTTCGGCGACCTTTTCCACCTGAGGGACGATCTTCGCCTGGTAATACCCCTCTTCCTCGTAGAGCAGCCTCGCCCGCTCCGCATTGCTGGCAACCACTTGCGGATTGAACACCCCACCCTCTGTCAGTGCGATTTTTTCCTTGATCTTGTCGGTGGTAATCTTCTTGTTGCCGCGGATTTTGATCTCCCGGATGGTCGGCTTTTCAGTCAGGATGAAGGTCACCTTCAGGCCCCCTTCAAAGACTTCGGCGTCCACCGCCACATCGTCAAAGAAGCCCAGCCGGTAGAGGGCCTTCACATCCTCGCGGGTCTTTTCCAAAGAGAAAGGCTCTCCTAGTTTGGTTTTCAGCCTGAACCGGATAGTGGCCTCGTCGATCTTCCGGCTTCCTTTGATGTCAAGCTGCTTGACCACCGCTTGCTCCTGGCCATAGGCTCTGCCGAACGCGAACGCCAAGAACAAGAGGATCCAGCCCGCAGTGACAACCTGCCCGGACCTGGTCAATAATGGCATCCGGCGACGTCCTTCCTGGAGTCAAAACGCGCTACACACGCTCTGAAGGCGCCAGCAGTGTATCAGCGTTCCCGAGAAAAGGCAAGCAGAAACTCGCCGGGAGCGGCCCAAAATCGAGGAGTTATGGGGTGAAGACGGGTGGGGCTATTTGGGGGCTTCGAGAAGGCTGACCTCCTCGAAGGTCAAGGCATCTCCTTCAAGCGTGATCCTCAGGGTCCCCCCCTCGGGGAACCGACCCTTCAGGACCTCTTCGGCCAACGGATCCTCCACGTACCGCTGGATGGCGCGGCGAAGGGGTCTGGCACCGAAGGTTGGATCGTACCCGCGATCGATGAGGAAGTCTTTCGCGTTCTGATCGACCGCAAGCGAGATCTTTCGCTCGCTGAGCTGCTGCTGGAGCCGATCGAGCATGAGGTCCACGATCTTGCGGAGGTCGTCCTTGCTTAACTGGTGGAAGACGATCACTTCATCCAGCCGGTTGAGCAGTTCCGGATTGAAAACCCGTTTCAGCTCACCCAGGACGGTTTCCTTCATCTTGTCATAGCTCACCGCCTCGTCACCGCTCTTGGAGAAGCCTAGAGGGATGTGGAGACCGATCTGGCGGGCGCCGATATTGCTCGTCATAATCAGGATCGTGTTCTTGAAATCGACGATCCGCCCGTAGCTATCAGTCAGACGGCCATCTTCAAAAATCTGAAGCAGGAGATTGAACACCTCCGGGTGGGCCTTCTCGATCTCATCGAGGAGGATGACAGAGAACGGGCGACGCCGAACCTTTTCCGTGAGTTGACCCGAGTCGTCGTACCCGATGTAGCCCGGGGGGGCGCCGATGAGACGGGAGGTGGAGAAGCGCTCCATGTATTCCGACATATCGACGCGGATGAGGGCCTCTTCGGCCCCGAAGAGGAATTCGGCCAGCGCCTTGGCCAGCTCGGTCTTCCCCACGCCGGTGGGCCCGAGGAAGACGAAGGACCCAACCGGTCGGCTCGGGTTCTTGATCCCGGCTCGCGCGCGGCGAATCGCTCGGCTCACGCCATGGATCGCCTCGGTCTGCCCTACCACTCGTTTGGCCAGCTCCTCCTCCATCCGGATGAGCTTGGCCGACTCCTCCTCCTCGATCTGATGGAGCGGAATGCCGGTCCACTTGGAGACGATGTAGGCGATCTCCTCGGCCGTGACGACCGTCTTCTCCTTCGCCCGCCCCTCCTTCCACCGCGCTTTCTTCTCCTCCAGGTCGGCCCGCAGCTTGCGCTCCGAGTCGCGGAGCCTGGCCGCCACCTCGAATGCCTGAGTCCGGATGGCATCCTCCTTCTGGCCCCGCAGCCGCTCCACCTCGTTCTCCATCTCGCGCAACTCCTGGGGAAGCATCAAGGTCTTCAGTCGCGCCCGTGATCCGGCCTCATCGATCACGTCGATCGCCTTGTCAGGCAGGAACCTGTCGGCGATGTACCGCTGGGACAGACGCGCCGCCGCAACCACTGCCTCGTCGGTGATGACGGCGGAGTGGTGCGCCTCGTAGCGGTCCTTGATCTCCATCAGGATCCGAATGGTCTCCTCCACGCTGGGCGGCCCGACCTGAATCGCCTGAAACCGCCGCTCCAGTGCCCGATCCTTTTCGATATGGCGACGGTACTCCTCGAGGGTGGTGGCGCCGATGCACTGCAGCTCACCGCGGGCAAGCGCCGGCTTCAACATATTGGAGGCGTCGATCGCCCCCTCGGCGGCACCGGCGCCCACCAGCGTATGCAGCTCATCGATGAACAGAACAATATTCTGCGACTGCTGAATCTCTTTGATGACCGCCTTCAGACGCTCTTCAAACTGGCCTCGATACTTGGTCCCGGCCACCATGCCCGCCAGGTCGAGCTGGACCACCCGTTTCCGCAGCAGGGTCTCAGGCACGTTGCTCGCCACGATCCGCTGGGCCAGGCCCTCGACGATGGCGGTCTTCCCGACGCCGGCCTCCCCGATCAGGACCGGGTTGTTCTTCGTTCGACGCGAGAGAATCTGGATCACCCGCTCGATCTCCGCCTCCCGCCCGATCACCGGGTCCAGCTTGTCCTGCCTCGCCATCGCGGTCAGGTCGACGCCGAACTCATCCAGTGCCGGCGTCCTGGTTGAGGTCGAAGACTTGGAGGCCTGCTCACCCAGCAACTCCTGGGCTTGGGCTTTGGCTGCGGCCACGCTCACGCCGAAGTCTCGCAGGACCAGCGACGCAGTCCCCTCGCCCTCACGGATCAGCCCGAGCAACAGGTGCTCGGTCCCGATGTAGTTGTGTCCTAACGACCTGGCCTCGGAGATGGCATACTCCAACACCTTTTTGGCCTGCGGCGTAAAGGGGATCTCCCCGGCAGGGCTGAACTCAGAGCCGGCCGAGACAATCTTCTCGATCTCCGCCTTCACCGCGGAGATGTTGACGTTCAACTTCTTGAGGATCGCGACCGCGAGTCCATCGCCCTCACGGATCAGCCCGAGCAACAGGTGCTCGGTCCCGACGAAGTTGTGCCCGAGGCGGATCGCCTCCTCCCGGGCCAGGATGATCACCTTGCGGGCTCGCTCTGTGAATCGCTCGAACATCTGCTCGCTCCCCCCGTCAGTGCCAGGTCAATAGGTTCGCGTCTAATACAAACGCGTTAAGTGAGGTGTCATTCTGAGCCCTTCGCTCCCTGTCATTCTGAGCGCAGCGAAGAATCTCGATCCGTCGCTCAGGATAAACTCCGCGAAGAATCTGACAAGTCGTGGAAAACTTGCCCCACTGTGAGAGGGACCTTCTAAGCAACGACGGTGATGCTACGCCGCTTCCTTGCGCAGCGAGCAGATGGTAGGCCTGGTGGAAACGGTGCAGGTCAGCGAGATGCTCAGGAATGGCCTGTGTCTCATCAATATGACGTTTCGTGAGGCTCAGACATGATCCCAACCTCAGAACTGGCCAAGGCGGTTGAGCAGGCCTTGGGATATCTGAACTCAACGGGGGAGGTGGCCGAGGCCGAGGTGTTCGCGTCGAGCAACCGTAGCCTGATCACCCGGCTGAACTACACCTCGCACATTCCGTGTAATGGTGTCGAGGAGGCGAAATCGACGGAGTCGAATGGCATAGGAATCCAGGCGGCATTCAGGACCGACGCCGGGATCAAGATCGGTTTCGGCAGCGAGCCGAGCGATCTAAGCTTGGACGGAGTCAAGCGGGCCCTGGAGAAGGCCAGGCGTGGCGCTGTCGTCGACCCCGAGTTCTCTTCACTCCCTCAGCCCTCCGGCGAGCGGCGGAGGCTCCGCCGCTACCACGACCCGAAGCTAATGCGGATTGGGGACGAGGAGCTGGTTGAGGCGGGGTGGAGGGTTTTGCGGGGCGGCCTGAACACCTTCATGACCTCGGCCAAGCTGAGGGAGCTGGCAGGCGGCCAGGAACAGATCAAGGATCTGGGCCTGATCCTTGGCGGCGACGTCACCATGTTGCAGGAGCGGATCGCCATCGCCTCGAGCGCGATGCCGGCGGCCCAGACCGACGAATCGACCCTCATCATGGTCTTCATCACCGCCATGGTCGAGGCCAAGACCTCCAAGGGGACCGGTTCCTCCACCGGCACCCACCTGGAGAGTTTCACTGACGAGGCCGGCGTCGAAGCGGCGCAGAATGCCATCGCGGCGATCGGGGGGGAGCGGATCAAGAGCGGCGAGCATACCGTCATCTTCGGGCGTCAGCCGGTGGCCGACCTGCTGAACAACCTGATCCTTCCCTCCCTCAGTCTTAGCGCCTTCTACAGCGACAGTTCGACATTCATGGGAAAGCTTGGAAAGCGCGTCGCCTCCAAGCAGCTCACGCTTCTCGACCACGGGGCCCAGCGCGGCATGATGGGCAGCAAAGGGATCACCTGCGAGGGGCTGCCGACCGGGAAAACGCGGCTGATCCAGCGGGGGAAGCTGGTCGGGCTGCTCAGCAACCACTACGAGCAGCAACGGCTCCTGAAAGACCCCAAGGGCGCGGAGAAGCTGGGGGCGGACCCGAATCGGCAGACAAAGGCGATCGTTCCTCGCAACGGGTTCCGGTTCGGGGCCGGCGGAGGCCGACAGTTCAGCGCCCAACCCGGAATCGCCCCAACCAACGCCATCGTGGAAGGAGGCGATCAAGGTCTCGATGAGATCATCGCGGAGGTCAAGGACGGCTTGTTGATCGGTCGGATCTGGTACACCTATCCGATCAACGGGTTGCGGGCGGGCGACTTCACCTGCACAGTGGTCGGCGACTCGTATATCATCAAGGACGGGCGGATCGTCGCGCCGCTCAAACCGAACACCGTCCGGATCAGCGACAACATCCACAATATCCTGGCCAATATCATCGCAATCGGCAACGATGCGAAGGGAACGCTGGTCTGGGCCGCGGACGAGGTGATCTACACCCCCGAGATCGCCGTGCGCGGAGTGAAGATCGACGAGATTGCGGGCTTTATGGAGCAACTCTGACACCCTTCGACCCTTCGACATGCTCAGAGTTCAGGGTGAACGAAATCTGTATAGAATCTTTTTCCGTATGCCACTCGCTAGTGTCCTGAATCAGAAGTTCGCTTCAGAAATCCCCCCTCCCTTGACGGTGTATAGACCGGAGTCA
>Ga0209521_10004748_pt1 | contig 10800 bp, 9 predicted proteins | sample Rifsed19ft4_FD_184016 | JGI IMG/M metagenome (GOLD analysis project Ga0209521, IMG submission 184016) | Soil microbial communities from Rifle, Colorado, USA - sediment 19ft 4 (version 2) | ecosystem: Environmental > Terrestrial > Deep subsurface > Rock core/Sediment | place: Rifle, Colorado... | reverse complement strand
GCCGGTAGCCGCCCGACTTGCCGCGGGTGGCGATCACCATGCCCGCGCGACGCAGGTCGCCGACCAGCTGCTCGATGTACGGATGCGGCAACTTCTCCGAACGCGCGATGGCCGACAGCGGCCTCGGCTTGTCGCCCTCGGCGTGGGCAAGCGAGACGAGCACCCGGATCCCGTACTCGGCGCGCGTGGAGAGCTTCATGGGAGTTCCACCACCACTGCATCGCCGTCGAGGCGCACCGCGTAGGCGCGCACCGGCACGACCGGCGGCAGAGCGAGCACGCGCCCGGTGAACAGGTCGAAGCGGCCGCCGTGGCGCGGGCACTCGACGGCCGTGCCGTCCAGCTCGCCGCCGCCGAGGTCGCCCTCGTCGTGGGTGCAGACGTCGTCGATGGCGCCCCAGCGTCCATCGAGGGTCTGCCCGACACACAGCGAGCGCCCCTCGACCATGACCGTCACGACGGTCCCGGGCGTGACGTCAGACGCGCGCAGGCCGGCGGCGAATCCGGTGGTCATGCGGCCATCTCGTCGGTGGCACCGATGCGCGGCACCAGTGCGTCGAGGATCCGCGCCTTGATCGGCTCCGAGTTGATTTGCGCGACGACCCGCTCGAAGAAGCCGCGCACGATCATGCGCTCGGCCTCGTCGGCCGAGAGGCCACGGCTCTGGGCGTAGAAGCGCTGCACCGGATCGATGGCCCCGGCCGTCGCGCCATGGCCGCAGCGCAGGATGTCGTTCGTCTCGATCTCCAGGACGGGGATCGGCTCCGCGCCGGCCCTGGGCGACAGGAGCAGGTTGCGGCACTCCTGGTAGCTGCTCGTCTGCTTTGCCGCGGAACGGACCCGGGTGACGCCGTAGAAGGCGGCCCGCGCCTGGTCGTAGAGGGCCGACAGGTAGAGCAGGTCCGAGGTCGTGTTGCTGGCGAGCAGATCCTGGACGCTGTTGATATCGATGTGCTGGTCGTCGCCGGCGGCGAGCAGGCCGAGCAGCTTGCTGGTGCCGCCCTTGCCGCTCATGCGCAGGTCGAGCCCCATCTTGCCCACCTTCGAGCCGATCTCGGCGTTGAGGGTGGTCACGTCGGCGTCCTGGCCGACCTCGACCCGCTGCGCCCCGATCCGCCAGACAGCGTCACCGAGGCGCTGCAGGTTGGCGTAGCGCAGCCGCGCCCCGTAGCCGACCTGCAGATCGGCGGTGCCGCCGTACCAGGTCGCTGCGCCGTCCGGCGAGGCGAGCTCCTCGAGCAGCGTGACCGAGGCTCCCTCCTCGAGCACGACGAGCGTGTGCGGCAGGTAGGTGTACGACCCGCCTGGGAGCGACGTGGAGGCGATGAGCGGTCCGTCCACCTCCACCCCCTTGGGCACGTAGAGGAAGGTGCCGCCGCTCCAGGCCGCCAGCGAGCGGGCCCAGAAGGGCGTCTGCGCGGGGATCGTGTCGAGGCGGCCGAGATGTGCCTGCAGCAGGTCGGCGTGCTCGCGCACGGCCGTCGCCAGGTCGGTGAAGACCACGCCGCGGGCGGCGAGTGCCGGATCAATCTCGTAGTCCGCGCGCGGCGCATCGGTGAGGAGGTCTCCGTCGCGCGGCAGGTCCTTGAGCGACGTTCGGCGCCACTCTTCCTCGGTGCTCAGCGGCCAGGGCTGCTCCTCGACGCGGCGCCACCAGGCGTCGCGCAGGGCGCGCAGCCAATCCGGCTCACCGGCGGAGAGGCGCCGCACGATGTTGGCGTCGAGCGCCGTGGATGCCTGGACCGTCATCGGCCTAGCCGACCGACCCTTCCATCTGGAGCTGGATCAGGCGGTTCATCTCGACCGCGTACTCCATCGGGAGCTCCTTGACGATCGGCTCGATGAACCCGTTGACGATCATGGCGCTCGCCTCGGCCTCGTTCATGCCGCGGCTCATGAGGTAGAAGAGCTGCTCCGAGCCGACCTTGGAGACGGTCGCCTCGTGCCCGATGGTGACGTCCTCCTCGTCGATCTCCATGTACGGGTACGTGTCGCTGCGCGCCTCGTCGGAGAGGATCAGCGCGTCACAGCGCACGGTCGACTTTGAACCGTGGCAGCCGGGATAGACCTTGACCAGCCCGCGGTACGACGTGCGCCCGGTCCCCTGGCTGATCGACTTCGAGGTGATGAGCGACGTCGTGTTGGGCGCCGCGTGGATGATCTTGCCGCCCGCATCCTGGTGCTGGTCGCTCCCGGCGAAGGCGATGCTCAGCACCTCGCCGTGGGCCCGCTCGCCGAGCAGGTAGATGGAGGGGTACTTCATGGTCAGGTGCGAGCCGAGGTTGCCATCGACCCACTCCATCACCGAGTCCTCGTACGCCACCGCGCGCTTGGTGACCAGGTTGTAGACGTTGTGGCTCCAGTTCTGGATGGTCGTGTAGCGCACGCGCGCGCCCTTCTTGACGATGATCTCGACCACGGCGCTGTGGAGGCTGGCGGTGGTGTACGCCGGGGCGGTGCAGCCCTCGACGTAGTGCACGCTCGATCCCTCGTCAGCGATGATCAGGGTCCGCTCGAACTGGCCCATGTTCTCGGTGTTGATCCGGAAGTAGGCCTGCAGCGGCAGCTCGACGTGGACGCCGGGGGGCACGTAGATGAAGCTGCCACCGCTCCATACGGCGGTGTTCAGTGCGGCCAGCTTGTTGTCGTTGGCCGGGATGACGGTGCCGAAGTACTCCTTGAAGATCTCCGGGTACTTGATCAGCGCCTCATCGGTCCCCAGGAAGATGACGCCCAGCTTCTCGAGGTCGGCCCGGATGTTGTGGTAGACGACCTCGGAGTCGTACTGCCCGCCGACGCCGGCGAGGTACTTCTTCTCCGCCTCGGGGATGCCGAGGCGGTCGTACGTGCGCTTGATGTAGTCCGGCACGTCGTCCCACGATTGCACCGCCTTGTCGGTGGCGGTCACGTAGTAGTAGATGTCCTGGAAGTCGATCCCGCTCATGTCGCCGCCCCAGGTCGGCATCGGCCGGGCCTCGAAGTGACGGTAGGCCTTCAACCGCAGGTCGGTCATCCACTGCGGCTCGCCCTTGATCCGGCTGATCTCCTCGACGGTCTCGCGGGAGAGCCCCTTCTTCATGACGTGCAGGGACTTCATCTCCGGGTCGTTCCAGCCGTACCTGTAGCCGGTGGGAACCTTGTCGACTGCCGGGTTGGGGATGGCCATCGGTCTCCTGGCTGCAGCTCGAATGCTGCTCGGATGCACCGCGGCCGGGAATCCTGACTCAGCCGGTCGGTGTTGGACCGATAATGACCGATGCCGGCGGCGGGGTCAACCGGCGCCGGCACTGCGCCGCCGCAGGCTAGAAGTCCAGGTCGAGCGGCGCCACCTCGGTGGCCGTCGTGGTCTGGCAGGTGTTGCCGGCGCGATCGGTCAGGGTCACCGTCGGCACCCAGGTCATGTTGTTCGCCGCCGCTTGCGTACCGACCGCGCCCGAGACCGTGCCCAGGGTGATGACGATGGTGTTGCCCACCGCGACCATGGTCGACGGCGTGCCGGTGGCGCCGAAGTTACGGGTTGCGCTGACGTATGCGGTGCCGACCAGGTTGACCGTTCCCAGCGGCAGCTGCGCCGTATTCGCCGCATCGCGCACCGTCACCAGGTCGCCGCCCGCGTTGTTGCTGATGCGCAGCACGACGTTGGTCGAGGAACCGGTCCATCCGGACAGCACGCTCTCCGGGTCGATCACCTCGGAGAAGGTCAGGGTGATGGTGTCGCCGATCTCCGGGCGCCCGGTGACTCCGGCGTTGCTGGTCTGCACATCGGTGCCGCTGGGCCGCGTGTTGTCGACGATCACGCTGAACCCCGACGTCGTGGCGCTGTTGCCGGCCACGTCGGTGGCGGTGATCGTGTAGGCATAGGTGCCCTCCGTCAGCGAGGCGTTGGCCGTGACGGAGGCGCTGCGGTAATTGTACGAGACGCCTCCGATCGAGTACGCGCCGGCGACCAGCGCCACCGCGGTCTGGCCGGTGGTGATGGTGCTCACGTCAGCGGTGACGGTGGCGACGCCGCTGGGGGACGCCCCTCCATCGGTCACGTTGGCGTACACGTAGTAGGTGCCACCCTGGCGGATGTAGCCGGGGTGGTAGGGCACGGTCTTGGAGACGACGCTGGTCGATACCGTCGGCGGGACGCTGTCGAAGCTGGCGGCGGTCGCAAGATCGGCGGAGATGTTCTCGGAGTCGGTGAGCAGAGCGAGGCTGGCGCGGACCCCTCCGCCGGCCATGAAGCCGAGGAGGCAGAGTCCCGCCATCAACGCCACCAGCCTACGCGATGGCTCCATGTCGGGACCTTCCACCTGCTGCGGCCCCCCGCACTTCCTGAGCCCGCCTCTCCCGCCGGATACGCTCATCAATGAGCTCGGCCTCGAACTCCTCGATTAGCCAGATCGTCAGCAGCCCGGATGCGAGCAGCGCGAGGAGGCTGATAACGCCTGCAACTGAGGCGAGCATGGCCACCAGGTAGCCGGCCACCGGCAGGTGCACGGCGACCCGCCCGACGACGGCTCGGGCCGGTACCAGCGTGGGATCGGGGGCCGAGTTGGCGTCTCCCTTGACCTCGAACAGGCGCCCCTCCGGCAGTTCCACGGCGCGCACCACGCGGTGGGTGATCACCACGCCGTTCTCGGCCGTGATGGTGACGACATCGCCGGCGCGGATCGCGTTCGCCGGAGGAAAGTCAAGCGAGACGAGCGACCCGAGGGGGATCGCAGGCTCCATCGAGCCGCCCCGAATGATGAATGTCGTGTTCAGGCGGGTGAAGACAGCCAGACTGATGAGCCCGACCAGCACCAGGATCCAAGCCCCGATGAGGACTCGCCGGACGAGGACAATGGCTGCGATCACCATGTTCGTTGCCTCTAAGCGGGGAGGGAGGGCCCCGGCAACTGCCGGCCCGCCCCCCTCCCGGAACCCAACCCGAGCCTACGGGTTGCTGGCCGTCTGCTCGGCGTCGAAGGTGAAGGTCGTCGTGGTGGAGGCGCTCTGGTAGGCGTTGCCGGTGCCGGATGGCAGGGTCACGCGGAAGCAGAGGGTCTCGGAGGCGGCGGCATTCAGGGTCCGGTCGCCAGCATGCGCCCCGGCCACGGGGTTGCCGAACGCCGCGCCGCTCGCGCCCAGCGCCGTCGCGGCCAGGACGGTGGTCCCGTCGAAGTCGTTGCACGGGACGCCCGGCGTGGTGACGTCGATCGTCTTGACTGTGAGGGTCAGGACGTCGCGGAGCGCCTTCGCGTCGGCATTGGTGCTCGACGTGGACAGAGCGTACCGCAGTTGCGCGCTGCCGATGTTGCTTACCAGCACGTCGTCGGTGACGGTGTCGCCCGGCATCATGGCGCTGGTGGTCAGGATGAGAGCGTCGATCGCCACCCCATCCAGGTCGATCGAACCGGTCGAGAAGGTGCCGGGAACCGTTTCCTGGTCGGTCCAGATGGCCAGGCTCAGCTGGCCGACGCCAACGCTCAACGAGGCGAGTGCTGCGGTGAGCAGCATCAGCATCCGGCGGCGGCGGCGCGAGGCCCTGTTATCCGCGGGGCTCCGATCGTTCGTGTCCACTTTCTTGATTCTCCGTTGGCGAAGAAGATGACCCCCCGCTGGGCCGCCTGGGTCCGTTACCCTCGGCGCGTACTTCCCACGGCGGGTATTTCGGACCTGTCTGGTGTGGTTGGCTAGGACCCAAAAGGGCTACCCGCGACGGGGACCATTCGCGGCGAGGGCCGGGCGGGACGCCGGTATCGATCAGGCGAAGGAGTCGGGGTACAGGGAAGGAGGCTCTCCAAGTTCGCCTCGCAGCAGCCCGGGCGTGAGCTGCTCGCCCATCAGTCGACCGTAGCCGTGCGTCTGGCCCTGGCTCTCGAGCCACTCCCCGACGAGGCGCCGGCCCTCGGTGTGGGTAAACGCGTACGCGGCCCAGAGCGGGTCCGCGAGCCGGGCCAGCGTTGCGTCGAGCCTCGCGCCTTCGATCAGCCCCACATCGCGCAGGTACGCACGCACCTGGTGGCGGGGCTGCGCGTTCTGGTGGAGCGCCAACGCTGCATTGCCCACGGCCGGGGCGAGCAGGGTGCGTGCGCGCTGCACGACCAGTTCGGCCTCGATGTCGACCTTCATGCCCTCCCTTCGCGCCAGGAGGCCGAGCTCGTACCCGAGCTCGCCATCGGTCATCACCACCTCGCGCGCCAGGCTGGTCATCCCCTCCGCGATGACTGCCTGGGGGCTCAGCCTGACTGGCAGGGTCAACTCGGCGTGGCCCGCCGCCATGAGCAGCGTGTCCTTGACCACGGCCGTCGCGTGGCGGCCGGGGTAGCCCTGGTCTGCCGCCAACTCGACGATGAGGCCCAAGGTCGCTGGGATGTCGAAATTCACGCGGACGAACGACTCGCCGCGCCCCACGTAGCGGGCCTCCGTCTGCCAGGGCTCACCGTGTGCCTCCTCGAACACGATCGACTCGTCTTCGGGCAGCCACAGTTGCGCCCGCGACTGGGCGCGCATCACGCGGACCATCGCTGAGAGGACGACCCACAGGCGACCACTCGGGATGATCACGCTGGCCGCGTGGCGGTCGAGCCGCTCGCGCAGCGTGCCCGCGCCGGGGAGTGCCGAGTCGAGCATCCGATGCGCGGCCTGGAAGGTCGACTCCAGCTCGAGCGAGACGCTCGCCTCCAGCAGCTCTTCGGCGAGATCCACGAAGACGATCTCCTCGCCTCCGATGCGCCTGCTCAGCGCGCTCATCGCCTTCAGCTGCGAGACGAGCCAGGCTGAACGTCGGCGGCTTTCAGGCGTCTCCTGGGCCAGCTCCGCGGCCATGCCCGCCAGAGTCATCGCCTCGGTATGCAACTCGGCGGCAAGCGCCGGCTCCTCCCCCGCCACGGCCTCGGCGAGCTCCGGTGGGCCGTGGTACGCGCCGAGAAGGTCCGGCCGATGCCGCGCCAGGCGCAGCCCCAGCAGCAGGTATCGCCGGGCGACCTCGTCCATGCTGTCATCGTAGTCGCGAGGGGCAGCCGTTGACACAGGGCCAACCGGACCGATACCGTTCATCGGTCAACCGAAACGCAGGCGAAAGGAGACGCACCGATGACCACCGTTCACGTCGCGCGCCCCCGCCTGACAGGGAGGCTTCCTCGGTCCTGACCGACCGCAGCGGCCCATCCCCGCGGCCACGGGCGCGCTCCACCCGCCCATCGTTGACCCTCATGCGTGGAGAGACACCTTGAAGCTCGTTCCCTTGGCCGCGCCCGACGCGGCCCCTCCGCTGCTCGCCGGCACCGTGATGCGTGCTCGCAGCGGCTTCTACACCGTCCGTACCGACGACGACGGCACCGTCGAGTGCCAGCTCCGCGGGCGCATCAAGCAGGTGCGCAGCGGGACCGACCTGGTGGTGATCGGCGACCGGGTGCACCTGACCGCGCGCCTCGACGGAAGCGGCACCATCGAAGACGTGGAGCCGCGCCGTTCCCAGTTCAGCCGGCGTCAGCCGGGACCGCGCGGCAGCTGGAAGGAGGACGTCATGGTGGCGAACCTCGACCAGGTGCTGGTCGTCTTCGCCTGCGCCGACCCGATGCCGCACCTGCGCATGCTCGACCGGTTCCTGGTCGCCGCCGAGCACAACGAGGTCGAGGCCGCGGTGGTGGCCAACAAGGTCGACCTGGTCGGCATGGCCGCCGCCCGCGAGATCTTCTCCGGCTACGAGGCGATCGGATACCCGGTGCTTTATGCCTCCGCCCGCGAGGGGATCGGGGTCGAGGGGTTCGCCGACCGCCTGGCCGGCCGCATCAGCGTCGTTACGGGTCCGTCCGGCGTCGGCAAGTCAACGCTGCTCAACGCAATCCAGCCCGGGCTGCGGATCGAGACCGCCGAGGTAAGCGAATCCCTGCACAAGGGAAAGCACACCACGACGTCGGCGGAGCTCCATCCACTGGTCGCCGGCGGCGGCGCCGTGGCCGATACGCCGGGCCTCCGGGAACTCGGCCTCTGGCAGATCCCCGATGAGGCGCTGGCGTGGTGCTTCCCCGAGATGCGCGAGCACCTGGGTGGCTGCGGCTTCAACGACTGCCGGCACCTCGGCGAGCCACGCTGCGCCATCCACGCGGCGGTGGCCAGCGGCGGGGTGAGCGAGGCGCGCTACGAGTCGTACCGGCGGCTGCTGCTGAACGAGGACTGACCGGCCAGCCACGGACCGGGTCGGCCGTATGATCACCGCCAATGGAGATTGCCCCCCGGTTGCACGCCGTCAGGGTGCTGAGCGGCTACCTGTACCTGGTCGACGAGCCGGAGATCACGCTCATCGACGCGGGGCTGATCGGGTCCGGGCGCGCGGTGCGTCGCTACGCCTCGAAGATCGGTCGGTCGCTGGACGACCTGACGCGGATCATCTGCACCCACGCCCATCCGGACCATATCGGCGGCGTACGCGAGCTCGCCGGCGACCGCGACGTCGAGGTGCTGATGCATCCCGCCGACCTGGGCGGGTTGAGCGTCACGCTGCGCGACGCGGTCGCCAACCGGAACCGCGGCCAACTGATCGCCTACTTCACCCGCCATCCCGGCGAAGCGACCCCGGTCGCTGACGGGGAGCTGTTGCCGATCCTCGGCGGCCTGCAGGTGGTGCATACGCCGGGACATACGCCGGGGAGCGTCTGCCTGTATGCCGCCCAGCAGCGGATCCTGTTCGTGGGCGACGCGCTGCAGGTGATCCGCGGGAAGGTGACCTTCGCCAGCTCGGTATTCAGCGAGGACATCGCGCTGGCGCGCGCCAGCGTGGCGCGGATGGCGACCCTCGATGTCGAGACGATCGCCTTCGCTCACTACCCGCCATGGCGGAACGACGCGAACGGCACGCTCCACACGCTCGCGCGCAGCGCCGGCAACTGATCACTGCGCGGCACGCACCGCGCGCCCTCCCTCTAGGCAGGAGACGGTCGCGGGCGTACCGTACTCGCCTCGAGGAGGGATCCCATGGCGGCCATCGCCCCCGGCGCACGTACCGAATCGACGGCTGAACCGACGCTGATGCAGGACGCACCCGCGCCGGTATCAGGCGAGCGCGCCGCGGCGACCGGACCCACGCTCATCGACCTGCTGCGCGACGGCGCGAAGCGCTACGGGGACCGACCCGCCCTGCTCATTCGGCCGGGCTTCCGCACGCGGATCTGGAGCTACCGCGACCTCGGCGACCTGGCACCACGTGTCGCCCGTGTGCTCACCGATATGGGTCTCGAGCGCGGGGATCGGGTGCTGATCTGGGGCGTGAACCGGCCGGAGTGGTCGATCGGTTTCTTCGGAGCGCTCTTTGCCGGGATCGTGTTGGTGCCGCTCGACGTGCGCAGCCAGCCGGACTTCGTCGCGAAGATCGCCCAGCGCACCCGGGCGAAGCTCGTGCTCGCCTCGACCCAGACCGCACCCGCCGCGCAGGCGCTGAACCTGCCGGTCGTGCTGATCGAGTCGCTGCCGGACCGGGCGCGAGGCGTCGACCCGCTCCCGACCCCGCAGATCTCCGCGAGCGATCTCGTGGAGGTGGTCTTCACCTCGGGAACGACCGGCGAGCCGAAGGGCGCGATGCTGACCCACGGCAACCTGATGGCCAACGCCACCGCGCTGCGCGCCGTCTTCCCCTTCAAGCCCGACGAGCGGCTCCTCTCGATCCTGCCGCTCTCGCACATGTTCGAGCAGACCTGCGGGCTAACCGCACCGTTCCTTGCCGGCGCCTCGATCGTCTACCCGGTGAGCCGGCAGCCGGCCGTCCTGATGCGCACCTTCCGCGATTTCCGGGTGACGATGCTGCTGATCGTGCCGGCCGGCCTGAAGCTGCTCGACTCGGCGATCCAGCGCAAGGTGGACGCCGGCGGCAAACGCGCCTCGTTCGAGAAGCTGCACCGCATCGCGCGGCACCTGCCCCGGGCGCTGAAGCGGCTCCTCTTCCGGCCGGTCATCTCCGGCTTCGGGGGCCGGTTCCGTACCGTGGCAGTCGGCGCGGCCGCGCTCGAGGAGGACCTGGCCAATCGCTGGACGAACATGGGCTTCGACGTGCTGCAGGGCTACGGCGCCACCGAGCTGTCACCGGCGGTCAGCTTCACGCGTCCATCGCGCAACCGGATCGGCACGGTGGGAGAGGCGGTGCCGGGAGTCGAGATTCGCATCGCGGAGGACGGCGAGGTGCTGGTCCGCGGGGAGAGCGTCTTCGCCGGCTACTGGGAGGACACCGATGCGACCGCGGCGGCCATCGACGCCGAGGGCTTCTACCACAGCGGGGATATCGGCCAGCTAGACGACGGCTTCCTGACGCTGCGCGGCCGGAAGAAGGACATGCTGGCAATGCCCGACGGGACGAAGGTGTACCCGGAGGACATCGAGGCGGTGCTGGGCCGCGACGCGCGCCTGCGCGACGCGACCGTGGTCGGCTACACGCCACCGCGCGGCGAGTTGCGCGTCCACGCCGTCCTTCTCACCGACGACCCGGCTGGCGCCGATGCGGTGGTCCGCGACGCGAATTCGCTGCTCGGCGCTCACCAGCAGATCCGCGGCGTGACGATCTGGCCCGATGAGGACTTCCCGCGCACGCCCACCCTCAAGGTCAAGAAGCGCCTCATCATCGAGCGGCTCGTCGAGCGAACCGGTCACGCCGCGTACGTCGCGGTGCCCGATCGAGGCGAGCTCGTCTACGTCGACAAGCTCGTTCCCGCGTCGCGAGACATCGGCATGGACATGCGAGTCGGCGTGCGTCGCCCCCTCCACTGCTCGAGCCTGGGCAAGGCCCTGCTCGCCGCGCTGGACGACAACTCAGCGGCGGCGATCATCGACCGTCTCGACATGA
>Ga0209521_10004746_pt1 | contig 10801 bp, 7 predicted proteins | sample Rifsed19ft4_FD_184016 | JGI IMG/M metagenome (GOLD analysis project Ga0209521, IMG submission 184016) | Soil microbial communities from Rifle, Colorado, USA - sediment 19ft 4 (version 2) | ecosystem: Environmental > Terrestrial > Deep subsurface > Rock core/Sediment | place: Rifle, Colorado... | reverse complement strand
ATTCTGTTTGATCGATATAGTTGGGGATTGGCGGGACAAAGAAAACTCATTAAAATAATTTACATATGGTTTCCCAGAATTTGTCCCCCTTCCATATGCACTTGCCGTTTGCAGGCAGCAGGCCAATTGATCTGAACTGCATAGTCATTGACGAGATTACCGTTATAGGCTCAAGATGCGGTCCGTTCCGACCCGCAATAAAGGCATTTGAGACAAAGAGTGTAAATGTTACACCGCTTATCAGCAAAGTCTTTCCGATAGAGGATGGGACATATGCAATGAACTACGCATCGCACAAGGGCGTAATGAAGGTCATTCTGAATTTCAAATAGGGATAGCTACTTTATACCAGGATTCCATTATTTCCGCCTCCGTTGCATCTTCTTTTTTCCAGAGTGCACTACTTCTCTCGGAAGCAGTGCGCGGATGTTTTTCCTGATTCTGCGGGCAACTCGAACGGCCGATCGTGCCTCGGAAAGAGTAATATCCTCATAACCGCCAGGATATCGCGTAACAGTAGCATATTCCGTCAGCAGTTCCTGTTCCTCTCCGGTGAGTAGGTTTTGCAAATCTTTAGGGAGGACTGCTATTAACGATGGGAGGTTATGTGTCTTTGGAAACGGGATGCCTTTCCACACCAGGAGGGCTTTCAGATATTTTTCAGCGCACTGTTGGGCATGGAAACAGACCGTGTCAGTAGGGCAGTCTTCTCCCATTTTGAGAGTGTTCGCAGCGTTCTTCAGGTCGTTTTCCGCTTTCGAAATCCACTCTCTGACAACAGCCATTATGTGCTCAGGTTTTGGCATACAACACCTTACCCTCACGAGCAGCCGGCCATTCTATCGTGCCGACCACTTCCTTGCGCCAATCGAACTCAGCCGCGTCACTCACAATGACATCCTTTGGCAGTCGGATATCGTGCAATGCAGTACGGATCTGAAGCTGAGTCTTTCGTTTCGCCCCGCTGACGCGCATCACAACGAGAAGATCCACATCGCTGTCAGGTCCGGCAGTGCCACGTGCGTAGGACCCAAAAAGGATCACCTTTTCGGGGTTAAAACGTTCCACAATCCTTCGCACCATCTCCTTTATGAGTCGTTCTGTCTGCCTCTTCATGTGTCCATATACCTCAAGTTTATTATCTTGGCACAACCAATAGCATAGCGTCAAGAAGCCGTTTCTCCTCGCTGCATCCATTAAGAATATATATACATCAATGTCTTCTTGTTTTAAATTACCTATGAGATGGCGCTCTCAATCAGGGCGTGTTCACGCAGAACTTTTAGCCGCTGAGGGGATTGACGGGTAATGAGTTCCTGCCTGCCAAGCGCTACACCCAGATCAGCGAGATACCAGGAGGTAATTGCCGGAATGGTTTCTGGTTTGGCTGTAAACTGTTTGAGTGTCATCATCCTTTTTTATCCCCATATGGTGGTGCTTCCTCCAGCACCTGCATCGGCCGGGATTCTGGAAGGGTAATATAACAGAAAAGGAAGGTTATCTCAATAATTGAAGTCCAGGTAGTGGTGCTCAAGACACCCCGATGGGGCGTGAAGTCCCTGTAAAGGGGACACCCTTTACGATGGCTGGCTTATTTCAATGCGGTTCCTTCCATTTGACTTGGCTTGATATAAGGCGGCATCCGCCTTTTTAAATAGCGAATCAACTGTATCCTCATCTTTAAACTGGGCTATCCCAAAACTTACAGTTATAGTCCCGATCCCTTCAAACTTGTAAATTTCTATTGCCTTTCGTATACGCTCTGCCAGAGTAGATGCGCCATTTAAATCAGCCTCAGGGATAACAATAAGAAATTCTTCACCACCTATCCTGAAGAGATAATTTGTCTTCCTCATATTATTCTTAGCGATATCAGCAATTGCCTTTAAGACATAATCCCCGGTACTATGACCATAAACATCATTTACTTTTTTGAAGTAATCAATATCAAAGATTGCTACAGATAGAAAACGCTGGTATCGCCTGGCCCTTTCCAGCTCCATAGGCAGAACCCCGTCCAATTTTGCCCTGTTGAAAGCCTGGGTTAAATGATCTGTGGTGGCGCGATGCTTCAACTCATCGGTCATCCGGCCAAGTACAGCAGCCAGTTCACCTATCTCATCTTTACTATGAATATCAATCTTTGTTTCAAGCTTCCCGTCACCTATATCATGTGCTATATTTTTCAATCTCTCTATTGGCCTTGATATGGTCTTTGCTATAAAATAACCAAGGATCAGGGATAGGGAAAACATACCCAAAGCCAACAAGGACAGCCTCTTATTTAATCTGTTGAGAGACGTAAAGAGTGCATCTGATTTGTATTCTTCAAATAATATCCAGCCAAAGGCCTTTGAACGTGCATACGCAAACAGTTTACCATTCTGGCTTGATTTTCCTTCAGAAAAATCAATAAATCCTGTCTCTCCATTCGCTAACGTAAAATATTCATCCTTCGAAAGGTCTTTTAAAAATTTATCCCCTCTTGAAGAGTAAATGTTTTTCCCTTCCCTGGTAGTTAATATAATTCTGACATCCTTATATCTGCTGGAAGCAACAGATTTTCGCAAATATTCGAATGTATCTTCTATATTTAATACGACCTTGATTACCCCTATAAACCTCCCTTCTTCGTTATTAATCTTCAATGCAATATCCGTTGAATAGACATCGGCGCTTTCATCATAGGAAACATCCCTCAAATAATAACCATGTTCATTAGCTGACTGCCACCACTCCTCATCGTCCTGTCTGAAATCACTGGTCTTTCCAGTCTGTGCAACATTGGCGCCGAATTTATTAGTTAAAAACACCTCTCCATAGATCTTATACTTATGCTCGGCATTATAGAAATCTACTTTCTTTCTGATCGAATCTGACAGTTCATTCTCAATCAGTTTCTTCATAAATGGTGTAATCGTTTTACCCGGCGATGATTTCCACTCCCGGTCTTTTTCATTAATAAAGCCTTGAACGTTATCCATCTTTTCATAGTCCATGTTTGCCTGGGTTAAAATATCACGCACATATTTGCTGACTATAAATTCATTAAAGTGATTAATCCTCTCAAAAATCCTATTATCTATTTCTTTGACAACCAGAACGGTATTAGATACAACTGTTTCACCAATTTCTTTTTTGAGTGCAATATGGCTTTCACGAATTGTTATATAGCTGGTAATACCAATGATAAGGACAATCGCAAAGAAACCAAGGATAAGTTTATATAATATTCTCACGGCAGGTATTGATTCTCAAACCGCATTCACAGCGGTTTCATTTTCAGCATATCAGGATAAGATTTATGTGTCAATTAAGATTTTGCCTGTTAAGTATTGATGAGAGTTGCTTTTGATGTGTTGTTATGTTAAAAATTCGTAGGCATAGGAACATCTATATTTAACATATTTCAGGAGGTAATGTAACATGGACGAACAGGAATCCTTTACAATCAAAGATAAGAGGCGTTTTAAGGAGGGGACTGAACCCACTGAAGAATCAATGGGGCCTGATAAGACTCAACAACTGGAAGAACCTTACACCCCCGCGATTGAGATCAACTTCGCATCCTTTATCTTTTCCCTTGGCAGATCAGCCTTTGTACATCTCGGAGAAGAACCAGACCCTGTAACCGGGGGGAAGAAGGTATCACTTCCTCTTGCAAAGGAAACCATTGATATTATAGGGCTCCTTGAAGAAAAGACAAAGGGGAATCTTACTCAGGACGAAGAACAGCTTATAAAAAATATCCTTTATGCCCTTCGTATGAGGTATGTTGAGATGTCGTCAAAGTAAGGAAACGTGTGCGAAGAAATATCATTCTTATAGCCTCTCTTATATTCCTCTCATTAATAACAGCATCAATATTATATATCCAGAGTAATTACTTCAATAAAACTATAGAGAGCCAAATTATACCTCTCGTTGAGGATGCTATAGGCCGTAAGATAGAATTCTCTGAAAGCCATTTCAATATATTGCCCTTTTACTGGCAGCTCTATAACGTAACCCTCCGCGATGTTAAGACCGGAGAAGCCCTTATAAAATCTAAAGATGTCATTATATACATAAGACCAAGGAGGATATTTAAAAAGCAGGTTGCTATCAGGAATATAAGGTTCAGGGACCCTGACCTTTCTGTAATAAGATATCCGGATGGTAAGACCAACCTTGAAGGTCTTTTCCCTCAAAAAAAAACCACTGCCTGGCACATTACATTAGAAAATATTGATATAACCAACGGTAATATCTTTATTAATGACCAGCCTGGACTCAGAACCATAAAGTTCTGGAATACAGATGCGAAGATAACACCTTCTTTGGAAAAAAAAGAGGTCATGGGTAATTTTAATTTAAAAGGAAGTTATAAAGACAAAAATATCTCCCAGGAAGATTTGACGATAAAGGGGGAAGTAAGCATTGATTTTAAAGAGAGGGCTATAAGAACAGTAAAGGTAAATAGCTTAAGTATAATATCTGCTGATAAATCAAAGATATGGATTGATGGAGAGCTAAATAATAAAGGGCCTCTTAATATCAAAGGAAATGGGATTATACCCCTTAATGAAATTACAAAGTATATGAAGCATAAAAAAGACCTTCAGGGGAGGATGAAGTTTGCAGTAGGGATTAAAGGTACTTTTATCAATCCTCTGGTTGAGGGCAATTTTACTGTTGAAGATCTGGCATATGACCATATTAAATATGGAAAATTAAATTCTGATATTTCTTACAAAGATAAGCTGATAAGCCTGTCCAATCTAAAGGGTAAGGTCTTTAATGGAGATATTAACGGAGATATTAATCTTGAATTTGATAAGAAGATTAACTCCTTTAATTCATTCCTTAAAGTTGTCAACCTTCAACCATACAAGTTTATCACAAACTATTCACCACGCCTTGGAGGATCTCTACAAAAAAACGGGATTGTCAGTGGTGAAATAAGGATTAATGGAAAGGGCCTTGATAAATCCATGTTTGAGGGAAATGGATGGCTTACCTACAAAGACAATAACCAGAGTTTTTCACTCTCCGGAGAAATAAGAGAGGACCTTAATCTGAGCATTGGCGTATCAGGAGAATTAACAGATATTGCCAGCTATCTGCATATCCCATATTTCCCGCTGCATGGACATGCATCACTCACTGGTGAGATATCAGGAACTGCAGAGAAACCGGTTGTTAGTGGTGTGGTAATGATGCCAAAGGGGGTTGTTAAAGATGTATTATTTGACTCGATAACGGCTGATTTATCCTTCACAGAAGGGATGCTCCAACTTCAACCTGTAACATTAAGGCGTGATGATGCTATTTATAAGATGAACGGAAATATTCACTTCCGCTCACCTGGATTTAAAGACCCTTATTTTGATTTAACAGGTGAAATAACTCAGGGAGTTCCGAGGGATATTGTGAGTATATTCTACAACATATTACCTTTGGATATGAAAACAGACGGACATATAAAGTTCAGCGGAGATTCAAAGGATTTATTATTTATTGCTGACCTGAGGGCCTCGTCAGGCTCCATGTACGGACAGAGTTTCGATGATGGCCGGATAAATCTAAGCATAAATAGAGAACGTATTATATTTGATAATGTAATTCTTAAGAAAGGTAAAGATATCCTGTCAGGTAATGGCTGGATCGGGTTCAGGGGAGAATCCAGGGGAGAGTTTATGGCAGATATCAGCTCAGAGCAATTCAGGCTTGAAGATATAGACATCATCAAAAAAAGGACCATGCTTTTAAGGGGCACAAGCACATTTAAGATTACAGGCAGCGGAAAAATGACTGACCCGCTAATAAAAGGAACCATTAGTATATCAAACCTGTTTATTAAGGATGTAGACACAGGTCCTGCGTACCTTTCTCTCTCAAAAGGGGATAGCGAATTAAAAATAAATGGTAATTCCCTTGACATGAACTTTAATGGCGCTATCGCATGGAACAGGGATGCTCCATTTAAATTGGTCAGTCATCTTGATGATACTGTTTTACATCCGTTCTTCTCTATATTAAAACCTGCTATTACCATGAAGGTCTCCATCAAAGCGAGTGGAGATGCTGTTATCGAGGGAATGCTTTCAGATCCGGATACCATACAGGCAGACATTAGACTGTCCCGAGTTAATGGTTCCTACTCTGATTACCTGATTGAAAACGATGGAGAGATTATTCTTAGTTATAGTGAAAATAAGTTAACATTTGATTCAGTAAGATTCAAGGGTGAAGGGACATCTCTCAGTATAATAGGGGCCCTGGTTAATCATAGAGATATTAATATGTTCATTAACGGAGAGGCTGATCTGAGACTCCTAACCCTTCTGACACCTGAAATAAAATACAGTAAGGGCAAGGCATTTATAGCCTTTCTGATAAGTGGCGAGACCGGACATCCCTCATTACAGGGCGGACTGGCAATAAAAGATGGCTCTGTAAGGAGTGCAACTTTTAAGCAATCTTTTGAGGATGTAAATATATCTGTCTTCTTCAATGGAAGGGAGATAATCCTTGAATCAATTCAGGCAAGTGTTGGCGGGGGCAGGCTTAGTGGTTCAGGGAAGGTTGGGGTAGAAGAGTTTAACATAAAAGAATTCGGTTTTATCCTTGAGATTGCCGGTGCAGTATTCAGGTACCCTGAAGGCCTTCAATCGAGGATAGATGGTACATTTGTCTTACAGGGCACACCTGAGTCAAAGAGTCTTAAAGGTGAAGTTATTATAAAGAAGGCAGCCTTTGAAAAAAATCTTAATATAAGAACTTTGATACTTGAGCTTCAGAGGGAAAAGGTAAAGGTTGTTCAACCTATTCCGTTCTTCGGAGATACAGAACTTAATATCCACTTTGGCGGGAAAAGGGACATCTGGATAAACAACAACCTTGCCAAACTCCCGGTTGAAGTTGACCTTCTGCTTAAAGGTACTATTGATCACCCCCTCCTCTTCGGAAGGATTGCAGCCCAGGATGGCACATTCATATTCAGCAGAAACGCATTCAAGGTGATATCAGCAACTGCTGATTTCATAAGCCCTGATACAATCAGACCTGTTATAGATATTCATGCCTCTACAGAGGTAAGAGGATATATTATAGACTTGAGTCTCTCAGGGACAGTGGATAAATTTAATCTCTCGTTAAACTCTGATCCGCCATTGAGTGAAACAGACATCCTTGCACTCCTGACAGTCGGCCAGACTGCTGCTGAGGTATCTGAAACCATGAGTGAGGTTGGGGCAGTAGAGGCTACAGCGTTCCTTGCTGCACCAATACAGGAAAAGATAGAAAATACCCTGCAGGATATTATAAAAATTGATAGATTCCAGGTAGACCCGTATTACTCAAGTTCAACAGCCTCAGAAGGTGCAAGACTTACCGTTGGAAAACGGCTGATGGATGACAAGCTATACGTCACTTATACTACAGGTATCACCACAGTTGAAGAGCTTATAAAATTAGAGTATTTCCTCGGCAGAAATGTATATATCGTTGGTGAACGTGATGAACAGGGGAGAATGAACGGGGATATTAAATTTCGCTTTGAGTTTCGATAATATGCATATATTTCTTGCCCTCTTTTTTATACTCCTATTCCAGGCACAAGCCTTTTCTCAGGATAATCTGAGTTCATTTGTTGGAAAAAAGATTAGTTCTATCATGACTATTTCTCCAACAGGTATTACAGACAAGGACATTGAAAAAGAGTGTGGTATAAAGAAAGGGGACATCATCTCAGGACAGTTGATAAGCGAATGTATATCCTATTTCTATAAAAAGGGCCTTTTTAAAGACATTATCGTTGAAGCAGACATGGAGTGGGATGGTGCAGGGCTTCAATTCACCTTTGTAGGGAAGACCGAGTTAGGAAAAATAAAGATTAAAGGCAATGATTATTTATCCACAAAGATACTAAAGAATATAACAGGCTTAAAAAAGGGAGATGAGCTGACAGATGACCTTATCTCAGATATAAGGGATCGTATTATTGATCTCTACAGAGGTTCAGGTTTCTTTGAAGCCGCTGTAAAAATCGATAGTATATATTCAGGTAAAAATCAGACATCAGATTTACTACTGAATATAGATGAAGGGAAAAGGACAACAATAGGAAAAATTATATTTATCGGGGAAAGGGTTTTAGATGACGAGATATTATCTTCAGTGATGAAGCTGCATGATGGGGATTACTACAATGAAAAAGATATGGACTCAAGCATTAAAAACCTTGAGAAAATTTATTTGGAGAATGGATATCTGAAGGTTTTAATCTACCCCCCGGATTTAGTCTACGAAAAGACAAATGGCAAAATAACTGTGATAATTTCCATTGAGGCTGGCCCGCGCGTAGAGGTATTTTTTGAAGGAATTGAAGTAATGGACAAGGATACCATTAAAAAGGAACTTATAATCTGGAAGGAGAGGTCCTTTGATGGTGCAGTGCTTGATGAATCTTCAGACAGGCTGATGCAATATTACAAAAGCAATGGATATTACCTCGTTAAAGTAACTTACAGTACGGAGAAAAATGAAAAAGATATCAGGATTACGTTTAAGATTTCAGAGGGTGTCCCTGTATCTATTGAGGAGATAATATTTTCAGGAAACTCCTATTTCAAAGAAAAAAGACTGAAGAAAATCCTTCAAACTGAAGAGGGGAAGTTCCTGACAGAAGAGGTAATTGAGGAGGATATTAATAATTTAATAAAGATATATAAGAATAACGGTTTTCTTGATATTAAGATTACACCTGAGGCTGCCCTTAATGAAAAAGATATGACTTTAAGCATAAAGTTCGTGATTGACGAAGGTATACAGACATATATAACCAATATTATATTAGATGGGAATAATACATTCAGCAGAGAAGAGATAATCAGGAATATAAAGTCTAATAAAGGCCAACCCTTCAATGAATCCCAGGTTATTGATGACCTGTATAGCATACAATCCTTTTATGTCCAGAAGGGTTATATATACTCCAGGGTGGTTTTGAACAGCAAATTCAGTGATGATAAAAAAGAGGTAATTATTGATTACTCAATAACTGAGGATAAACCTGTTTATATAGGAGAAATCAGCGTAAGCGGAAACTCCTTTACCATGGAATATGTTATTCGGAGAGAATTACTTATAAAAGAAGGTGATCTATATAATTATGAAAATATTTTAAGAAGCCAGAGAAGACTATTGATGCTGGGATTCTTCAGGAATATCAAGATAGAGCCTGTCAACCCTGAGGTAAAGGAGTATACAAAAGATATCTCTGTCAATGTAGAAGAGGGGTATCCCGGAACTGTGGAATTTGGTGTGGGTTATGGAGATATTGAGAGATTCAGAGGGGTGTTTGAGACCTCTTACAGGAACATCCTCGGCACAGGACGACAGATAAGCTTAAGCGCCGAGGGCAGCTCAATAGAACAGAAATACGGCGTTGGTTATAAGGAGCCCTGGGTGCTTGGTTATCAGATGGACGCAAGGTTTAATGTCGTTGACCTGATAGAGAATAAGATCAGTTTTAACAGACGCACACTTGGGATAACAACCGGTATAGACAAGAGTTTCAGCGATTATGTAAAAAGCTCTGTGATGTATCAGTATGAGGATGTAAAACTTTCTGATGTCAGTGAAGAGGCCCAGCTCACATCTGAAGATACAGGGAAGGTGAAGGTGGCTACAATAAATCCTTCCCTTATCATAGACCGGAGGGATGACCCGTTTAACCCGTCAAAAGGCGCATTCTACAGTCTTAGTTTCAGAGAGGCTGCAAAGATGATAGGCTCAAAACCCCAGTTTGCAAAAGTAAATCTCCAGAGTAGTTTCTACTCTTCTCCTGTCAGAAAGATAGTCTTTGCCCTTTCAGGTAGAGGCGGCACAGCATGGAATTTTGGTGAGTCCACAGAGGTACCTGTATTTGAAAGATACTTTCTGGGCGGCAGGAGTACCCTTCGCGGATACGAGCAGGAAAGGCTGGGAATACCGGGAAAGACTATCAAACTTGTTGGAAATGAGTGGAACCCTACAGGGGGTAATATGATGATGGTACTCAACGGCGAGATACGGTTTAATCTCTTTAAAGGATTTGGTCTGGTAACTTTTATTGATAGTGGCAATGTGTGGAGAGAGTTAGATGAATTCAACATATCAGAGATCAAATCTACTGCAGGAGGCGGAATACGCTATAATACGCCTGTAGGCCCTTTAAGGCTCGACATAGGGTGTAAGCTTAATCCGGAAGTTAATGAAGATAAGTGCCTGCCCCACTTTACACTTGGACATGCATTTTAATGCACCATGAACCTTTCTATGATAAAATAAGATAATTTATAAATCTGTCAGGCAAGATGCCTGACCTATCCTTATGATATTAATATAATCAACTGATATGGAACAGCAGAGTATTGTCATAAAAGGCGCCCGGGAACATAATTTAAAAAATCTGAATGTTGATATACCGAGGGACAAGTTTGTAGTGATTACAGGTCTCAGTGGTTCAGGAAAGTCCTCTCTCGCCTTTGATACTATTTATGCAGAAGGTCAGAGGAGATATGTAGAATCTCTCTCTGCATATGCCAGGCAGTTTTTAGAGCAGATGAGTAAGCCGGACGTTGACTCCATAGAAGGCTTATCTCCTGCCATATCCATAGAACAGAAGACGACATCCGGAAATCCGCGCTCTACTGTTGGTACAATAACAGAGATATATGATTATCTGAGGCTGCTGTTTGCCCGCATAGGACATCCGTACTGCTATCAGTGTGGAAAGGAGATAACTGCCCAGACAGTCGGGCAGATGGTGGATAAG
>Ga0209521_10004734_pt1 | contig 10816 bp, 9 predicted proteins | sample Rifsed19ft4_FD_184016 | JGI IMG/M metagenome (GOLD analysis project Ga0209521, IMG submission 184016) | Soil microbial communities from Rifle, Colorado, USA - sediment 19ft 4 (version 2) | ecosystem: Environmental > Terrestrial > Deep subsurface > Rock core/Sediment | place: Rifle, Colorado... | reverse complement strand
GCCAGGAAGTCTGCACGAGGCCGCGGAATGCCGAGATCTCGACGCTGTGCGTTCGCCTCTCGACCAGAAAAGCCACCGCGAACGCCCCCATGTTCATGAAGGCGTAGATCACGGCGTAGTAGAGCACGGTGTGGAAGCCCGAGTAAGTCAGCGCGCCGCCTTCCGAGCTGGTGGCGGCGGCCACCGAACAGGCCGAGCGCATCGCCTACTTCTACAACCACCACTTCACCAGCGAGCCGCAGGAGCGCCTGGCCGAGCGCCTGCTCGAGGTCGCGGCGCCCGAGATGGCACGTGCCCGGTTCGTCTCGGGCGGGTCCGAGGCCAACGAGACCGCGCTGCTGCTCGCCCGCCTGTACCACGTCGAGCGCGGGGACACCGAACGCTGGCGCGTGATCTCGCCTGCGCAGGCCTACCACGGCTCCACGATGGCGACCCTCGCCCTCTCGGGCCGCCGGCACCTGCAGGAGCCCTTCGCCCCCTACCTCGCCGACCACCTCCACCTGCCCCCCTCGACGCCTCGCTTCGACCCGACCGGCGAGGCCGCGCTCGCCGAGCTCGACCGCCTCCTGGAGCAGGCCGGTCCCGGCACGATCGCCGCGTTCTTCTGCGAGCCGATCGGCGCGGCCTCCCTCCCGGGCTACTCGCCCCCCGACCTCTTCTGGGAGGGCCTGGCCGAGAGGCGCGAGGAGCACGGGTTCCTCGTGTGCTTCGACGAGGTGGTCACAGGTATGGGCCGGGTCGGAACCTGGCTCGCGGCCCACCAGGTGTCGATCGAGCCGGACATCGTCGCGATAGGCAAGGCGCTCGGCGCCGGGTACGCACCCCTCGGGGCTGTGCTTTGCCGGCGGCACGTGTACGACGCGCTGGACCAGGGGTCGCGAGAGTTCGACCTGGGGCACACCTGGGACGGGGCGCCGCTCCCCTCGGCCGTCGGCCTCGCCGTCCTCGACCAGCTCGTGACGCGCGGCCTCGTCGACCGGGTCCGCGATCTCGGCCCCAAGCTCCTCGATGATCTGCGGAGCGCCGTGGAGGGCTCCGAGATCGTCGGCGAGGTGAGGGGCCGCGGCTTCCTGCTCGGCGTAGAGCTCGTCGACCCCAGAGACGGCACGTCGTTCATCCCCGAGGATCTGGACGCCGGCGCGCTCGTCGACGACGTCGCGTTCGAGCACGGGCTGCTCGTCACCTCCACGCACCCCCAGGCCGACGGCTTCGTCGGCGACCAGACGTTGCTCGCGCCGGCGTACGTCGCCACCGAGGGCGAGCTCGCGCAGATGGTCGAGCGCTTCGGCGCGACGATCACCGACGTCGAGGGGCGGGTCAAGGACGCCCTGGCGGGCGCCGGGTCGACCCGATGAGCGCGGCCGGGAGCGGCGACGGCTTCGTCCTGCTCGGGATCCCCGACATGAACGGTTCCATCCGAGGCAAGGCGCTTCGCCCCGACGCCTTCGAGACCGCCGTCGAGCGCGGGACGGTCATGACCGACCTGCTCCTCGGCCTGGACCCGACGGACACGCCGATCACCGACTACGAGACGTTCGGGATCCGCACCGGCGCGGCCGACCTGATCGTGCACCCCGAGCCCGACACGCTCAGAGAGCTCTCGTGGCGCCCGGGGTGGCAAATCTGCCTGGCGACCCCGAGCTGGCCCGACGGGTCGCCGTGCGGGTTCGCTTCGCGAGAGGTCTTGCGTCGGGTGCTCGAGGACGTGGGGAGCCTCGGATACGAGGTGATGTCGGCGATCGAGTACGAGATCCGGATCTGGGACGAGAACGGGCAACCGACGTCCAGCGGCATCAGCTACAGCGTGAACGAGATCGGGCGCTACGAGGCGTTCCTCGCCGCCCTCGTGCCCGCGCTCGAGGGGCTCGGCGTCGAGCTCTCGGCCGTGCACACGGAGGCGGGCCCCGGGCTGCTCGAGCTGAACCTGGAGGCCCGGCGGGGGCTCGGCGCCGCCGACGACGGGGTGCTCGTGAAGTTCGGGGTCAAGCAGATCGCGGCATCGATGGGCCTGCGCGCCAGCTTCCTCGCGAAGACGAACCCCGGCGAGGAGGGCTCGAGCGGACACGTCCACATGTCGTTCTGGACCGGGGAGACGAACGCGTTCGCCGCGGCGGACCCCGCCGAGCCGGCGCCGCCCGTGTTCGTCTCGGCGATCGCCGGCGTGATCGAGCACCTGCCCGGAGCCTCGCTGCTGCTGAACCCCACGATCAACTCCTACAAGCGCCTCGTCCCCGGCTGGTTCGCGCCGATCAACGCGACGTGGGGCTACGAGAACCGCTCGTGCGCCGTCCGCGCGATCCGCTCGGCGCGGCCGGAGCTTTGGCGGTTCGAGTGCCGGCGCCCGGGCGCCGACGCCAACCCGTACCTGGCGCTCGCCACCCTCGCGGCCTCCGCCGCCGACGGCATCCGGCGGTCGGCCACGCCACCGGACCCGATCGTGGGGGACGCGTACGCGCTGGACCTGCCCGAGCTGCCGAGCTCGCTCGAGTCCGCTCTGCGCGCGTTCGCGGAGGACGGCGCGCTGCGCTCGGCGCTCGGGGAGGATTTCGCCGGGTACTACGCCACCTCGCGGGCGTGGGAGCTCAGGGCCTGGCGCGATACGGTCACCGACTGGGAGCGCGAGCGGTACGACCGATCGGTCTGAAGGGAGGACCAGCATGGCGATCCAACAGTTGATGGTCGGCGGAAGCATGGCCGACGCGGCAGAGGGGAAGTCGTTCGACGTGAACGAGCCGGCCGTCGGGACGCCGATGGCCACCGTTGCCGAGGCCGGACCCGAGGACGCGCGGCGAGCGGTCGACATCGCGCACCGCGCCTTCGAGGAAGGGGCCTGGCGGCGCATGTCGGCCACCGAGCGGGGGCGCGTCCTGCTCCGCGCCTCGACCCTGGTCCGCGAGCGGCTCGAGGACCTCGCGCGGATCGAATCACGCAACGTCGGAAAGCCGATCAACGACGCCCGCGACGAGATGGGCATCGTCGCGGACACCCTGGAGTACTGGGGCGGGGCGACCACCCGGATCTTCGGCGAGACGATCCCCGTCCAGGACCCCGGGCTCGACATCACCCTGCGCGAGCCTGTCGGGGTCTGCGTTCTGATCGTCCCGTGGAACTTCCCGCTCGCGATCGGCTCGTGGAAGATCTCGCCCGCCCTGGCCTGCGGGAACCCGATCGTCGTGAAGCCCGCGAGCTACACACCGCTCTCGGTCCTTCGCCTGGCCGAGATCCTCGTCGAGGCCGGCCTGCCGCCCGACACGATCTCGGTCCTGCCCGGGCCGGGGTCGGTCGTCGGCAATGCCCTGGTCACCGATCCGCGCGTGGCGAAGGTGGGGTTCACCGGATCGACGGAGGTCGGTTCGCAGATCATGGCCCTGGCGGCGAGGAACATCACGCGGATCTCGCTGGAGCTCGGGGGCAAGTCCGCCAACGTCGTGTTCGCCGACGCTGAGATGGACCTGGCGGTCGAGCGCTCGATGTGGGGCGTCTTCGGCAACTGCGGCCAGGACTGCTGCGCCCGCTCGCGGGTGTTCGTGGAGCGTCTGGCCTACGACGGGTTCGTCGAGCACCTCGCCAAGCGAACGGCCGAGCTCAGGATCGGCGACCCCTCCTCGGAGGAGACCGAGATCGGTCCGATGATCTCCGAGAGCCAGAGGCGCATCACGCTGGACTACATCGCGCTGGGCATCGAGGAGGGCTCACGCCTGGTCGGTGGCGGCGGGGTCCCACAGGTGCCGGGAGGCGAGGGCGGCGCCTACGTGGAGCCGACGGTCCTGGCCGACGTGGACAACCGCTGGCGCGTTGCGCAGGAGGAGATCTTCGGGCCCGTGGTGTGCGTGATCCCGTTCGACACCGAGGACGAGGCGATCCGCATGGCGAACGACACGACGTACGGCCTGTCGGGCTCGGTGTGGACGCGGGACATCGGGCGGGCGATCCGCGTCGCCAAGGGGATCCGCACCGGGGTCATCAGCGTGAACACGAGCCACAGCGTGCACACGGAGGCTCCCTTCGGCGGCTTCAAGCAGAGCGGGATCGGCCGCGAGATGGGGATGCACGCCGTGAACCTGTACACCGAGGTGAAGAACGTCTTCTTCTCCCAGAACTGAGTCCGTGCCACGACCCCGGATCGGGATCCCCGCCCAGCCCCTCGTCGAGGGGCGGGTGGGCGGCTGGAGTTCGGGGGCCTTCGGGGTCCCGTCCACGTACGTCGAGTGCGTCCGACGCGCCGGCGGCCTCCCCATCCTGCTGACCTGTCCCGACGTGGATCCGGACGGAACGCTCTCGCTGGTCGATGGCCTCCTGCTGATGGGCGGAGGGGACGTCGAGCCGTCTCGTTACGGCGGCAAGAAGCACCCCCAGATGTACGGCGTCGAGCCGGACCGTGACGCGTTCGAGATCGCGCTCGTGCACGCGGCCGACAGCGCGGCGATACCGACCCTGGCCATCTGCCGCGGGATCCAGGTCCTGAACATCGCGTTCGGAGGCTCGCTGCACCCCCACCTGTCCGACGTCGACGGGATAGAGCCCCACGGGCCGCCCCTGTCGGGTGATCCCGTGCTGCACGACGTGAAGCTCGCCCACGGCAGCCGCGTCGCCGACGCCATGGGCGCCGACGTCGTCGCCGGCGCCTCGCATCACCACCAAGGGATCGATCGCCTCGGCGACGGTCTCGTTGCGATCGGATGGTCGCAGGACGGCCTCATCGAGGCCGTCGAACGTGAGGGTGGATGGATGGTCGGCGTGCAGTGGCATCCGGAGGAGACCGCCTCGACCGACCCGGCTCAGCAAAGTCTGTTCGACACCCTCGTCCAAGAGGCGGCCCCGGTCCGTCCCTAGCGGAGCAGCAGGTACAGCGCGTATGCGACCGGCGTGGCGACCACCATCGCTATCACGACCACGACCGCGACCCATCGCCACCAGGCCGGGCGGCGGAGCGGCTCGAGGTCGTCGTCGGACCCGTCCCACCCACCGTCGTCATCGAACGGCGTGCCCGACCGCTCGGGGGGATCGGGCACGGGCTCAAGATGACGGCTCACGACCCCGACGATACCGACGGGTGGTTCCGGCGACCCCTGTTCGAGGCTAGCCTGCGACCGAGAGTGAGCATGGGACAGTTGAGGATCGTCCGCGCCGAGGGAGACCCGCATGCCCGCGGCCAGCAGGTCGGGCGGGAACTCCGCGATCTCGTGAACGAGTCCGTGGACTTCTACCACCGATACCTATCGCGCCGCGGCGTGTCCTCCGAGCAGCTCCAGGAGCTCCTCACCCCCTACCTCGTGGCCTCCGAGACCCACTTCCCGATCTACACGCAGATCCTCAAGGGGATGTCGGTCGGGGCGATGGTCCCCGTCCTCGAGCTCTTCGCGATCAACGCGTTCGAGGAGCTCGAGCCGATGCTCGAGGCGCCCGAGGGCGGCATGCTCTTCCTCCAACGCAAGGAAGGTTACGTGTCCCCACCGCCGCGCAAGCCGGAGCGGTGCACGAGCTTCGCGATCGCGACACCCGAAGCGACGATCCTCGCGCACAACGAGCACTGGCTGGCCGGAGACGCCGAGAACGTGGCCGTGGTCCTGGACATCCCCAGCGACCGCCCGGTCCGCATCGCCTCCCCGACGATCGTCTGCTGCCTGCCCGCGGTGGGCGTTAACAGCTACGGGGCGGCCCAGGGGATAGCGTCGCTCACGGCGACCGACGACCGGGTGGGAGTCCCGCGAGTCCTCGCGTCCCGTCACTCCCTCGAGGCGATGGACCGAGGGGACGCGGTCGCGCGCGCGGGGATGCCGGCGCGCTCGGGCGGCTACGGTCACACGTTCGCGTTCGCCGGCGGGGACACCTTCATGGTCGAGACCACCGCCGAGCGATTGGCGGTCCTCGAGGGGGCGGCCGCACACACCAACCACTACCTCGATCCGGAGCTCGCGGCGCTCGGGCCCGATCCCTCCCCCGGGAGCCGGGTCAGGTTCGATCGTCTGGGCCGGTTGCTGCAGGAGCGTCCCCCCGAGACCGTGACAGACGCGATGGAGATCCTCCGGGATCACGGGACCACCCCGCAGTCGATCTGCCAGCACGCCGACCCCGAGCAGGGCGACGAGGCCGACGCGGTCCTGTTCTCGATGGTCGCCGAGCTCGAATCCGGCCGGATGTGGGTCGCAGCGGGGCCGCCGTGCCGGACCGAGTACGAGGAAGTTGACCTCACGGGCATCCTCTAGGACCTGCCCGGGCGCTCCGACCCGCGGTCACCCCGAGGCTGGACCTTCCGTACCTACCCCGTCCCCGCGCGTCCGTGCTATACAAAGCGCGCCCGACCGAGGGTCCGGCTCGGTGCCGCTGCGCGTGTGCGCGGGGTCGCGAGAGCCACGGGCGTGAGCGCGCCCGTAAGCCCCTATGGGGGGTCATTAAGCACAAGGAGGGGCGATGGCACGGAGCACGAAGATCCGGCTCGGGGCGGCGCTTACGCTCGCCGCGATGATCGCGACGGTCGCGCTGGTGCAGACCGCGTTCGCGCAGGAGACGGGCAGCGAGACCGGGGGCACGGGCGAGAAGGTGAGCTTCACCTGGGCCGACACCTCCGATCCCACGTCCCTGAACCCGATGACCGGCTATACCGCCACCGACTTCTACTTCTGGACGCCCAGCTACCACATGCTGCTCGACTACGACATCGACTTCGCGGTCGAGGAGCCTGATCCGGCGTGGGACGGGTTCGACTCGGGTCTGGCCACAAACATCGAGTACACGGACGACCTGCTGCACTTCACTTACACGATCCGGGACGACCTGGTCTGGTCCGACGGTGAGCCGCTCACCGCCGAGGACGTCGCGTTCACGATGAACCTGTACAAGTTCAACCACGCCTACCTCGCGGCGGGGTACCTGAAGCAGATCGACGGCGAGGTCCGGGTGGTCGACGAGACCACGATCGAGTTCGACACGAAGACCCCGGGCGCCCTCTACACGGGTGAGAACCCGTACATGTACTTCTACATCGTCCCCAAGCACGTGTACGAGGACCTCGAGAAGCCCAAGCAGTTCGAGAACGTGCCGAGCGTGGGCAGCGGTCCTTTCGTGATCGATGAGTACGAGGTCGGCGAGTTCGTCCGCATGGTCCGCAACCCGGAGTGGCCGGGACCGGAGCCGTACATCGACGAGATCGTGTACCGGATCTACAAGAACGACGACGCGCTCGCGACGGCGCTGACGACCGGCGAGGTCGACTTCGCCTACCTCGACACGGCCAACATCTTCAACCGCCTCGGCACCCAGCCCAACATCGAGACGATGGCCGGCACGATCCCCTCGTTCATCGAGATCGGGTTCAACTCGGGCTCGGCCTACCAGGAGGCGGACGACTACTTCACCCCGCACGGCGACGGGCATCCGGCGCTCACGGACAAGACCGTCCGCGTCGCGCTGCGCATGGCGATCAGCAGCGAGGAGCTCGTGGACAAGGTGTTGCTCGGGTACGGCACCCCCGGCGACACGATCATCCCGCCCATCTCGGTCCCGGGGGCGCGATGGGAGCCGCCCGAGGAGGAGCGGATCCCCTTCGACCTCGAGGGTGCCGCGCAGATGCTCGAGGACGCCGGCTACGTCGACACCGACGGCGACGGGGTCCGTGAGATGCCGGAGGGCTCTCTCGAGCCGGGCCGGCCGCTCGAGTTCCGGTACCACGTCCGATCGACCGACCAATCCTCCGTGGACGCCGCACCGTTCGTGTCTGAGTGGCTCGCCGACATCGGGATCGGGACCGAGGTGATCGCGGTCACAGGTGGGCGGTTGGGCGACATCATCAACGCGGGCGAGTACGACATCTTCTCGTGGGGCTGGTACCCGGACCCCGACCCGTCCACCCAGCTGTCGTACTTCACGTGCGATGAGCGCCCACCGGACGGCCAGGCCTACGGCAACAACGACCCGTACTACTGCAACCCGGCGTACGACGAGCTCTACCTCCAGCAGCTTTCGGAGCCCGATCCGGAGAAGCGGTGGGAGATCGTCCACGAGATGCAGCGGATCTTCTACGAGGACGCGCCGTACGCGGTCCAGTGGTACGACCCGGTGTTCTCGGCGTGGCGGTCCGACCGCTGGGAGGGGTTCGTCGTCCAGCCGCAGCCCGAGGGTGACCCGCTCGAGGGTTGGAGCGGGCCCGGCGAGGTCTGGTGGTCGATCCGCCCGATCGGGGCCGGCGGCGGGGCCGCTTCGGAGACCAAGGGGATCCCGCCCGCGATCTGGGCCGTGGTGGCCGGTGTCATCGTGATCCTCGCGGCGGTCTTCATCGGGCGGCGACGCAAGACGGCGGACGAGGACGTGTAGGCTCGGGACGACTACGGGAGACGTTCGGACGACAGGGTGGGAACGCGTCGGTACATCTTGGGCAAGGTGGCCCAGGCGTTCCTCACCCTGGCGTTCGTCATGGTCTTCAACTTCTTCCTGTTCCGGATCATCCCGGGTGACCCGGCGGCGCTCCTGCTCCGCGGGACGAGCGCCTTCAACCCCGACAACCTAGCCGAGGTGCGGGCGGAGCTCGGTCTGGACAAGCCGCTCCCCCAGCAGTTCCTGACCTACGTCAAGAACACCGTCACGCTGACCTTCGGGCAGTCGTTCTTCCTGCGCGGTCAGGAGGTGAAAGAGGTCATCGCCGGTCGGATCTGGCCGACGATCCTGCTGGTCGGCACGTCCACGATCGCCTCGGCAGCGATCGGGCTCATCATCGGCATCTACGGCGGGTGGAGGCACGGGAGCCGGTTCGACGTCGGTTCTCAGGGGTTCACCCTGTTCGTCTACGCGATGCCCGAGTTCTGGTTCGGCATCTTGGTACTGATGGCGTTCGCCGGCGGGGTCGGCCCGTTCCCGGCGATCTTCCCGGCGGGCGGCTACGACACGATCGGCGCGGACCTCACCGGCTTCGCGCACGTCGCGGACGTCTTGAACCACCTCGCCCTGCCGTGGTTCGTCCTCACGGTGGCCTACCTCGGCGAGTACGCGCTGATCATGCGCAACTCGCTGATCGACGTGATGAACGACGACTACGTGATGACCGCGCGCGCCAAGGGCGTGCGCGAGAAGCAGATCCTGTGGCGCCACGTCGTGCCCAACGCGATGCTGCCCACGTTCACCCTGGTCCTGCTGTCGCTCGGGTTCATCTTCGGCGGCGCGATCACGATCGAGTACGTCTTCTCCTACCCGGGGCTGGGCCTGCTCACCGTCCAGGCGATCGACACGAAGGACTTCCCGTTGTTGCAGGGACTGTTCCTGTTGTTCTCGGCGGCGGTGATCGTCGCGAACCTCGTCGCCGACATCTCCTACTCGTACCTCGACCCGCGTGTGAGGGCCGGCTGATGCGACCGCCCGAAGCCCTGCCGACCTACGAGGGAGGCCCGGTGAGCGGGACCGAGCTCGAGCCGGGCCCGCCGCCGGAGGTGCCGCGGAACCCGCGGGCGATCGCGTGGACGCGGCGCCGGCTCTCGGCCGCGCGCGTCTGGAAGACGTACCGCAAGAACAAGCTCGGGATGCTGGGCCTGTACGTCCTGATCTTCTTCGCGTTGGTCGCGATCTTCGCGCCGCTCCTCGCCGACGAGCAGGGGCTCCATGCCACCTGCCCGTGCAACGGGGAGCCCTTCTCTCCGCCCTCGGCCGAGTTCCCGCTTGGGACCGACAACTTCGGCCGATCCGTGCTGACACTCACGATCTGGGGATCGCGGATCTCGCTCGCCGTCGGCCTGCTCGCGACCGCGATCTCGATGCTGATCGGGTCGTTCATCGGCATCGTGGCCGGGTACCGAGGCCGCACCACCGAGTCGGTCCTGATGCGCCTGACCGACTGGTTCCTCGTGATCCCGTTCCTGCCGCTCGCGATCGTCCTGGCCTCGGTGCTCGGGCGCTCCCTCGGCGTCATCGTCCTGGTGATCGGCGTGACGTCGTGGCCGGGGACGGCCCGGATCGTCCGCGCGCAGGTGCTCTCGGTGAAGACGCGCCCCTACGTCGAGCGCTCTCGGGCGCTGGGCGCCAGCGGCTGGCACCTCAACACACGCCACATCCTGCCGAACGTGGGACCGCTGATCTTCGCGAACACGATCCTGACCGTGGCGATCGCGATCCTGTCCGAGAGCACGCTCGCGTTCCTCGGCCTGGGGGACCCTCTGTCGATCTCGTGGGGCACGATCTTGGACTTCGCCTTCAGCGCCGGCGCGGCGTACGCGGGGCAGTGGTGGTGGATCGTGCCGCCGGGGCTCGCGATCGTGTTCGTGGTGCTGGCGTTCACCCTGTGCGGCTTCGCCCTCGACGAGATCCTCAACCCGAAGCTGAGGGAGCGATGAGCGTCCTGTCCGTGCGGGATCTCGAGGTCATCTACCAGACCCAGGCCGGGCCGATCCCGGCCGTCCGCGGCGTCGACCTCGACCTCGACAAGGGCGAGGTGCTCGGCCTGGCCGGCGAATCCGGATGCGGCAAGTCGACCATCGTCAACGCCATCCTGCGCCTGCTCCCCGCCGGGACCACGGTGACCGGAGAGGTCCGGCTGAACGGCGAGGACGTGCTCGGGATGAGGCCCGGCCGGATGCGCGCGGTCCGCTGGACCGAGGCCTCGGTCGTGTTCCAGGGCGCGATGCACGCGCTGAACCCCGTGCAGCGGATCGGCGACCAGCTCGCGGAGCCGATCATCATCCACGGCCAGGCCGGCGAGCGGGAGGCGATGGTCCGCGTCGGCGCGCTGCTCGAGCAGGTCGGCCTGCCGCCGCGACGGCTCAAGGACTACCCGCACGAGCTCTCGGGCGGCCAGAAGCAGCGCGTGATGATCGCGATGGCGCTCGCCTGCAACCCG
>Ga0209521_10004732_pt1 | contig 10817 bp, 9 predicted proteins | sample Rifsed19ft4_FD_184016 | JGI IMG/M metagenome (GOLD analysis project Ga0209521, IMG submission 184016) | Soil microbial communities from Rifle, Colorado, USA - sediment 19ft 4 (version 2) | ecosystem: Environmental > Terrestrial > Deep subsurface > Rock core/Sediment | place: Rifle, Colorado... | reverse complement strand
ATTGTATAGATTTTCACTTTTAAATAATGTTATAACATCCATAAATTCATCAAAAGAGATTTTTGGTTTATCACTAGCATTTAATCTTTCAATAGTAATTTCACCTTCTATTTTAATAATTTTATGGCTTTCGCGCCCAGATAAGGTTTCATAAGATTTATCAATTTTGATAGAGTTTAATAATAAATTAAATATTTCTTTAGACGAAAGTTTTTCAAGTTTGGGATTTAATTTGTATTTACTCATTGCTTCTACCTATATAAATATTTGAGCATTTAACGGGGAGCACCGGCTTTAAAATCTCAAAAAACCCGACTGAATAAGAAATTGTCTTTTTACGATCTCAATTAATTTTAAATAAAATTATTAATAATTTTCTGCAAAATATTTTGAGTTGGTTTTATAAATTCTAATTAGTTCAATTCCAGTATCTACTGTGTTACGTTCTTGTATAATCATCTCAATTTTGTCTTCAAAATAGTTTACTCCATCAAAAATCAATATATATCTGGGAACTTTAAGATTTAGATTTTTTATTTTTTTTATATCTTGAATTATTGTTTGATAACGTTTTTCTTTTTGTCTATCGTTAAAACCTAATTCAGGAATTGCTTTTACTTCAACAATTATTTCAGGTTCTATTTTAGGTCGTAATTTTTTAGGATTGATTATCTCACCAATCACAAAATCTATTTTTTCTCTATCTGATTTAGATTGACTTATCCTTGAATTAATATGAATTTTATTAGGTATATTTTCTTCTAGAAGTAAATATGAATGAAACATTAAACTAACTAAATCGGATTCGAGTAAAATTACATAACCTTCATTTATGTATTTAAGTATTAATTCGATTATTTTATTGAATTTTTTATTTATCATTTAATTATAGAATTAAATCTTATCTAAGCACATAACTATTACTTGTAAAGAATTGACAATCTACAATCCAGTTGATATTCCCCAATTATTTTTTAATATAAAAACCAAGTTAATTTCCATATTTTTTTCTAACTAACTTTATCTTAATAATTTCAGCATAATTCTCAGCGGCATCCACCAACTGTCATCGTAGTCTTTGATAGGAAATCGTGTCCCCTGAATATGTACAGGTAAAAAGTAAATTAAAATTCTTTCTATATCAAGTAAATTGCTTTTTTAACCTTCATTATCTTAGAGATAAGATTTTTTATTTTAAAAGATTTTTAAGACAAAGCGAGATGTTCTCAAACTGAAATTTGAAGTCTTGGTTATTTAATTTTTGGGGTATAACCCTTAAGCTTGATAAAGCTGCTTTTGCCTGTTCCCCCAGAACTACTTTTAAAAGAAATTCAGGGACTTTAAAGAATGATGGTTTATTCAGTGTCTTTCCTAATTCAAAAGCAAACTCTTTCATCCTTAGCGGATTTGTAGAGACAGCGTTTATCGCTCCATCAATTTTATTATAAAGTGAAAACAAATAAATGTTGACCAGATCATTAATGTGTATCCATGGGAACCATTGATTTCCGTTTCCGAGCTTACCGCCAACATATAAATTATATGGTAATAAAAACTTCTTCAAAATACCTTCTTCCTTGCTTAGCACAAGTCCGCTCCTGATACTTACTCTTCTTATGCCGAATGTTTCTATTTCCTCTGCAGCTTTTTCCCATTGAATACATAAATTAGCAAGGAAATCATTTCCCGGAGCTGAATCTTCCGTTAAGAGTGTATCTCCGGAATTTCCATAATAGCCTACTGCGGAAGAACAAATAAAAACTTCAGGTTTATTCTTTGCCTCAGAGACTGCTTTAATAAGATTCTGAGTGCTTTTTATTCTGCTCTCAGTAATTATTTTTTTGTACTTTTTACTCCATCTTTTACTAGCTAGATTAGCTCCTGCAAGATGAATTATCGCTTTAGAATTATTGATATGTTCTTTCCATTCCTCCGGTTTGTCGTAGTTCCATTTTAAATACATGCTGGCGTTGGGCACTTTATTTTTTCCGGCTTCAACATTTCTCGTAAAAACAATTACTTCTTCACTTTTCTTAATTAATTCTGAGGAAATGTTCTTTCCTACCAAACCGGTTGCCCCTGTTATAATAATTTTTTTTGCCATGTTTATAAAAAATCCGAATAATAGAGAAATAGTCGGAATTACAGCTTTTATAAAATATTAAATATGTCCCTAAAATTATTGTGAATAATACTAAGTAATTGGGTCATTATTATCAATATTTACTATTAGCGGAGGAGTTATGAAACTATTTAACTATCCTTTTTCAATTCTCACATCAGTTTTTGTCCTGTTTTTTTCACTCACGGTATTTTCACAAGTACATAATTACACAAACATTTTCATAAGCGGAGACCAGGAAAATCCATCCACAGGTTCTCCTGCAACAGGAACCTTAAACGGTACTTATGATGAAAGTACAATGGAACTAATTTTTTCAGTTACTTTTAGTGGTCTAACCGGAAACACAACCGCATCGCATTTTCATGGTCCTGCACTTCCTGATTCCAACGCCGGCGTACAGATTGGATTGAGCGGTTTTCCTACGGGAGTAATGAGCGGTTCACTCACAGATACAGTTACATTGAATGAAACACAGGAAGCCGACTTGCTTGCAGGGTTATGGTACATTAATATACATACAAGTACTTTTGGAGGAGGAGAAATCAGGGGTCAGTTACTTGAATCCGGCGGAGTGCATTATTTTACTCACTTGCCTGTAAGCGGTGACCAGGAAAATCCGTCAACCGGTTCTCCTGCAACCGGAACTTTTACAGGGCGCTATTCCGAAAATACGATGGAATTAATTTTTACAGTGGACTTTGACGGTTTAACCGGAACAACTACTGCATCGCACTTTCATGGTCCGGCTGTTCCTGATTCCAATGCTGGAGTTCAGATAGGCTTAACCGGCTTTCCTACAGGTGTGACAAGCGGTTCGTTCGCCGATACTGTTACACTAAATGAAACTCAGGAAGCTGATTTACTTGCTGAGAAATGGTACATTAATATACACACCAGTACATTTGGAGGAGGAGAAATCAGAGGTCAATTATTTGAAACAAAGGCTATTCCTGTTGAATTAACTTCTTTTACTGCTTCGACAAATGATAATAATGTTTTATTGAAATGGACAACAGCGACCGAACTAAATAATTTGGGGTTTGAGATTCATCGTTCTAACAATAAAAGTGACTGGAATATACTTGGATTTATTCACGGAAAAGGGACTACAACAGAGTTTAACAATTATGCCTTTGAAGATAAAAGTATTTCTTCAGGCAGATATTTTTACAGGTTAAAGCAGGTAGATAATAACGGAACGTTCGAATATAGTAGTGCAATAGAAGTAGTAGTTGGAAGCATTCCAACCGGATTTGTCCTTGAACAAAATTATCCTAACCCGTTTAATCCGAGCACAAAGATAAAATTTGGTTTTGATAAAATGACCAAAACTTCGCTCAGGATTTATGATGTTCTCGGTAATGAAGTTGTAACTTTGTTTAACGGGACTGCGGAAGGTGGAAGGATATATGAATTAACTTTTAGTGCATCGAATCTTTCAAGTGGTGTTTATTATTATCAGCTAACGGGTAATGACAGAACAGAAATCAAAAAGATGATGCTCTTGAAATAGTTTTATATAAGCCAGCCGGCTATAAATATATTCCGGCTGGCTTGATTCTTATTTGAGAATTAACTTCCTTTAATAAATCCAAAAAACATTTTTTCAAGAGTTAAGAGAAAGTTCTTATGAAAAAAATCTATCTCATAGCCTTTGTCATTATTACTTCTTTTACAATTCTTTTTGCAATAGAGCTTAACCAGTGGGATAATTTTCAGGATAATACTACCCAGGGATGGCTGACCGGGGGATCAAATCCAAATCCGCCGGAGGTAATTGCAGATGGAGGTCCTGAAGGGACCGGTGATGCATATCTTTTGCTTGTGTCTACCGGCAGTTCTTTTGCCGGGGGCAGGTTAGCGGTTTTCAATAATGATCAATGGACGGGAGATTATACAACTGCGGGTGTAAGTTTTATCAGCATGCACATGAACAATTTCTCGACAAGCGATTTAAGTATGCGAATTGCTCTTCGTGGTCCGGAAAACGATTACATCTGGTCTGTAGACCCTGTTTTAGTGCCCCAGGAAAGCGGGTGGATTACGGTTCAGTTTCCGGTTCAGGCTGCTGATCTCACAGGCGAGGGCGATGTTACTGCTACGTTAAGCGATGTTACAAGTTTAAGAATATTTCATAGAGTTGGTGATGAAGATTTTAGAGCTGATACAGTTACCGCTCAACTCGGTATAGATAATATTACCGCAGCAGAGCAACCACTGCCGGTCGAGTTTATTGCATTTAATGCTGTTACTGAAGGCAGCTCGGTTAATCTGTCGTGGACAACTGCAACAGAAATAAATAACCATGGATTTGAAGTTCAAAGAAAAATAACGGAAGATACTGAATGGATAACGAGAGGTTTTGTAAAAGGAGAAGGCACATCGACAGAAAAGCATAATTACAGTTTTGTAGAACAAAATGTTCCGGAAGGAAATTATGCTTACAGGTTGAAGCAGGTTGATTACTCAGGCATATTCAGTTATTCCGATATCATCGAAGTTAATGTTGGAGTAAGCCGATTTTATCTAAGCCAGAATTATCCTAATCCGTTTAACCCGGTTACCACTATCAAATATTCATTACAGCAGACCGGTTATATAACTTTGAAAGTATTTAATACCATCGGTGAAGAAGTAGCAACTCTTGCAAGCAATGTTGAAGAAGCCGGTTCCCATGAAGTTGGTTTCGATGCTTCAGCTTTAAACAGCGGTGTATATTATTACAGGCTTGAATCCGGTGGCTTTTCTGAAACTAATAAGATGATACTTATTAAGTAATTTTCAGCCCCGTTTTCGGGGCTTTTTTGTTAGCTCTCTAAATTTTACCCTCAGGATAAAGAACCCGGGACATATTTTTAAAATAGTCTTTGAGATAACCCGAAGTTAAAAGTTGGTGGAAGCAGGAATAAACTAAGAAATTATGGAACGTAGAAGATTTGGTAAAATTATTAGATAGTTAGCTTATTGCTTTTTTGGGGTAATCCATATAACTTATAATATCTGATGTTAAATGTTTTTCAAGGTGGGCAAATGATAAAAAACCTACGTAAAGAGAAATCCATTTCTACCTATTTTCAAAAAAAACTTGTTAAATGATTAAAAACAAAGGGGGAACAAACTTTGTTGCAATTAGTAAATATCATTAATAATTTAAAAGAAAAATAGGTTTTTTGTGTTTAATCAAAATCAAAATAAATTCATTTTAGATAATGATAAGGCATTGGCTGCATTGCTTTATGTATTACAAAAGGTGAAAAATCTATATAATATAATGAAAGTTATTTACTTTGCCGATAAGGAACACTTGAGTAAATATGGTAGATTAATTTATGGCGAAACATATAAAGCAATGAAAAGTGGACAAGTACCAAGTAGAATGTATGATATGATTAAATTTGTTAGGGGCGAGGGTACAGTATTTTTTGACAACAAAATTAAAGAAATGTTTGAGGTTAAAGGAAATGACGTGGTAGCAAAAGAAAAACCAAATGTTGGTTATTTAAGTGAATCTGATAAAAAAGTTCTTGATAAAGCCATAGATGTGTATGGGAAAACCCATTATATAAATTTATTTAGAAAATCGCACAAAGATAGTGCTTATAATGAAACAGAACTGAACCAAGAAATTACTTTAGACAAAATAATTAATTCGTTAGATAATAAGGAGACGGTCAAAAAATATTTAGAAAATCTTTATTGTTAAATGGCTTTCTCATTTAAGGAGGGAGATATAATCTATCTCAAGAAAGTCCCCTATACCAATCACCCCAAATATCAACTAACCCTAAACATCGAAAAAGAATTATTTTTCGTTATTAACTCTGATATCAATAATACGATTGCTATAAATAGTGATTTTAAAAATTGTCAGGTTGTCCTAAGCAAATTACCAAATCATAACTTTATGCCGAATGATACTTCGTATATTGCCTGTCATCAACTTGCTCCTAAAATTCGTTGTGATGAAATCGAAAAAATGATAAAAGTAAAGGAAGCAGAAGTAATTGGGAAAATAGACGAAGCGACATTAGAAAAAGTGAAAGACACAGTCCTAAATTATAGTAGATTGACCTTAACGGGCTTTGAGATTCTATATATTAAAGAGGGGCTCGATAAAGTAAATAATTGAAACTGAGACACCACCAAAAGTTGTGTTATCGGAATTTCTTTATTATATTCTTTTGGGGATCGTCAATTTTTAGACTCCCTTAAAGTGATTAAGTCATACTCTTGGGGGCTTAATCGTATTAATAAACAAAATCCTTGAGGGGCATTTCAATTTTGAAATGGAGGGCAAAATGGGCAAAAGTCTTTTTCTATCTATCTTTTTGTTATCCTCATCGGTATTTTCTCAAAATTGCTGGATTAATGAATTTCATTATGACAATGATGGTACTGATGCCGGAGAATTCATTGAGATTGTGTTACAAAATCCTTCTTCATATACTCTTACTGATTTTACAATTTCACTATATAACCAGGGAGTGGTGTATGATACAAAAACATTAGGTCAATATAGCTTTAGCCAAGTTGATCCTACTGATAATAGTTTTTCGTATTATTACCGCGATTACAGCCCAATTCAAAATGGGGCATCGGATGGAATATGCTTGGATTACCAGGGAACAGTAGTATTACTCATAAGTTATGAAGGAACTTTTGTTGCTACTGATGGTCCGGCAAATGGACAAACTAGTGTTGAAATAGGTATAACTCAATCTAGTACAACTACACCTTTAGGAAGTTCAGTAGGATTAACTGGTAATGGTACCCAGTATAATAATTTTTCGTGGACAAATTTTGATGCATCGGCGACCAAAGGAGGACCCAATACTAATCAACTGCTTCCAGTTGAGCTCACTTCTTTTACAGCATTAGTGAATGGTGGTCAAATTCATCTCAGTTGGAAAACTGCAACTGAAATAAACAATTATGGGTTTGAAGTAGAAAGGAAAGAAGATAAAGGTGAATATCACACGATAGGATTTGTGAAGGGATCTGGAAACAGTAACTCAGAAAAAGAATATGATTATATAGATAACGGTGTTTCATTTGCCGGTAAATATCAATATCGCTTAAAACAAATTGATACCGATGGATCGTTTAATTATTCTGGGGTTGTTGAAGTGAGTTTAACCGCTCCATTGAAATATAATCTTTCTCAAAATTATCCTAATCCTTTTAATCCTGTAACAGTAATAAACTATACAATACCGGAAGCCGGAAAGGTAAAGGTTTTTCTCTACAATATAATTGGAGAAACGGTGTTAACTCTTGTGGATGAATTCAAAGAAGCCGGAACTTATTCCGTAGTATTAAATGGAAGAGGACTCAGAAGCGGAACTTATTTTTATAAGCTTCAAACAAAAAATTTCACGGAAATTAAAAAGATGATAATTCTAAAGTAAAATCCAAAACAATCTTAAAAACTTATGGGAGGTTCTTATGAAAAAGGCAATATCACTTTTTCCTTTTCTATTCTTTATCACTGTTTGTACACAGGCAGCAACAATTAATATTGATGTAGCTGACTTTGCATTTACGCCTTCTGATATTGTTGCCCAGGTTGGCGATACTTTAATTTGGACCCAATCGGGTGGTTCTCACACAACGACCTCTGCTTCTGTTCCCGGGGGTGCTTCTTCATGGAATTACACTTTTACAGGCTTGGGAGATACATTCACTTACATTGTATCAGTACCGGGAGATTACACATTTATATGTTCTAATCATCCGGATCAGATGACCGGGACAATAAGAGTTGCTGATAATGTTCCACTCCTCGAAAACTTTGACTACACTGCAGCAGACACACTTGCAAAAGTCAGCCAATGGCAAAATCATAGCGGTACAGGTACATTCTTTTTAGTTGAGAGTGGAAACCTTGGTTATTCCGGCTATCCTTCATCTGGAGTCGGTAATTCTATACATGTAAATGGAGGCTCCGGCTCAAGAGAAGATGCAAACAGAATTTTTAGAGTACAATCAACTGACGTATATGCATCGTTGCTTGTTAATGTCCAAACTGCAGCAACAACAGCCGATTATTTTTTTCACCTTGCTGCAATATTTCCTACCAGTACGTTCAGAGGGAGGGTTTTCATTAAAGACGATGGGTCAGGGAACTTAAAATTTGGAATCAGCAAAGGCAGCTCATCTGAGATTTCATTTGGACCGGAAGATTACCTCTACAATACGACATATCTTCTTGTGTTAAAATATGAAGTGGTTGGTGATCTTTCCGGGACGGACGATTTGATCGAACTTTATATTAATCCTGTATTATCTGATCCTGAGCCATCAAGTGCTGATGCAACAAGTACCGATTCTGCTTCCGATAATCCCGTTGGAGGTATGGCTTTAAGACAGGGAAGCTCGGCATATTCCGTTCAGATCGATGGGATAAGAATAGCTACTTCCTGGAATGATATTGTACCCGTTGAATTGACCTCGTTTACAGCAACATATCAAAACAATGGAGTATTGTTGAAGTGGACAACAGCAACCGAATTGAATAACCTTGGATTTGAAGTTGAAAGAAAACAAATAAATGAAAGCTGGAATAAAATATCATTCCTTCAGGGGAACGGAACAACAACAGTTCCCAATTACTATTCCTATTTTGATTGCGATCTTACTTCCGGAAAATATCAGTACAGGCTGAAGCAAGTTGATCTTGATGGTTCTTATGAATATTCAAATGTTATCGAAGTTTATGTCCATCCCTCAATCAGTTTTGAACTAACCCAGAACTATCCTAATCCTTTTAACCCTGTCACCATAATAAAATATTCTTTGCCGCAAACCGGTTATGTAACTTTAAAAGTTTACAATACAATCGGTGAGGAAGTTGCAACTCTTGTAAGTAACGTTAAAGAAGCCGGCTCTTATGAATTGGAGTTTGATGCTTCAGGTTTAAATAGCGGAGTATATTACTACAGGCTTACAGGAGACAATAGAATGGAAGTAAAGAAGATGCTATTGCTTAAGTGATAGAATAAAATAAGAGATGACATCTTTTCATAAGGTGTCATCTCTTAAGGAAACATTTCCTGATTTTAATTAACAGATTACTGAAACAGCACAAGTACAAAAGTACAGGTAAGAATTACGCCATAATTAATTTTCAGACTTTCGTATTTCATATTTAATGCTTTTCTTTACAATATTGTTTTAAAACGGAAGGCTTATGAAAAATATCTTAATAATAATTCCAACCTCATTCTTATTGTTATTTATTAATATTTTATGCTGTTCTTCTCAATCCGATTCTGTTAAAGAAGAAGACAATTCCGGTACAAACTTTGTAACTGGTAAAATTTTAATGGCTCAAAATGAACCTTTTACGGAACTTGCATTAGTCACAGATAACTCAGTTTATTTGCTCGATTGTCCTGATGAAATAAAAGAAATTATTTATAACAACCAGGGGAAGACGGCTAAAGTATATTACAGTAATGTTTCTAAAAATGAAGAATCGGTCAGGGTACTCAAGGTTGATAAAGTTGAAATTATAAATAGTAATTCTAACGATTAATATATATAGAGAGTAAGTTTAATTTAAATCTGAGAATGATATGTACAAAATTTCCTTTCTTGCAATTATCATCTTTGCGGTTACGGTTTATGGTCAGAAGACAACAAAGAACCTGGTAAAAGAAAAATCTGCAGGTAGCTATGCAATTGCAGGCAGCGACCTTTTAAGAGATGAAGATTTTAAAGTTGCACAATTTTTAAAAGATAACCCGGATTTTTTTTCACAAAGAAAAATGATGAAAACTTTGGCATGGAATTTTACTGTCGGCTCTGCCAAATCATGGCGTGCGGTTGATTTCACAAATAATAATACAGAATACTGGGTTGCTTCTACCTGCAGAGCTGTTGGCACTAACTGTTATATTTTTGTGGCAGACGATGTATGGGAAAATACTGTCGATCAAAATTCGGTTGATGCAGTAGCCGATGCTTTTGATAATAGTACACCTGTTGATCCTAGTAAAGGAATTTATCAAACGGATGTTGAATCTTTTGGCAACCCGCCTGATGTGGATAATGATACGAAAATAATAATTCTTATTCTCGATATAAAAGACGGTTATACGGGTTCAGGTGGGTATGTAGCGGGCTATTTCAGTTCTGCTAACGAAACAAGAATAATCGATGCTGCAGAAATTTATTTTATGGATGCAAACCCAACAGACCTTAAAACTAGCGGCGGATTAAACTCGGCATTAAAGACTGCAGCACATGAATTTCAGCATATGATAAACTGGAATTATCATAAAATAAATCCCGAGCTTACATTCATTAATGAAGGTTTATCCGAGGCTGCAGAAATAGTATGCGGGTATGGGGCAAGTATGCAATCTTTATATTCAAATGAGCCGAACCATTATCTTTTCGATTGGCGAACTAACGACTACACTCTTGTATTAAATGATTATGCCAGAGCCCAGCGTTTTTTCCTCTATCTTATGGAACAGTTTGGTGTTGAATCATTAAAATCTTTTGTCCAGGCTTATAGCAATTATGGGTTGGCAGGCATTTCAGGATTGGAAAAGATTTTAGAAAATTATTCTACATCGCTCGGCAAAGTCTTTCTGAATTTTAGCATTGCCAACGGGTTAAATGATTTAGCTGTTCATAATGCATATGGCTATTCTTATCAGCCCTTACCTTATACTACGGGAAG
>Ga0209521_10004730_pt1 | contig 10819 bp, 10 predicted proteins | sample Rifsed19ft4_FD_184016 | JGI IMG/M metagenome (GOLD analysis project Ga0209521, IMG submission 184016) | Soil microbial communities from Rifle, Colorado, USA - sediment 19ft 4 (version 2) | ecosystem: Environmental > Terrestrial > Deep subsurface > Rock core/Sediment | place: Rifle, Colorado... | reverse complement strand
GGCGGGCCGAGTCGAAGAACCCCGTGTTCATGCTGGACGAGGTCGACAAGCTCGGAATGGACTTCCGCGGGGACCCGGCCTCGGCGCTGCTCGAGGTGCTGGACCCCGAGCAGAACAGCACATTCCGGGACCACTACGTGGATGTGCCCTTCGACCTCTCCAAGGCGCTGTTCATCACGACCGCCAACATCCTGGACCCCGTGCCGCCGGCCCTGCGGGACCGGGTGGAGGTGCTGGAGCTCCCGGGGTACACGGAGGAGGAGAAGGTCGCCATCGCGCGGCGGCACCTGATCCCCAAGCAGACCGCCGAGCACGGCCTCGTCGCGGGCGAGCAGATCGAGTTCAGCGACGACGCGCTGCGGTTGCTGATCAGGAACTACACGCGGGAGGCCGGGCTCCGGAACCTGGAGCGGGAGATCGCGACCCTCTGCCGGAAGGTGGCCCGCCGGCGGGCTGAAGGACGGACCGACACGGTCACCATCTCGCCGCAGATCGTCGGCGAGTTCCTGGGGGCGCCGAAGTATCTCCTCGAGGAGCTGGAGGAGCGGACCCGGGTTCCCGGCGTCGCCGTCGGGCTGGCGTGGACCGCCGCGGGCGGCGACATTCTCTTCGTGGAGGCGAGCCGCATGAAGGGCGGCAAGACGCTGTCCCTCACCGGCCAGCTCGGCGACGTCATGAAGGAGTCCGCCCAGGCCGCGCTCTCCTGGGTCCGCTCGCACGCCGCCGACCAGGGGATCCCCTCCAACTTCTGGGAGTCCTCCGACATTCACCTCCACGTCCCCGCGGGCGCCATCCCCAAGGACGGGCCCTCGGCGGGCGTGACGATGGTGACCGCCCTGGTCTCGCTCTTGCGGGGCCGCTCCGTCCGGCCCGACCTCGCCATGACGGGCGAGATCACCCTCACGGGCCGCGTCCTTCCGGTCGGCGGAATCAAGGAGAAGGTGCTGGCCGCCAAGCGCGCCGGGGTCAAGACCCTGATCCTGCCGAAGCGGAACGAAAAGAATCTTCTGGAAGACGTCCCGCAGGCGGTGCGGGAGTCCATGACCTTCCACCTGGTGGAGAGCATTCCCGAAGCGATGGCCCTGGCGTTCGCCGAGTTGCCGGTCCGGTCGGAGCCCGTCGTCCCGAGCCAAGTGGCCGAAGCGCTCGCCTGCCCGACGGCTTTCTGACACCGAGCCGAGGCTAACCTCTCGACTTCTTGATCCGTCGCCCCTGGCACGTCCTTTGCTCTAGAACGAAATCCCCAAAACTTGACAGGCCGGAGCGCGGCCCTCTACGATGGAGCGTACTGTGCGACGTTCGCTTCTTTTCCTCTTCTCGGCGGCGCTGGGATTCCTGGGCTGGGCCGACCCGGCGCCGGCGTCGTCTTTCCGGATGGTGGACAAGGATGGGGTGGTCCACCTGACCAACGCTCCCACCAGTCCCCGCTACCAGCCCCAGCCCGGGTGGAGCGGCACGGCGTCAGGCTGGCTGGCGATCCCCGAAGCCGTGCGGGGGCGGTACGCCCAGGAGATCGTGGACGCGGCTGACCGTTACGGCCTTGACCCGAGCCTCGTCCAGTCGGTGATCCGGGTCGAGTCGGCCTTCAACCCGTGGGCCGTCTCGCGCAAGGGGGCGCGGGGGCTCATGCAGCTCATGCCCAAGACGGCATCCTCGCTCGGGGTCCGTGACGCCTTCAACCCGGCCCAGAACATCGACGGCGGTGTGCGCCACCTGCGGAGCCTGATTGATCGCTACGGGGGGAATCTGCTGCTGGCGCTGGCCGCTTACAACGCCGGCGCCCAGGCGGTCGATTGGTACCGCGGGATCCCGCCGTACCCCGAGACGCAGCAGTACGTCCGGCGCATCCTCTCCCTCTACGGCGGGGGCTGGGGCGCGGGCACGCCCCAGGTCATCTACCGATACGAGGACTCGCAGGGCAGCATCGTTTACACGAACATCCCGCCCGTCTTCCCCTCGGCGGGCCGATAAGCTTCGCACGACCCGCTTCGCGGGTGCCCGCCAGGGATCGCCTTCGGCGACCGATGACCTCTCGGTCGTCGCCACTCCTTTGCGGGCACCCAGTCCCGCAGGAGGCGGGCTGGGTCGTTACGCCTCCGGTGTGCTCCTCCCTCGGGCCTCCACCCACCTTCGGTGGGTACCCGGCTCGCTTCTCGGCCCGCCGTCCGACGGGCCCGCCAGGCGCTAGGCGCGGCGCCAGACCAGATCCAGGAACCGGTCCAGGAACCCGTCGTTGACGAAGACGTCCACCGCCTCGCGCGTGGACCGGTGATCCATGCCCCAGATGGCGGCGCGCTTGCCGGACTCCGGGTTCATCTGGATGAACAGCTGCTGGTCCCGCGTGAACGCCACCGGCAGGTCCTCGTAGATCTGAGCCGTGAAGGCGTTGACGCCCGGACCGCCGATGGCGATGGCGGGAAAGAACTCGGCCATCTCCTGATTCATCACCCACATGTCCGTGAGGACCACCGCCGACCGGTTCTCGGCCCCTGCGCCGCGCGTGTTGACGAGGCGCCTCAGCTCGTATGCGATGGGCCGATCCTCCTCCTCGGGCAGGATGCCGTACCCCACCACGATGAGGATCGTGGAGCGGATGTCGAAGTAGCGGGCCATTACCTGATCAGCTTGGCGAGGATGCGGAAGTCGTCCGTGTCGGCTTTCTGGAGGAGTTGGAAGAGCACGCTCTCGGTCGTGGTGATCACCGCGCCGGCCTGCCGGAGCTGATCCACGCCCATCCGCCAGCTCCCCTGGGTGCGCGAGGTCACGGCGTCGGCGGCCACGTGCACGGTGTAGCCGTCCGCCAGGAGGTCGAGGCCGGTCAGCAGGACGCAGACGTGGGCCTCGATCCCCGCCAGGATCACCTGCCTCCGACCGGTCGCCTTGAGCCGGGAACTGAACCCCTCGGCGTCGCAGCAGGAGAACGCCACCTTCTCGACCGGCTCGACGGGACCGAGCGCTTCCTTGAGCTCGGGCAGCGTGTGGCCGAGCCCCCCGGGGTACTGCTCGGTGATCAGGGTCGGCAGCCCGAGTCGCCGGGCTGCCGTCGCAAGCACCTTGAGGTTCTTGACCACTTCCTCCCGGTGCTCGGCGTCCATGGCGGCGAAGAGCCGCTCCTGCACGTCCACCACGATGAGCGCGCTCCCGTCGCGGGTGAGCTTCATCGGGTGCGGCATGCCTCCCTCTACCTCCTCGCGCAGGCATCAGAGCCATCGGTCGAGGCCGCGATACTGGATCGCCTCGGCGAGGTGCTCGGCGGCTATTGTCTCACGACCTGGGGGACGATGATACTTTGAATGTCTCTGCGTGTGGCTTACACTCATCTGGAGGGAGTTCGAGATATATGGCGGCCAGTGTCCTTCGTCTTGTTTCTGCCTTGCTGGGTCGGAGTGGCCTTGCCATCACCATTGGGGTGGTGACGTTCGTCATTTACTCCCCCGCGCTTCCGAACCAATTCCTGGACTGGGACGACTCGGCAAACTTCCTCAACAACCCGCACTTCCGGGGACTCGGCTGGGAGCAACTCCGATGGATGTTCACCACCTTCCTCATGGGGCACTGGATTCCCCTGACCTGGATTACGTTTGGCCTGGATTATCTCGTGTGGGGAATGAACCCAATCGGCTATCACCTCACGAACATCCTGCTCCACGCCGCCAACGCCGCAGCATTTTATTTCGTGGCCTACCGGCTGCTTGCAAAGGCCATGACGGGGTTTGGAGAGATCGGGCTTCGCTTGGGCGCGGCGACGGCGGCACTCTCCTTCGCTCTGCACCCCCTTCGAGCAGAGTCCGTGGCCTGGGTGACGGAACGCCGCGACGTCCTCTCGGGCCTCTTCTTCCTGCTTACGATCCTGACGTACCTGAACGCGTGCGACGCGCAGGGCGCAACACGACGAAGATGGCTGGGCAGTTCGGTGGGATGCTACATTCTTGCCTTGGCGTCGAAGTCCATTGTCATGACGCTCCCCTTTGTTCTGATTGTGATCGACGCGTACCCGCTCGGCCGCATCGGTGGACGGTTGCGGGACTGGTTCGCTCCCCAAGTCCGGCAGGTGTGGAAGGAGAAGGTGCCCTATCTCCTCCTGTCCCTCATCGGAGGAGCCATCGCGCTTTACGCGGTGCGGACTGGGTCGTCACCGACATCCCTAGAGAAGTTGCCTCTCCTCTCCCGTGTGGCCATCGCGCTTTGGAGCTTCTGCTTCTATGTCTGGAAGACCGTGTTGCCCCAGGGGCTCTCACCCTTGTACGAGTTACGTGGGCCGGTCGACCCGCTGGCTCTGCCGCTCCTCGGGAGCGCAATCGCGGTCGGAATTCTCTCCGCGGGGTTCTTCCTGCTCCGGCGGCGGTGGCCTGCCGGCTTGGCCGTGTGGCTCACTTACATTGTGATGTTGCTGCCGGTGAGCGGCCTATTCCATGATGGCGGACAACTCGCCGCCGACCGCTACAGCTATCTTTCATGTCTCGGCTGGACCCTCCTCGCGGGGGCGGCGGTGGCCGCCATGGTCAGGGGCGCGACCGGTCGCTCACTTACTCGACCGCTGGCGCGCGCGGCACTGGCGGCTACCGCAGCCTGGATCATCGGGCTGGGGGCGCTCACCTGGAACCAGGTGCAGATCTGGCGAGATCCGGACACGCTGTGGAGCCATTCTCTGCAAATCGACCCGGACTGCGCGTGGTGCCACAACAACTTGGGTGTTGCCCTGGGCAGCCGCGGCCTTTTCCCCCGGGCGATCGAGCATTTTGAGCGCGCCGTGGCGTCCAGACCCCACCTCCTCGTCGCCCACCACAACCTCGGGTTCGTCCTGCTGCGAGTTGGTGACCCAGCGAGAGCCAGCGAACACTTCCAGCGGGTCCTTTCAGAGGACTCCGGGAATGTTGACGCGAGGGCCTATCTGGGTGAAGCCCTCGTCCAACAACGAAAGCCCGGGGAGGCGGTTCCACACCTGGAGCTGGTTATCCGACAGAACCCGACTCACATGGGCGCCCTCACGCACCTCGGGATAGCACTGGTCGAACTCGGCAGGCCTATGGACGCGATCCCCTACTTCCAGCGCGCGATCGCGCTCTATCAGAATGCCCCGCTGCCACGCCTCGGGCTTGCGCGTGCATATCTGGCCTTGGGGAACACCGCCGCGGCCCAGGAGCAATCCGAAATTCTCCGTCGCCTCAATCCGCGCCTCGCCGGACAACTGCCTCCCCCGACATCGGCTGGAAGTCCCGCTGAGCGGCGGTAGCCAACGGGAGAGATTCCGACACTCAGAGCCACCGGTCCAGGCCACGGTACTGGATCGCCTCGGCGAGGTGCTCGGCCGCGATTGTCTCACGACCTTCCAGGTCCGCGATAGTCCGCGCCACCTTCAAGATCCGGTCGTGGCCGCGGGCGGAGAGCCCGAGCCGCTCGACGGCCAGGGCGAGGAGCTTCTGCCCGTCGGCGGGGATGGCGCAGAATCGCCGGAGCTGGCCGGCGCTCATGCGCGCGTTCACGCGGGCCGCCGATTTCGTGAAGCGCTGCGCCTGAATCGCGCGCGCCCTGAGGACGCGCTCGCGGATCGCCGCCGACGTTTCCCCGGACGCGTCCCGGGAGAGCTCCCGGAAGGGGACCGCCGGGACGTCCAGGTGGAGGTCGATCCGGTCCAGCAAAGGGCGCGAGAGGCGGGCCAGGTAGCGCTCGCGCTCGCCGGGAGTGCAGAGGCAGGCCTGGAGGCTGGGGCAGCCCCGGCGGCAGTGGTTGGCGGCGCCCACGAGCTGGAAGCGCGCGGGAAAGCGCGAGGCCCCCGCGGCGCGCGCCACGACCACGGCGCCGTCTTCGAGGGGCTGGCGGAGGCTCTCGAGCACGTGCTGGGAAAACTCGGGCATCTCGTCGAGGAAGAGCACGCCCGAATGAGCGACGCTCACTTCCCCCGGGTGGGGAACACTCCCGCCGCCGATGAGCCCGGCCTCGGAGATCGTGTGGTGGGGCGCCCTGAAGGGACGAACTCTCAGCAGCCCATCATTCGGAGCCAGGAGCCCGGCCACGCTCCACACGGCGGAGACCTCGATCGCTTCCTCCAGCGCGAGAGGGGGCAGGATCGTGGGAAGCCGGCGGGCGAGCAGCGTTTTCCCAGCGCCGGGCGGGCCGATCATGAGGACGTTGTGGCCGCCGGCGGCGGCGATCTCGAGGGCCCGCTTGGCGTGGGCCTGGCCCCGGACCTCGGAGAAGTCCACGTCGTCCACGCTCGCCTGACCGGCCAGCGCCTCGGGGTCCACGCGCGCCGGCTCGATCGTTCGCTCGCCGGCCAGCCACTCAACGGCCTCGCTGAGGCGTCGGAGCGGGAGGGCCGTGAGGTTGGAGATCATGGCGGCCTCGCGGCAGTTGGCGGCGGGGAGGAGGAGGCCGTCGAGCCCCTCGCGGCGGCAGGCGAGCGCGATGGGCAGCACGCCGCGCACCGGCTGGACCTCGCCGTCGAGGGAGAGCTCGCCGATCAGGAGGAAACGCTGGAGGGCGTCACCCTTCACCAGTCCCGTGGCAGCGAGGATTCCCAGGGCGATCGGGAGGTCGAAGGCGGCACCTTCCTTTCGGAGATCCGCGGGGGCAAGGCTGACCGTGATGCGCTCCATGGGGAAGGTGTAGCCCGCGTTCCGGATGGCGCTCCTGACGCGGTCGCGGCTCTCGCGGATGGTGGAATCGGGGAGCCCGACCATGTTGAAGGCGGGGAGTCCGGCGGTGACGTCCACCTCCACCGACACGAGCGCGGCGTCTATTCCCGTGACGACGGCCGAGAGCACCCGGGCGAGCATGGCCGCGATTGTCGGCCGCGATGGCGAGCGGGTCAACGTCCAGAATCGGATACACCGGAACCTAGAGGTTGATCGAGACAGGTGACTTTTTTGCGCCAATCTCTGGCACATTGTGTCACTCGCCGACCTGCAATCAAACTGAGAGCAGCGGAAGTAGCCTAGATTTCCTGTAGCCTTTTCGGTCATTTAACCTCCACTGTGCGGGCTCGGATGCCGATTTGTGCTGGCATTGAATCTGCAACCCCAAAGATGGGTTCAGAAAGAGATGGCTGTTGTCATGAAGCGCGTTCACCTAGTCCTGCTGTTACTGCTCGCAATGGCCGGGAATTCAGGCTGTGCGGCCTTGGCGCTTACGGTTTTCGGAAGCGGCGCCGGGATCAGCGCTAGTACGAGCACTAACTACATCCTGGATAGCTTCGTCTATAAGACCTTCACGATCCCCGAGCGCGGGGTTCGGAAGGCCACGCTCATAACCCTGAAGCGGATGGCCATCCCGGTGAAGGAGAACCAGGCCACCGAAGCGGGAACGAAGATCGTGGCCATGGCCGGCGACCGCACCATCGAGATTGAGCTCGATCGTCTGACCGCCAGGACCACCCGCATGCGGGTCAACGTCAAGCAGGGGTGGTTCTTCAGAGATCGCGCTACGGCGACCGAAATCATTGTCCAGACCGAGCGGACGTTCGATGACAACCCGAAGCTGGCACGCGAGGCCATGCCGACAACGGCAGCCCGGACTGCCAAGAAGTAGCAAAGGAGGATCCGACCATGCTGAGAATCCGACCGGTCCTCGTCGGCGGCCACGGCGGGTAGACTGGTTGACTGACAATGGCTGAAGGGTCTCCAAGCATCCTGCATGTTTCTCTGTCGCGCTTTCAAACGATCGTCGGTCTGTTGGCCGGGCTCGTCTCGGTCTTTGGAGCCGTTTACTCTGTCCCACAATTCTTCAAGCCCGCACCCGGCATGGGCGAGGTTGTAGCTCTCGTTCAGGAGGCCAAGTCCGAGAAGGCCGTGGCCGGCGCAACTATCGAGATCCTGACGGCCCAGAACGCGCTCGTCACCACCTTGACACCGGACTCCCTCGGCCAGGTGCGCCATGCCTTGAAAGAGGGCCTGTATCGTGTACGCGTGAGCCACCCTCGGTTCAGCGCAGAGGTGCGCCAGATTCAGGTATTCTCGGGACAGACAGTGGAAGTCCGAGTGCGGCTGCGCGCCGGTTCTTCCTTTTCGCTGCGGCGACTGTTGGGCCTCTAATCCGGCACGCACCACACCCTCGCGAAACGCGCGGCGGAAAACCTCGCCGTCCAGCGAGAGCTCGCCGATCGTGTGACGACAATTCTTGAACTCTCCCGCTCGGAAGGTGCTAAGGTTGGTGCGAAATTTTGTCTGGAGTGTGCAGTTCCTCTCCCTCTGCCGACTTGAGGAGCTTGGCGGAGAGCGGGAAAGGTCGGCGGAGAGCGGGAAAGGTCGAAGGAGGCGAACATGAAGATCGGAGGAGTCGGTCTCACCCTCGCCCTCCTTCTGGCGCCGCTCGCCTCGGACGCCCATGGGATCGAGCCCGTGTCGAGCGAGCAGAGCAGGAAGTACCGGATGAACTCCTCGGTCATCAGGAACTCTTTGCCTAATGGTCGGCTTTGAGCCTTGTTTTTTAAATTTTTCTATTTCTTTTTTGCTTAAATCTCGGCACTTGCCTGAATAACGCGGCGGCTGTTTTCTTTTTAGCTGTTCTTGGCGCTCTTTGTCGAGCTCTATTTGGGAGCAGAAACAGAGATAGGCCTTTTTTTCTTTTAGGAGCTTTTGCGCATATTTTTGGTAGATTTTGAGCCGCTGCATTTGCCTTTCAATCTTGCCATCCCATTTGAGGCCGAGCCATTTTAATCCCTTGATAATATCTTTTTCGTGTTTGAGAGTCGATCTTTTCTTATCCGTGTCTTCCATCCGCAATAAAAACTTGCCTTTTTGGCTTCTGGCAAAAAGATAATTAAAGAGCGCGGTTCTGGCTGTCCCTATATGCATTTTTCCAGTCGGGCTCGGCGCAATGCGGACGATTGGTTTTTTCATAGTAAATAGATATTAGGTTAAAAATAGAAATAAATCAATAACGGGCTATTTCTTTAATTAATTTTTTCATCATTCTTCTTTCTTTGGCTGACTTTTCGCTTTTTTTGACGGTCTTGGTTAGATTTCGGGTGATAAAAATGCGGCCAGCTTGATTTGCTGCAGCTTTAATGGCTTTAAATTGTAGAATTATTTCAATTAAATCTCGTCGGTCTGCCACCATCTTCATCAAGCCGTCGACCTGTCCCTTAACACGAATCAGTCTTTTAATGACCAAAATTTCGGTTTCCGAGAGACCTTTTAAGGTTAATTCTTTCTTTAAAGGGGGACGTCCTCGCTTGGCCATAGGAGAGTTTATTTATATATGCTGATACCCTTGGGGGGTATACGACAATTATAACATAATAAAAAATATCAGCCAGAGGCTGATCCGCCTCGGGCGGAAAAAAATCAAAGCCTTTTATATTGTGCGACTAAAAAATAGCCCCAGCGGGGCTGCTTTTTAAGACAATTTTGGGGTCGAGCAGTAAACGATGTTCGGAACTATTTGATAAGAAATTCGGACTCAATGTTCTATCTTTTAGCCAAAAAGTCTGTTACGCGTTTGGGATAAGATTCGAATAGTCTAGCATTAATTATCAGATGTGCGGATTTTGGATTATCTTTGGTCTTCGAAACCATCCATTTTCAACTAAATCTTGATATTCTTTGTGGTAGACAAAACGCAAACATAAATCATCGCCTTGCAGTAATTGTTCTCTTTTTTGATCCAAAACTTGTTCTTGCTCTGGAGTTAACTCAAGAGATGATTCATTCTCGGGTTGAGAATTATCCTCTTGGGGGGATTGCTTCTTCATTTGTCGGTTCACCCTCTGGGATTTCTGGATTGTTTGACATAATTATTGCTAAATAATATTAACTTAATTTTATCGAAAACCCCCCATTTTAATAGCGAAAGGTTCGAATAAATTTTTTCTAATAGCCCGTATGGGACTCGAACCCATGTTTCCAGCTTGAGAAGCTGACGTCCTAGACCTCTAGACGAACAGGCCACCTGTAAAATATATCTTAATTTAGAGCTTTTTTCAAGGATTTTAGGGTCTTTACCAAGTGCCAGGATGTGCAAGTCGTGTTTTAAAACAAATTTAGAGCAATATTTTATTAATCTGTTTTTCTAATTTAGGGAGATCTTTTTTAGCTGTTGTCCAGATGACTCGAAATTTAATTTTATCATAGCCATGAATCAATTGATTTCTCATCCCGATTGCCTTATATAATTCGAGTTCGGAATATTTTTCTTTAAAATTATTGCCTAATCTATTAGCGGCCTCACCGATAATCTCCAGATTTCTTAAAACTGCGTCTCTTGTTTTGCTGTCAGTTTTGAAATTTTTCCAATCAAGGTCTCCGATATAGATTTGAATTTGCTGAATACAATCTAAAATATCCTGCAGATGCAGGCGATCATCTTTTTTCATAAATAATTTTTAGATCTTTAAAAATGTATGGTTTAAATCCTTTTTTCAAGCATTGCCCGTCTGCCAGATCGACGTTCATTTTCAGTTTTTTCTCCAATTCATAAGACAATCCGCCAATGTCAAAAAGAGTGGTTTTTGGCCCGTAAATGATATAGAAATCGATATCACTTGATTTTTTTGTCTCGCCTCGCGCAAAAGAACCAAAAACCCCGGCGCGCCTGACGCCATATTTGTCAAAGAGGGGGAATGTATTTTTTTTAAGATCCGACAGTATTTTTTTTGTCATAAGATTTTTAGTTCTAATTCACATATTATTATACATTATGAATTCAGAAAATTAAAATTAAATCGTGATCAAATCTTTAAATTTTTCAAAGGTTTTCTCGCCGATTCCCTGAATTTCCATTATTTCTTCAAGAGAGGAGAACGGCTTCTTTTTGCGATAATCAATTATTCTTTGGCCATAGACCGGCCCGATTCCGGGCAGAGTGTCTAATTGCTCAAGAG
>Ga0209521_10004727_pt1 | contig 10821 bp, 9 predicted proteins | sample Rifsed19ft4_FD_184016 | JGI IMG/M metagenome (GOLD analysis project Ga0209521, IMG submission 184016) | Soil microbial communities from Rifle, Colorado, USA - sediment 19ft 4 (version 2) | ecosystem: Environmental > Terrestrial > Deep subsurface > Rock core/Sediment | place: Rifle, Colorado... | reverse complement strand
TCCCATGCACCATGTGCATTCCTTCAACATGGATGAGTACGCCGATCAGGACGGCAATACTGCCCCAGCAGACTGGGCTGGTTCTTTCCAGAAAGCCATGCTGGAACAATTCTTCCTGAAGATCGACCCGGAGCTGCGCCCGCCGCTAAGCCAGGTGCACTTCCCCAGTAAGGCCAACATCGCCGATTATGGGAAGATGGTCGCCGACACGGGCGGGGCGGACGTGTGTTACGGCGGGATCGGCTGGTGCGGTCACATCGCCTTCTGGGAGGCCGACCTGGGTCTTGAATTCGGCGACGACCTGGAAGCATATAAACAAGCCGGCCCGCGCATCGTCGAGCTGACCCCGATGACGATCATGCAGAACGCCTTGCACTCGTTCGGCGGCGACTGGTCTTGGGTGCCGCCCAAAGCGGCGACGATCGGACCGGAGCAAATCGTCGGAGCTAAGGACCGTAGCTTCTGGCTGGATGGTTCCTTTGGCGGGGGGGTGAGCTGGCAGCGCTTTATCGCCCGGCTGTGCGCCCACGGGCGAGTGAACACGCTGGTGCCAGGTTCACTGTTGCAAACCGCGCCTGGAACGTACACCATCTCTGGGTCGGTAGCGGAAGAGGTGGAGATTCATATAGCTTAATGTAGATCTGTGAATCAGTCGGCAGGAAGTTGAGCGATTGTCTGATCGAAAACAGGCAACGGTTGGCCGGTGGCTATGGCATATAAAACATTCTGATCCAGATCCGCCTCGTTCAGCCAGCAGATCGTGCCAAGGACTGGGTTGACCTGCACCATAATTCCTTGGCTGACTGCCGGTGTACTTGAAACATCGGAAGTCTTCTCCTTACTTGCTCTTTACTTGTCCGATAATTTCCAGGAGGACATCTCCAACGAGTTGATACTCTTGTCCGAGGATCTTTCATGGAGTATACCTGCCCTGCGCTATCAAGGCGGTCAAATACTTCCCGTCCGGAGTCATATTCTCCCTGAGTGGGCGGCGCTCTAACGCTTGATTACCGATTCCCTGATATGTTTATAGCATATTTAAGAGGGGAGGTGGGTCAAGTGGGAATTTTCACGAAATGAGACCTGTGTGGTCTCTGGGTTTTCACTCGACCACCAACACCGTTGCCCCCTGGACCTGGCCCCGGCGCAGGCTGTCAAGGGCCTGGTTGGCCAGTTCCAACGGAAAAACCTGCACCTCCGTCTTGACCGGCACCTGGGGGGCGAGCGCCAGGAACTCTTCGCCGTCCAGGCGGGTCAGGTTGGCCACCGAGCGGATCACGCGTTCTTCCCACAGCAGGTTGTAGGGGAATGAGGGGATATCGCTCATGTGGATGCCGCCGCTGACCACCACGCCGCCCTTGACGGTGGCGCGCAGGGCCGACACTACCAGCGGACCGACAGGAGCGAAGATCAGAGCGGCGTCCAGCTTCTCCGGAGGCAGTTGGGTTGAATCGCCCGCCCAAACGGCGCCCAGCCGCAGGGAAAATTGCTGCGCTTTCACGTCGCCAGGCGAGGTAAAAGCATAGACGTGTTGGCCCTGGTGGACCGCTACCTGGCAGATGATGTGCGCTGCGGCGCCGAAGCCGTAGAGGCCCAACCTTTCTACATTCTCGCCCGCCATGCGGTATGTTCGGTAGCCGATCAGCCCGGCGCACAATAATGGAGCAGCTTCAATATCGGAATAAGCCTCCGGCAGGGGGAAGCAGTAGCGCTGGTTGGCGACGGTGTATTCTGCAAAGCCGCCATCAATTGTATAGCCGGTGAACAAGGGGTTATCACACAAGTTTTCCTGGCCGCGCAGGCAATAGCAGCAGGTGCCATCCGTATAGCCCAGCCACGGCACCCCGACTCGCTCACCAGCGCGAAAGCGATCGACGCGCTTGCCAGCTTTCACGACCTGGCCGACGATCTGGTGCCCCAGGATAAGAGGCAGCTTGGGCTGCTTGAGCTCGTTGTCCAGGATGTGTAAGTCGGTGCGGCACACTCCGCAAGCGCGCACCTGGATCAGGACCTGCTCCGGACCGGGCGTCGGGATAGGCATTTCCCTGGCGTGCAGGGGTTGCCCTGGCTCTTCGAGTACCATGGCGCGCATAGTTACTGGTGGGTTCATTTCAGGGTTACAATTTGTAGCCGATCATGCGCAAGAAGCCCTTGCGCCAGGCGATGTCTTCCTCCCCCTCGATGCCCATTGGCTTGGAGCCATCCACGACGCCCAGGATCGCCCGGCCTTGCTCAGTCTCAGCCAGCACTACCTCAGTGGGATTCGCCGTGGCGCAGAAGATATGGCAGACTTCGGGCACCATCTTGACCGCATTGAGCACGTTGAGCGGGTAAAAGCCCTCACCCAGGAAGATGATGAAACTGTGACCGGCCGAGATGGCCAGGGCGTTTTTCTGCGCCAGTTCGATCATAGCCGGGTCGTTCCCCGTCCAGCGGATCAGGCACTTCCCGGACGCCTCGCAAAAGGCCAGGCCGAACTGGATCCCGGGCACGGTGGTCACCAGGGCTTCGTGGACGTCTTCGACGGTCTTGATGAAGTGGCTCTGGCCAAGGATGAAATTGATTGGTTCAGGCTTTTCGATTTTAACAGCGATCAGGTTCATGGGGGTCTCCTCCTGAAGATATGCATGGATTATAAACCGAAAGGCCTTCAAGAGGCTGCCGCGTGGTTACCCGCTTCAGGAGGGACCGTGGATCTCCTGCCGGAATCTGGCGCGCGACTCAACCTCGGCTAACTTAAGAGAAGCGTAGGTGCACGCTGCGCGCATTAACTGTTGCGCTTCTTCTTTGGGCAAGCTGTGCAGATCTTCCAGGGCGTACCCTTTGCCCTGCAAGTGCTCTTCAATTAACTTCTTCTCTAAAACCGATTGAGGCCCTACCGCCGCACATTTGTCGATATCTGGGGTGGTCTGCGATACGCTAATGTTCCACCTCCTCGGTTTAATTGTAATCCAAATATCATCGCCGGGTGTAATCCGGCAGGATGACGGGGGAGGGCAGGCCATCCTCCAGGCCAGCTGCGCGGCGCACGCGCTGCCAGGCGGTCAAGTGTTCCAGGGTTGGGCGACCTGGCTGGACATGCTGCACATATTCCGCCGCCGCTCTCCCGGCGCGCCGTCCAAAGACGCAGATGTCGAGAAGGCTGTTGCCCATCAGGCGGTTGCGCCCGTGGATGCCGCCCGCCGCCTCGCCGGCAACGTACAGCCCGAGGACGCCCGTACTGCCATCTGGCTGGATGGCAATCCCGCCGTTCTGGTAGTGCAAGGTGGGATAGACGAGGATTGCCTCGTGGACCAGGTCGATGTCGAAGCGCTTGTACTGGCGCACCATGGCTGGCAGCTCCCGGGCGATCGTGCCAGGCCCCTGCAGCAGGTCGATCAACGGCGCGTCCAGCCAGACAGCGGGCTGGTCAGTGGGGGTCTGCACGCCTTTGCCGCGCTCGGCGCACTCCCGGATGAAGGCGGCGGCCTCGACATCGCGCGTCTCGAGCGGGAAAACGAACTGCTCGCCGTCCACGTTCAAGACCTGCGCGCCGAGACCGCGCACTTTTTCAGTCACCAGCTGGCCGAGGATCTGTTCTGGATAGGCCGCGCCAGTCGGGTGGTACTGCATGGTATCGATGAAAGCCAGCTTTGCGCCAGCCCGGTAGGCCAGCACCAGGCCATCGCCCGTAGCGCCATAATGGTTGGTGGTCGGAAAGCCCTGGTAATGCAGCCGACCGCTGCCACCAGTGGCGATGATTACGGCCTTCGCCAGGACGGTCATCAAACGCCCGCTGTCCAGATCTTTTAACAAAGCGCCAACCGCCTGCCCCTGATCGTCGAGCAGCAGTTCGATCGCCGGTCGGAACTCCCAAATGCGGATCGAGTGCGCCGTGCCGTTACCCCGCGAACGCACTTCATCGCGCAAGGTGCGCATGATCTCCGCACCGGTATAATCGCGGGCGGCGTGCATCCGCTTGCGGCTTGTGCCCCCACCGTGGATGGTGCGTAGTGTCCCGTCGGGCTCCTTGTCGAACATCGCGCCGAGTGATTCCAGCCAGGCGATCACCGCCGGCGCATCGCTCACCAGAGCCTCGACCAGATCAGGGTCGTTGCTGAAGGCGCCCCCGCCGATCACATCCAGGTAATGGATCGCCGGGGAATCGTTCTCCTTATCGGCGGCCTGGATGCCGCCTTGCGCCATCATCGTGTTGGCGTCGCCGAAGCGCAGCTTGGTGGTGAGCAACACCTGCGCGCCGCTTTCTTGGGCGAGCAAAGCGGCGCTGGCTCCGGCTCCGCCCCCCCCGATCACCAATATGTCACAGAGCGTGTCTGGTTCAGCTGAGGATAGGATATCATCGTAGGCCAAGTTGCCGTGCGATGCGAGGTTTCGCCATTGTCCTACTCCAATAAGCGGTGGTGCCTCCAGGGCGTCAGCCAGCTCGCGTGGGGTGTGGTCGCCTTTGTTCGGCCCGACTTGTAGCTGGTGGAAGGCGTCGCTGATGTAATCGGGATGGAAAGCGCGTAAGATAGTTTCCCGTTCTTGGGGAGAGAGCCGCGGGTAGGTTTCCTGGGCGCGGCGGGCGCGAGAGGCTTCTACTTTGGCCAGGGATTCGCGAATTGACGTCGGGTAGGACATACACACCTCCGAGGGGATATTGGCGATTGTTGGTTGCCGAGATTAATGTCGGGACCAGGGCGGAGGCTGTGCCGGGTCTCCGCATTTGTAATGCATCTCGCTGCGCACGCGATGGCTTAGAGCCGAGATCAAGAGGGTCAGAGGCACCCGACTTTCGCACTGCTCCTCGCACATACCACATCCAGAACAGGAAGCGATCCAGCGGCTGATCAGCACCAGTTCAGCCAGCGCGGCCCGCCCACTTTGCTGTGTCTCGCGTTTGCCAAGCAAGTTGTCGAATTGCCCGTGGTACATTGGGCAGGCGTCCAAGCACTGTCCGCACAACGAGCAGCTGGCAAACCAGGCCAGAAAGCTGCCCAGGTCATTGAAGCGGTAGGCGGTTTGCATTTCCTCGATAAGCGTTCTGCGCATCCCCGCCCGCATATCGGCGACTGCGCCCACGACTGTTTCGCGATGCGAAACCTGGTATTCAGTGGCCAGAGCGTCCGTTAGGGCTTTCAACCCCAGGTGCTCGTCGGTGGCATCGTCGCGGGCAATAACCAGAAGAAAATCGTTGGATGGGACGCCGATCGCGCCGATGGTCACATCAGCACCCCAGGGTGCGGGCCAGTCGCATACCATACAGGCGGTTCTGAAGCTTTGCGGCCTTAAACCGCCCTCGGCTGCATTGCGCAGGACATCGGCAGTCACGCCGCTAAGTCTGGGGGTTTCCAAACTGCGCAAATAGTCGCTGTGAGTGAAAGTACCAATACAATCTACGCCGAGGATCACAACCTCATCGGGTTGGGACGAAACCGGGCGTCGCTTTTGGAGTTCGACAAAGGCGCGCAGTTCGCAAGGTCGCAGGAGGATGGCCAAACGTTGATCAGAGTGATCCTGGACGATCCGGTTGGCGATGCCAGCAGCGTTGCTGGTCATGAGCGGCGCAAATGGGTTGACTACCGCCAACCCGGCGGGATCTTCGATCACCTGGGGGGCGATGCTGGAGTTTTCCAGCAGTTCGACCGGTGCCAGCATGGCGTCCAGATCATTTTGAACCCACCAGGCGGCGAGGAACTGGCGGAGAGCGCTCAGCGTATCACCGTTCTGCACCTTGAGAATTCGATTTACGTTCATCAGTCACCTCCAAAATGACTAGGCCGGGTGGAGGTCAAGCATTTCCGCCGCAATGGCGAACCGCGCCGCTTCCAGCCCTATCTCTAGTGCTTCGGGCGGGACCAGGCTCTTTATGAGCAGATGCGGTTCGATCTGTGGTGCTGGACCGGGACCAGCGAAGATCATCGTCACCCGATCGACGGCGCGTTTAAGCATTTCACCGGTTGCCAGGCGCACCTGGGCAGCCGGTCCGTGGATACTATCGTCCTGGCGGTTATCGGAGAGCCAGGCTGCGTGATACACCAACCAGCGGGCGCTTTCGGCGTCAACGCGCATCTCAGCCAGCATGCGCTGCACTGCCGGGCGCACAGCCAGCGGCTCGCCAAGGGAGACCCAGCTGCGGGCATGCTCGGCGGCCATTTCGATCAGACGTTCAACCATACCGACATATCGGCCGCCCATCTGAATCCAGGCGCGCGGCGCTTCCCCCCTGGTGAGTTCCAGCGCGCCTCCTGGTTGACCGAGAAGCGCTTCACCGGGCGCACGGCAATTGCTCAAGGTCAGGACTATTTTGCCATTGGTAGAGGTTTGCACATCGCTCAGATCAGCGTCGAGCAGGAAAGCCGTCAACCCCTGGGGCGCTTTGGCCAGGAGAATGAAGAAATCGCCCTCGCCAGGGAAAGCGGCAATTGTTTTTTGCCCATTCAAGATGAACCCTTGACCCTCCGGTGTGGCGCTGGTCGTCCAATTTTCGGGGTTAACGCCAGCCGGGCTGGGTTCACGTACTGCCAGGATCGGCCTGCGACTGCCTTCCAGGGCTGGCTCGAGGAAGCGCGACAATTGCTCTCCGGCGCAGGCATACAGCAGTGTGGGCACCGCTCCCATCTCCACTGGAATGAAAGTCGCTCCGAGCTCTTCCTCGATCATGCAGGCGGTCACCGCGTCCAAGCCACCGCCGCCGAACTGCTCGGGCACAGTCAGCCCCCACAGCCCCAATTGTTGGATGGCTTGGCGTAGCCGAGCGCGCTCTTCGGGAGACAGTTCACCAGTGTTATAGTATTTCATCTCCAGTGGTCGGGCCTCTTTCTGCAAGAAGCGGCGCAGCATGTCACGCAGCATTTCCGTATCTTCAGGGAAGTTGAAATCCATTAGCGTATCACTCCGGCTAAAGCCTCAATTCCTATGAGCATTACCAGATCAAGCTTCAACCTGGCGGGCGTTATAGCGCGCCTTGAGATCGGCCAGCGGCAGCGCTTTCAGCTCGCCCAGCTCGGCTTGGTAAACCCCGGCCTGGATTTCCTGGAGGCGCTGGTGCAGGTGTCTAGCGGGTGGAGCCAGATATTTTCCATACAGCCGGCGCCCAAGCAGGGCTACATTTGGCGGGACGAGCTCAGCGGGGCAGCGCGCCACACATAACCCGCACATAATGCAGTCGAACGAAGTGTCCGCCAGAGCAGGCAAGTCGCCGCGTAAGGCCGCTGCCATGTAACCAAGCACATCGATCTCCTGTGGGCAAGCTTTGGTGCAGGTGTTGCAACCGAAGCAGCGCAGGATCTCCGGATACAGGTCGAGCAGGGTTTCGCCGGTTGGGGCGAGCTGATCCAGGCTGTACGCGGGGCGTTGCGCCGGGAAGAAGGGCATCGGTCCGAGCAGCATGCCATTCTGAACAACGGTCTGGCAGGCCAGGGCGTAGTTCAAGCGGTAATCGCCGTTCAAGCGGTAGACCGTTCCGCACGCCCCACAGAACCCACCCCGGCAGCCCACGCCGCGCGTGAGAATGAAGCCAGCCCACTCGAAGGCTTTTAGAATTGTCAGGCCATCAGGAACTTCATAGCGTTGGTTGTAGATGAAAATTTCTGTCATATATAGCTCCGTGACGTGAAATGTAATCCTTAATGTGAAGTGCGTGACTTCCTTACGAATTACAGATTACGTTTTACGTGTCAGGTTACCCCATCAGTACCAGGTCCGAAACAAACATTTCATCTGAAGCTGCCTTGGCCAGCAGTTCGGCCATGCCCTCGGCCAGGTGAGTTTGCACCAGGAAGTGCTTAATCGTCGGGTCTACCTGGGGGCAGGCCAGGGCACAGTTGCCACAGCGGTCGCAATCTTCACCAACCAGGGTTTCAAGGGCCAGGGAAGTGCGCGATTCGCTGCGCAAGCGGCGCTTTGGATCGCGGGCGAGCACCGGACAGGCATCCATACAACACCCACAACCCAGGCAGGCTCTTTGACCGGTCAGGTCATCGCGGGTCTTGAGCATGTAGCTGGGACCAAACCCAGAGCTCAGCAAGCGGCAACGGGCGACCGGTGGTCTGGGTTGTGAGAGGACAAGGCGCAGGATGGATCCAACGCGAGTGGGATCGGTTTGAACGCGCAAGGGCATACTCAGCTCCAATTCTTGTGAATATCTAAGCCCAGGGATAGGGGATAAGGGGAAAGGGATTGATCCTTGTCCCGATACTATCCCTAAACCGCAATGGCCTCCTGGGTGAGGCGGCTGACGATGGCTGTGATCGGCAGTTTTTTAGGGCAGGCCTCGTCGCACATACCGCACTCTACACAGTTCTCCAACCAGCGAGCTATATCGTCAATCTGGATTGAACCGCTAAAGCGGCGGGGGGCCAGCTCCCCGGAGTAAATCGGGCAGGCCTCCAGACAGCTCTGACATGGAAAGCATTCGGCCAGCATCTGGACAAACTCGCTGACCGTGGTAGGAAGGTCTCCGGCCAGGTCCTTGACCATCCGAGCGTGGGTTGAGGTGTGCCGTTTGCGGATGGCATCCAGGATGTGAGCGCGCTGAGCAACCCAGGCTGGCGACGCCGGCCCATCGGTGATCTGGGAGAGGTGAAGGCTGGTCGCGGTGGCTTCGTCCTTAGCGGTCACCAGGAGGACCTCATTAACCGGGAGGCCAAGCAGCTCAATGGCTAGATCCATGCCCTGGCACATCGGATTGGCGCACATCTGGCAGGCGAGCCGGTAACGATAGGGGGCGATCCCTCCCTGGCGGGCAAACTTCAATGCCTCACGGGTCAGCCCATCGACTCCGCCAGCTTTCTCCAGCCGCCAGGCGAAATCTCCCGCAGGGAAGCTGGCCAGGCAATCTGTGCCCACGATCAGCCAGCGTTCCACTCCAGACGGTGAACGCTTTTCGTTGGCGCACAGGGCGCGCGTCTCGCACGGTCGCAAAACTGCGGCAAAACGCGCCGTCGGTTGTTCACGTGCCAGTTGTGCAACCTGCCTGGCCGCGTTCACTGACACCAGGGGCGCAAAGGGATTGGCTGTCGCCAGATCAGCCGACTCCTGGGCCAGGTATGGGACTAACCCGCCAGTCTCAGCCTGGTGGCGAGGCAGGAGCATGCCTTCTAATCCCGTCTCTTGCCACAAACGACCCAGGAATCCTCGCACGGCACCCAGTGGGTCGCCATTCGTCTTGATCATCCAGGTAGTTGTCATGATAATACCTCCATACTGGTCATTCAGGCCCTAACGATTACATCCTCGCTTAGCGAAACTGGCATTGGCAAAAATTCTCCGTCTACCAGGGCATCGATCTGGGCGATGAACTGCTCGAAGGTGAAGTGGTGGACATTGATCGCCCCAGAAGGGCAAGCGGCGGCGCAGGCGCCACAACCCTGGCAGAGCACCGGGTTGACCGTCATGACCCCGCGTAGCGGGTGCAGCGCTAAGGCTGAGAAAGCACACACCTGGGCGCACTGCCCGCATCCGGCGCATAATTCTTCGTCGACGTAAGAGGTAGCGGCCTCCACAGGCACCTGGCCGCGCATCAAGGGGATCAACGCCGCGCAGGCCGCAGCGCGCGCCTGGGAAATGGTTTCCGAAATGTCTTTTGGCCCCTGGCAGCAGCCGGCCAGGAATAACCCAGCCATGGCGGTGTCAACCGGGCGGAGCTTGGGATGGGCTTCGAGGAAAAAGCCATCCGCTGAGCGGGCGAGTTTAAGCAGCCCAGCGACGGCGTCGGTGTCTGCGCGGGGTGTCATCCCGACCGCTAGTACCACCAGGTCGGCTTCTACCTCTACTGGCTCGCCGAGCAAGGTATCTTCGGCGCGCACAACCACCCGTTCGCCGCGCCGGATGATCTCGGATGGGTTCCCCCGGCGATAAATCACGCCTTCCTCTCGAGTGAGGTCGTAAAACTCCTCGAAATTCTTGCCGAAGGCGCGCACATCCATGTAAAACACGCTCACTTCAGACTCGGGCAGGGTTTGTCGCACCAAGCGAGCCTGCTTGGCGGTGACCATGCAGCACACGCGTGAGCAATATGGGTTGCCCAGGGATTGATCACGAGAGCCGACGCATTGGATAAATACCACCCGCTGCGGTTGGCGGCCGTTGACCTGGATTCCCTCGGCAGCCAGCCGCTCAAAGTCGAGCGTGGTGATCACTTGGGGGTATACGCCGTAGCCAAGCTCTGGTTTGCAGTGGGCGTCGAAGACTTCATAGCCAGTAGCCACCAGGATGGTGCCAACCAGCAACTCAGTTACTTCTTCGCCGCGCCGGACTTTCACTTTGAAGTTGCCTACATAGCCGCCGACTTCGGTCACCTCAGTCTCGGTCATCACCGCGATGCGCGGGTGTTCCTTCACCTGACATATTACGGGATTCAGCAGGTCAACCACGGACTCGAGCGTCGGGAATGTTCGGTAGAGTTGTGCGGCGTGCCCACCGAGTTGGGATGAGCGCTCGACGAGCGTTACCTGGAAACCCGCCTCGGCGATGTCCAGGGAAGCTTGCAGGCCAGCAAACCCACCGCCAATGACCAACGCGGCCGGAGTGACCGGGACTTGCCGGATTTCTAATGGTTCAAGGTGAGTTGCCTTTGCCACGGCGGAGGCCACGAGCTGCATGGCCTTAAGGGTGGTGATAGAACCGCCGGGATGCACCCAGGAGCATTGCTCGCGAATGTTCGCCATCTCATAGCAATAGGGATTCAACCCGGCATCGGCAACAGTGGCGCGAAAGGTTGGTTCGTGCATCAACGGCGAGCATGAAGCCACCACGACCCGGTTGAGGTTCAATTCGGCGATGTCGTTCTTGATCAGCACCTGGCCGGGGTCAGAGCACATGTAGGTGTAATGGCGGGGG
>Ga0209521_10004723_pt1 | contig 10826 bp, 8 predicted proteins | sample Rifsed19ft4_FD_184016 | JGI IMG/M metagenome (GOLD analysis project Ga0209521, IMG submission 184016) | Soil microbial communities from Rifle, Colorado, USA - sediment 19ft 4 (version 2) | ecosystem: Environmental > Terrestrial > Deep subsurface > Rock core/Sediment | place: Rifle, Colorado... | reverse complement strand
GCTCGCGACCCCTTGTGGACATGGGCTGGTTCGGCACCAGCCACCAGGTCGGGCTATCCGGTAATACGGTCAAACCAAAGCTCTATATCGCGTGCGGCATTTCGGGAGCGGTGGAGCACCTCCATGGAATGAAGGAGTCCGGGAACATCGTGGCAATCAACAAGGATGCCGATGCACCTATCTTTAAGCAGGCACGATATGGAGTAGTAGGTGATCTGTTCCAAATTGTCCCCGCGTTGACGGAGGCGTTTAAGAAAAAGCTTGGTAAATAAGTAAACAAGTACACAAGACCTCCTTAACCAATTGGTTGAGGAGGTATTTGCTTTGAGAATACTAATGATTTTAGAGGAGGCTGTGGGGGGTCACTTCCGCCAGGAGGGCATAAACCAATCGGTATCTAGAGACAAGCCCGGGGCCTGGATGATGCGCTGCTCCAGCGTCTCCAGATCCACAACGAAGAGATGGCCGCCTGTCGGGCTGGTCGTCTCGCTGATAAGTAAAAATTTCCCATCGGGCGAGAACATCAGCGCGCCAACCGTCACGCCCCTGTAAACCTGTTTCAAACCTCTGCCGTTTCGATCGATGACATATACATCGGCAGTCGGATTGCCGTTTTGTGTAAATTCAGTATAGTAGGCAAAAGCAAGACGGTCATTATCCGGTGACCAGATGATCGGATACAAAGTTCCGCCGGTAAAGCTCACCAGCTCAACCGGGTTCGCGCCATCGGGCTCCGTCACATAAAGTGTATGTTTCTGGCTGTCGTAGTCGTAGTCATCATAAGCCAGCCAGGCGCCGTCGCTCGAAGGAATGAACATCGCTTTTGTCAGCAACGTCTCGAACATTGGCTGCACACGCCCATCTGCAATGCGGACTAAATACACGGAATCATCGCTGCCCAGCTTCGCCGACCGCACCATGATGTTGCCGGTAATCCAACCATCCATTACATATGGGCGTCCTTCAACGGGCAGGCTGCTCGAGGAGGTCAGGTTCTTTAATTCTGAACCATCAGGCTGAACGACATATACATCCTCACCGCCCAGCCCATCCTGCACGCGGAACGCAAGCCACTTCCCATTGGGCGACCAGAACGGTGGATCAATGTAAGCGTACTCAAACAACGAAGTCCATGTTTGTGCAGCGGGATCAAATAACCACAACTTATATGGAGTACCGTTTGGGTCATCAGGATATGCAAACGCGGCGAAGTTTCCATCCGGCGACCACGAAAGCGGCGTCAACGAGAAATCAAATGGGAAGGGAGCGACCAGAGATTCCAACTGCGGGCACTCCGCCAAACCGACCACACACATCCCTGGCAGGCGGACCAACTGAATGGACTGTCCTGACCGATGGGGCAACGTAAAGAAATACAACTCACCCAGCGCATCCTTCCCGGACGGAGGAATGGTTCCCGTTTCGACAGGGTGACCTCCCCCTCCAGCTACATCGCCAAACTGCGGCAGCGCCGAGGGCGCACGGAATAAAGCATTAGCAAAGATATCATCATATATTACCTGGTTTACAACGGCCTCACTCTGGATCGTTTCCCCTCCGCCTTTACCAAAAGTCTGCATCTTGAGTATGACCGCGGTTTTGGCATCCAGCCACATACGCCAGGATGGCAAATCATTTTGAGCGGCTTTCCATTCCACAACGACCGTTTCGCGGTCCGCAACGAATTCAGTTGCCACCGGCTTGAACGTACCCTCACTCTGTGCAAAGTCTGACGAAAAAGCCAGTTGCGAAACGGGAGTACCGATCTGTCCCCAGAGCGGCTGTGGGTATCCAGATCCCGGTTCCAGTGTCGGGACAAATTGCCTGGCCTGCGCAAACTCAGGCAACGGACGAGACTGACTCTGACCGGTCCTCAGATCCATCTCAAGGACGGTCATGCCATCAGAGGCGATGAATCTTTCCGCATTCTCCTCGCTGGGTCCGATCAAAATGCGGAAGCGGCTTGTCGACAGATCGATCCAAACCTGCTCGCGTGAGACTTGCGGTGGTGCATCAGATCCTTCCGGCGCGTACTGTGCGATCGTGCCATCCATCCAGATGGATAGCCAATTCGTGGCGCTTTCAAGCATTGCCTGCTGGATTTCCTCCGAGGAAGAGTTCAATGAGAGTGTTGGTTCGGCGGTTGCCTGAAGAGGAGGAACAGCAGGTTCACCAACCGATGGAGTGTCAATGTAAACTTCAAGCGTGCCACAGGCTGAAAGGAACAGGCTTAGCACAAGGAGAATAATCAATGATCGGCGCATTCTTTTCCCTGAAGCTTGATTAGTTTTACATTCCTACTGAAACAGGCATTTCGATCCGATAAGGGACAGGCAACAAATCCCCAAATGCCTGTAATGATCTTTGCATCTGCAGACGGGCACGCGCCAGACGGCTCTTGACAGTCCCAACCGGAACGCGCGCTATAATCGCCGCCTCGTCGTAGGATAATCCTTCAATATCCACCAGCACAAGAACCGTGCGATACATCGGCGGCAGTGTGTGAAGGCTGTCCTGTACGGCATGGCCCAATTCCCAGGCTTCAAAACGCTCTTCCGGCCCGGCGGTGGGGTCAACCAGCCAATAGCCGGATTCAATCTCCTCACCCGCGGCGTTAAGGTGTTCCAATGGAACCAAGTGTTGGCGACGTTTCTTCCGCATCTCATCGTAACAGGCATTGACAACCACTCGTGCCAGCCAGCTCCTCAGAGAACCCCCGCGGAACGTGTTGAATTTGCGGTACGCAGAGAGGAGAGCCTCCTGCACGGCATCTGCCGTCGCATCTTCATCATGCAGGATGCGGAACGCAACGCTAAAGAGGAGGTTTTGATAGCGCAGGATCAGAAGATTGAACGCATCCAGATCGCCCCGTTGTACGGCTTTGATCAATCTCTTTTCGGCTTCATGAACATTCTGCGAATATTTCATACAAATACTATACTCCCCCGCTGTTACAGGCGTGTGCCAGAGATGTCACAATTTTGTAACGTGCCTAGCGTTTTGAAACAGGCAGCCGCACGGTGAACACCGTCCCACGCGGCTCCTCCTGCCGGCTGCGCACTTCAATCTCTCCCCCATGCAATGCCACAATACGACGAACCAACGCAAGCCCAAGCCCGCTGCCGTCCACTCCGCGCGCATTGGAGCCGCGATACAGTTCTTCAAAAATGTTGGATAGATCTTCAGCGGGGATGCCCCCGCCCGAATCCGCCACTTCCACGACGATGGTCCTTCCATCTTCCAGGGCGCGGACTTCCACCGATTCATTCGCGGTCGTGAACTTGAGCGCGTTTTCGACGAGGTTATACACCGCCACGCCCAGCAGGTCGCGGTCACCCCTCACAGTTGGGAACGGCGACGGCACGCGCGAGATCAACAAATTGACTTCTCTATTCCCATACGCTGGCAGGGAACGGGCTGCATCCACCATCTCCTGTAAAAGTTCAGGCACATCGACCGGCAGGTTCTCCAAAGACCGTTCCTCGAGATCAGAAAGTTTTCTCAGATCGGCCAGCAGCCTGCTCAAGCGGTCGACGGCGTGGCTGGCGTTAGCCGCGGCGCGCTGACGCTCCTCCGTACCCCGCATCTCCTGCAAATTTACCAACGCGGCGCGCAAACCCGTAAGCGGATTCTTGATTTCGTGATCGAGCCGGCGCAGGAAACGGCGACGGCCCAATTCCGCTTCCTTGAGTGATCTTTCCAGCATGCGATGTGACCGTCGTTCAATACGCAGACCACCTAAATAAAACGATAAAAGCAAAAGTGTAACGATCACCCCTGCGACAAACGCAAGCATTCCAACATCTATTTTGAATACAAGCACGGGAACAGGTTGAAAAAATCCCTGCGCCAGAACAGAAACAAATGCACCCGAAAGTAATGGCAGGGCAATTAAAAAAAGAACCAGCCAGGACTTTTTAACCACGCGTTTTATCTACCCTTCACCATGTACAGAAGGGATGAAACGATAGCCTTCCCCGGATATCGTTTCAATGTAATACGGGGAGGCCGGGTCGTCATCCAGCGCGCGGCGGAGTTCAGCCATGCGCGTGTCCACGGTGCGCGTGCCCGCCGGGTATTCCCAGCCCCACACGGCAGTGAGCAGTCGCTCGCGTGAAACCACTTCATCAGGATGCGTCATGAGATACTCAAGGACTGAAAGTGCCTTGGGAGTCAAGTCGAGAGGCTCTCCTTTTACGGAAGCACGCCGGGCACGACGATCCAGCAGAAGATCGCCTGCTGTAAGCAACCACGCCGCCGAGAGGGAGCGTTCACCGGGACGCGCACGCCGCAGAACAGCGCGTACACGCGCCAGCAGCTCGTGCGGGTCAAATGGTTTATTGAGATAATCGTCCGCGCCTTCTTCGAGAGCCAGGGCACGCTCAGAGGCTTCCCCCACCTGCGTCAGCAGGATGGTCGGCGTCCAGACATTGGCGTGCCGCAGGCGGCGCAGCGTCTCACGGCCATCCATGCGCGGCATAAGAACATCGAGAACGATCAGATCCGGATGATGGGACTGCACCTTCTCGAGAGCCGCGGCGCCATTGGATACAACCAATACTTTGAAGCCGGCGCGTTCCAGGAACGGGGCGAGGCTGTCCACTATGGTGTGGTCGTCATCTGCAAGGAGGAGGGTCATCCGTTCGCGGGCCATGGTTCGGACGAAGGAAAGGCCTGATCACGCGGACCAGGCCTTCGTCTAGAATGATGCGAGTGAGATCTTTAGGTGATCCAATTGAACGTGGACATGACTGTAGAAAAAACAGCCGACTCAGCCGCAGAGTCAAAAGCAGGCGGTGTTGGGGAATAGTTCCCCTGGTTCGCAGAGTGCAGGATAAATGCCAGGCTGATGCAGGCGTTGTTGCGAGTCGTGGAATACGCAGTCCAATCGTACCTGTTGCCTGCCGCAGCGCCCTGACCAGTCTGTTTGAGGAACTGGATGCTGTTGATCGTCACGTTTTCAGAAGAGGTGGGATTCGGTTCGACTGCCGGGCTTACACACGGATTCCTGCCTTCCTCAACATGGACCTGAATATACTTTTCAAGGAGGTTGGTCCCTGCTGTGAATGGCAAATTGACACGGCCCGCGTTATCTGACTGGCTTGCGATCGTAGCTCCCGCAGGCAGGGTGAACCTGAACGCATATTTCGTATTTTGATATGCGCTGGCCGAGGTTGTTGCCGTGGCTGTAGGCGTCGCCGATGGAACGACAGTAGTATTTGTAGGCGTGGGCGTTGCAGATGGAGCCACAGTGGTGTTTGTGGGTGTCGCCGTTGCAGTTGAAGTAACAGCGGTGCCTGTGGGCGTCGGTGTTGAAGTGGCGACTGCACCCGTGGCGCGATAGATATGCGGGCCAACCCATAGCGCGCGGTCACCCGTTGCAACACCAGCAGCAAGAACAGTCAGGATGAATTTTATATCCTTGCCTGCCAGGGTGCTCAGGTCCACATCCATGTTATAAAAGCGGCCTTCATGTCTTTCAAGGAATGGACCCCAGAAAGTCTTGATCGGATCGTTGCCGGTCTGGTAATCGAGCCGGAAGGCAGCATAACAATTGGTCGCGCCGCCTTCACAGTTGATGGTGGATCGGAAGCGGTCACCGCTTTGTACTTTGAACGGCGGGAAGATGCCCTGAATATATCCGTTCTGAACGTTCTGCGGAAACGTGAGCAGCCCCAGGCGGGAATCCGTTGCGCCAGATTCAAGTTTTGGATTGCTTACTTTGAGCACAAAGCCTTTTGCATCACCATCCGTACCCGGGCACGGGAGTTGACCTGCACCGCTGTACCAGGTCCCGTCGCAGGCCTTTGCGGCAAAATCATATGCCACACCTGCGCCAGGTGTGGGAGTAGGCCCGGTCGGTGTCGGCGAAACTGTGACCGCGGTGCCAGAAACTCTGATATCCACCCACCACGGTTTGTTTGCCTGTGAGCCAATACCGAAGAGCGCGCCGTTCGCGTTCTTAAACATCCAGAATCCGCGATACGGGCCGGCACTTGAAGGCGCGGTCATGTTGACCGAAATATCAACCGTCTGACCTACTGCAACATTTTGAGGGAATGCGGCAGATGAAGGTGCGCCCATCTGCTCACCACTAAAGAATACCAATTGATAAGACGTGCTCCACGCACACCTGCCAACATTCTTCAAGCGCCAGGTCTTCTTGAAGGTAGCGCCCGGTGCAAAAACGGTTCCATCCGGCACTGTCACATCCGCAACGAACTGAACCTTGTCACAGGCGGAAGCAGGAACCGTTGGCGTGATTGTGGCGGGTGTATTTGTAAATGTCGGGGTGGGAGGCGTGCCCGTCACGGTCGGTGGAATTCCCTTGCGGACAATGACCGGGTTTCCCCACAAGGCGCGGTCGCCTGTGGGAGAACCGTAGGCAGAGATATACAGGATGAATTCGACAGACTGCCCAGCCAGCGGAGTCAGATCGAGGTTGGCGTTATAGGTCAAGCCCTCATATCGTTCACGAAAGGTCCAGAAGGTCTTGACCGTGCTGCCAACTTTGTAATCGAGCCGATAAGCGACATAACAGGTAGTGGCACCGAATTCACAACCAACGGTGGATTGGAACCGATCTCCGCTCTGTACTTTAAAGGCGGGATAACTCGCCTGGATGAATCCGTTGGTGATGGCTTGAGGCGCAAAGAGCAGACCCGGCTTGGTGCCTTCAACGCCGCTCTCGAACTTGGGTTTGTCCTTCTTCAGGGCAAAACCTTTGATATCGCCATCGGTGCCGGGGTAGGTGAGTCCGCCCGCGCCGCTCGTCCAGGTTGCTACTTTCTTATCAGCCTCAGCAGTGAAATCATAAATGACGCCGGTCGTGCCGCCGCCCACAACATTGATCTCGACCCAGAACGATTTGTTGCCTGTGGAACCAATACCGAATAAAACGCCGGAAGCGTTCTTAAGCTTCCAATAGCCGATATAACGGCCGGGGGCACTGGGCGCCGTCATATCTACACTCAAGTCCACTTCGTCCCAGGGAGCCACATTCCTAGGGATTTTCACTGACGTTGTAGTACCCATCTTTTCGCCGCTATCAAAGACCAGCGTGTAAGATTCGGTCCAGGTGCAAGAGGCAACATTCCTCAACCGCCATGTTTTACGGAATGTAGAACCTGGCTCGAATTTCGTTCCGTCAGGCACGGTCACATCGGCAACGAATTGCGCCCAATCGCAGCCTGCCGCGGAAGCCGGGGTGGGCAATGCTGCCGCAGGCACGAGCGAAATCGCCAGGGCAACGAGCAACATAACAGATACGACTTTCAATCGCGATTCCATAGGGCCTCCTCCTTGTACATCCAAATCAATATAACGCCAAAGCCATCGTAAAAGTTCCATATGACTATGCGCCTCCCATAGTATATCTTTTCTTTAAGGATTGTTCAATATCTCATTATTGACTCTTTTTTTCCTTATAATAGGAGGAATGCCACGCACCATCCTTCATCTTGACCTGGACGCCTTCTTTTGCGCGGTGGAAGAGACACGCAATCCAGAACTGCGCGGCAAGGCTTTTGCGGTGGGAGGAAAGCCGGATGAACGCGGCGTGGTCGCTTCCTGTTCTTATGCCGCGCGACGGATGGGAGTCCGCTCGGCGATGCCGATGGCGAAAGCGCTCCGACTCAGCCCGGGGCTGATCATCGTTTCGTCGCGTCACGCCGTCTATCGCGAGGTCTCGCGCCAGGTTATGCAACTTCTTCATGACCTCACCGCGCTCGTGGAACAGATCTCCATTGACGAAGCTTTTCTCGATATCAGCGATATTCGCGATGAGCCTGAAGCGATCGCGCGTAATTTGCAGGCCCGGGTCCGTGATGAATTACAACTGCCCTGCTCCATCGGGATCGCGTCGAACAAACTCGTCGCCAAGATCGCGACCGAAGTCGGGAAAAGCCTTTCATTAAGGAACACCCAAACCAGGGGAGAGATAGCACCTCCTAACGCGCTGACAATTGTCCCGTTTGGGGAAGAAGCGGCGTTCTTATCCCCATTGCCTGCAGATATGCTTTGGGGTGTCGGTCCAAAAACATTCGCACGATTAACTGATCTGGGAATCCAGACGATTGGCGACATCGCGAAATGGCCGGAGAGTGAGTTGATCAGGCTGTTCGGCGAAAACGGACGTGACCTTGCGCGCCATGCAAAAGGGATTGACGACAGGCCGATCACGACCGAGCGCGAGACAAAATCAATCAGCCAGGAAATCACTTTTTCACGCGATGTGAGAGATGACAAAGTTCTGCAAGAAACATTGCAGGAGATGTCTGCTGAGGTGGGGGCGCAGTTGCGCAGGAATAATCTGGCAGGCAAAACCATCAAACTAAAAATCCGCTGGCCTGACTTCACTACATTAACACGCCAAACGACTTTGAATCATCCAACCGATCAGGAGGATGAGATCGCAAAATCCGCACTGGAATTATTGAAATCTGTCCGCAAACCGAAACAGGCAGTGCGCTTGATTGGCGTGGGTGTAAGCGGCCTGGGTCAACCGGTCCGCCAATTGGGGTTGTGGGATATGGACTCGGAGAGAGCGCGCCGTTTGCAGAACGTGATGGACGAATTGCAGGAGAAGTACGGAAAAGCTGTGATCAAACGAGGCAATGTGAGTTAAGACATCTGAAGTCGTGATTAACGGACGAGAATTGCAGGCCGCATATATGTCATAATTTGACATATATGCGGCTTATGCTTTTCAAGGATGTGACACATGTCCAACACCGCCACACGTCTGATCACCCTCATCTTTCTCCTGCAAAACCAGCCGAACCAGAAGGCATCCGAACTGGCTGAAAAACTTGGCGTTTCGCTACGCACAGTCCATCGCTATTTCGAAATGCTCGATGAAATGGGAATTCCCGTCTATTCAGAACGCGGACCGTATGGTGGATTCTCGCTCGTGCGAGGCTACAAGATGCCGCCACTGGTCTTTACGCTCGAGGAAGCAGTTGCCGTGGTACTGGGAACCGGCATCGTGGAGGAATTGTGGGGCGAGTTGTATCGCCAAGCCGCGCGCGGCGCACTGGCAAAACTTGAAAATCTGCTTCCCGATGAACAAGTCCGGGAGGTGGCATGGGCGCGGGGCTCGCTGGTTGCTACCGGAATGCACCGCGCGGACCTCAAGGCACAGACACCCGCATTGGAAAAGCTACGCCGGGCGATTCGTGAACACCGATGCGTAAACATGAATTATCAGTGCAGTCAGGTTCCACATCCGCCCCAACGCGGGCTGGATCCATACGCGCTGGTTCACCGCTGGGGTTGGTGGTACGCGATTGGATTCTGTCATGTGCGGCAGGAGATTCGTACCTTTCGCGTCGATCGCATCTCTGAAGTCACTTTGCTGGATACATCTTTCACCACATCACCTGACTTCAATCTGCAATCCTATTTGAAGAATGAACCCCGCACCCAAACACATATCACCGCCCGCCTTCGCTTCGAACCGAGGTCCGCAAATATTGTTGCAGGAAACCACTCTTATTGGGAAACTGTCGATCCAAAACCGGACGGCTCCGTGGAAGTCACATTTCCCGCGCCAACACTCGAATGGGCGGCAAGCACCACGCTCGCATACGGCCCGGCAGTTGAAGCATTGGAACCACCCGAACTACGCCTGATGGTTGCAGATTGGATCAAGTCAACCGCGAGCAAATATGCATAAAGGGAAAACTTCCATGAACGACAAAACCATCGAATGGCTTCTAAAAAGCGAACCCTGGATCGAATATCGTACGCGCGTGGATTTGCTCGAACAACCAGAGACTGATCCACAAGTGATCTCGGCGCGCAAAGCAATGCTGGCTGACCCAAAGGTCAAAGCTCTGCTAGCCGAGTTAACGGATTGGCCCGGCACTGTGCTTAATAGTCATAAGTCCGCCAGCCAATCATTCCACAAACTGGCGTTCATCGCGGATTTGGGATTATACGTCAGCGATCCACCCATGAAGAAAATCGCGCACAAAGTAATGGGACATCAATCCAAACAGGGACCCTTCCAACTGCCCACGAATATTCCAACGCATTTCGGCGGGAGCGGGAAGGATACATGGGCTTGGGCGTTGTGCGACGCGCCTGTCCTGCTTTCATCCTTGATCCAGATGGGCATGCGCGAAGACCCACGCGTACAAACCGCAATTGATTATTTGGATAGTCTGGTTCGCGAAAATGGCTGGCCCTGTGCTGTCTCACCGGAGCTGGGGAAATTCCGCGGACCCGGGCGCAAAGAAGACCCATGTCCATACGCCACATTGGTGATGTTGAAAACGCTGGCGTATGTGCCTGAATTGCGCGAAAGCAAGTCCGCGAAAGTTGGAGTGGAAACACTGCTTTCGCTTTGGGACAAAAGCAAGGAACTCCATCCGTATATGTTTTACATGGGTACAGACTTCCGCAAGCTCAAGGCGCCGCTATTCTGGTACGACATCCTGCATGTACTCGATGTGTTGAGTCGGTTTGAATGGGCAAGGAGGGACAAGCGGTTCAAACAAATGTTGGATCTCGTGAAATCAAAAGCAGATGCCGACGGGCGATTTACCCCCGAATCAATTTGGACGGCGTGGAAAGACTGGGACTTCGGCCAAAAGAAAGTCCCTTCGAAAGGATTGACATTGTTCATTCAACGGATTTTGAAGAGAATCCACGAATGAGGCTAATATGAAAAACAGATTTGAAATCAAAACAGTGGATGCAGGCAACGTAGATGAGAGCGGTTTCTTCTGTTACATGAGCAAGCGCAAGGAACCGGGCTACAAGCAAAAACGCGATTGGCTGGAGGCGCGCTTCGCCGAGGGGATGAAGATCAAGATCCTGCA
>Ga0209521_10004722_pt1 | contig 10828 bp, 11 predicted proteins | sample Rifsed19ft4_FD_184016 | JGI IMG/M metagenome (GOLD analysis project Ga0209521, IMG submission 184016) | Soil microbial communities from Rifle, Colorado, USA - sediment 19ft 4 (version 2) | ecosystem: Environmental > Terrestrial > Deep subsurface > Rock core/Sediment | place: Rifle, Colorado... | reverse complement strand
AATACCAATCCTTGCAAACAATGAAGTTATTGCAATAATGGTTTTTTTGACAACAGAGATAAAGAGAGATGCCGAAAGGATGATTAGCCTTATTTCAACAATTGCCTCCCAATTGGGTAATCTATTTCAAAAGAAAAAGACAGAGAATCAGCTGCAAGAGTCCGAGGCAAAACTTAAAAATATCATGGAATCAGTCCCCATAGGCATTTCAGTAAGCACACCGGAAGGGAAAGTCCTTGAGCTAAATCAAGCCTGTCTAAAAATATTTGGTTATAATTCAAAAGAGGAAATGTTAAAAATCTCTGTTGTTAATCATTATCATAATCCCTATGACAGGGAACGACTTATTAAACTTCTCAAGAAGAGCGGCGTTGTCAGGGATTTTGAGGTGCAGCTTAAGCGTAGAGACGGCAGTATATTTTGGTGTGATATGAATGCTCTAATGCAAGAGGTTAACAATGAGAAACAGCTTATCGTTTCGTTTGACGATATAACAGAAAGCAAAAGGCATGAAGAATATATAAGACATAAACAGAAGTTAGAAGCAGTGGGTCAACTTTCAGGCGGCATAGCTCATCATTTTAACAATATCCTTGCAGGTATAATAGGCTTTGCCGGTATATTAAAGATGAAGATGAGAAAGGATGACCCCTTAAGGATTAATGTAGACTATATACATGAAGCAGCCAACAAAACCGCAGAACTAATCAAGGGCTTGCTTGCATTCAGCAGAAAACATGAGGTAATTAATCTTAGACAGGTAAAGCTAAACGACATTATGAATTATACAAAAAATATTATATCAAAGATTATCAGAGAGAATATAAAACTGAACATAAATATTCCAGATATGGATTTAACAATAATGGCGGATGTTTTCCAAATGGAAGAGGCATTAATTAACCTTGTTACAAATTCACAGGATGCCATGCCTAATGGAGGGGTGCTGACTATTGAAGTGTCTCCTGTAACGATAGAGGATGAAATTATCAGCACTACCGGTTATATAGAATCTGGCAGGTATGCACTCATTACAATAGCAGATACTGGTGTTGGTATAGATGAGAATATTCAGAAAAAGATATTTGAGCCATTCTTTACTACAAAAGAGGTAGGCAAGGGCACAGGGCTTGGACTTGCCATGGTATACGGAATAGTAAAACAGCATAACGGCTATATAGACTTATGCAGCAAACTTAACAAAGGGACTGCATTTAAGATATATCTGCCATTGATGGAACCGATGATAGAACCAAATAAAAGGTAAACCCCTTTCAAGAACGGTTCTGGAGGAAAGACGGTGATTATATATAAGGACACTTATAATATAAATTATGCCAATAAAAAAGTTTAAAAAAACGGATGAACTCGCCGGTTCTTTGAGTAAATATGCCAAGAATGTTAAGGGGAAGATTCCTTTTAAAAAGATAAGAGAAATAGCATGGGAGGGGGTAGTTCGTGAAGAGACAAGTAAAAAGAAAAAGAGGACAGAAACACAGTAACAAATTAAAGAAAGACCACCTTGATAAAACGATGGGGTTCTTTGAAGGAGATAAAAATCTGTCTGAGAATGTTGATTTATATATATATGGAGAGAAGAAGCGAATTGCCTATAAAAAAATATTGGAATCAAGAAATGCCTTTTTAAAGGCTGGAGTTTCTTCAGAAGCGGTTTACAGGGAATCTAAAGACCAATTAGAGAAAAGACCTTGAGAAGAATTAAAGTGGTATCTTGCAGACGAGGAATATAATAGAAAGATGGCATAACTATTCGGGGTAGTTGACTATTTAACCCTACTCTTCTCTCTTGCCACTATATTAATTGCCCTCTCTATCGCCTCATCAATTGATATACCGAGTTTATGCCCAGCGTAATCAATAATGATTATTTTTTGTTTATCTCTCTTTTTCTGGCTATTTAAAATTTGAGAGTGATAAAGGCAGGTTTCCTGTAATCACTCGGAATGACTTTAGTGCGAATGCTTCCAACGATAGTATCAACACCTCTGTGGGTGTATATTGTTTTTTGTTTTTATTTTTATTTCTATTTTCCATTTATTTTAATCTCATTTCTTTTAATACATTCTTTGTTTACAAACCGATTGATTCTTTCATCATGGATGTTCAAAAAACTTTCTACATAGCGGTGGTAATCGTTTATAACACCGCCTCTTAAATTGAAAATACTCATGCAGACTTACTTTTCTAAAAGCCATTCCCACAGTGGGATGACATTAATCTTTCCGACATCTGTTTTTATCATATCCTTGTGTTCTGCCGTTATAATACTTCCCTCTTTTAGGGAGAGAGATTTCATCGCCTCAATCAATCCCTTGATTTCCCTTGCCCTCGTTGCAGGCGATTCCATATCATAACTTACATTCAGAAGGTGTTCCTTACCGCCTGAAGTGTAATAGAAGTCTACTTCATGCTTTCCTTTGAAATAATATATTTTTTCGGACTTTCTTCTTAGTTCAAGAAAGACGATATTCTCAAAAACCCTGCCGATATCAATTGAAAAAGGATAATCCATTGCAGTTTTAAATCCGACATCAACTGTATAAATCTTCCTCGGGTTTCTCCACTGTTCCCTCACTGATTTAGCGTATATGGGTATAGTAAAAAGTGCAAATGCATCTTCAAGGCAGGCAATATATTCGTAAACTGTATTCCTTGAAAGACTAATTCCTTGTGATTTGAAATCATTATAGAGCTTATTGAAACTCACATGCGTTGATATATTCGTAAAACAGAATTTGATAAGACGCTTCAAAAGAAATGTATTTGTAATTTTATACCGTTCAATAACATCCCTGAACATTATCAGGTCAATATATTCCTGCAGCGTCTTCATGAATATGGTTGAATCATAGTTAACAATTTCAGGGAATCCGCCTTTTATAAGATACTCTGAAAAGGCGTTTTTAATCTTAGCCAGAGACTTTGATGAATAAAAGTCTGTGTTGATTTCTTTAAACCTTAGAAATTCACTGAATGAAAGAGGGAATACCTCATAGCTCAATGTCCTTCCTCTCAGAGTTGTAGCAATTTCCCTGCTTAATAACTTTGCTGACGAGCCTGTTATAAATACGGTGCAGTTTTCCGTGTCATAAAGACGCCTAATGAACTTCTCCCAATACTGCACATTCTGAATCTCATCAAAGAAAAAGTATACCCTTTCGTTCTTCTTGTCGGGATACAGTTCATAGTAAGCATCCAATAGATTGGTAAGGTCTTTGAGTTCTAAAGGAAACAGCCTGTCATCTTCAAAATTGATATAGACGATATTTTTTGGGTCAGTGGTTTTCCTTAATTTGTTGATTATAGAGTAAAGGAGGTGGGTCTTTCCGCTTCTGCGCACACCGACCAGTGATATGACCTTGCCGGTATTGAGAGGGATTTGAATATCCCTATCCATAACATGGGACATATCCTTTTCCTGAGAATCAGTTATAATTGTTTTTAAAATATCCTTCTGCATGTTTTACCTCTATACAGGTAAATTATAGACCATTTCTTTACCTCTGTAAAGGGTAAAAAGCCCTTGCAATTTCTTATAATCCTAACAATTTCCTTGACTGGTGAACGACTGTTCGCCTATAATCACTTCATGGTAAACATCGCGAATAATAAGAAGATTCAGGTTAGGGTTAAGCTAATATCCGATTTCTACAGGAAATCAGGCAGGATGCCAAGTTTCTCGGAAATAGGGCAGTTATTCAGACTTAAATCCAAAAACTCTGTATTTAAAATAGTCAACAAACTTGAAAAAACAGGATTACTAAAAAGAGACCATAAGGGAAGGCTTATCCCCCTATCCATGAAACAACATACAAAGGTATTAGGCACTATTGAGGCAGGGTTTCCATCCCCTGCCGAAGAGGAGTTGATTGATACCATTTCCCTTGATGACCTTTTAATCCAGAATAAGGATGCCACATTCCTCCTCAAGGTAACAGGGGATTCCCTAAAGGATGCAGGTATTCTCCCGGGAGACATGGTAATCGTTGATAAAAGCCTGAATCCTGTTAATGGTGATATTGTCATAGCACAGGTTGATGGTGAATGGACTATGAAGATATTTAAAAAAAGGGGAAACAGTATTATTCTTATGCCTGCAAACCCAAAATATAAACCAATACAACCTAAAAATGAACTTAAGGTTGCAGGTGTTGTTGCATCTGTCATCAGAAAATATAAGTAATTATTAAATAGTCGGTTATTAATATTAAACAGTTGGTGTTCAAAATGTCATACCAACCTCCTCTTACAATTGACCAATGGCCAAGGGCAATCATGCATGTTGATGCCGATGCCTTTTTCACATCATGCGAACAGGCTATACACCCTGAGCTTAAGGGCAAACCTGTTATCGCAGGGAAGGAAAGAGGTATTGTTGCTGCTGCAAGCTACGAGGCAAAGAAAAGGGGCATAGAGAGGGGTATGAGATTATTTGAGGTTAAAAAGCTCTGCCCTGACGCCATCCTCCTCCCATCTGACTATGAAACCTACTCCCTCTTTTCTGTAAGGATGTTTGATATCATGAGACGCTTTTCACCGCAGGTTGAGGAATATTCCATAGACGAGGCATTTATTGATATAACAGGGATGAGGAGGTATTTTCACTCATCCTATGGGGAGATTGCAGGGAGGATACAGAAGACAATAGAAAAAGAGCTTGATATAACGGTTTCAGTTGGCGTCAGCCTCTCAAAAGTATTATCAAAAATCGCATCAAAACACAGAAAACCTAATGGCCTAATCATTATAGCCGGCAGGGAGATACATACCTATCTGTCGGAGCTCCCTGTCGAAAAGGTCTGGGGCATAGGGGCCAATACATCTGCATTCTTAAAGAAATTTGGCATATATACCGCCCTTGAATATGCTCGTAAGGATGAGGGATTCATAAAAAGGTATCTATCAAAACCCTATCTTGAAATATGGCATGAATTAAACGGCAGGTCTGTTTACCCTGTTATAACAGAACCAAAGGATGATTATAAATCTATCAGCAAGACAAAGACATTCACACCCCCATCTTCTGATGAAGGGTTTATCTTTGCACAACTGTCAAAGAATCTTGAGAATGCATGTATAAAGGCAAGGAGGTATAACCTGTGTGCAAATAAGGTCATAATATTCTTAAGGACACAGGAATATAAGGATACAGGCATTGAAATCAGGTTAAACAGGCCAACTGCCTATCCCCTTGAACTGTTTGATCTCTTGAGAGATGGCTTCAAAAAGGTCTATAATAGCAGGGCATTATATCGGGCAACAGGCATAGTCCTTTCAGGGCTTAAGTTAGATAATAATATTCAGTATTCTCTATTTGATGATACTGTAAAGATAGTTAAGATGAACAGAATCTATAGTGTTATAGATGAGCTTTCAGATAGATTCGGAAAACATACAATCCATCATGCCTCAAGCCTGCCTGTAAAGATACAGGCTCAGCATGAGGGTGAAAGGGGAGATACCCCTTACAGGAAAAACAGCCTCTTTAAAGGTGAAAACAAAAGGCAGAGGATTCATATGCCTGTTCTCAATATAAAGGTGTGAATAAAAGTATAAATAAAGGTATAAATTATGTGCGGAAGGTTTGCCCTTATAGTATCCCCTGAGAATATCTCCAAATATTTTCATGTGGAGGATGTCCCGGAAGGAGTGCATCAATACAATATAGCACCGGGTCAGTTAATTAAGTCTATTCTTAAGATGCCTGATGGCAGGAGATGGAAGAGATGGCAAAAATTGATACTATAATAATTCTACTGTTTATATGCAGAATCATGGTCTGGATGAAGTGATAGGAACCGCATATATTGTCCTTCCCTATAAACCAAAGCCCGAAATCCTTGACTGATACGAATTGTGTATAGTCGTTGCCCAGCAGGTCCTTCTTTTGATTGAACTAATTCCCAGCGTAATCCCTTATCTCTATATATTTCTGTCCATGTGAGTTTTTTTATCTTGTGAAGCGTTCCTAACATGTGAGCAGCATTGTCTTTTTCAAGGGTAAACAAATCTTCTTGAAATATAGGATTATTTAAGTCAAGGAGGACCTTATCTGATTTTATCAATCAATTTCTCCAGATTGGTCTCTATTGGTTTATTTTTTCCAGCCCATTTGATAGATTTATCAATCCTGGATTTAGTGGGTTCCTCATGTATCCACATTTCACTATCCGGAATAACTTTGGCAGTTTTGATTAGCCATACTCCCTCCTCTATTTCCTCTATAAGCACTGGTTGCCCTGCGTATTCCTTACCCAGAGATATTTGACCGCTGGAACCTATTGTTTTAATCTCCTGTGATAACATAATAAGCCTCCTTCTTTAACTTTTGTAAAATATGATAGCATGATGGCATGATATTGTCAAATATATTTCCAACAATATATTTCCAACCTGTCTGTTGGTCATTATTTTATGGCTGGCTCTTACTCATCCCATAATGTAGAAAAATATGGTGCAGTTTAAAATTGTAATTGTATGCTTTGTTCTGGGGGTAAAAGAAAAGGCAGGTTATAATAATAAAGATTGTATTGATAACGGTTAATATCAGGATACTTCTTCCAAGGATGTTCCTTGGGATGTCATGTTCTAACCTGAAAGAGATAATTGAATTGACAAAAGGAAGATTTATTTTATAATAAATAATAAATAATAAATAAGTATGTATTTTAGTGTCCCTTCCTCTCCTTCACAAGGAGCATTTAAGGAGGTTCCTCATGATAGTAGAAAATCTCTTCCAGAATTTAGATGCAGGCGTCCTATTAATTGATTCAGAACACCGTATTCAGTGGATGAATGATAAGGCAAGGGAGTGGCTCGGCGACTTACCAATTGGCGAAAAGAGGATGTGTTATCGCACGAGGCAATACAATGAAAAAATCTGTATGATATGCCCCACAGGCAGGACAATAGATTTTGGAAATCCTGTTAATTATGATTTTACTTTTAAGGATAATGCTAACTTCCGCACCTTTAATGTCAGTGGTCTCCCTATAAAGAATAAGGATGGAAAGATTTCCATGGTTATGGAGCTTCTTGTTGATGTCTCCAATAAGGATGCCGAAAAAAAGAATAAAGAAGACTTGATGGCTCAGATTGAAAAAATGGCGGCTATCGGACAGCTTGCCGCCGGTGTTGCCCATGAGCTTAATACACCGCTCGGATCAATATCTATAATTTCTCAGGAATTGAAGAGTATTTTAAAGGAGGCATCTGTAAGTAAAAGATTTAAAGACGACCTTAAAGGGTATCTCGATGATATAAATAGTGAGATAAAGAGATGTATGGCTATTATAGGGGACCTTTTAAGCTTTTCCAGAGGCGGTGTATCGGAACTCTTTCTTACAGAGGTTGATATTAATGGACTCTTGTCGCAAACGGTAGACTTTGTCCGTAATAAAGGCAGGGTTCCAAAGGGAGTAACTGTTTCAAAAAACCTTTCCGCATCTATTCCCATGATACAGACAGACCCCGATAGGTTCAGACAGGTAGTTTTCAATATATTTAAGAATGCCATAGAGGCTGTTGCCGATAAAGAGAAAGGTAAGATTGATATAGCTACTTGCTTAGATGGAAATTATGTGAAAGTTTTGATTAACGATAACGGCTGCGGTATCTCCCGTGAAAATCTTAAAAAGGTATTTGACCCGTTTTTTACAACAAAGCCTGTAGATAAGGGGACAGGTATAGGACTTTTTGTGAGTTATTCTATAATGAGAAACCTGAAAGGTGATATTATAATTGAGAGTACTATTGGAAAAGGAACTGAGGTAGCCCTGCTTTTACCATTGGAAGGGGAACATGAATCATGAATGGTGAATCTGAATTGAATCGAAATATAAAGGTTCTTATAGTGGACGATGACCAGATATTTCGTAAGCATCTGTCAAAGGCATTACTCAGAAGAGGTTATGATGTTGAATCGGTTGAAAGCGGAGAGGATGCTGTCAGTTTAGTAACTCATACCTTAAGGTCTGAAAGGCCCATTGATGCTGCAATAGTTGATATGAATATGCCTGGAATGAATGGGTTGCAGGTTGTAAGAGAACTAAAGGATGTAAATCCTTCTATTGTTAGCATTATCCTGACAGGCTACGGCTCTATCTCTACTGCTGTTGATTCTATAAAACTCGGCGCCTATCATTATCAGACAAAACCGTGCAACATATCCATCCTTGAAAAGATTCTCACAGATGCCTATCAGGAAAGGAAGAGGATTCACGAGCCTCTTCAAAACGTTTATCAGGGTATTGTGGGTAAGAGCCCTAAGATTCAAAAGATTATCAGCACAATCAGGAAGGTAAAGGATTCTTCATTACCTGTGATCATATACGGGGAGAGCGGCACAGGCAAGGAACTGGTGGCAAGGGCTCTCCATTTTGACAGTAACAGAAAAGATGGTCCCTTTATACCGATAAACTGTGCCTTGCTAAAACCTGACCTGCTGGAAAATGAACTCTTTGGTCATGTAAAGGGTGCCTTTACAGGTGCCTCTGATATAAAGGAAGGTCTTATAGCAGTTGCCGATGGAGGGACACTTTTTATTGATGAGATTGCCGATATGAATCCGGCTGTTCAAGCAGGTCTGCTTCGGTTTATTGAGACAGGTATTTTTAGGCCGCTCGGCTCAGTAAAGGAAAGGAAAGTTAATGTCCGGATAGTAACGGCGATTAATAAAGATATAGAGGCTGAGGTAAAGGCAGGGAGATTCCGTCATGACCTCTATTACCGGCTCAAAGGCTGTAGAATTGATATCCCTCCTATAAGGGAGAGGAAAGAGGATATCCCGGAGTTAGTAAATTATTTTCTCAGCAGCAAATCGGACGATAGAAATCCGAAATCTAAAATCCATATTACCCCTGCATCAATGGATATTCTCCTATCACATCCCTGGTATGGAAATGTGAGAGAGCTTTTTCACTTTTTAGAAACAGCTCTCGTTTTGAGCGAGAATAATACAGTGAGCAAATACTTGATAAATTCCCTCCTTTCGCGTAGTCAGGAAAAGCTTTTACATAGAGGACAGGACTTAAGCTCTGCTTCATTAGAGTTTTCCGAAATTAAACATATAAAGGAACAACTTGAAGCCTGTCAGCGGAATATCAGCAGGACCGCAAAATCACTCGGAATTGACAGAAGAACCCTCCAGAGGAAGATGATCCGATACAATATCAAAAAGCTAAATTCTAAAACTCCATAACTCTCTAACTTCTTAAACCCTCTTATAAATATGGCATTTTGCCACATGCGGCATTTTTGAATGATGCCACATTAGTAGATTAAGAATATCTTATTTATCCATATTCTATAGCATTTCACTCCATTCATTTAATCTGATTACAGCATTTTTGCCACAGTGAACTATTCTCCTGTCTCACCCTTAACATGGTTTAACTTATTGATAAACAAAGCAATAAGTTAATAGGATTATCTGGCATATCTATTGCTAATATTTAAACTATAAGTTATTTCAGATTAAAGTGGGTCTTTAAAGGAATGTTTGTTATAAGGAGGCTGATTGTTCAGATTAAGCAGAGGAGTAGAGTATGCGATTAGGGGGCTTATCTACTTTGCCTCACAGCCTCAAGATAGGGTGATACCTTTATCAGAAATTTCTGAAGCTGAAAATATTCCAAAGAGTTTTTTAGTCAAGATATTTCAGGTTTTATTAAAGCAGAGGATAGTGAAGTCAGTGAGGGGACTTGACGGAGGGTTCATGCTTGGTAAGGCTCCCCATGATATAAGTCTACTTGAGATTATAGAAGGGATTGATGGGCATCTCTCCTCTTTTTATGATTCTCATGATAACTGTCCAAAAAGCGAGAATAAGATATGTCCGATTTGCAATATTTACAGGGAAGGTATTGAGAAACTATCTGATGTTTTAAAGAGTCATAATATTGGGGAGATGGCAACACTTTGAGCGATTTTAATAGGAGGAGATGAATGAAATTTTTTAAATCTATCGTGATTGAGATTGCTTCGGGACTAAAGTCCCTCGCAATGACAAATAAGCAAAAGTGTCATTGCGAGCCGAAGGCGAAGCAATCTATGTTTTTTCAGAATCTAACGAGATGCCGAAACAAGTTCGGCATGACAGTATTCCTATCAGTATTGTTTATATTGCTTACCGGCATTTCAGTTCCCTTCTTAAATCTTGAAGGGACATGCTTTGCCGCAGAGGGAGGTAGTGACTACAGCACCTTTTTCACTCTTGACTCAAGGAAGGTTATATGGTTTATAGCCCAGATGCATTTGTTTTTTGGTGCATTTGTATTGGGAGTTCCCATATTTGCAGTAGTAATAGAGGGAGTAGGGTATAAGACAGGGAATGAGAAATTTGACAAATTGGCATACGAATTTACCAGTCTATTATCAGCAGCCTATGCAACCACAGCAGCAATAGGAGGCTTACTTGCCTTTGCATTATATGGACTCTATCCAACATTCATGGGTTATCTCACAGGGGCATTCAAAGAAGTCATGTGGATATACGCACTCATGTTCTTTGGAGAGACCTTCACCCTTTATATCTATTACTATGGATGGGACTGGCTAAAAAATCCCCCCCTTTCCTCTTCCTCCCCTGCTGTAACTGGAGGGGAAAGGAGGGGTGAATTCAATCCAAAGCTAAAACTTATCTTTTATGCAATAGGCGGCATTATCATCATCTACGGTATCACAGTATTAATGGGAATGGGTATCGGGCATAGACTTCATGGAGACGGCAGGGCATTCATATCAGTAATGATATTGGCAGTAGGAGGCGGTCTTTTCCTCTTGAAGAGCAGAAAAGGTGTTCATATCT
>Ga0209521_10004721_pt1 | contig 10829 bp, 12 predicted proteins | sample Rifsed19ft4_FD_184016 | JGI IMG/M metagenome (GOLD analysis project Ga0209521, IMG submission 184016) | Soil microbial communities from Rifle, Colorado, USA - sediment 19ft 4 (version 2) | ecosystem: Environmental > Terrestrial > Deep subsurface > Rock core/Sediment | place: Rifle, Colorado... | reverse complement strand
CGATGCGGTGGTGGTGATGCATGTCGACGACGATGCGCTCGTCAAGCGCATCTCGGGGCGCTTCGCCTGTGCCAATTGCGGCGAGGGCTACCACGACATCTACAAGCTGCCGAAGGTCGAAGGCATATGCGACCGCTGCGGCAGCGCTGGGTTCGTGCGCCGCCAGGACGACAACGAGGAAGTGGTGCGCGCTCGGCTCCAGGCCTACCATGCCCAGACCGAGCCCCTGATCGACTATTACACGCGGCAAGGGAAGGTGAGGGCGGTCGACGGCATGGCCGATATTGCGACGGTGCAGCAGGCGATCGCCCGGGCGCTCGACGGGGAAGGGGCTAGGGGGGCGAAAAACGGGGCAAAGACGCCCGGTTGACCTTGTCAAGCGGAATCGCTACATAAGCCCGGCACCATTGAAAGATGGACTGACCGGTCCCGGGGGTACTGCCTGTCCGCGGTCGGTCTTATTGTGTTCCGATTGGGTAATCCGGATTTAATTTCAGCACGTTAGCCGTGCGCGAGGAGACGACTACGTGGCCCGAATTGCAGGCGTGAACATCCCGACCAACAAACGGGTCGAGGTGGCCCTCACTTACATCCATGGCATTGGCGATACCTTCGCCAGGCATATCTGCGCCCAGGTCGCCATCCCGGCGGAGCGCCGGGTCAGCCAGTTGACCGAGTCGGAGATCATGCAAATCCGCGAGGTTATCGACCGCGACTACATGGTCGAAGGCGACCTCCGGCGCGACGTCTCCATGAATATCAAGCGGTTGATGGACCTCGGCTGCTACCGCGGCTTGCGCCATCGCCGCGGATTGCCGGTGCGCGGTCAGAGGACCCATACCAATGCGCGCACGCGGAAAGGCCCGGCCAAACCAATCGCCGGCAAGAAGAAGTAGGTAACTGGAAGCGCGGCCGAGCTTTGGCTCGCGGCCGGCGTCAATTCGTAAATGCGGGATTAGAGCATGGCCAAGGACAAGGCGCGGGTTCGTCGCCGCGAGAAGAAGAACATCACCTCGGGCGTCGCCCACGTGCATGCAAGCTTCAACAACACGATGATCACCATCACCGATGCGCAAGGCAACGCCATTTCCTGGTCGTCGTCCGGCGCCATGGGTTTCAAGGGATCGCGCAAATCCACGCCTTACGCCGCGCAGGTGGCCGCCGAGGATGCCGGTAAGAAGGCGATGGAGCATGGCATGAAGAATCTCGAGATCGAGGTGAGGGGACCGGGATCGGGGCGCGAGTCCGCGCTCAGGGCGCTCCAGGCCGCCGGCTTCAACATCATCTCGATCCGCGACGTGACGCCGATCCCGCATAACGGCTGCCGGCCGCGTAAGCGCCGTCGCGTCTAGAAGAAAGGCAGGGCTGACCCGCACATGTTGCACGAGGATTCTCGGAAGCTGGGGCCCGCCGCCCCGCTCATGGACCAAGAAAGGGCTAACCAGGTGCTGCAGAAGAACTGGCAAGATCTCATCAAGCCCACCAAGCTCAACGTCGTTCCTGGCCGCGATCCGTCGCGCTTCGCCACGGTCGTAGCCGAGCCGCTTGAGCGCGGCTTTGGGCTCACGCTCGGCAATGCGCTTCGCCGCGTGCTGTTGTCGTCGCTGCAAGGCGCGGCCATCACCTCCGTGCATATCGATGGCGTGCTGCACGAATTCTCCTCCATCCCAGGCGTGCGGGAGGACGTCACCGACATCGTCCTCAACATCAAGGAAATCGCGCTCCGGCAGCACGCCGAAGGCATCAAGCGCATGGTGCTCAAGAAGGAAGGCCCGGGCGTGGCGCGCGCCGGCGATATCGAGGGCGGGGCCGACATCGAAATCCTCAACCCCGACCACGTCATCTGCACCCTCGACCAGGGCGGCTCGATCCGCATGGAGTTCACCACCTCGACGGGCAAGGGCTATGTCCCGGCCGAGCGCAACCGTCCCGACGACGCGCCGATCGGCTTCATCCCCGTCGATTCGCTCTACAGCCCGGTGCGCAAGGTGTCCTATCGCGTGGAGAACACCCGCGAGGGCCAGATCCTCGACTACGACAAGCTGACCATGGAGATCGAGACCGACGGCTCGGTCAGGCCCGACGACACGGTGGCGCTTGCCGCGCGCATCGTGCAGGACCAGCTCTCGGTGTTCGTCAATTTCGAGGAGCCGAAGAAGGAGACCGCCTTCGAGCGGCAGCCCGAGCTCGTGTTCAATGCCGCGCTGCTCAAGAAGGTCGACGAGCTTGAGCTGTCGGTCCGCTCGGCCAACTGTCTCAAGAACGACAACATCGTCTATATCGGCGACCTCATCCAGAAGACCGAGGCCGAGATGCTCAGGACCCCGAATTTCGGCCGCAAGTCGCTGAACGAGATCAAGGAAGTGCTCGCCTCGATGGGGCTCCATCTCGGCATGGAAGTGCCGGACTGGCCGCCCGAGAATATCGAGGAGCTGGCCAAGCGCTTCGAGGATCATTACTAGCCTGGGGCTCAGAGGTCAGCGCCTCTGATCACTGAAAGCCGCCCGGAGGGGACACATGCGCCATCGCAATGCATTCCGTAAGCTCAATCGCACCGCCACGCATCGGAGTGCGTTGTTTGCCAGTCTGGCGACGGCGCTGATCAAGCACGAGCAGATCGCAACCACTCTGCCCAAGGCCAAGGAGCTCAGGCGCGTCGCCGACCGGCTGATCACGCTGGCCAAGAAGGGCGATCTGCATGCGCGCCGTCTTGCCTTCTCCCGCATCAGGGACGAGGCCATGGTGGCGAAGCTGTTCGACACGCTCGGCCCCCGCTATGCCGCGCGCCCGGGCGGCTATACGCGCGTGATGAAGGCCGGCTTTCGTTACGGCGACTCCGCACCCATGGCGGTGATCGAGCTGGTCGATCGCGATCCCGAGGCAAAGGGTCTCGATTCCGGACCGCCTCAGAATGAGGGCGCCGAGGGCGACAAGGCCGCCGCCTAAAAAAGCAGGCCTCATTCCGGCGCAAAGAACGGAGCAAATGAAGGGGCGCGCCACTCGAAGCGGCGCGCCCTTGGCGTGTTAATCCTTGTCGTCGTCGTCGTCATCGCCACCAGCGGCTTCCTCGGGATGCTTGGCGTCCCAGGCGGCGATCGCATTCTTCTTAATCCCTTTGACGCCGTCGCCGAGGATGCCTTTGATCGTCTTCTCGGCATCCTCGTCGCTGGTCCCATCGGCGGCGTCGAAATCAGACTGCCAGTAGATGATCGAGCGGTCCGGCTCGTCGTCCACTTCCATCCAAATCTTCGATTTGTAGTTCTTCACGGGCAACGGGCTCTCGACGATCTCGTAGCTGTAGGAGAGGTCCTCGGTGCCGGTCAGCTTCTCCTTGATCTTGGCGCCGTCCTTGAGCGTCAGAGTGCGGAAGACGACATCGCCGTCCTTGGTCTCTACGCACTCGGCGACTGCGGGATGCCAGTCCTTGATCTGGCAGAATGCGCCGGCAATTGCCCAAATGTCGGGAGGCAGGCCGGGAGCCTCGATCCGCTTCTTGACGGTAATCGCGTAGGCCGAGCCGCTGCCGATCAGGAGGGCAAAACCCGTGGCCAAGGCCAGTTTCATCATACGCATGCGTTTCTCTCCACAGTGGTTTGTTGACGTTCGCAGGACGCGCGCGGGCGCATCTTATTGGAAAGACAAGGGTGGGCAAGCCCCCGAGGGGGTTGAATCGGTCGCATACAGGGCCAGTTTCATACTTGAGTAGGCATGGGATATAGGAGAAGCGAGAGAACCCCACAAAATCAGAGCGAGCAATGCGAGTCTTGGCAAAATCACCGGGTAAATATGGCATGGCGGCCATGCTCGCCGCCATGGCTCTGCTTGTCTCCGGTGCATCGGTTGAAGCTCAGCGCGCGGTGCCCGACAGCGCCGCCGGGATGAAGCAATCCTTCGCCCCGGTGGTGAAGCGGGCGGCGCCCGCGGTGGTCAACGTCTATGTGCGCCACAGGGTCGAGCAGATGGTCTCCCCGTTCTTCGACGACCCGTTCTTCGGACGGCTGTTCGGCGAGCGGTTCAATATCCCGCGCGAGCGCATCGAGAACTCGCTCGGATCGGGCGTCCTCGTCGACAGCAGCGGCGTTGTGGTCACCAACAACCATGTCATCCAAGGCAGCGGCGAGGCCGAGATCACCGTGGCGCTCGCCGACGGGCGGGAGTTTCCGGCCAAGCTCATCCTCAAGGACGAGCAGACCGACCTTGCCGTGCTCCGCCTCGACGCCGAGGGCGTGCAATTCCCCTCGATCGAGTTCAGCGATTCCGACAGCCTGGAGGTCGGCGATCTCGTGCTGGCCATCGGCGATCCGTTCGGGGTGGGACAAACGGTGACGAGCGGCATCGTCTCGGCGCTGGCCCGCACGCAAGTGGGCATCTCCGACTATCAGTTCTTCATCCAGACCGACGCGGCCATCAATCCCGGCAATTCAGGCGGCGCTCTGGTCGACATGGACGGACGGCTGGCCGGCATCAATACCGCCATCTTCTCCAAGAGCGGCGGCTCGCACGGCATCGGATTTGCGATTCCTTCCAACATGGTACGGCTCGTGGTTCAGTCGGCGTTGAAGGGCGGCAAGGTGCAACGGCCCTGGCTCGGCGCCTCGCTGCAACCGGTCACGCCCGACATCGCCGAGTCGCTCGGCCTCGACACCCCGTCGGGCGCGCTGGTCGCTAAGGTTCACGCCAAGGGTCCGGCGGCCAAAGCGGGCTTGCAGGCAGGCGACATCGTGGTGAGCGTGGACGACAAGGAGGTCAAGGACCCGCAAGGCTTCCAATACCGCTTCGTCACCAAGGGTATCGGCGGCGCGGCGGCGCTCGGCGTCTTGCGCAAAGGGCAGAGGGTCAAGACCACGATCACGCTGATCGCGCCGGTAGAGGACCCGCCGCGCGATGCGCGCGATCTCCTCGGCCGCCATCCTCTGACCGGCTGCAAAGTCGCCAACCTCTCGCCTGCGGTCGCCCAGGAGGTCGGTGTGGATGACGACACGCGAGAGGGCGTCGTCGTGCTCGAGGTCAAGGGGAAGACCCCGGCGGCGCGGCTCGGCGTCAAGCGCGGCGACATCGTCGTGGCCGTCAACAACGAGAAGGTGAAATCGGTGGCTGAGCTTGTAAGCGTCCTTGACCTGGCTGGCGGCGGCTGGCGGCTGTCGGTCGAGCGCGGGGGGAAAGTGTTCAATCTCGCCATTCAGGGCTAAGCGATGAAGAAGGCTGCCGCCACGCTGTTCGAGGCTGCCGGGCTCGCGATGAGCGCGCCGCGTCCGCTTGCCGACCGCTTGCGGCCGGGCTCCCTCGCCGAGGTGATCGGTCAGGATCATCTCCTGGGCGAGCAGGGCATCCTTAATCGCATGGTCAAGGCCGGGCGGCTTTCTTCCGTGATCTTCTGGGGACCGCCGGGCACGGGCAAGACCACCGTGGCGCGGCTTCTCGCCGAGGTTACCGATCTCCATTTCGAGCAGCTCTCGGCAATCCATTCCGGCGTCTCGGACTTGCGCAAAGTGTTCGACGCGGCGAAAGCGCGCCGCGAGGAGGGGCGCGGGACGCTCCTCTTCGTCGATGAGATCCACCGCTTCAACCGCGCGCAGCAGGATGCCTTCCTGCCGCATATGGAGGACGGCACCATCATTTTGGTGGGCGCCACCACCGAGAATCCCTCTTTCGAGCTCAACTCGGCGCTGCTGTCGCGGGCGAGCGTGCTCACCTTCAGACGCCTCGACGAAACGGCGCTCGAGGCCCTGCTGCAGCGCGCCGAGGCCCATGAGGGGCGCAAGCTGCCGCTGACCTCGGACGCGCGGGACGCCCTCCTCGCCATGGCTGACGGCGACGGCCGCGGGGCGATCACCCTCGCCGAGGATGTGTTTCTGGCCGCTTCATCCGGGGCCAAGACGCCGCTCGACCGCGAGGCGCTCATTCAGCTCGTGCAGCGTCGCGCCCCGATCTACGACAAGAGCCAGGACGGTCATTACAATCTCATCAGCGCGCTGCATAAATCGGTGCGCGGCTCAGACCCGGACGCTTCGCTCTATTGGCTCGCCCGTATGCTGGCCGGCGGCGAGGACCCGCTCTATATCGCCCGGCGGCTGGTGCGCATGGCGGTCGAGGATATCGGTCTTGCCGATCCCAATGCGCTGGTGCAGGCCATCGCCGCTAAGGACAGTTACGATTTTCTAGGGAGCCCAGAAGGCGAGCTGGCGCTGGCGCAGGCCACCATCTATCTCGCCACCGCGCCGAAATCGAATGCCGGCTATGTGGCGTTCGGCGTGGCGCAGCGCGCGGCGGAGGAGAGCGGCTCGCTGCTTCCGCCCAAGCACATCCTCAATGCCCCGACGAAGCTGATGAAGCAGGAGGGCTACGGCAGCGGCTACGCCTACGACCATAACGAAGACGAGGCGTTCTCGGGCCAGAACTACTTCCCCGACGGCATGGAGCGGCAGAGCTTCTACGCGCCCACTTCTTACGGCTTCGAGGCCGAAATCAAGGCGCGGCTCGACCGCTGGGCCGGCTTACGCAAGCAAAAGTCCGGCAGGTCTAAAGCCCCGCGATGACGATGGCTCCCTCGGTGCGAGGGCTTCAGGGCGCTCCGCACAGGCAGCCAAGCGCGAATTGTCGCGCAGCTTCCCCACTTGACGCACAGGCGACGGCTCACCTAGTTTGCCATCACGGGGATGGAGTCCCCCAAAAATGCCCTAAGGGCTGATGACTCCTGCCGCTATTCGTAGCGGTGGGAGGTTTTTGTAACCCGCCGCGAGGCGGGTTGTGTTTTTCACTCCCGCCAAGATGAGTTTCCTGCGCATCGCGTCCGCGTTGCGCCAGAGGTTTGCGTGTGGCCGCCGGCGCGCCGGTGATGGCTAGAGGAGGACACATGGAAGATGTCTGGCTGACTTCTGCGCTCTGGATCGGACTGGCGCTGATCTCGGCCCTGATCTCCATCCGCGTTGGGATTGCGGTTGCGCTGATCGAGATCGTGGTCGGCAGCCTTGGCGGCAATCTGCTTGGACTCACGCCGACCGACTGGATTACCTACTTGGCCAGCCTCGGTGCAGTCTTGCTCACGTTCCTGGCCGGGACCGAGCTCGATCCCGTGGTGGTGCGCAAGAATTTGGGATCCACCCTCTCGATTGGTGTGGCCGGGTTTTTCGGGCCCTATCTCGGCGTCCTTGCCTACGCCCATTATGGGCTTGGCTGGGATTGGCCGCAGGCGCAGATCGCCGGCATCGCCCTGTCGACGACTTCCGTCGCCGTGGTCTATGCCGTCATGGTGGAGACCGGTTTCAACCAGACCGAAATCGGCAAGATCATCTTGGCCGGCTGCTTCGTGAACGATGTCGGCACGGTGCTCGCCCTGGGGATCGTCTTTGCCAATTATAATGTCTGGCTCGCTCTGTTCGGCGCGGCGACCGCACTCGCCATGTGGGTCATGCCCAAGGTCATGCCGTGGTTCACCAAGAGTTTCGGGGGCCGCGTTAGCGAGCCCGAGGCCAAGCTCATGCTGCTCGTCCTGTTTGCGCTCGCCGCTCTCGCGGCCATGGCGAAGAGTGAGGCCGTGCTTCCGGCCTATCTGCTCGGGATGACGCTCGCCACTTTCTTTATCAACGAGCGGGCTTTAGCCCAGCGTCTCCGCGCCATCACCTTCACGATCCTCACGCCGTTCTATTTTCTGAAGGCCGGCTCGCTCGTGAAGTTCGAAACGATTGCCGCGGCGATCGGGCTTATTACCGTCTTCCTCCTCGTGAAGATGGTCACCAAGTTCGTCGGTATTCTTCCGCTCACCAGAATCTTCAAATTTGACCGGCGCGAGGGAATGTACACGACGTTGATGATGTGCACCGGGCTGACATTCGGCACGATCTCCGCTCTGTTCGGCCTTACCAACGGCATCATCGACCAGGAGCAGTACACGATCCTGGTGACGGCGGTCATTGCCAGCGCCGTCGTGCCGACCGTGATCGCACAGCACTGGTTCCAGCCCACATTCAAGCCGGTCGTCAAGGAGGCCGTCCATGTTCAAGAAAATCCTGATCGCTAACGATGGGTCGGAGGGAGGGTTCAAGGCTCTGACTGCGGCGTTGCGGCTCGCCCATTCGCACAAGGCGCAGCTGCATATGGTGTGCGTTGAGGAGATCCAATGGATGCCGGCCGGCTCGCGCGAGGAGGTCATTGGCGAAAAGGAGATCGCCGATCGCAAATTTGCCGAGGTGGTGGCAAAGGCGGAGGCCGAGGCGAAGCACCACCGCGTCAAGCTCATCTCCCATATCGTGGTCGGGCACGCCGTGCCGGCAATTGTCGATTTTGTCGAGCGCGACAGATTCGATCTCCTCGTCACCGGCTTCATGGGGCACTCGGCCCTTTACAATCGAGTGATCGGGAGCACGACCGACCGGCTCGTTGAGCTCGCTCCTTGCACGGTGCTTGTGGTGAAATGACTGGCGCTCTTGGTCGACTTGCGCCAGTTGATAGGCATGACAGGGGTTGAGACGAAGAGAGTCGGTGCGAGCGAAGACGGGATGCGGCTCGATCGCTGGTTCAAGACCCATTACGCCGCGCTCCCCCACAGCAGGCTCGAGAAGCTCTTGCGCACCGGGCAGGTGAGGGTCGACGGGGCGAGAGCCAAGGCCAGCACGCGGCTCGCCGAGGGCCAGACCATCCGCGTGCCGCCGCTCCCCGACGTGGCCCCGCCGCCGGCGCCAAGACATAGGCTGTCGAAGGCCGACCGCGACTTTCTCGCTTCCATCACGCTTTATGAGGACGACGACCTGCTCGTGCTCAACAAGCCGTCGGGAATCGCGGTGCAGGGCGGCACCAAGACCCCTCATCATATCGACCGCCTGCTCGAAGGTTTAGGCGATGGCCCGGAGACGCGGCCGCGGCTGGTGCACCGGCTCGACCGCGACACCTCAGGCGTGCTCGTGGTTGCCAAGCGGCGGTCGATCGCGGCCAAGCTCGGTCGCGCCTTCCAGACCCGCTCGGTGCGCAAGATCTATTGGGCGCTGGTGCACGGCGTGCCGAAGCCGCCGCAAGGCAAGATCGAGGCGGCCTTGGTCAAGGCGGCGGGGCCTGAAGGCGACCGCGTGCGCAAAGCGCGCCCAGGCGAGCAGGACATCGCCCAATCGGCCGTGACCCATTACGCGGTCGTGGACCGGGCGGGGCAGACGGTCTCCTTCGTCTCGCTCAAGCCCGTCACCGGACGGCAGCACCAGCTCCGCGCCCATATGGCCATACTCGGTCATCCCATCCTCGGGGACGAGAAATATCGCAGCGGCGCCGAGCTGCCGGAGGGCATCGAGAACAAGCTGCATTTGCATGCGCGGCGCATCAGCTTTCAGCATCCGTCGGGGGAGGGGGTGGTGGACGTCACCGCGCCGCTACCGCCGCATATGGCAAAGGCCTTCGCCGCCTTTGGCTTCGAGGCGCGCGGCGCCGACGCCTTAGGCGCCGATTAGCAATTCCTCCTGAAACGCATGGTACAAGAGCCTGAAAAAGACGGAGCGAAAGGAAGCAACCCTATCGCCCTTCATTCGTTCTGAAGGGCCGGCGGGAAGCGGCTCGTACACTTGCGAAAACAAGAGAATCCCATGGAGTCGAAAACAGGCTGGTTCGTGCGCTTTGCCCAATGGGTGTCCCACGTCACCGGACGCCCGATCACGTTCTTTATCGCGGTCGCGACCCTCTTGGTCTGGGGGATCACGGGCCCGCTGTTCGGCTTCAGCGATACCTGGCAGCTCGTCATCAACACGGCGACCACCATCATCACCTTCCTCATGGTGTTCGTCATCCAGAATACGCAGAACCGCGATACCGCCTCCATGCATATCAAGCTCGACGAACTGATCAGGGTGACAAAGAAGGCGCGCAACGTGCTGCTCGACCTCGATCATTTCGACGACAGCGAGCTCGAGAAGTTGCGTCAGGACTATGAGCGGCTGGCGCGGGAGGAAATCCCGCTGCACCTGGAAAGGCGGCGCAGTCGTGGCCAGTCCCGCTCGGATAAGCCTAACAAAGGATGAGCGCCTTTCAATGAAGCGCACGGCGATAGCGGGAGCCCGAAAGACTCTTCCCAAGCGCTTCTATCAAGAGGTGGCGGTCAAGGAGGAGCGCGGGGGGGCAGCGTCCCTGCTGCTCGACGGCAAGCCGGTGCGGACGCCGGGCAAGGCCCCCCTTATCCTGCCGACTCTAGCGCTGGCCGAGGCTGTCGCCGAAGAGTGGCGCGTGCAAGGGGAGCGCATCGATCCAACGGCCATGCCGCTCACCAAGCTCGCCAACAGCGCCATCGACGGCGTGTCGGGGCGTGAGCAGGCCGTCATCGACGACATTCTCGCCTTCGCCGGCGCGGACCTCCTGTGCTACCGGGCGCAAGGACCGCGTGACCTGACGGACGCACAAAGGGAACAGTGGGACCCAGTGCTTGCCTGGGCCAAGGAAGCGCTCGAAGCGCCGCTCGCGCTCGCCGAAGGCGTCGTTCACGTGGCGCAACCTTCTCCCTCGCTCGATCGGCTCAAGGAGACGCTTACGGGAAGCGACGCGTTCAGCCTGGCGGCGCTGCATGTCATGACATCTCTGACAGGCTCGGCACTGCTCGCTCTCGCCGTGGCGCTCGGGCGGATGACGCCGGAAGAGGCGTGGGGCGCCGCCCATGTCGATGAGGACTGGCAGACCAGCCAATGGGGCGAGGATGCGGAAGCCGCGGCGCGACGCAAGAACCGCTGGCGCGACTTCGAAGCTGCCGCCAGGCTGCTCGCTTTGTCGCAGGATTCGTCCAAATGAAATCGTCATGCCCGGACTTGATCCGGGCATCCATGCCGCTACGGTTCAGCATGTTGCAGCGATACTGGAATGGATTT
>Ga0209521_10004718_pt1 | contig 10832 bp, 23 predicted proteins | sample Rifsed19ft4_FD_184016 | JGI IMG/M metagenome (GOLD analysis project Ga0209521, IMG submission 184016) | Soil microbial communities from Rifle, Colorado, USA - sediment 19ft 4 (version 2) | ecosystem: Environmental > Terrestrial > Deep subsurface > Rock core/Sediment | place: Rifle, Colorado... | reverse complement strand
TGTATGTTAAAGCAACAGATCAAGATGGAAAGCTATTAACACGTGAAAAAGATACTGATTTACCTTATCTATATGAAACTAATATAAAAACAAAAAAGAAAAAGAAAATATATGCCGAAGATGGTGCTGAATTATCTGCATTAGTGTCTATAATGTTAGGGGCAATCAAAGAATTAGATAATAGATTGGAAAAATTAGAACAATAAAATTAATTAAAAACAATTATATGAACAATTTAATAGAAAGACAAAAAACACTCGAATCATTGCTGGAAAAAAGACTTAATCATTTACAACAGATTGAGATTTCTAGACAACAATTAAGTACAGAAATAATATCTATTCAAGGTAAATTAAATTTGTTAAAAGAATTGATGCTTGAAGAAAATAATACAAATAAAAACGATGCTGAGATAGAAGAAAAAGAATAATATGAATCATCTCGCATATTCAAATACTTATATAAAACATTTGATAATAACAATAAAAGATTACTTTTATCAAAAAGCGGTTATTTCGTTTTTCTTACCAATCTTTGGTTTTCTATTCAATGTCGACAATACTAAATTAATGATCGCATTATTGTTATTAGTTGTGATGGATTTCATCACTGGTGTTATTTCTGCGTATAAAAATAAAGAAGTAATAACATCACAGAAATGTTTTCATACTCCTCTTAAAATATTCATTTATGGTATTTTAGTTTCAGGCGGACATTTAGTTGAAATAGCAACCGGAATAACATTTCTCTCAATAGACGAATTGATTATAAGTTATCTTGCTTTGACTGAGTTTATTTCATTATTAGAAAATGCTGATAAAATGGGATATCAAACACCTAAAACATTGTTGAATAAACTTAGAGATATTAAAAAGAAATAAAAATATTTACAAAAGTCGAAATTAATAAAATAAGCAAATTCAAATATTTTTTTAATATAAAACATAAACAAATTTATCTTGAATAAAATATTTACGAAAATGATTCTAGAAAAAGCAAAAAAAATAATATATTTAAACGCCGGTCATTTTGATGATCCGAGTACTCTGCATGTTGAAGACCCTGGTGCAAAACATTTGACATTTGTCGAATTAACAGAAACAATGAAAATAAGAGATGCTTTATTGCCAAGACTTAAAGCAGCAGGATTTGAAGTATTCGCGGTGCCAGATGATCTAAATCTTAGACGTTCAATCGATTGGACAAATAGCAAAGCAAAAAAATTAGATGACGGTTTAGCTCTCGATATACATTTAAACTATATCTCAGACAAAACACAAAGAGGCACTGAAGCTTTTTATGGCACATCTGATACGACAAAACGAATTGGTGAGATACTGTGTGAAAAAGTTTCGGTTTCGTTAAATACAAAAAATAGACATTCGAAACCAGATACAATGTCTAATCCAGGCAGACTTGGATGGATTAGAGAAATCAACTGTTGGTCGGTTTTAATAGAAATATGTTTTCTAACAAACACAGAAGACATGACTGCGTTGCATGCCGAAAATGGTTATGATAAAGTTGCTATAGCTATTACTGAAGCATTAGTTGACGTATTTGGTATTACTCTAAAAAAAGATAATTCATGCGAAGCTGAAAAAGAAACGATTACAAAACTAAATGAAGAAAATGTTTCATTGAAAAAAATTATTAATCAAATAATGGAATATCTTTCTTCATTTTTAAAACCTTAATAAGGTCAAATATATAAATTAAAAATATAGTCAAACTTTATGGATAATAAAACATTAAGTATCGGTGATGCTGGTTCACTTTTAATGGGTGCTGGGTTAGTCAAATTAGATGATATTGTCATTGGTCTTTCTTTAGTTATAGTAGGTGCTATTCTCAAAATAGTCGTTGCCTTTCTTCAAAATAAAGGTTTAGATGTAAAAACAACAAACTAAAGAGAAATAAAAAGACTAGAATGAAAAGAACAAGTTTCTTCAAGATACTTGTTCTTTTTGTTTACTTTAAACATCTGTATGGTATAATACAACTATGATAAAAAACATAATATCTAAAACTAAATCTTTTCTAATATCGAGACCATTAATCAGATTTTATCGTATTACTGGGTTCGGTATTTTCTCTGTGTTATTGGTAGGTCTATTGGAATTAGTCCCCCAATTAGATTTATCTCCAACTGCAAACGGTTATTTGATCCTTATTCTAACAAGCACGTTAACTGCAGTTGATAAATATCTCAGAGACTTAAAAATTAACTCATAACATATCTTATTCAAATTTATAACATTATCAACCATCACTGGTTTGATAACTTCTATCTTTGTCTTAACACCACCGATACAAAATATAACAAAAGATGAGTTACCTTTAGTAATAGAGGTACAAAAGAAAGAATTAACAGTACAAGAAAAAATCTCCTATTACTCATCTTTATATGAAATCGATGACGAGATACCTTTAGCAATAGCTAATGCTGAAAGTCAGTTCAAAAACATATGCAACATCGAAAAAGGATGTACCGCAGGTATAGGTATATTCCAAATCGTTCAGTCCACGTTCGATGAACAGTGTAAATCAAAAGGAACTCCAATAATGTCTGACGTTTATGTTATTGATGATAATATTCAATGCGGTATCAGAATGATCAAAAATGGAGACTATTGGAGATGGAACCCTAGCATGAATAAATGGTTACCAAAATTATCAACGAATGTCAAAGAAAAAATAGAATCATTATGTTCATGTGTAAAAGGTGTAAGAAGTTTCGGCATCAATCTACCATCTGTAAAAAGTGCTAAAGATTTACCTGCTAATAGTACTTTTCATGTCGGCGCCGTTGTTTTATTTGATTATCCAGAAAACGAACTAGGACATGTGGCATTAATAGTAAAAATGACACCAGAGTATATGATAGTTAAAGAAACGAATTATAAGAAATGTTCGTATACTGAAAGAAGAGTGTATTATAATGATCCAAATATACGCGGTTTCTATGACTCTAATAATGTTATATAGAATACATCAAGTTACAATTAAAAAGCTCTTAGACAGCGTTCTATAACGTTTCTAAAGCATTTCTGGAGCTAAATCTTATATACTATTGGTCTCAAAATCTATAACTAACTAAAAAACTTCTCATAAAGAGAAGTTTTTTAGTTAATAGAGAATGTTTGTTTTATTCGTCTTCTTCTACATCTTCATCAGAGTCATCGATCTCTTCATCTAAAATTTCATCTTCATCAATTTTTTCAACAACGTCTTCGATTTTTTCATCTAATATCTCGTCTTCTTGTAAATTTACGTTTGTCATATTTTTGTTATTTAGATATAATTGTATATAATCAGTTATAGTTAATACGTTAGATCGACCTATTGAACTAACTCAAGAAATTTTGATCGTCTTTGAGAATTTAATAGTTTAGCATTTTGTATTACACAATGTCCTCCTATTTTCTTTTTTCCAGGTGATGATAAAACTGGTCTAATTACATTCGGTCTAAGTTTAGAATAACCCACGTTATAAGATTCATTGAAGTTAGTTACAGCATTTTCAAAATCGACTTTAAAATATTTACATAAACGTTCCATTTCTCTATGCCAAGCTATACATAAACCATAATATGATGTATCTAGAAGTTTACCAAGCTCAGTATTTTCTGATTTCTGAAACCAGACTAGATTTATATTATCCATTTCTTTCTTTGTTTTGTTGAAAGCTTCTTTGCTTTCAGTGCCGACATACTTAATAAATGTTAATAACCCTTTATTTAAGTTTGGATGTTGTCCTCTTACTGGTGAATGAACGACATGTGTCAAAGGAGCTATTTTTGTTGCAAATGCTAAGTAGTTTATTTTTGAAGTAGTACCAACGGGCACTGTAGAATGAATAATACAAAGTTCTGGTTCAAATGTATTTAAGTATTTTAATACATCTTTTATGAAGTTTATCGTGTTTGGGAAACAGATATGTAGATTCTTACATTTCAGATCAGTTAATCTTTCTTTGAAATCTTTATCTTTCTTGTCTATTATACCACTTTTTTCTCTATTCTCTCTTAAATCTAATATTTTTTTTAACGAGGAACCGATTTCGCCATTACCGATGATTAAAGATTCATAATACATTTTTGTTATATTTATTTGTTTTTAGGGAGTATTTTATACATTTTTCCGCCACAATCTGGACATGTTCCTCTAACAGTATTCATACCTGTTTTCATTTTCGCTATTTCTGGATTTTGTACTATTTTTTTTGCTTTGCATTTGAAGCAATATGCTTCGTATTGAATATCAGTCATTTTGATAAATTATATTTTTAATTTTTTTGAAGAGGGTTAAGATAAGCTAGCAACCATATTTTTAGAAACCCTCTTCATAGTTGCTAGCTCGACCTTAACTTTAAATATTAGACACTGGCTACAGTTGTTGAACTACGGATGATTTGAGGAGCGTCAATCTTAAGATTGGCACGTACTTTTTCTGTATAACCAACAGTCCGAAGAAGCAAACGAATCGCTTTTGCGATTTGCCCATCTCTTCCAATGACTTTAGCTACATCTTCTTGTGCAACCTTTAGAGTGAAAAGAACTCCCATTTCATCGACTACTCTTGTGATTTCAACTGAGCCAGGATTTGAGACGATTGATTTTACAACGTACTCAAGAAAATCCTGATCTTTGAATGTTCCCATTTTTTCTGTTATTCTTTATTTACTTTTATTAACTTAAATTTTTCGACCTTTATCATTCTTTTTCCCAAAGCTTTCTTAACTTCGGTTATTTTTATAATATCTTAATATCTCAACTGTATTCTTAATATCATCTAATGCATTATGTTGAACACCTTTAAATTCTTTATCAATCACTTTTAAAAATTTACTGACACCGCTTGTCATAGGTATGTCTTTTTTCGCCATTTCCCATATTGCTACCGATTTTAAATCAAAACAACGATGACTAAAAGGATATTTTCTATATATTTTTTCGTATTGTTTTCTTAAAAATGGAATATCAAAATAAGCACCCCACGAAGCTAAAATAGTATCTTTATCACAAAAACTATCAAACATATCAAGAACTTCATGTAATGTAGCTGCAGTTTTTAAAGTTTCTTCTGAAATCATGTTAACGGCCATCGCTTTTGAGTTTCTGTAACTATCAAGTGGTTTGATATACATGTCAAATTCTCTAGCATGTATAGGTTCAAACTCTTGATTAACAATTATAGCTGACAACTGTATCATACTTCCGATTTTATTATCAGAATCCGTTGTTTCTATATCAATACATATTAAATTTGATGGGAAATGCATAATAAATATTTAACCGACACTAACTTTAATATTTTTATTTTTCAAACATTCACATGAAAACTTAAATGTGTGTTCGTCCCATTTATTAGTATTAGTTATTATTGCTTCTTTATCTGGTATTAATTTTTTATCACATTCGATACATCTTAACATATCTAGCATCTTTTTTTAAAAAGAGTGTCGTCGATATCGAAACAAATTTTAATCATATTTATGCGAATTTATTTTCTATTTTTCCAATAAAACATCCGTCTTTATCAAAAACGTAGACAATTTTTTTTGTTATGTTTGTCTCTATATCAATCTCATGTTTTCTTAACAGAATACATTGTTCTATTCTTAAACTATCAGAAAGCCATTTTAATTCTTCCTCTTCTAAAAAGTCTTTAATGCTTGGTACGATTTGTAACATACTTTTACTATAAAGACTGATATTCTTTAAAATGATTAATAATCTTATTCATGTCTTTACTAGTTATACCTATTCCAGTATAACATATATAACCCTTTCTAGTAAACAAATAATTCCAACAATCTTTTAACTTATACCAAAAATCATCTTTCTGATCTATAAAAGAAATATTATAATGTTTCCACTGTTTTTTCTTTGATTTATTTTTTGTTTTTTCGTCATTGTCTTCCCATTTATCTCTGTCTGCAAAGAAATCAAATTCAAGAAAATGATTTGATCCGCAATTGCATTCGATCAGTAAGTTATTTTTATTTCTTTGATCGATTTCTTTCATCTGTTTTAAAGATTAAAGATTAATAAATTCTTTTTTGATTCTTTTTTGCTTGACGACAATTTTTACATCTTTTTGGGGCAACAAAACTAGGAATCTTTCCATCCTGAACTAACTTTTCAAAGAATTTTTGTTCTGCCTCCGTGAAAACGAAAACATTACCACAGTCTACACATTTGATATTTTGATCCATTTTATATTTTATTATTTTTATTAACTAATTATATTTCATCTTTCCACTCTCCGCAATCATCACAATAAAACTCATTTGTATCTGGTTCTTTATTCCAATTTCCATGTTCACAATCATTTTTGCTTATTCTATCTAAGCAATAGATGCATCGACCGAACACGTTTACGTTATGTTTACAATTTCGACTGATTTCGTCTGCTTTTCTGCCACATTTTTTACACATCATATATAAAGTATGTGAGCCATATCTGGAATTGAAATTTTCCTCTACAGAAACAACTTCATGCTTACATTTAAAAATTTTTGCAAGCCAATACGGTTTATCAATATTCATCGAAAAATTAATTTTAATCATTTATCTTTGTTACGATTACATCGTCTATTGGTATATTTGATGCATCTTTTAATATTTTATTGCATGTGCTACAATGTATTGTTCGTATTTTATGCGGACAAGTCATTTTTTTCTCTTGTTGTTTCTTATATTTTTGTTTCCAAAACCAGTAATAACTAGTAGAAAAATTATTCGAATCAGATTGAGGGAAAAATTTATCTATATAAAATTTATCAGTTTCTAGAAATAACTCGGGTTTGCTTTCATCGTTTCTTGTCGTTTGGTTTTGATATATTTTATAAAGAGTTTGTTTTTTCATTCTAGCTTTTCTAAGAATATATAATATTGATGATATATCTAAACATAACTCTCTGCATACTTCTCCCAAGCTATAACCTTCTTTATACAAATCAGTGACTTTTTTCTTATGAAGAGATAACATTTCCTCTCGAACATAATTCAATCTTGATTGTCTATTGCTCATTAAAAATTATTAATCTTCTTGATTTTCATTTATTTATATTATACTACATTTTTATAAATATAGAATACTAAAATGTTTTAAATCATATTTTTAAGACGTTCCCTAACGCTCTAGAACGCTGTAGAAGCTCAGTGCTATATAAAACATGATGTTTCATACATTCAATTGTTAAATTATACTATATTTATTCTTCTATTTATTACTTTTATTATAATCTCATTCTCTTCGCCTCGATTTATTGTTAGACTATCGCCTGGACAAAGTCTATGTTTATTTTTATTGAAAAAAGAACGACTTGTGAGTCTTTTCAATTCCTTGGCAAGTCTTGCTAATTCAGTAACAGAAAATTCTACGATTGTTTTATTATTTATCATATTCCCATGGAAATTCCACATTATCTTTAACTTCAGTCGTTGAAACGATAATCTCATAATTATGATCTCTCATTGACGTTACTGCATAAGGAGTATAGATAAGAACTGTTTTCGGTTTACTATGTTCATTTATATAGGATTGCAAAAGATGCATCGTTTTACCAGAACGAACGATATCATCAACAATTAAAACTTTCTTATTTTCAATCCATTCTGATCGATCGAAAAATATTTCATCTTTATCGTTAATATAAACAGCAATAAGTGGTTTATTCAACTTGGTTGAAACTAAAACAGCAGGAATAAGACCACCACGACTTACACCAATAACAAAATCGATCTGATTAAAAAATGATTTATTTGAGTCTATAAATCTATCAATTTCTAATTTTATGTTATTTAATGTTGGTTTCATGTTTTTCTTTTATTATTTTAACTATTTTTTCAACAATCTCTGGATGATTCTCGAGAAAGACTTTAGCATTTTCTAAACCTCTACCAAGTTTTTCTTTTTCGAATAATAATGTTATACCTTCTTTTTGTATAACTTCTTTTTTAAGACCGTAATTGAGCACGTCACTTTCATAAGAAATGCCTTTATTAAATATAATATCAAATTCTGTTGTTTTAAAAGGCGCAGCTAATTTATTTTTTGCAATTTTTACTTTTACTCGATTGCCAATAATTTCTTCTACTTTTTTCAATTTTGCTGCACGTCGAATTTCGATTCTTTGCGACGAGTAAAATTTTAATGCAGTACCACCTGATGTCGTTTCTGGATTGCCCCATTTTACACCAATCATCATTCTTATCTGATTGATAAAAATAATTGTTGTTTTCGTTTTTGAAGCTAGCGCAGTTAATTTTCTAAGAGCTTGAGACATTAATCTTGCTTGTAAACCTATATGCATTTGTCCCATCACACCCTCGATTTCAGCTTGTGGTGTTAATGCCGCGACCGAATCAATAACAATTAAACCAACTTCTCCAGATTTTACAAAACCTTCAACGATATCTAATGCTTGTTCACCACTATTCGGTTGAGAGATTAACATTTTCGATAAATCGACACCTATGTTTTTTGAATAATCTGGATCAAGAGAATGTTCAGCATCTATAAAACCACATTGGATTCCTTTCTTTTGCGCTTGTGCAATTATACTTAAAGCTAAAGTCGTTTTCCCAGAAGATTCTGGACCAAAAATTTCAATAATTCTTCCACGTGGTATTCCACCAATACCTAATGCATAATCTAGACTTATAGAACCTGTTGATATTGTTTCGATATCGATTGTTTTTCTATCAGTAAATTTCATTACTGTTCCTTCGCCATATTTTTTTTCTAATTCTTTGATTATATTAGCTAATCCTTCTTTTCCCATATTTTTATAAATTATTTTTCTTTCTAAATTTTTCTTCTGTTTCTTTTTGCTCTTTAACTTTTTGATTATACTCTATCATATTACATTGACAGAAATCTGAAGTGCATATATCCCGATAATGAATTTGATTTATTCTCATTTTTCTAATCGTTTGTTCTTGTTTGAATCGAACGACGTCTTTGATGATTTCTAAAACATTATCCATATAATTTAGATCGCAGTAATCACAAAGTTCATCAATCAATTGTTCTTCATCAACTATAGTAGAATATTCATTATTAGATAAATTGTAGATTTTTCCATTTCTGAGAGTAACTGCATTATTCTTTTTTATATCTTCTCCAGCTATATAAAAGAATTCAGTTTGAAGTTCATTCATTTTTGATTTTTTTCTTTTTATGTTTCCTACTTTTTCGAAAAGGAATTAAAAATGCTGGAAGGAAAGCACCAAACTTATTTTTTATTCTTTTGAGGTAATCTTCTCGTCTTTTTCTTTCTTTCATAGTCTTTTTAAATTTTCTTTTTTCTTTATTCATTATAACGAAACCATTTATAATATTCATATTGTTCAGTACCTTCATGTATGATCAACAATGGAAGATTATTTTTGATTCTCTGCCAATTCATAATAATCCTTCCAGTTCTTCCGTTACCGTCTTCAAATGGATGTATTTCTTCAAATGCTACGTGTGCTTTTTTAATTTCTTCTTCAGTTATTGCGTTGCCATGTTTTACAAACCACTCATTTAATAGACCACTTAGTAAAGTATATTCTGGACAGATTCTATACCCAACTTTAACATTACAATCTCTTAACTTGCCAGCGATTCTTTTATTTAGATTCAACATTAATGTTCGATGACATTCAAGAACTCTATTTAATGTAAGTTCATCAAAACATTCTAAAAATTTCCAAGCATTCCAAGCATCTTTAAATGCTTCATCAGAACGCTCGTCTTCGATATTATTAGATTCTTTGAGAAACGTATCTAACTCTGTATTATTATAGTTCTTATTCATTGTTATATTTATTAGTGAGAATATCTGGAGTTGAACCAGTCGAGAGCGGCATACGACACGTGGCCTCTCAAATATTTCTTTTGTTCGTCATCTCATTGATAATGACATCATGATTTCCAAAACTACTTGAAATATTTTACAACTACCGAGTTGTTTTATTCTCATAAACTGAGAGAAAAATAATAAGTGTAATGTAGCGCTCTACCATTGAGCTATATTCACCGGAGTGAACAATAGGATTCGAACCTATAACCTCTCGCTTTAAAATGCGAAGTAACACTTATTTCACTACTCAGATAAATTTTAAAAATCGAGAGAAAATTAGTAAGAGTAAAGTTTTAAGGAAACTTATGAAACCTGTTATTCTAGAGATTTCTCTCTAGAACCATATAATGTTCCCGAAGGAAGTGTAGCATTTATTTGTGTTTCCACAAAATAATGAAGCAATTTTTAGTTGCGATGTAACTCTTACTTCACTGCTCGATATATTATTTTAAAGTTCAATCTCTTCGATCTTTTTGATTAATGCGTGTCTATCTTGCTCTAACAGTTTTATGATATCAAATACTCTGTCAGAAAATCCCGCAATACAATATACTTGATATTCTGGAAACTGAAGAGTGCCATATCCATTTAGATCGAATGAATACACATGCGGATTTGATTTAGTTTTAGCTTTGAATGTGGCAAATGTTTTAGTAGGTGCAGTATATCCAATCCAACCTTGCATATCAGAAAGAATTATGATTCTATCATATTTTTGATTTGCAGTCGTAAAAATAGAATTGAAATCAGTTCCACCGCTTTTATAATCAGATTGTAGTTTCTCAGCAATGCTTAAAACACTATCTCTTGAGTGAAGATTTCGATATCTAGCATTATCGGAAAATGTTATTAAATCAGCATTATTCGATTTATATAAAACGGCAGCAAATAGAGAACCTATTTCCATCGGTTTTCCACTCATAGAACCACTCTCATCTAGAACAACAAGTGTTTTCCCATCAAATTTCGGAAC
>Ga0209521_10004715_pt1 | contig 10841 bp, 11 predicted proteins | sample Rifsed19ft4_FD_184016 | JGI IMG/M metagenome (GOLD analysis project Ga0209521, IMG submission 184016) | Soil microbial communities from Rifle, Colorado, USA - sediment 19ft 4 (version 2) | ecosystem: Environmental > Terrestrial > Deep subsurface > Rock core/Sediment | place: Rifle, Colorado... | reverse complement strand
GGTGGAATTGGCTGCTTGAACGGTATCAGGCTCGGGGCTGAAAAGAGGCGCCCATGCAAACGCCGCGAAGATCAGAGCAAACGGAGGAAAGTATTCCACAAAGCGACGCGCCTGAAAGAGCATGAGTCCAAAAAGCAGGGAAACGAACAGACCCAGCGCGCTGCGCGAGTCCATTTTACGGCCGGAGAGTCCCAGGGCGAGCGTGCCACTGGCAAACGCAATGAGCGCTGGAAGTGAGTTGTCCAATAGTTGTTTTGTATCGTAGGGATACCACTCGTTGCCCACCCGCACGGAGGTGGCATCTGCAAGTTTTGGCAGCATATGATGGTAGGAAAAGATCAAATTATCCGGGAAATATGGATTAATGATCATCCCCAAAATAATTCCACCGGAGATGTAAAGTAAAGGACGAAATTCAAACCGGCGTTCCGTAAGCGCGACCGCCAGGAAATGCAGGACCGCCAGCGCGAGCAGCAGGGGAAAAGCATCGTACATCCAAACATAGACGAACGCCAGGATCGCCAGATGCCTGTGTTTGCCTTCCAGAAGCCACGCATATGCAAGCGCCAGAACGGCAAGTGAAAGCGATTGGGCGCGTGTGATGCTCATGCGATAGAGAAATGCATCGGAAATACCCAATAATGCCAGCCCCCACAACCACGCGAACGGAACGCGTTGGCGATGGAACAGGTACCACACAGCCAGGAACGCCAGACTGGCAAAGGTGACTGCCGCCCATTTTGCGCCGATACGCAAATCGCCAAATGTGAACGGGATCAGGGCGACATGGAAAAGAAAGTGATGATCGTAGAATTCGCGCTCATTTAGGATGCTCAGCGGCAGGAAGACAAAGTCCGGCTTGAGTCCTTCGGTCCGCATGAGCCAGGCGAGTTTGATATGGTAGAAGCCGTCGTTATCGGGCATGTCAGGCGTGGCAAACTGGATGAGTGCCATGCCCAAAAAGAATAAGAGAAAAAGTGCGAGTGGAAGTAGTCGTTTTTGCATGAATGCATTCTGCCGCTTATGATTAGCAGATAGTCTGGAGGCTTTCAATTCTCCAGACTATCTCTTTGGTTGTCAGGCTGCAATGCCTGGGAGTTTATCCGCCATTGTCATTGCCACCGCCGCCATTGTCGTTATCGCCACCACCGCCGTTGTCATTGCCGCCGCCATTGTCATTTCCACCAGTGCTGGAATTATCGTCATTGGAGTTGGCATCATTCGAATTATCAGCATTACCATTGTCATCATTGGAGTTGGCAGCGTTGCTGTTATCGTCGTTGGAATTTGCATCGTTACCGTTATCGTCGTTGACGTTGGCATCATTCGAGTTGGCAGCGTTGCTGTTATCATCATTGGAATTTGCATCATTACCGTTGTCGTCATTGGCGTTGGCATCATTTGAGTTGGCGGTGTTGCCGTTGTCGTCATTGGCATTGGCATCATTTGAGTTGGCGGCATTGCCGTTGTCGTCATTGGCATCGTTGGAATTAGCGTTATTACTGTTGTCATCGCCAAATTGGGGCAGCGTGGATAAATCCTCCGTGCTGGGTGTCTCTACACGGGATACAGTGAACGAACCGTCCGGATTGACGACACCTTCCACTTTAACTCGATCACCGGCGTTAAATGGACCGTCGCGCACGACAGCAGGATCCACAGTAACCGTCTGACCGTTGATAACCCACTGATCACCGGCAATACTTTCCACCATCCCTGTGAAAGCAACAGGTATTGCCTCCACTTTTCCACCCCCGGTGTTGGGCGTGGCTGCCCCGCCACAGGCACTGAGCAAAAGTGTGGAGACGATCAGGACAAATAGGAGTAAACGAGCAGTTTTTTTCATCATATACCTCTTCATTGATTGGATTTCACTTATATGGTCGCTTTGTGCACTAAAAAGATACGGGGATGGAAAGGGAAATATATGTTGAGGTTTCATTTTGGCTTTTGGTATTCGGTGTGACCGGTATCATCCATCACCTCCAGGGTTTTCATAAATCCTTCCCTGCAGAAAACAAAAAACTCCCCGGCCAAAATCGGGGAGTCTGCAATTGACGAGAGATTTACTCTTCGCCTTCTTCTTCCTTCTTGCCACGCTCCACAGCGAGTTCGGGCTCCGCTTCTGCCGGTGCAACTTCCACCCCAGGAACAGCGACGGGCTCTTCCTCCACCTTGGCAAACGTAGCTACAGCGACCATGGTTTCGGGGTCGGTAAGGATGCGGACTTTATCCGAAACATGAAGGTCCTTCACGCGCATGCCATCACCCGGACGGGCCAGGGCAGCAATATCCACTTCAATTTGTTGAGGCAGGTCTGTGGGAATACATTCCACTTCAAGCTCTTCGATGTTGCGAACCAGAACGGCGTTGAAATCCTTCACCGCAAGGGACACACCTGTGAAGTTCAAGCGAACACTTGCGCGGATCTTCTCAGTGAGAGACACGGCCATGAAGTCCACGTGCAGCAGGCGGTTCTTGATGTAATCGCGTTGCTTCTCACGAACCAGTGCCGGATACTCCGTGCCATCCACGTCAATCGTTACCAGGCTGGACAAAGTGAGTCTCCCCAAAGCCAGCGACGCGCTGTGGGCATCCAAAGAAATGTTGATGGGTTCGGTGCGGCGCCCATAGATCACCGCGGGCAATTTGCCGTCGCGGCGCATGGCTTTCACCTGCTTGCCAATCACATCACGCCTGGTAGCCTTTAATACAACTTTCTCCATCTTTACTCCTCGAGCGCCTCTCATCCCGCCGATGGCGGGATTACCTTCGCTCTTTGAACAGAATTTCTGCAAAGCGGCTCGCGTACACGTGCCGCATACATTCAAGAATTATTCTCTCCCGAACAAAGTCCTTCCGAGCAAAAGCATCAGGCCAGCGAACAGACCTCCGACCAGACCCGCGATCAAAGCGGATCGCGAATCCATCAGAGTCGTCACATCGCCATTTATGTTTTGCCCAAGAAGGAGGACTGTACGCGCATCCTGCACATGGATGTCGCGTCCCACCACCAAACCGGCAATGCCATGACGGACATCTGCGCTTCCCGCGATGATGGCGACTGTGTACCCGCTAACCGATGCCTTCTCTGCCTGGACCAATCCCGCTGCACTGCTCTGCAACAGGACTTCCCCCGCTTCCACCCTCGCCAACGCGGACTGGTGCGCGCTGACGTGATTTGCCTTCACATTGCCAGCCGCGCTCTGTTGAAGCTCGACTTCGTCCGCGTTGATGGTCCCAGCATCGGATTGATGCATCCGCACCAACTCCGCGTGAACGGACTGTACCTCCGCCTGCGAGAGGTTGGTCACCTGCGATTGATCCAATTCGGGGGGTTCTTCGGGTTCGATCATTTAATTCCTTGCATACCGCTTTCGCGGCATTGGCACACCGCCGAAGCGGTACTGGCGCAAAATCCGCCTCCAGCAGGAGGCGGAGAGTTCAACGGCTGGGATTTTACCACATATTCCCTTCGCTCAACTTGAAGATGGACGGTTTTTCCTCATCGCCTGCGCGACTCCCTGAGAAAGATCGTCTGTCCGTTCTTCGAGATGCGCCACAATACTCCGGTAATTTTCGTCATCGCGATTCTGACTCAGTTTGTAATTCGCCTCCATCCGCGTGACTTCAATTTGAAAAGCGACGATTCCCTTCATCTCCTGCTCTACAAAATCCTTTGGGAGACCTTCCAACCTGTAATCGCGGTTCGCCTCATGCCGGTCGATCAGCCGTTTGAGCAATCCGTATGCTTCACCATGCTCCGTGATCAAACGCGGCCTGCCATACACATGCACGGACTGATAATCCCACGTCGGCACATTGATGTGGTCGTACCAGGTCGGTGAAATATAGGTATGAGGTCCCTGAAAAATCACCAGGACTTCAATGTTTTTCTCAAAGGTCTTCCACAATGAATTTGCCCTGGACATATGTCCATTGACAAAAAGATTCTCCTCATCTTCAACGATTTCCATCAATAAGTGGCTGGCAACGGGCTTTTCTCCATCATACGTCACCAAAGTAGCAAACTCATTCTGACGGAGAAATTCCAGGATTTTCTCACGATTCTCCTCACGGTTTAGTTTGTGGATGTACATAAGTCTCCTTTACTGAAATGTCATTCTTCGCTCCCCGCAAAGCAGATCGCTCACACCGTCCCGGTGTCCTTCGGGAGAATGACATACATTATAATCATGCCATTCTTTCCCGCGGATACTGAATGAAAAGATATCTTTTATTCACAGTCTTCATCTCAGGCATGACTACACTCGCCGCAGAACTCGCCGCGGCGCGTTTGATCGGTAACGTGTTCGGAACAAGCAACATCGTGTGGGCAAGCATTATTGGGCTGATACTTATCTATCTCACACTGGGTTACTCCCTCGGCGGCAGGTGGGCGGATGCAAATCCAACACCCGCCGCGCTATATCGAGCCCTTGCGTGGGGCGCGTTCACACTGGGACTCGTCCCTTATATAGCGGGACCCGTTCTGAGGTCCGCCGCGAGCGCATTCGAGGGATTGCAAGTGGGCATATTGGGCGCGTCGTTCATCGCAGTGCTGATCCTGTTCAGCGTGCCGGTCACCTTGCTGGGGACGATCTCTCCCTTCGCGATCCGTCTAAGTGTCCACGATACAGCACGCGCCGGACAAGTCTCCGGTCAGATTTACGCAATTTCTACACTTGGTTCATTCATCGGGACGTTTCTTCCAACCTTAGTCACCATCCCTGCCATCGGAACAAAAAATACCTTTCTCCTATTCAGTCTTTTACTGTTGTTTGTTGCACTTGCCGGGTTGGGAAAATTCGCCAGCAGACGCGACATGCTCAAACACATGTGGATGCCTGTCGTGATTGCGATTGTTGCTGTGCTTTCAACAGGACAATCGCTCAAAAACAGCACGGGCCAAATCTACGAAACTGAGTCGGCCTATAACTATATTCAAGTGCAGGAACAAGACGGATTTACTCTGTTGCGACTCAATGAAGGACAGGGCGTTCATTCGATTTATCATCCCGACACGCTGCAATACGGCGGACCGTGGAGTCAGTTTCTTGTGAGTCCTTATTTCCATCCAAATCGAAAACCACCGGATGTAAAACGCATTGCCATTGTGGGACTGGCCGCCGGCACCACCGCGCGGCAGATGACGGCTGTGTATGGCGACATCCCCATTGACGGATATGAGATCGACCCGAAGATCGTGGAAGTGGGACAAAGATATTTCGGAATGACGATGCCCAACCTGAGCATTCACATTGGCGACGGGCGACTCGGTCTCGAACAAAGCCCTTACAAGTATGACATCATCGCCGTGGACGCGTATCGTCCGCCCTATATTCCTCCGCACATGACGACTCAGGAATTCTTTCAGATCGCCGCTTCACATTTGGCCGACGATGGAGTCCTGACCATCAACAGCGCCAGCGTCCCCGGCGACCGGCGACTCATCAATGGGCTGGCGACAACAATGGGCACCATCTTCCCATCCATTTACACAGTGGATATTCCTGGCACATTGAACACGATGATCTTTGCAACAAAGCAGGAAACCAAACCAGAAGACTTCGCAGCTAATCTCGCTGCGCTCTCGCAAGACCCAAATGTTCATCCGTTGCTTATCTCCACGATGCAAGTGACATTTGCCAATCTGGAATCCGGCTACGAAACGACCACTGTCTTCACCGACGACCGCGCACCGATTGAGTGGATCGTGAATGATATGGTGATTCGGTTCATTCTTGGAGGAGGGACTCAATACCTTCAATAGACCATGAACAAATTTACTCTTCTTTCCTGGCTTGTTACTTTGCTTATCCCTCTCGCCCTCATCGGGCTTGGTTTACGCGCGCTTCTCACTCCTATCTTCCTGCAAATCGAATACAACATGCCATACTTTCCTCCAGATGAGTATGGCTTTACCAGGGAAGACCGCTTGAAGTGGGCGCCATACGCGCTTGATTATCTCGTCAATAACGCAAACATTTCCTATCTCGGCGACCTGAAATTCGACGACGGGACTCCGCTCTATAACGAACGCGAGTTGAGTCACATGGACGATGTCAAACGCGTGACGCAGGGCGCGTTGAGAGTCTGGTATGGTTCGCTTGCATTGCTGGCTCTGCTCGGCGTGTGGGCGTGGTTCGGCGGTACGTGGTGGCAGGCATATCGTCTCGGTCTGATGCGGGGCGGGTGGCTGATGGTCGGGCTAGCTGTTGCCATCGGGTTGATCGTCGTCATCGGCATCTCCATCAATCCAAATGTATTCTGGGATTTCTTTGCGGGATTCCATAGCCTGTTCTTTGAAGGTGATTCATGGCTATTTCTGTATTCGGATACGCTCATCCGCCTGTTTCCCATCCGCTTCTGGCAGGATGCATTCCTGCTCGCTGCGATCCTTGCGCTGGGCGGAGGAGTCGCGTTGGGGTTGGGACTCAGAAAACAATAAGCTGATGGTCGAGTAGTGGCACCTTGGCGCCACGTATCGAGACCAAAACAACATGATGTATAATTTCTCCTGAGGAGAACGGAATATGGCAGATGCATCATCGCTCGAAAACAAGGTTGCCCTCATCACAGGTGGATCGCGCGGCATCGGGCGTGCCGTCGCCCTGGAACTTGCGGCGCGCGGGGCGGCAGTGATCGTGAACTTCCACAAATCACCCGAAGCTGCCGATGACGTGGTGAAGAAAATCCAGGGAGCAGGTGGGAAAGCGGCTGCCTTTCAAGCGGATGTATCGGAACTCAAACAAGCGGAAGCATTGGTAAAGTTTGCGGTTGAAACCTTCGGCGACCTGAGCATTCTCGTCAATAACGCGGGCATTACCAAGGATACACTCATCATGATGATGTCGGAGGCGGATTGGGACGCGGTGATCGACACCAATCTGAAGTCCACGTTCAATTGCTCGAAGGCCGCTGTCAAGCACATGCTGCGCAAACGCTATGGACGCATTATCAACATGGCGTCGGTCGCAGGCCAGATGGGCAATGCCGGCCAGACGAATTACTCCGCCTCCAAAGGCGGGCAGATCGCATTTACCAAGGCGCTGGCACGCGAGGTCGCGTCACGAAATATCACCGTCAACGCCATCGCGCCGGGCTTTATCGATACCGAGATCCTTGAGCTTATGCCACTGGATATTCTCGAAGCCGCGATCAAGATGGTACCCCTCGCCCGCAAAGGCAAACCGGAAGAGGTCGCCTATGCCGTTGCCTTCCTTGCCTCAGACCAGGCCGCGTTCATCACGGGCCAGGTGCTCGGTGTGGACGGCGGCATGGCGATGATGTAATAACTAGCACGTCATTGCGAGCCGCTCGCGCTGAGCGCAGTCGAAGCGCAGGCGTCGAAGCAATCTCACACTTGCAGGTCACTTGAGATTGCTTCGGGCGGAAGAACACCGCCCTCGCAATGACGGGAGGTAAATATGTCAGATTCATATCAACAAGGCAAAACAACGGTCGCGCCCGATGTGCTCATCACCATCGCGCGGCTTTCGGCGTTGAGCGTGCCCGGTGTCAGCCGCATGGCACAGGTAACGGGCGGCGTGAACCGTCTCTTCAAGCGCGGCGCTCACGAAGGCGTGCGCATTCAAGTCGAAGACAATACTGTCGTCGCCAATCTGTATCTCATCCTCAAAAAGGATGTGAACATCCGCGAAGTGAGCCGCAACGTCCAACACCAGGTGGCGCGCGCATTACAGGAAATGGTCGGCATGGAAATCGGGGCGATCAAGATCCACATTGAAGACATAGACTACGAGGAAATAGAGGCTTAGTCTGCATGAAACCCCGCACCAGGGCACGCGCGCTTGCCCTGCAAGTACTTTACGAAGTTGATATCGCAAATCATCCTCCTGCCGAAGTGTTCAGATCGCGGCTGGAGGAGACTCCGCTTTCAGACGAGCTTTCCGATTTTGCCCGTCGGATCATTTTCGGCATCCTGCCGCTTACATACAATCTCGACCAGATCATTTCAAAATACGCGCCTGAATGGCCTTTCGACCAGGTCGCCGCGATAGACCGCAACATCCTGCGCATGGCGCTCTGGGAGTTCGCGGTGTTTCACGAAACTCCCCTCAAAGTTGCCATCAACGAAGCAGTGGAACTTGCGAAGGAATTCGGCTCTGATTCCGCACCGCGATTTGTCAACGGCGTGCTCGGCGCGCTCGCGGATCATCAACATGAAATTCAACAGGCGCTCCAAAAGGCATAGCATCTTACAATGGAAATTCTCGGCATAGGCTGGCAGGAACTTATCTTTATTGTCATCATCGCTTTGATCGTCCTGGGTCCAAAGGATATGCAAAAAGCCGGCAGGTCGCTCGGGCGCTGGCTCAACCAGCTCGTGCAATCGGATGGCTGGAAAGTCTTTCAAAAGACGTCCAGTGAGTTGAGAAACCTGCCAAGGAATTTGATGAGGGAAGCCAACATGGAAATGAAGGAAGCGGAGAAGGAAATCCGCCGCGCGATGGATCCGCGCCTCAACCCGCCTCCGTCAAAAGAGACGGAGAATAGTATTCAGCCCTCCGATCATACCGATACTCCCACGTCCGTCCACAGTGAATCCAGCGCCAGGGACGGCGCAGATGAGCATATCGAATCAAAATGACTAAATTCCTCAGGACATTCTGGCGGGTGATTACATATCCATTCGTACTTATTTACAATAGTATTGCTTTCCCATTTAGAGCCATCCGAAGGTTCCGTCGATTCCTCGACACCGAGCCCGAAGACCGTCCACTGATGGACACTTTCTCCAGCCTCGCCACCGAAGCCGAGACGCGCCAGAGTCTCTGGGATCATGTGGAAGCATTGCGCGCGCACCTGTTGCGCTCCATAGTATGGCTGGCGCTCGGCGTGGTCATATCATCGATTTTCACGCGAGACCTGGTCGTGATTCTGGCCGCACCTCTTGAAGACACATCACTTTTGGGTGCGATCGAAGTCACAGAATCGATCAGCGTTTTCATGCGGATTGCCTTGATGGGCGGTCTCGTACTGGCAATCCCATTGATTGCGTTCGAATTCTGGCTGTTCGCGGCGCCGGGTCTCAGATCGCGCGAGAAGAAAACCGGGTTGATTGGTATCCCCCTGGCAACCTTATTATTCGCGGGCGGAGTGGCATTTACCTACTACATCGTTCCCGCGGCCATCAACGCGATGCAAGCATTCAATAAATTCATGGGGTTTACGACCAATTGGAGGCCCAGTTCTTATTATGGCTTCGTTACGGGTCTGATGTTCTGGCTTGGCGTGGCATTCGAATTTCCGCTTGTTGTTTACATACTTACGGCAATGGGCTTCATCAAGCCCAAAATACTCGCGGAACAATGGCGAGTCGCAATCGTTATTATTTCCATTTTTGCGGCCGCGATCACACCGACGATCGATCCTGTCAACATGGGGCTGGTCATGTTGCCCATGAGCCTGCTATACTTTGTCAGTATCGGCCTGAGCTACATCGCCTACGCCGGGCGAAAGAGGAATGCACCAGAGACGGAAGCATCCGTTTAACGGGATCAGGCTCAGGCTTACACTGAACCGTTGTGCTGAGCGAAGGTGCCGAAGCAGAAGTCAAGGTGTGAAACATTGAGGAGAGATTATGAAATCACATTCTGTTTTTTCGCGTCGAATTCTATTGTTCATCATCATCCTTGCATTGAGCAGTCAGGCCTGCGCCATTTCGCTGCTTGAGTGGCCGCCATTCCCCACCGCCAGCCCCCCGGATCAAAATATTCCAACGGGACCCACAGCCACGCCCGCGCCGCGCGCCGAGATGACGTTTACTGTGCGGCTGCCTGAACCCCTGCCACCGAATGAGATCCTTGCCCTCAGCGTTTTGGATGAAGTGACTGGGCTGGCCCTCAACCCGGTGGATTATCAGATGACGCCGCTCGACCCAACCACTTATACGGTGCTGTTGACCATTCCTGATCAATCGATCATCAAGTATCACTATATAAGGCGCGGCGCGTCACGCGTGGCCGAGGATACGAACCTGGACGGAAACATCCGCTACCGCCTGGTGCATGTGAATGGGCCCACCCAGATCATGGACACGCTGAATAGTTGGACAGACAAACCGGTGGGCACTCCATCCGGGAATATCTTTGGCACCGTCCTGAACTCGGATAATGGCTCACCGATTCCAGACATCCTGGTCACAGCGGGTGGCGTCCAGACACAAACAGACTCGGCCGGTCGCTTTCAGCTGATCGGCTTGCGCGGCGGGACTCATAACCTCGCGGCTTATGCGCTGGATGGCGCATATCAGACTTTTCAGCAGGGAGCAACGGTCGCTGAAAACCAGGGCACCCCGGTTGATATCCGCATGAAACCTGCTCAACTGGTGAACGTGATCTTCACGGTCTCGGTTCCTCAGACCACGCAAAAAGGCGTGCCCGTGAGACTGGCTGGCAATCTGCTCCAACTTGGCAACACCTTTGCAGATTTACGCGGCGGATTGAGCACGGTTGCCGACCGCATGCCTGTGCTTACACCCTTACCTGACGGGCGCTATTCGGTTTCTCTCTTCCTTCCGGCTGGTGCAAGCATCGAATACAAATATACCCTCGGCGACGGATTCTGGAATTCGGAATTCACCTCCGACGGCAGGTATCTTACACGGCAATTGATCGTCCCATCCCAAAATTTCGCCATCAATGATATTGTCCAGTCATGGCAGACGGGACCTAATTCACCGATCCTGTTCGAAGTCACTGTCCCATCAGATACCCCATTGGGTGACATGATTTATATCCAGTTCAATCCGTATGCCTGGACTGCGCCGATCCCGATGTGGCCCCTGGGGAATAACCGCTGGGCTTATAAACTTT
>Ga0209521_10004711_pt1 | contig 10844 bp, 6 predicted proteins | sample Rifsed19ft4_FD_184016 | JGI IMG/M metagenome (GOLD analysis project Ga0209521, IMG submission 184016) | Soil microbial communities from Rifle, Colorado, USA - sediment 19ft 4 (version 2) | ecosystem: Environmental > Terrestrial > Deep subsurface > Rock core/Sediment | place: Rifle, Colorado... | reverse complement strand
GGATTTATAGATGACAACTTCAGCTCACTTCAGTATATTGCAAAGAAAACATCTACTAAGGATATCGCAATCGTTACCGGTTTCATAGACAGGAGCGATGATATCTATAATTCAGCGGCTGTCATAAGCAAAGGGAAGATCGCCGGCATATACCATAAAAATTATCTTCCGAATTATGGCGTATTTGATGAAAAGCGTTATTTCAAGAGTGGCAATGAGTGTCCGTTATTCATTATATGGGGTGTCAGTGTGGGGATAAATGTATGTGAGGATATATGGTATCCCGATGGCCCTTGCATGAATCAGGCACTGGCCGGTGCACAGATTATTATAAATATTAACTCATCTCCATATCACAGGGATAAGTGGCGGTTCAGAGAGCGGATGGTATCTACCCGTGCATCTGATAATTCGGTCTTTATTGCTTATACTAATATGGTTGGCGGCCAGGATGAACTTGTGTTTGACGGTCACAGCATGGTGTTTAACCCTGATGGTGAACTTATTGCGCGGGGAAAACAATTTGAGGAAGACCTGATTGTAATGGATATTGATTTGAGGGCAGTTGAGCTTGCAAGACTGCATGATCCGAGAAGAAGGGCTAAGATTTTTTCACCTCAGGCTGTCTCACAAGTCTCCACAATAAAGATATCAGACACAAAAGCCAGGGGAAAGAGACCAAAACTATTACAAAGAACTGTTGAACCACTTGATTCCACCGCAGAAGTATACCATGCCCTGCTCCTCGGAACGAGTGACTATGTAAAAAAGAATATGTTCAAAAAAGCAGTCATCGGATTGAGCGGGGGGATAGATTCCGCCTTAGTAGCGGCAATTGCAGTAGATGCCCTCGGCAAGGAAAATGTAACAGGTGTATTCATGCCATCTCAGTATACAATGCCTGAGAGCAAAGAGGACGTAAATGCCCTTGTAAAAAATCTCGATATCAAACTGATCACAATACCTGTTAACAGCATCTTCAAATCATATCTTGACACACTTTCTGAAACCTTTGAAGGCCGCAAAACCGATGTTACCGAGGAAAACCTCCAGGCAAGGATACGCGGAAATATCATTATGGCATTATCAAACAAGTTTGGCTGGCTTGTGCTCACCACAGGGAACAAGAGCGAGATGAGTGTGGGATACGCAACACTCTATGGCGATATGGCCGGTGGTTTTGCAGTTATAAAGGATGTGCCTAAGACACTTGTATATGAACTCGCGAGATACAGGAATAATACAGAAGAAAAAGCAGTGCCGCCTATTCCTGAAAGAATACTTGTAAAGGAACCGACTGCAGAGCTCAAACCCGGACAGAAGGACTCTGATACCCTGCCTCCATATGATATATTGGATCCGATTCTGTATGCCTATGTGGAGGAAGACAGGTCATTCAGAGAGATAGTTGATACCGGATTTGACGAGGTCACAGTCGAAAAAGTAATATCAATGGTTGACAGTAGTGAGTATAAAAGGAGACAGTCACCGCCTGGTATTAAGATAACACCGAGGGCTTTTGGAAAGGATTGGAGGCTGCCGATTACGAACAGGTACAAAGCTTAATGCGGAATGCGGAGTGATGTAGCATAGGTCTTTATGACCGTAAATATAATAACCCATTTATAAAAAGGAGGAAGTAGAAAATGACACCACGCGAAGTATTGGAGTTTGCAAAGAAGAATAAGACGGTAATGGTAGATATGAGGTTTATGGACTTTCCGGGTCTGTGGCAGCACTTTTCTATCCCGATAACTGCACTTGACGTATCATCATTTGAAGAGGGGCTCGGATTTGACGGCTCAAGTATCCGCGGCTGGCAGGCAATACATCACAGCGACATGCTCGTTATCCCTGATCCGACTACTGCTATCATGGATCCATTTACGCAGCATCCCACACTGAGTATGATTTGTAATGTAATAGACCCTATCACAAGGGAACACTACAGCAGAGACCCGCGCTACATTGCCCAGAAGGTTGAGCAGTATCTCAAATCAACAAAGATTGCAGATACCTGTTATTTTGGGCCGGAGGCCGAATTTTTTGTATTTGATGATATCAGATATGATCAAAACGAACACTGCGGCTTCTATTACATAGATTCAGTAGAAGGCCAGTGGAACACAGGTAGAGAGGAAAATCCGAACCTGGGATATAAACCACGTTATAAGGAAGGATATTTCCCTGTGCCGCCGATGGACACCATGCAGGATCTCAGGACAGAAATGGTGCTTGAGATGCAGAAGTGCGGTATCGAGATCGAGGCTCAGCATCATGAAGTGGCAACTGCCGGTCAGAATGAGATAGACATGAGATTTGACACCCTCACCCGTGTAGCTGATAAACTCCTGCAATATAAGTATGTCGTAAAGATGGTAGCAAAAAGACACAACAAGACAGCGACATTTATGCCTAAACCTATCTTTGGAGACAACGGGTCCGGCATGCATTGCCATCAGAGCCTCTGGAAGGGCAGCAAACCATTATTCGCCGGCAGTGAGTATGCAGGCTTGAGCCAGATGGCCCTTTATTACATTGGCGGTATCCTTAAGCATGCCCCTGCTCTTGCAGCACTGACATCCCCGACTACCAACTCATATCGGAGGTTGGTACCGGGTTTCGAGGCACCTGTGAATCTTGCATACTCAAGCAGGAACAGGAGCGCATCTGTCAGGATTCCGATGTATTCAGCAAGTCCGAAGGCCAAAAGGGTTGAGGTGAGATTCCCTGATGCGTCCTGCAATCCATACCTGGCGTTTTCTGCAATGCTGATGGCAGGCCTTGATGGCATAGAAAACAAGATAGAGCCAGGCGCTCCGCTTGACAAGGATATATATGACATGAAGCCGGAGGAACTGTCGGATATCCCGTCTATCCCAGGCTCTTTGGATGAAGCGCTGGGTCATTTAGAAAATGACAAGGACTTCCTGTTAAAAGGGGGTGTATTTACAGAAGATGTCATAGATACATGGATTAACTACAAGAGGACCAGGGAAATAGATGCAATAAGGCTCAGGCCGCATCCTTATGAGTTTAATCTCTATTTTGATATTTAAGAATAAAAGGACGTAAAAAAAGGGGACAGCGACTATTTATTTGACAAATCATCAAATAAATAGTCGCTGTCCCCTTTTTTTTTCCAGACTATAATGATAGAATAGCTTCCCAATATGCGATGCCCGAAATGTGGATATACAACAGAATATGAATTTGAATCGTGTCCCATGTGTGTAACTCAAATGGATTCCGGCAAAAGTATTAATTTGGCGAGCAGTGAAAAGGGAGGCTTCTGGGTACGACTTGTGGCATTTTTAGTTGATAACATAATTATATTTTTTGCTACAGCTTTCTTTGCATTCATTGCAGGTCTTGCGACAGGTCTTGGTGGACTTACATCTGATGTATCGGCTGAAAACGTAGAATATCTTTCCACAATCTTTGGTTTCTTTATCGGAACAATGTTAGGACCATTCTATTATACATTATTCACCGGTTGGGAAGGACAAACCCCCGGCAAGAAACTCCTGGGTCTTCGCGTAATAACAATGACTGGAGAACCTGTAGGTTATGGCCGGGCACTTTTAAGATACATCGGATATTTTGTTTCCTTCTTTCTTCTTGGCCTCGGATTTGTTATGATAGCATTTGACAGGAATAAGCGCGGGTTTCATGATTTTATAGCTGGAACTTGCGTAGTTAAGGTAGAATAGGTAAAATAGGTTGAATATGGAATCATCACATATAAACAAAGACATGGACCTTATCCTCAATGCGGAGCATCATGACCCGTTCTCATACCTCGGTATGCATCCGCTATGGTTCGAGGGAAAATCTGTTGTCGTAGTAAGAGCCTTTCTGCCTGAAGCACAAGAGGTCTCTGTCATTGATGCTGAAAAGCCTGACATCGTATATCCTATGAACAGGCGTCATCCTGATGGGATATTCGAGGCAACAATAGGCGACAGGGAAAAGGTCTTCTCCTACAGGCTTAGGGTAAGCGATCCATCAGGCAACATACGCGAATTTCATGATCCCTACTCGTTCCTCCCCATAATGAGCAGTTATGATCTGCACCTCTTTGCAGAAGGTAAAAATTACTTCATGTACAGAAAAATGGGGGCACATATCCTGACACAGAATAATATCAGCGGGGTATATTTTACTGTATGGGCCCCTAATGCCGTACGTGTAAGTATTGTGGGGGATTTTAACAAATGGGACGGTAGAAGATATCCAATGCGGGTACTGGGAGGATCAGGTGTATGGGAGCTTTTTATACCTGGTATGTCTGTAGGTGAGGTATACAAGTATGAGATAAAAACTATGGATAGCCTGATCTTGCTGAAGAGCGACCCATACGGTCACTTTTCTGAAGTAAGGCCCAACAACGCTTCCATAGTCTGCGATATAGACCAATATAACTGGGGTGACACAGAGTGGTTGACAATACGCCAACATAAGGACCTGCATCAGTCTCCTGTTTCAATTTATGAAGTACACCTCGGTTCATGGAAAAGGAAGGGCGAAAGTGGTGACGGATATCTCACCTACCGGGAACTTGCTCATGACCTAATCGCCTATGTCAAAGAGATGGGTTTCACACACATAGAACTCCTTCCTATTGCAGAACATCCTTTTGACGCCTCATGGGGTTATCAGGTCACAGGTTATTTCGCCCCCACAAGCCGTCATGGAACCCCGGAAGAGTTCATGTACTTTGTTGACCACTGCCACCAGAATGGGATAGGCGTAATACTCGACTGGGTGCCGGGACATTTCCCCAAAGATGCCCATGGACTTGCATGGTTTGACGGAACAGCCTTATATGAACACCTTGACCCGCGGATTGGGGAGCACAGGGAATGGGGAACGCTCGTCTTTAACTATGGCCGGAATGAGGTAAAGAATTTCTTAATATCAAATGTGCTCTTCTGGTTTGATAAGTACCATATAGACGGCGTTCGTGTAGATGCAGTGGCCTCGATGCTCTATTTGGATTATTCCCGTGATGAGGGTGATTGGGTTCCCAATAAGTATGGAGGAAGGGAAAACCTTGAAGCTATAGAGTTCATAAGAGAGTTCAACGAGGTAGTCTATAAATACTTCCCCGGCATTATGACAATAGCTGAAGAATCTACCGCCTGGCCAATCGTCTCGAAGCCGACATACTTAGGCGGCCTTGGTTTCGGTTTCAAGTGGAATATGGGATGGATGCACGATACCTTAGAGTATTTCTCGAAGGATGCGATCCACAGAAAATATCATCAGGGCAGCCTTACATTCTCCCTGCTATATGCCTTCCATGAAAATTTCATCCTCCCCCTCTCTCACGATGAGGTAGTGCACGGAAAGAGGACCCTGCTTGACAAGATGCCGGGAGATTTCCATCAGAAGTTTTCAAACCTGAGATTGCTCTACGGGTTTATGTATGGACATCCCGGCAAGAAACTTCTCTTCATGGGGGGCGAGATAGGCCAGTGGTGGGAGTGGAATTGTGATGTAAGCCTTGACTGGCACCTCCTTCAGTATGAAGAGCACAGTAAATTGCAGAGGTTTGTCAGAGACCTTAATCATCTTTACAGGAATGAACCATCCCTGTGTGAGATAGATTTTGAGTACCAGGGATTTGAATGGATAGACTTCCACGATTCAGACAACAGCATCGTCTCCTTTTTAAGGAGAGGAAAGAATCCGGATGACATCCTTATATTCGTATGCAATTTAACGCCTGTGCAGCGTTGGGGCTATAAAATAGGAGTTCCAAGGGCGGGCTACTACAAAGAGATACTTAACAGCGATTCTGAAATATACGGAGGAAGCAACATTGGAAACTCCGGCGGTGTTTCGTCAGCACCTATACCCTGGCAGGGGAAATCTCACTTACTGGAATTAACACTACCACCGCTGGGAATCATAGTGCTGAAGCCATAAAGTTCACTCGAAAATCCCCATTTTAACCGCGGAGAACACGGAGAACGCAGAGAATAATTATTATTAGAATCTTAAATTTATTTTTATTCTCTGTGCCCTCTGCGGTCTCTGCGGTTAATTTTCATTCCCCTTTGTGAGCCCCGGCTCATGACGGTTCGTCCCGAAAATCCTCCATCAACTGTGCATCAAATCCCTTTTACAATACGGGCAGATAGTCCAGTCCGCCTGGACCAGTTTATTACAGGTGGGACAGCTTGTCTGTACCTCATATCTGCAGTATGGACATATGACAAAGTCCAGATGAAGGGGTTTTTCGCATTGGGGACACAGGATCCTGATATCTTCCTCTAACTCAATAACCCTAAGTACCTCTTCAATCGTGGTAACTCCTGCCTTCACCTTGTTTATACCGTCATCACCCATGCTCGAAATGTTCTGGTTCTGCGCAAAAACCCTGACCTCTGCCTCTGAACCTCCTGTTGCTATTATCTCTTTAATTTTTGCCCTGAATGGAAGTACCTCAAATATGCCAAGACGTCCGTAGAATCCTGTATTCTTGCAATAACTGCACCCTGCTCCACGATAGAAGTTCAAAGTATCTATAGATGCAAGGTTTATATTCAACTTCTTCAGGTTTTCTTCAGTCGGTGTGACACTTATCTTACATTTGGGACATATCTGACGGACGAGCCGCTGGGCAATGATCCCTATCACGGTAGATGATACCATATACCTTGGTATTCCCATGTCAATGAGACGTGTAATAGTTGAGAATGCATCATTTGTGTGGAGAGTACTGATAACAAGGTGGCCGGTCATAGCCGCCCTGAATGCGATCTCTGCTGTCTCAAGGTCTCTTATCTCTCCTACAAGTATTACGTTCGGGTCCTGCCTGAGTATAGAACGAAGGCAGTTGGCAAACGTCAACCCTATTTCAGGCTTCACCTGTATCTGGTTTATTCCTTCTAAATTATACTCAATAGGGTCTTCTACTGTCGTAATGTTTATGGTCTCTGACCGGAGCCTGTTAATAATGGCATATAGAGTCGTCGTCTTGCCGCTCCCTGTTGGTCCTGTAACAAGCACTATCCCCTTTCTCTTCTGAGAAAGATGTACAACATGCTGCAAGTCCTTCTTCATAAAACCAAGCACTTCAAGATCCACTGCAACATTGGACTGGTCCAGTATCCTGATAACCACCTTTTCCCCAAGGTGTGTAGGAATAGTAGATATCCTGAGGTCTATGTCCTTGTTTTCAAGTTTTACCCTGATAGCCCCGTCCTGAGGCAGGCGGCGTTCTGCAATATCAAGCGCTGAGAGTATCTTTATCCTTGAAACAAGGGCACCCTGAACCCACTTGGGAAGCTTCATCTCTTCCCTGAGTATCCCATCCACTCTTATCCTCACAGACAAATTATTTCTAAGAGGTTCTATATGTATGTCACTGGCACGCTCGCTAATGGCCTTCAGCAAAATCAGATTAACAAGCTTGACTATAGGTGCCATCTGGCTCTTCTTTTCGAGATAGGCTACCGGCGCCGCATCGCTGGCAGAGATAGTAGGCATAATCTCCAGGTTTGCTTCTTTTATCATGTCCGTCGTCTCTGCAAGAATACCCTCTACAGAGGCATCAAGTTTATAATGCTGTTCAATGGCATCAATTATCTCTTTCCTTGTGGATATAAGCGGTTTTACTTCAAGTCCACTATGAAAACCAATATCTTTTATGGATTCGTAGTCAAGAGGGTCTACCATGGCTACAGTCATGTATTTACGGTCAAAATAGATTGGGATGCAGATGTATCTCCTGGAGAGGGCCTCAGGAATCAAAGAGACTGCATCCGGTTCAATGGGCATGGAGTCAAGGGACACATATTGAATTCCAAGCTGGCTGGCAAGCACCTTCGCTATATCAAACTCAGTAGCTACCCTCATATTGATGAGGGTCTCTCCCATCTTCTTACCGCTCTTCTTCTGCTCTTCGAGAGCCTTCTTCAGATCGGTCTCGGTTATCAGACCTGCCTGATATAGCAGGTCTCCGAGTCTTTTTTTTGGTAGTGATGGTTGGTTCATCAGACTACACCTCGCCTTATCTTTTCAATATTGTCAAAAATCCTGACAACTCCGAACTCTCCATCATATCCTGCTTCAATATGTACTTCACCACTTCGTACACGCCTTATCGCTTCAGCCACAAGAGGAGTATCGGCAGATTCAATTTCATGTATAGGAATGTCTGATAATATGGAGAGTTCACTTCCCAGTGAATTGATTAGTTTATTATAAATGTTTTCAACAGTCTTACTGTTCACACCCACACCGGATACCTCTGAGATTATCTCATGCAGGGGTATAAGGCTTTTGTAAGGAACAGGATTGGGGTGTAAATAATTTTCATTCCTGTCTGCAAGGGTCGCTACACGACTCAGGACTCCAACCGTCACCTTATCACCACACTTTGGACAGAGCCCATTGTTCTGCCTGGTCTCTGAAGGGGTCATCCTCTGTTTACAAGACCTGTGGCCATCATAGTGATACTTGCCCTCTTCAGGAAAAAACTCTATCGTGCCTATAAACTTAGTCGTATCTTTTTCTTTGATGGCGTCATATATTCCATTATAAGATAGTCCGGTATTAAATATATTTGCCTCCCGTGCAAGTTTCTTCGGGGAGTGGGCATCGGAATTTGAGATGAGTGTAATCCTGTCGAGAGAGGATAATCTCCTGTTCATTTGCGGATCGGATGACAGTCCGGTCTCAATCGCAAATACATTCGGTGTAAGATCTTCAAAACACTCTTCCATTGTATCAAACCCTGAGTTTGAACCGAATACAGAGAAATGCGGCGTCCATGCATGGGCCGGGATAAACATGACATCAGGAGATGCATCAAGTGCAATCTTTAACAATACCTTGCTGTCAAGCCCAAGTATCGGTCTCCCATCGGACTTGAGATTACCGATCTTTGACAACGCATCGTTAATGCGCTGTACTGCTTCAAATGACGGAGCAATGAGGAGATTATGCACCTTGCGGGTCTTTCCATTTTTGCTGTATATACAACTTATTTCAGCAGAGAGGATAAAACGCACATCTCTGCGGCAGGACTGCGGGACTTTATTGTTTATCTCAGAAAGATATGCAGTCTTAAGTTTAAACAGGCCTGGCTCGGCCTCTTCCAGTTTATCTTTAAGATTGGAAAACCACTTTGGGTGGGTAAAATCCCCTGTACCAATAACAGTGAGGCCCTTTAACTGAGCCCACTTGCACAGGCTTTCAATCTCCATGTCCTTACTCGTTGCACGCGAGTATGGTGAGTGTATATGCAGGTCAGCAATAAAACGCATATTCCCCTTGCACTCCTTTGTGAAGACATGTTAATATATCTGTCATCTTTCAGCAGGCGCGTAGCTCAGTGGGAGAGCGCTTCCTTGACACGGAAGAGGTCGGGGGTTCAATCCCCCCCGTGCCTACCATATTACCTGATAAGTAGCACGACACTCCATACTTTATCATTTACATTATTGCAGGTCTACTGTTTTTTATATACACACGGCATGGAAAAGGTCATTTTAAAGAAGACAAGCAGGATACTCGCAGGACATCTCTGGATATTTTCTAATGAACTATCGGAGAGTCCCAAAAATTATGAACCTGGTTCGTTCGTTGAGGTATATGACAGACAGAATAATTTCCTGGGTATAGGCTACATAAACCCCAACTCACTTATATCCATCAGACTCCTGACACGAAAAAAGGAAAAGATAGATGCTGACTTCTTCAAAAAGCGCATACTTGATGCCATTGATTACAGGAAAAGGGTTTGCGTAGACAATAATTCCTGCAGGCTTATCTTCAGCGAAGGGGATTTTTTACCGGGACTGATAGTTGATAAATATGCTGACTGTATAGTCGTACAGTTTCTGACTCTCGGTATTGATAACATAGGGGTTATGATCTTAAATCTGATTGATGAGATTTTATCCCCATCGGTGATTGTACTCAGAAACGACAGCCAGAGCAGGACACTTGAAGGAATACCGCTTGAAAAGAAGATTGCAAAGGGGTCAGTTGACCCACTGCCTGTGATAAATGAAGAAGAGATCACTATTGAAGTAGACCCGATGAGGGGTCAAAAAACAGGTTTCTTCCTTGACCAAAGGGAAAGCAGGATTGCGCTAAGCAGGTATATCAATGGAGGAAAAGGGCTTGACCTGTTTTGCTATTCAGGTGCATGGGGATTGCAGTTGGCTAAGAAAGGGGCGTATGTAACATTTATAGATGAATCCGAAACTGCCCTGTCAACAGCAGGAAAGAATGTGAAGTTGAATAATCTTGAGGCAAGGTGCGGATTCGTGAAAAAAGACGTGTTTAATTTTCTGCGTGAAGGTGTGGAAGCTGGAAACACCTGTGATTTCATAGTGCTTGATCCCCCTGCATTTGTTAAAAGCAGGCCAAAGATTAAGGAAGCCATCAGGGGTTACAGGGAGATTAACTCAATGGCAATGATGTTAATCAGAAAAGGAGGCATACTTGCAACATCTTCCTGCTCTCACCACATTGACCGCTCTATGTTTCTTGAGATACTGCGGGATGCAGCAAAGGATGCCGGTAAAACTGCCAGACTGATAGAGTACCGCTACCAGTCCAAAGATCACCCCATCCTGTTATCAGTCCCTGAGACTGAGTATCTCAAATGTGCATTTCTTGAGATTTAATCTTTTCCCTTAATTTGACTTTGCCGATATGTCTCATGTAAACTAACCATTAATATGAGCATAACTCAAAGAAATGTCTTATTATTCAGCCTTATTTCAGTTACCCTCTTATTATCCTCTATTGTGTTATACCCCAGGATTGCCAATAGTGTTACCCCTTCAGAGATATGTCCAAAGCATGATTTCTCTACA
>Ga0209521_10004709_pt1 | contig 10844 bp, 12 predicted proteins | sample Rifsed19ft4_FD_184016 | JGI IMG/M metagenome (GOLD analysis project Ga0209521, IMG submission 184016) | Soil microbial communities from Rifle, Colorado, USA - sediment 19ft 4 (version 2) | ecosystem: Environmental > Terrestrial > Deep subsurface > Rock core/Sediment | place: Rifle, Colorado... | reverse complement strand
CCCGCCGGTGCCGTCGGGTCCGTGGGCCCGGATCGTCGCCGTGGCCCACTCCCTGTCCCGGACCTTCGTCCCCCATCGCGGGGCAGCGCCTCAGAGTGACCGTCTGATTGAGCGCCGAGGAGGGGCGCGGTACAAGTACCCAGTGGAAGGGAGGTGAGAGCCGTGTTGGACCATGTCATCCCGATCATCGGTCGCGACGTCCTCGCGTACTTCGGCCGGGATCTGCTCGGGTTCGCCGCCCGGAACGTCCTCGTGTTCTGGGGCCGGGGCATCCCGATCGTCCCCCGCGACATGCTGGCGACCGCGGGCCGCGACCTGCTCGGGCTCGTGAGCTCCGTCCTGTGAGGGAGGCGGCTCCCTCCCTCCCCTTTTCTTTCCCCCGCCACAGCACCGGGCGGACAGTGTCCGATAGGAATCTACGGGAAGGTTCTAAATCCGAGGACACCCGATGTCACCGGGCATAGGGGGAGGCGGCATGGTCAGTTTGACTAGTCTGTTGGAGTTCGCGAGCTTGGGGCCGAGGCGACACGTCGGGACGACTTTCCAGGCACTGCTGGACAAGCTGGAGGAGTCCGCGAGAGAACCCGACGTCCAGCTCGCGATCATCGACTATTGGCTCGGGCTGCTCTTCCTGACCCGTTCGCGGATCCAGAGCCCACGCGCGAAGTCCTGATCGGCCTACGTCTGGCGGGGGGCATTCCGGAGGGCGTCCGCCAGCGCTCGCGCCCGACCGGGAACCGAGAGGAGGCGGGCACGCTGGGACTGGGCCTCGCACAGCTCCCGCGCGCGGTCGATTTCCGCCCTCGCCTCTGCGGTCCTTCCTAGGGCGTCGAGGGAAGCGCCGTACGCGAGGTGCGGGAATGGACGGTCCGCCTCGAACGCTCGAGACGACGCCTCGATTGCCGCCCGGAACGCCCGCATCGCCCCGTCCGTGTCGCCCCCGACCACGTGGAGGAGCCCGCGGGTCGCGTCGACCATGGACACCCGCGCCTCCACGCCGCGGGTGAGGCCGGGGTCCTCCAGGGTTCTCGCGGCTGTGCGGAAGCCGTCGAGGTCGTTCTCGAGGAGGCAGCATTCGGCGACCGTGCACGTCGCCTCCACGGCCCACTGGAGGAAGGCGGGCTGGCGGATTTCCGGGAGGATCTCGGCGAGCATCCGACGGGCGTCCCCGAACCGTCCCTGGTAGAACGCGATGTACGCGAGACCGTACCGCGCGAACGCGACCGCCGCCGCGTCGTAGATCCGCCGCCCGAACGACAGCGCCTCTCGGAAGTACGACTCCGAGACCGCGAAGTCCGCGAGCACCTCGAGGTGGAACCAGCCCTTCGCCATCAGCAGGGTCCGGCGGGTGTGCGGATCCCACTGCCCCTCTGGGATCGCCTCCGCCGCCGCGAAGTGCTCCCGGGACCGCGAGGCGTCCCCGATCCGGTACGCGAAGAGGTAGGCTAGAGAGGTGTGGAGGGCAGCGACGAGGGCGGGGTCCCCGAGGGATTCCGCGAGGTCGAGCGCGGACCGGAGGCGGGCCTCCGCGGACGCCGGGTCCCCGCGGGGCGACACGGTCTCCGCCCATCCCAGGATGCGGAGGGCATGCGCCTCGCCCAGGGGCGACCCGAAGGCCTGGAACAGGGAGAGGGCGGCCCCCCCGTGCTCCCTCGCCTCCTCCAGCTCCTCGGTCCTCTCCGCGATTCGGGCCTGCACGAGGTGCAGCCACGCCCGCTCGATGCTCCGGACGGAGCCGAGGGCGTCGAGCCCCGTCTCCACTTCGCGGGACGCGGGCGTCCACTGGCCGCGCGCCTCGCACGCCGCGGCGGCCTTCCGATGGAGCCTCGCGAGCACCTCGGGATCCGAGGTCCGCTTCGCCGCCTCCCGCCATGCGATGAGGGCGGAGGGCAGGTCGCCGACCCGCTCGTTCAGCTCCCCGAGGGCCTCCTTGAGGACGACATGGTCCTCGTCCGAGTCCGCGAGCTCGAGGGCGTTCGACACGTACCGGATGCACGCGAGGAAGTCCCCCGCCTCCCGGCACTTCGCGGTGAGGGCCCGCAGGTGGTCCCCGGCGAACCGCGCGAATGTCTGCCGCTCGGAAGGGGTGAGGATCCCCGCGAAGAACTCTCGGACCGTGTCGTGGGCCTCGTACAGGTCCTCCCCGGTCGGGTTGATCAGGGACCGGTTCGTGAGCGACAGGAGCACGTCGTAGGAGCCCGCCTCCGGAGGGAGGAGAGCGTCCCGCGGCACGGGGACCCGGTAGAGCGAGGCGACCTTCATCGCAAGACGCTCGTCGCCGGTCAGCTCCGCGTAGATGGATTCCTCGATGAACCGCCGGATGTCGGCCAGCGCGTGGGGCGCGAGCTCCGGGCGGGACGCGGACTCCAGCAGCCGCAGGAACAATGGGTGGCCCCCGAGCTTTCGTCCGATGTCCGCGAGGACGACCCCCGACGGGCTGGAAGCGAGCAACGCGGCGATCTCCTCGGACCCTAGCCCCTGGAGGTCGACTTCCGCGACGAGCCCGCCCAGCTGCACGTCCCTCCGGTCATAGAACGCCAGCGCGCGGCGGGTTGCGACGAGCAGGCGCACGTCGGGCGCGTTGGCGACGGCGTCCTTCAGGACCCGGAAGAACGGGAGGGCCTCGGGGCCCGCCTCGTGTGCGTCGTCGAACACGAGAAAGGACCGGGTCCCCGGCAGGGTCTCGCGCAGGACCTCCGGCGTCCGGTCCACCTCCCCCTTCTCGATGATTGTCCGGAGGCCTGGCCTGCCGAGCGCGAAGAGGAAGCGGCCGAGCGCGGCGAAGAGGGTCTGGGGGGTGTCCCACGCCTGGACCCGGTGCCAGCAGAGGTTCCGCGTCCCGCGGAGGAGCTCGCAGGCCTTCGCGGCGAACGTGGACTTGCCAATCCCCGCGACGCCCCGGACGACGAACACCCGCGGCGCCTCCTCGTCGGCGGTCACGATCTCCAGCTCGCGACGGCGGCCGACGAACCGCTCCACACGCGGGGAGTCCGCGAGGATCTCGACGGTCCCGGCCTGCTCGGGGGCGACGACCTCGGCGACGTACCCGAGGTTCTCCAGTTCCCGCACGAGGTCCGCCGGCCTCGCGCCCCGCCGTCGCTCCTCGAGGATTCTGCCGAGGGGCAGCATCAGGGTCTGCCCGTCCGCCGTCCGCAGGGGGACCGGCTCCTTCAGCGTCGCGGTCCGGAGGGTCAGCGCCCGGGAGCGTCCCCGCTCCGTCAGGAAGTATGCCTTGCGCCGACGGCGCTGGCGGCGGATGTGGGACGTTCGTTCATCGACGAGCCCCTCGGCGATCAGAGGCCGCACGTACTGCTGGACGTGGTGGACGCGGATGCCGATTGTCCGGGCGATGCCCTCCTGCGTGACCTCTTCGGGGACCTCGTAGGCGTCGGCGGCCCGGCTGAACTCGAACAGGTGGAGTTGGATCTTCTCCTTCACCGTAAGGGAGGGCGGTGGCACCTCGGGCGCGTCCAGCGGCTCAGCAACATGCGCCTAGATAACACTTATCAAGGCGCTCCCCTGGGAGGGAGTTACTGCCCGCCGGTCCTGAGTCCCGCGTGCTCGGAGAAACATGACCCCTCCGCGACGAGGACCTCCAGGTCCCCCCCGACCCGAGGCGGACGTGCGCGGAGGACTTAATCGCGTGAAAGTACCCGTGAAAGCCGGCGGGTTCGCCGTTCACCGCTTCCTCTTCCGGTTCGCCCGCGCCCGCGCTTCGATTCGACGGGCCTCGGCTCCACGGTTCAGCGCTCTCAGCAGAGAGGCATAGCTCTTGCGGCTATGAGCCACGTCCGGATGCTGGAATCCCAGCGTCTTCTCCCGGATCTCCAGTGAACGACGGATCAGCGGCTCCGCCTGGGTCAGCTGGCCCTCCTCCATGTACACGTTCGCGAGATCGTGCAGGACCAAGGGAATGTCCGGGGAATCCCGACCGCGCGCGAGGCGGGCAAGGTCCTTCTTCTTGGCGAGACTCGCGAGATATGCGCCGTGTCCGACGCTGCCCTCCCGGACGTCGAGAGGGGTCAGCACACGCAGTCGCAGCTCCACCGTTGCCCGGATGGGGTTGAGCACTGGGTCAAAGGCCTCCTCCGTGATCGAGAGGCCGACCAGGCGGACCGGAAGGATTCTCGAGCGCCCCCAGACGAACAGAACGACCGGGAACCGATCCGGGTTGGGCGCGATTCCTGTCGAGCCGGGCAGGGCCTGAGAATCGTCCGGAAGAGAGGGTTCGCCAGCCGGATACAGGAGCAGCTCCAGCGCGGACAGGATCGGGAGGAGCCCGTGCTCCGCGACGCGGGGATCGGCGTCGGGCTGGGCCAGCGCGTCGGTCGCGTCGAGGTCCAGCGTGAACGTGATGGTCTCAACGGGGGGTCCCGGAGTCCCGCCCGCGTCCCCGCCGCCGGAATCCGGACTCGCGGGATCGGACGAGGCGTCGACGGGGGAGAGGGTACGACTGATCCGCTCGGGGTTGTACTGGAAGATGAAGATGCTCGGGATGGGGTCGGATGACTCGGAGTCGTAGGCAACGAGGGCGCCCTTCAGCAACCGGGGCCTACGAGGGAACTCACTCGGCATCCTTCCCCTCCAAGATTCCTCCCGCCAGTTTCCTGCTCCCCGTTCGCTGCCAGGCCTACCGGGTGCCCTTGCGCGGCCGGCCTTGACGGTTCCGCGTCCGCGCACCGAGAGCGGGCTCCCGCGGCTCGGTGACCTCAACGTCCCGTTCCCAGCCCTCGTTCTCCAGCTTCAGCGTTTGGATTGCGACGGCGCTTCCCTGCGCGTCGAGGTCGGGCAGGGCCTTGTACTCGGACACCCAGCAGCGATAGAGCTTGTAGGAAACCACCTTCTGACCGGCTTCGTTGAAGAAATCGATGATGACGTCCTTGCGGAAATCCCTCAGAGAGACCTCCGACCCCGCACCGGCGCCGAAGTTCCACACCTTGTTCGCCCACGCCTCGAATTCGGTATCGTGGGTCACCCCTCGTTCCAGGGTGACGGGGTCGTATTCGGTCCGCCCCGGCGACTTGTGGCTCGTGCTCGGATCCCCGCCCTCACGATGCGATACCACCTCCGTCGTGCGTCGGAGGGCGCTGATCTTGCTCACTCCGGCCACGTACCGTCCGTCCCACTTGATCCGGAACTTGAAGTTCTTGTACGGATCAAAACGCTGGGGATTCACGCTGAACTGCGCCACGACATCACCACCTCCTCACATCTGAATCCGCCGCGAGTCCCGTGAGAGCATGAGCGTAAGCGGTCTTATGTTTTTGCGAACCGTTTCACCCTCAACTCGAGGGAGTGGGTCCGTCCGGATTTGAACCGGAGTCTAGTGGTCCCGAACCACCAAGGATAGACCAAGCTACCCCACGGACCCAGGGCGGGCCGATGTAACGGAGGGACTCGTATAAGGGTTCCGCGCCCCTGATGTGCGGTGACGACGCCCGCCACGATTCTCCATGGAAGTCGGGACTGAATGTACGGAGCCTACTTCGCCTGGCGGGCGAGAGGGAACGCCGTGGCCGCGGAAGCGATCTCCGCGCCGTACGAGGCGTTCCGAGAGGGCGTCCTCCAGGTCCGTGGCTACGCGTACGTCGAGGAGGGGGACCGGCTCCACCTCTCGTTCGAGCCCTGGTTCGTGGACTCCCTGCCCTGTCGTGAGATCCCGTGCCTCCGGCTCACGTTCCGGCGGGACGGGGACCGGATCGTCCTCGAGCGGTTCGCGGTGTGCGACGGGCGGGAGGAGCGGCCCGTGAGCCTCGAGGCGGCCCACGACGCCCTCCAGGCCTGGATGGACTGCATGGCGGACTGATCAGGCCGTCGATTGAAAGGTACGGCCGCAAAGGCTTTACACCGGGAGGACTCCGTGGCGCCCGTGACCGGGTTCGCGACCGCGAAGCGGACGAAGATCGTCTGCACGATCGGGCCCGCGAGCGCCTCGCCCGCAATCCTTGAGGCGATGGTCCGTGAGGGCATGGACGTCGCCCGCCTGAACTTCTCCCACGGCACGCGGGAGGAGCACGCGCGGGTCGCGCGGGCCGTCCGCGAGGTATCCGAGAAGGTGGGGAGGCCCGTGGCGGTCCTCGGGGACTTGGCGGGCCCGCGGATCCGCGTCGGCCGGATGAAGGAGGGCACGGTCCTCGCGGCGGGCTCGACCATGGTCGTCACGGGGCGGGACGCGATCGGGGACGCGTCGCTGGTCCCGATCTCATACCCGGGGCTCGCGCGGGACGTGAAGCCCGGCGACGCGATCCTCTTCGCGGACGGGTCCATCGAGCTGCGGGCGGAGTCCACTCGCCAGGACGAAATCCTCTGCCGTGTCGTCGTGGGCGGGCCCCTGCCCTCCCGGAAGGGCGTGAACGTCCCCGCCCGTACCCTCTCCCTCCCCACCCTGACCGAGAAGGACCGCGGGGACCTGCGGTTCGCGGTCGAGAGCGGGTTCGACCTGATCGCCGTGTCCTTCGTGCAGTCCCCGGAGGACGTGGAGGCCGCCCGGGCGCTCGCAGCCGAGGCGGGGCGGGCCCTCCCGATCATCGCGAAGATCGAGCGGCAGGGCGCGCTCGACAAGCTCGAGGCGATCCTCCGGGCCGCGAACGGCGCGATGGTCGCGCGCGGGGACCTCGGCGTGGAGATCCCGCTCGCGCGCGTGCCGGAGGTCCAGAAGCGGATCATCCGCCTCGCGAACCGGCTCGCGAGGCCCGTGATCACCGCCACGCAGATGCTCGAGTCCATGGTGGAGAGCCCGCGGCCGACGCGGGCCGAGGCGACGGACGTGTACAACGCAATCCTGGACGGGACGGACGCGGTGATGCTCTCCGAGGAGACCGCGATCGGCAAGCACCCGGTCGAGGCGGTGCGGGTCCTCGCCGCGATCGCGAGGGAGGCGGAGGCGTCCCTCGTCGCCCGCCCTCCGGAGGAGCCGGAGGCCGCGGGGGACGTGAAGGCCGCGGTGGGGCGGGCCGCGGTGGACCTCGCGCGGGACCTCGGGGCCGTCGCGATCGTGACGCCGACGTCCACGGGCCGCACGCCGCGGGCGATCGCCCGCCACCGGCCGCCCTTGCCGATCCTGGCCCTGAGCTCGGACCCGCACGTCGTCCGATCCCTCGCGCTCGTTTGGGGCGTGTTCCCCGTGGCCATGGCGGGCTCCTTGTCCATCGATGACCTGATTGTGAAAGCCCGGAATCTCCTTCGAGGGGACGGGATCCCCGCCGGGCGGCCCGTCGTGCTCACGATGGGCTACCCCCAGGGCAAGGGGCTCACGAACATGGTCCTCGTCGTGGAGTCGTGACCCGACCGGCCTAGAGCTCCCGCCGAGGACGCTTCTCGCGCAGGCGCTTCTGGACCGCCTCGCCCGTGAGTTTGCGGAGCGCGTCGGAGGCGATCCACCGCGCCGCCTTCGAGTCGATCTTCTGGATCGCGCGGGCCGTCGCAATCGCCTTCCGGTTCAACGCGAGGTTGCGCTTCCCGATGTTCCGGAGGGCCCAGCTCACGGCCTTCTTCACGTAGTTCCGGTCGTCCGTGGCCTCCCGACGGATCGCCTCGAGGAACGGGGCGAACGCGGCGTCCTTCGCGTCCTTGTCGTGCCACGCAATCCCCGCCATGAGCGCGAAGCCCCCGCGCTTCACGAACTCCTCGGGCCTCCGGCTCCACGCGACCGCCTTCGCGGGCGCGAAGCGGGTCTGGTCGAACAGGTCCGTGCACGCCTGGTCGCAGACGTCCCAGGAGTCGAAGTCGCGGACCCACGCGTCCATCTGGGCCGCTGTGACCTTGGCGGGCTCGTCGACGAACGCCGCAAGGAGGCGGGCCTCGTGGATTCCCGAGTCCCACACGGCAAGCGCGAGGCGGTGGTCCCGCCCAATCTCCTTCGCGAGCTTCCGGAGGTCCCACACGGAGATGCCGAGCGTATCCTTCGGGTTGATCCCGAAGCGGGCCATGCCCTCGACGTTTTTCGGGTTCGCCATCGCGCGGAGGCGGGCGAGGACCGCGTCGGCGTCCATAAGGGCTCTCCAGGTGATTGTCCTGCAAACCTTGAACGTGACGCGACCGACGCTGTTCGGGCATTCCGAGAACGTATGCGTGAAATTCATATGGTCCGAGGCTAATCTCAAGAGGGAGCAGTCCGTGACGGCCCCTCGCAGGATGAAACCCGTGATGCGCGCCAGTGAGGACGGCACCCTCCAGTGGATCGACGAACAGGACCTCTCGGCGTACCGGGGCAAACACATCGTCGCCCTCGGCCGGAAGATTGTCGCCGTCGGAGACACCCTCGAGGAGGCCCTGAGGAAGGCGAACCTTCCCAAGGACGCCGAGCCCTACATCGAGTGGGTTGCGGACGACCGCATCCTCATCCTGTAGGAAACCTCGGTGCCCACGACCCATGCCTTCCGCTTCCGGCCCGTGTCGGTGGACGGTGAGTGGCATTTTCGCCCGCTCGTCCGCGTCCGGCTCTCGGGACCCGCGGGGCACGCAACCGTGCCAATGCTGATCGATACGGGAGCCGACGTCTCGATGATTCGGCTCACCGTCGCCGAACAACTCGGTCTTGACCTCGGCGAAGTGGGAAGAGCGGGGGGAATCTCCGAATCCATTCCAGTGTACCGCGCGCACGCGGGAGCCGAGATTCTCTCGGGCGGGGAGGCAATCGTCACCCTCGATCTGCCGTTGCTCGTGCCCGTGGAGCGCGGGCGGCCGCCCCTCGATCTCCTCGGCCGCCAAGGGCTGTTCAACGAATGCGACATCGCATTCCATCTGGGGCCCGACCCGTTCCTGGGAACGTTCTCCTTGACACCAGTGCGGGACAGCGCCTCTGATTGAGTTCCGCCTCGACGCTAGAGAATCGCTCCTCGTCGATACGCACTTCGTCATCCTTATATAGCCCCCGTCGTGTCCTCGCCTCGTGCAGTCCCTTTTGCGGGAGAAGATCGCCGGGGAGATCACCCTCTCCGACCTCCCGGGGAAGACGATCCGGAAGTGGCGGCAGGAGTTCCGGATCACCCAGACGGACCTCGCCCGCCACATGCGCGTCTCGCCGAGCGTGATCTCGGACTACGAGAGCGGGCGGCGGACCTCTCCCGGCATCCGGACGGTCAAGAAGCTCGTGGACTCGATTCTGGAGATCGACGTGAAGTCCGGCCGGCGGATCGCAAAGCGCTACGAGGAGTTCAGCGACGTGATCCCGAGCATGCGGGACTTCCCCGTGGGGATGCGGGCCGCGGACTTCCTCCGGCGGATCGACGGCCGGCCCCTCACCCGCGCGATCCCGCTCCGGCGGACAATCAACGGGTACACGGTGATCGACTCGATCAAGGCGATCACGACGCTGGACGCGAGCGACTACATGCGGTTCTACGGGAGCTCGAGCGAGCGGGCCCTCATCTTCACCGGGGTGAAATACGGCCGCTCGCCAATGATCGCGATCAAGGCCCACCCCCTGAAGCCCGCCATGGTCGTGTATGTGCAGCCGGAGAACGTTGACGAGCTCGCGATCAAGCTGGCGGAGCTCGAGAACATCATCCTCGCGCGGACGGAGCTGGATCCGCCCGCCCTCATCGAACGATTGGAGAGGATCGCATGAAGACGGCAGGGATCGTGAGCTACGGCGGGTACGTCCCGCGGTACCGGATCACGCCCGAGGTGATCGGCGCGGTCTGGGGGAACGACGGGGCCGCGATGGGCCGGGGCCTGAACATCCGGGCGAAGAGCGTCCCGGGCCCGGACGAGGACGTGATCACGATGTCCGTGGAGGCCGCGCGGGCCGCGATGGCGAAGGTCCCGTGGGTCTCGCCGAAGGACGTCGGCGCGATCTACGTGGGCTCGGAGAGCCACCCCTATGCGGTGAAGCCGAGCGCGACGATCGTCGCGGAGGCGATCGAGGCGGCCCCGGTGATGACCGCCGCGGACTACGAGTTCGCCTGCAAGGCGGGGACCGCCGCGATGCAGACGTGCATGGGTCTCACGATCTCGGAGATGTACAAGTTCGGGATGGCGGTCGGGGCGGACACGTCCCAGGGTGCCCCGGGGGACGCGCTCGAGTATTCCGCCAGTGCGGGTGCGGCCGCGTTCCTCATCGGCACCGAGAAGCCGATCGCGACGATCAACCACACCCTCTCGTACACGACGGACACGCCGGACTTCTGGCGGCGGGAGGGGCAGCGGTACCCTAGCCATGGCGGGAGGTTCACGGGAGAGCCCGCGTACTTCAAGCACGTCCTGAGCTGCGCCCAGCTCCTCCTGAAGAAGACGGGCACGAAGCCCGAGGAGTACGACTATGCGGTGTTCCACCAGCCGAACGGGAAGTTCCCGCTGCGGGCGGGGAAGCAGCTCGGGTTCTCCGACAAGCAGATCGACACCGGCCTCCTCGTGCGGGAGATCGGGAACACGTACAGCGGCGCGATCATGGTCGGGCTGTGCGCGATCTTCGACGTCGCGAAGCCGGGGGACCGGATCTTCGCGGTCGGGTACGGCTCCGGGGCGGGGAGCGACGGGTTCGACCTCACGGTGACGGACGAAATCAAGGCGCTAAAGAAGGGCGGGCGGACGATGGCGGACATGGTGGCCGACGCCGTCCCGCTCGACTACGCGACGTACGCGAAGTACCGCGGGAAGATCCTGATGCGGGAGGTGGCGTAGGGATGCGGGACGTCGCGTTGATCGGCATCGGGGAGACCGCGTTCGGGGAGCTGTGGGACAAGTCCTTCCGAGACCTCGGGATCGAGGCCGGGCTCAAGGCCATTGAAGACTCCGGGATCATGGCCCAGGACCTCGACGCGATCTACGTCGGGAACATGAGCGCGGGGAAGTTCATCGACCAGGAGCACGTGAGCGCTCTCGTCGCGGACTACTCGGGGCTC
>Ga0209521_10004707_pt1 | contig 10848 bp, 10 predicted proteins | sample Rifsed19ft4_FD_184016 | JGI IMG/M metagenome (GOLD analysis project Ga0209521, IMG submission 184016) | Soil microbial communities from Rifle, Colorado, USA - sediment 19ft 4 (version 2) | ecosystem: Environmental > Terrestrial > Deep subsurface > Rock core/Sediment | place: Rifle, Colorado... | reverse complement strand
GAGCCGGTAAGCTAATCCAAAAATTAAATTTGAATAATTTAAACAAGGTCCAGCGCAGTGCTGGACCTTGTGGGTTAATAATGCCGGTTGAGCGCCAAGTGACAAAACTGTGATTTCATCTACAATTGAAATTGAAAAGAATAGTGGTGTGCTCGAAAAATGTAAATCTTCGACGGAGTATGACTTGTCGCGACCAAAAATCCAAGGAATCATTTTCGACCTTGACGGCACAATTTACCTCGGGGATGAAGCCTTGCCGGGTGCTGTTGAAACCTGCCAGGAGCTGCGCCGGCGCGGCATCCGCTTATTGTTTGTCAGCAATAAACCGCTGCAAGGCCGCGAAGTGTATTCAGCCAAGTTAAGCCGCCTGGGGATTCCGGCAGCAACAGATGAAGTCATCACCTCCACCCATGTGCTGGGGATGTACCTCGCGCGCACTGCGCCAACATTAAACTATTTTGTAATTGGCGAGGACAACACGCGGAATGAACTGCGCGCCCACGGCTTAACCATACTGGACGATCGATTGGAGCAGGATTCGCGTGAGGTGATCGACCCGCAGGGGATCGATGCCGTGGTGGTCGCCTTTGACCGCACCCTGGACTACCGGAAACTCAATACTGCCTACCAGGCGCTGATCCACGGGGCGCACTTCTATGCCACAAATGCCGATAAGACCTGTCCCATGCCCGGTGGAGCCATTCCAGACGCCGGGGCAACCATCACCGCGCTGGAATACATCAGCGGCCGAAAAGTTGAGCTGGTAGCCGGCAAGCCATCGCCGTTTATCTTGAAACAGGCAAGCCAGTTCCTGGAGCTTCCGCCAGAACGTCTCCTGATGGTCGGCGACCGTCTTGAGACGGACATCCGCATGGGGGTCGAGGCTGGAATGCACACCGCATTGACGCTGACCGGCGTCACCCGGCGCGAACAACTCGCGGATTCAGCGGTTCAGCCGGAATTCGTCATCGAGAGCCTGACTGAACTGCTAAGCATCGTCTAGGCGCCAACTGGTTCAGCTTGAATCTCATCGTGATCGGGCAGGCGGACCTCAACTTCGCGCAAGGTTGGCACAGTATAGGCCAGAATTGCGATGATCGTCGCTATACCGCCGCCCAGAACGAACATCAAGCCCATCCCGGCACCCGGGCCGGTGCCGACCAGCCCGCCAAAGACCGAACTTAACCCGCCGCCTGGCATCATGGCTGGCTCAAGAACCCTGTCTGCCAGCGGACCTGCCAGCGCATTCGAAAGCGGCAGGACAAACCAGGCGATCAAGCGTCGGATGGCAAAGACTCGCCCCTGCAAGTCCGGTGGGACTTTGGATTGCCAGATAGCTTGATTGGAGCCGTTGATCACCGGAGCGAAAATTGTGCCTATAAAGCTGGAGACAATCCACACAATCGTGGTTTGACCCATGCCGAAAATCACAGCTCCCAACAGACAGGAAATTGCCCAGCCCGCCAATACGCCGTGAATGCGGCGTTTTGGTCCGCCCCATATTCCCATCAGCAGACCGCCCACCAGCCCGCCAATGGCGGCGGCGGACTGGGTGCTGCCAAAGATAAGCTGGTCATTGCCGGTACGGGCTAAAATGTAGGGTGCACGAACACTGACCGCAATACCAAAAAAGAAGTTGCACAGCAAGAACACCAGCTGAAGCTGCAGCAGGCTGGGGCGTTGCAAAATATATTTCAAACCGAAACTGGCTTCTTTAAAAATATTCCCGCGGGATTCTTCGCCAGCCTGGCTTTTCGCGGGCTGCGGAATTTTCACGAAGAGAAGTGTCAGAATCGCGAAGCTGGCAGTCGCCAGGTCCAGTACCAGCAGTCCGCGCAGGCCGATGGAGCCGATCAGCGCGCCTGCCACCATGGGGGCGAAGATGCCGGAGGCTGGTCCAGCCATTTCAAGCATGGCATTGGCGCGGGCATAGTGCTGCTTGGGCAGCATGGTGCTGATGGCGGCGGAATAGGCCGGCCAATGGAAACCCTGGAAAACACCTGCAATGACCGCGGTGACGTACAGATGCCAGATCTGCAGGTTTCCAGTCACCAGCAAGACCAATACAATTACTGAAACGAGGGCTGCAGATAAATCGCTCAACATCATCATCAACTTGCGGTTGTAACGGTCAACCATGACTCCCACCACCGGGCTGAGCGCCAGCATGGGGATGGTGTAAAACACGCCGATCAAAGTGAGCGGAGTGGCTTTTCCGGTAGTCTCATAAGCCCACAGTGTGATGCCAAATTCGGCCACCGCTGAGCCAAAAATTGAAAGGATTTGGCCAATCCAGATAATGATAAATATGGAAAGATTACGGGTTGTTTTGGTTTCAGGTTCCATGCAATTTTCCAAGGGGGAATGAAAGGGAATTGTACATCAAGGTGTCAGGATGAATAGATGTTTAATGGATATAAAAAACCGCATGGCTCCATCAAGCCATGCGGTTATGTGATCCTCCATGTGATTAGAAATAAGTATATCGGGCAATCGCCATGGCAACCAACGAGATTGCCAGAAAAACGAACTCGATGCGTTCAATATTGGTCAACTCGGCTTCTACGGCATGCAGTTCAGCCAATAGGGCAGGATCAGGTGGGCCGCCGGCCGAAGCGATACGCTTGCCGAGCGAGTTAACCTTGACTGCCCGCGGTTTAATCAATCCAAAGCCCATGAGAAAAGCAATAAAGGCTGCGACTGAGCCAATTGTGAATACCATGCCAACGCCAGAGGTGATCCATTTTGGATTGAAATTGCCGGAAACATAGGTGAACAGGACTGCTCCAGACACTACAGTCGCCACGCTGGAAATACCCATATAGACAGGATATTTTCGTTTTTCCACCAGGTGTCCCATGAACTGTCCGCCGGCAGGGCCGATGGCTTTGACGGATGGTGCCACATAGAACAGGTAAAAGATGGCTGCGCCTACCCATAATACTCCGCCGAAAACGTGCAAAATCCGAAGGGCATTTAATAGTACAAGGTTCATTTCTATTTCTCCATTTCTTAGTTGTGAATTAAGATCTTGACATTGAAACAGTGTTAATGCCGGCTAAGGCAATTTTCTTTTGCTAACTGTCAGGTAAACCAGACCTTCCATTTGGCTTTCGAGTACCCCGATAGGCCAGTGGCGACAAAGTTGCTCTAAGAGGTCTCCTCGTCGCATTGGAAGTTTCCGTGATTGGGGAGCAGATCGCACGCTGCCTTTGGTATTCCAGGGGGTAAAGTTCATCTTTCATCTCCTTTCAGTTCTTCGTTTCAGATAAAAGCTTACGGATCAGTGCTCCGGTTTCAGGCTTAGAACCATCTGCGACGGACGGCAAAAGCCCAATAGGCATTGACGGCTGCATTTTCGAGTCGCGGAATCGGCTGGGCTTGCGGGTTGACGATGGATAAGGCGGCAGCAATCGGTGCGGAAGCCATATTAAAATGAGTACCCAGCGTCTGCGCTAAGCGAATTGTCCCGAGAGGGGCTACCTGTGATTTATTCCTGCCTTTGGTCTGAAGTTGGTAAGGAGTATCCGCACTATTGAAGCACCAGATATTTCCTGCCACGGCTTTAACCATCACGACTTTATCCAGGAAAAATCCGCCTGCTTCGTAATCACGTTTGATACGTTCCACAAACTCAATCGGGCTGACGGGTACATCCACCAGGGTGAAGATGTCTGGGCGAATATGGTGGGCGCGAGTAACACGGTAGCGGTGGCCGCCGAGCGGTTGAACTATTTCTGTTTGCAAAGGCGTCCTGCGGCGTGTTGTGGCGTAGGCATGGAAGGGTATCGCGCGATCGAAGGGAAGCGAAACATCTACCAGATACTTCCGTCCCGCGGCCAGAATTACAATAGCCCCGTGGCAGTCGCGAGTTTCGCCCATGTCATTGAGAGTCAAATAGCCTTGAAACCCGAGTGAAGTCAATAGGCTGTAAAAGGCATAATTGTTTTCAAAGCAGGTACCGCCGCTGCCTGTCGTAATGGCATCCTCCCAAAATTCAGCAGGCAGCCGTGGGCAGTTGGCAGTGACGGGTGTTCCACGACGTTTCAGTATTCGGGTGACGCTTTCCCAGGGGATTCGGCGTACATGGGCGTTGATCAATTGGTTAAGAAACCTTACAGAAGGTTTTGACAGCTTGACACTCAGATAATCCAGGATCGACTGTGTTTGAGAAGCGGTTAATTCAAAATTTTCCATTTGTTGCTCCCTGTCTTGGCTAAATTGCACCTTTATTTTCGATCCAGCATTCCATTTACAGGGGTGAGGGGTTGACCCACAGGTTGACCCAAAAAATATTACAATTTGTGTTCAATTTTGATAAAATATATAAAACTTGTAACGGTCATAGTTAATTAATCACACGGAGCAGCGGGTGGATTGAATGGGGATGATTGATGCTCCCGTAACATTTGGTGACTGGATAAAGCAGCGCCGCAGGGTTTTGGACCTGACCCAATCTGAACTGGCTGATCGCGCAGGTTGTTCGGTTTTTGCCCTTCGAAAAATCGAATCAGGCGAGCGGAGGCCTTCCAAACAGCTGGCGAATTTACTGGCAAATTCGTTGGAAATATCAGCTGAGGCCTTACCCCGATTTTTAAAAGTAGCCCGGGGTGATTTGAATTTGGAAAGGCTGGATTCTCCCGCAGCGGGCAACATGCTGACGCCAGCAGTCCAGACTGGGATTCCCGGATCCAGACTACCCTCGTTCCCCAATACCTTATTGGGTAGAGAGCCGGAGCTGGCTGCTTTACGCCAGCTAATAAAAGATCCCGGTTGCCGATTGCTTACTCTGACCGGGCCGGGGGGTATCGGCAAGACCCGCCTGGCTGTGGAAGTTGGCGCTCTGGTCACGGCTGAATTCGCTGACGGAGTATATTTTGTTTCCCTGGCAGGAGTCCGCTCGACCTCCTACATCGTTCCCGCCATTAGCGATGCGCTCGGGATTAGCTTTCAGGGGCACGACCTGCCGGCTATACAGCTTTATCGTTTCTTACAGCACAAACAGCTTTTGCTGATCATTGACAACGCTGAGCATTTGCTGGATGACCTGATTGTATATACGGGAATCCTGGAGAACACGGCCGGAATTAAAATATTGGTTACCTCGCGCGAGCGGCTTCACCTGCAAGAGGAGTGGGTATTCCAGATTCAGGGCTTGCCGACGCCCCCCACGGATAGCCCCGAAAACCTCGAAGAATTTAGTTCAATCCTATTGTTTATGCAGGCGGCCCGGCGAGCCAGTTCCGGATTTGAACTTGATCCAACCGATGTGCCTGCAATTACGCGAATTTGCCGGATAATGGACGGCATGCCGCTTGGCATTGAGCTGGCAGCCGGATGGGTTGCATTGTTGTCCTGCAAGGAAATTGCGCATGAGGTGGAACTGAGCCTTGATTTTTTACGGACAACCCTCAAAAATGTACCGGACAGGCAGCGCAGCCTGCGGGCAGCATTCGATTATTCCTGGAGTTTACTTCCGGAAGAAGAGCGGAATGTCCTTGCACGGCTTTCCGTTTTCCTGGGCGGTTTTGAGCGGGCCCAGGCTGAACAGGTGGCAGGCGCAACGCTGCCCATTTTGCAGTCTCTTATAGGGCGTTCTCTGGTTCGGCGAAAACAAAATGGACGATTCGATTTACATGAAATGGTACGGCAGTATGCGTATGAGCGGCTAATTCAGGATGCGGAATCCGAGGAAATTTTGAATAAACACGCATCCGCCTACCTGGATGTTCTGGAATTCCGTGGCAGGCAGTTAAAGACTGCCGATCAGGTTGATGCTATGCGCGTATTACGCGAGGAGATGAACAATGTGCGCGCGGCCTGGAATCGGGCGCTCTCCCTGGGGTGGTTTCAACGATTGGAAGCGTGCATCCATCACCTGGGATGGTTTTGCGATTTGGCTGGCTGGTTGGATGACGGAATTGAGCTATTCGAGATGCTGATTGGGACATTACCAGGCAGGGTCGATGAACTTGAAGCGAAACGGCTGATTGGTGTGTCCCGCGGGCAGCAGGGATTGTTGTTTTTCCGCCGTGGTATCTTTGACCGTGCGCTTCATGTGCTTGACGAGGCGTTGACACTATTAGGGCCTATCAATGACCCATCCTTATTGACCGATCCGATGATTTTCAAAGGGGTAATGCTGCACATTAACGGCCAGTATGAGGATGCACGCATTTTACTGGAAAAAGGTCTCATTTATGCGCGCCAGGCTGGGGATGAGTGGCATGCCGGTTACGCCGTTTTTAATCTTGGATACCTGGACAGCCTGCAAGGCGATTATGCTGGCGGTTACCAGAAAATGCTGGATGGAATGGGATTAAGGCGCACGACTGGCGATCCGAGCACAATTGCTTTGGGATTAAACCATATCAGCCTCACAGCACTAAAGCTGAATTTAATTGACGAGGCCCGGACATTTCTGGAAGAAAGTATCGAATTGTGCACGCAGGTAGGCGATCGGTGGGGTTTGGGTACCGCTATCCGCTACCTGGGGTTGACTGACCTGGAAGCCAATGACCTTGCAAGGGCGCGCGACAACCTGGAGAAAAGTCTGGCGATTTTGGCTGAAATTACCACTGGCTGGGATTTAATTCGCTCGAATATCTATCTGGTTGAAGTGTATCGTCTGGAGGGGGACCATCAACATGCCTGGAAGTTGGGTAAAACCTCATTTAGCGAGGCTCTGGAGGTGGGTTCTTTCCCGCTGGCGTTGGAAGCGCTGACTGGATTAGCCAGACTGGAGCTCGAAAAAAATCAGTCCGCTCAGGCATACATAATGGCGCAGATCGTCCTGCGTTATCTCCAGGCCACAGCCATGACCCGTGACAAAGCTGCCCAAATTGCATTGGAGGCGGCTGAGAATCTCGACGACGAACTGATTAAGATATCAGACGCGGAATCTAACGCATCGACCCTGGAATCACTCAAACGACAATTTCTGATCGAAGGTGGATTAACCGAAGCCTTTCATCATTCCTGATAGACGAAGACGTCGATTTGATGGAATATACCGGCATCTGGGTCTTGGTCTGACGGCTGCAGATGCTCGACCATAAAATGGCTCCAGCCCTTAATGGATTTATCTGCCCAATTCCCCAAGCGTAAAAACAGTTTTATGATTACCTTCAAAGGAACATTTTTATCCCGATAGATTAATCCTAAATTAACCATCGCCAGTTGAACCCCCTCCAGCAACCGTCCAGCGGTCCCATAGGGTACGCCTGCCCGTATGGCTGCATGTAAAAACTCGTTTGAAATTTCTCCCAGGATCAAGCCAGCCGATGGCGAGCAGCGGGTAACAGTCCACCCGTTAAGCAATTGCCAGTCCATACCTTGCGGTGGGTCTTGTGAATTGGGATTCGAGGTCTGCATCATTAATCACCCGGTTTGGAGTTTCCGATGATTAGTTATACCGTTATCCAAAGCTGGATTGGGGGCAGGTCATCACCCCAGGTCTCACCCGGAAAGTGCTACTTCCTGGGATTGGCATAAAGGAGCGTTTGTTCGTTACAATGGGGTCTGGTAATAGGGTTGTGTATAGTGCAAAGGAGAAAACCATGGTCGATCTTGCCATTATGATTGAAGGTCAAAACGGCCTGAATTGGAAACGCTGGCAGACCATCGTTCAGCTCGTTGAGGAATTGGGGTTCTACGGCCTGTTCCGCTCGGATCATTTCACCAATGGGCGTCCGCCTGATATGGACTCGCTGGAATTGTGGACCTCGTTGACCTGGCTGGCAGGCAACACGCGGCGCATTCATTTCGGGCCGCTGGTGACGCCGTTTTCGGTTCGCCACCCGACTTTGACTGCCCGCATGGCGGCAGCAGTGGATGATCTGTCTGAGGGACGTTTGACTCTGGGGTTGGGTGCTGGCTGGCAGGAACGCGAACACCATAAATTTGGCTTCGACCTGCTGCCGATCAAGGAGCGTTTTGACCGCTTCGAGGAGGGCATTCAAGTGGTGCGCGGGCTGCTGCAGCAGACCGAGCCATTCACATTCGATGGTAAGTATTACCAGTTGAGCGAAGCCCAGATTCTTCCCCCACCACTGCGCGGAGGGGGACCGCCGATCCTTATTGGCGGCAATGGGAAAGGCCGCACCATCGCTTTGGCAGCCAAATTTGCCAACGAGTGGAATTCCAATTTCCTCAAGCCGGCGGAATATCAAGCTCTTAACAGCCGCCTGGAAAAGAAGCTAATAGAAGCCGGACGGGATGTGAAAGCCGTTAAACGCTCCCTGATGACCGGCCTGGTGTTTGGCCCGGATCAGGCAGCTCTAAACCGGGCTATCAGTAAGCGTGGAACTGCCACAGTTGAAGAACTTGAGCAGCGCGGCATCATCGTCGGGACTCCTGCCGCTGTAATCGATCAAATTGGCGCGTTGATCGCGGCTGGCGTACAGGGCATAATGCTGCAATGGCTGGATCTGGATGACCTTGATGGATTGGAGGCGCTGGCGAAGGGCGTACTCGATCAGGTGTAGACGCTGCTATTTCCGCCGCAGGCTCATCGAGATCAGATCGAGAATCAGCACGCCTGTAGCGATCAAGGCAGAATCCATCAACACCCCGGGGACGTCGAAGACGCCAGCGTCGACGTACTCTTTGATTTGCATCACCACGAAGGCAACCACCATAATCTTGAAGAATCGCAAGATCAGCTGCCCTGTGGAAAAAGGCACATCTTGAGTAAAGGCATTTGTGCTGCTGTTCATGAGTACCTGTCCTTATTTGCCGACGACATTATCTGCCGGCGCTGTTTCTAGGTATTTTGCCGGACTCAGCACGAACTGATCAAAACCCACGCCTTCGGCGCCGGCCTGAATGCGGACCGTCACCTCGCCGCTGGTTGAGAAATTGATCAGTGTACCTTCTTCCCCGCCTTGCAGATCACATCCCACCCAGGTCCAGCCTTCTGCAGCCGGTCCCTGGGCAGTCAAGTAGCTGTTGGAGCCGGGCTGATAGGCAGCAATGCCGGCTACATCCACCGCATCGGAAAACTGCAACCAGACGATATTCGCCATGGATTTCCCCAACGGCGCACCGACTTTGAGATGCACCCAGCAGCGGTAATCCGTATCGCTGACGACTGGCACGGTGAACGTTACATGTGGGTCGTTTTCCGGCGGGGGATCCAACTCGTCACCGTTGTTGGGCAGGCTGACATACTTCCCACCCGGCGAGGATTCATCGTCCATAAATTCCAATTCTGTTAGCGCGTTTTCCGCTAAATCAGCCATGTACACCACAATTTCGCCAACCTCACCTACTGGTTGATCTCCGGCGGTCGCAGGGGCTGCTGGCACCGAAGGAGAGGTCTTGCCGTAAACATCCGGACTATTGGCGAATGCGCTGGCTTCCAGCTTTAGTGCTTCCACCTGGACCTCTGCCATGGCGGCGGCATCCAGCATGGTAAACCCGGTCAATTCCAGGGTTTCCTGGGTCTGATCTTCGCCCGTCCAATCCACTTTAATGTTTCCCACACCGCTGGCATAGAATTTTAGTTGATGCGCGTCCGGTTCGAGCAGGCTGGTTTCATCAATCACCAGCACGTCCTCAAAACAGTCGAAGGGCACACAAACCTGTTCGCCTTCCTTGGACACCATACCGCGATCGGTGTATTCGACGGCTGGGCCCCAACCCTGTGAGTAGCTTTCCGTGGCGGGTTGGGGATCGCCCTGCATGGAAATGCCGGCGACCGCTTCTTCGACGCCGTGAATCCAGGTCGGGCTCTCGATGATCTTACCCTGATCGTATTCTTCTGGATATTGCCCCAGGCTCCATACCGTGCCGTCATCCGCCTGGGCGAAGAAAACTAACTCGGCTTCCACCAGCTCATCCTCGCTGTAATCGCGTTCCCAGGCAACCACGTTTTTAATTCCCGCGATCTCTTTTACCAGGTCGGTGACGGTGAAGACCACCCGGTGTGTCAATTGTTCACCCTGTGAACTGGTGAAGCCCTCAAAGGTCAATTGGGCACCGGGTGGTAATGGGAACCACTCATTGTCGATCCGAGTCGGCTGGCTGAATTGGCCAGGGTCGAAGGTTTCAAACTCTTCCCCGGTAGTTTTCGGGCTGCAGGCTGCGCCTACAATGAGGAACAACAGAGTCAAAATCCGTAATCCGCGCAGGTGTAGCATATCAACTCCTTGTTTTGAACCGTCTTTGACTGTTGGGCAGTCTATTGCCCTCCTTTTTACCTGTCAGATCAAACTCCTTCATGCGGGTAGGCTGGTCTGCATTTCAGAACGTTCTCGCCGTGACTTGCCAAATCTGAGGTAGAGGGTTGGTACAACCAGCAAATTGAGCAAAGTGGATGTGACCAAACCGCCTAAAATTACTACCGCCATGGGGTGTTCAATTTCCTGTCCGGGGATGTTACCCGCAATTACTAGCGGAATCAGAGCCAGACCGGTGGTCAATGCGGTCATCATGATGGGCGCGATCCTCTCGCGAGCTCCGCGCATCACCAATGCGGGTCCGAAAGTCTCGCCTTCCTCATTTTCCAGGTGTTGGAAATGGCTGATCATCATAATGCCATTGCGGGTGGCAATACCCAGGATGGTTAATAGCCCTACCAACGAACCCAGCGAAAGGACTCCTTTATTTCCCAGGAAGGCAGCCAGCAGACCGCCCACCAAAGCCCACGGCAAAGTTAAGAAGGTCAAGGTCGCCAGACGCCAATTATTGAACGAGGTCAGCAGCAGGAAGAATATCGCTAACAGGGCAAAGATTCCTGTCACAAAAATGCGGTTTTGAGCTGCTTGCCGTTCGGCAAATTCTCCCAGGACTTCGGCATGGTATTCCAAGGGGAAGGATACGGTTTGAAGAGCAGCCTCTACGTCG
>Ga0209521_10004703_pt1 | contig 10857 bp, 2 predicted proteins | sample Rifsed19ft4_FD_184016 | JGI IMG/M metagenome (GOLD analysis project Ga0209521, IMG submission 184016) | Soil microbial communities from Rifle, Colorado, USA - sediment 19ft 4 (version 2) | ecosystem: Environmental > Terrestrial > Deep subsurface > Rock core/Sediment | place: Rifle, Colorado... | reverse complement strand
AAGCGAACCAGCGGCGGATCATTTCCACCTGGAAGCGATACCAGCCGTTGTATTCCTCGACCAGGTCGCGTTTGAGCGCCAGCGACAGGTTGGCCTCGAAATTTTCCGGATAGCGCACCACCCACTCTTCACGCGAGATCAAAGCGCCCGGCCCCATATCTGCCAGATGGTCCAGCATGGCTGCGGTCGACGGATTGATCTGCGGACCGCGGATGTCGACAAAAAAGAAGCTGCTGCTGACCAGGGTGCGTTTGGCAGCCTCTTCAACATCTGCCTCAGTGACCATAAACCGCTGATCGCTCTGTTGCTCGTTTTTAAACATGACCAGTTCATAACAGATGGACTGCACCAGATGCGGGTGTCCGCGGGTTAATGACAGAATATGCTGGCTGGCAGCCGGCTCATACTTTAATGGGAAATTCTTCACCGGATGCTCGATCAGGCGCATGGTTTCCTCTGGCGCCAACCGTCCAATTTTCACCACCTGGGCGTTGAATAAAAATGTTGCCCAGGCTCCGACCTCGTCCAACGAATGCGACCCGACGAATAGCAGCTTGAAGTGGGTACGGTGCTGCAGGATAAAGCGTGTCAGGCCAAGATATTCCTGTGCCAGCGGCTGGGAATTACGCACCAGTGTTTCCAGGGCTTCAAACTCATCCACCATGAACAAAACAAAAGCACCCGCCTCAGCTAAAATCGATTCAACCCGGTCGATCCAGGCACTGATCTGGGCAAAGTTGCCTGTGCTATTCTCGTGGGGATTGAGTGGCGGGAGATCGATAGCACGCTGTTTTTGAGCCTGCACGCGGATCTCATTAATAAAATATAGATACAGGTCGGTCGATTCCAGGTAACCTGAGACACCCTGACCGTCGAAAAACACACTGATGATGGAGCTGGGCAAATAATGATCCAGGTTAAGCAGCAGCGAGGTTTTGCCCATGCGCCGTTGGCCATACAAATGCAGCGGCGGGCGGTACGGGTCCATGAGTAAACGTTCCAGCCGCGCCATGATGTCGGCGCGACCAACGAATACTTCCTGCTGACTATTCAATGGCATGCCGCAAATATACGGGTTATCGATTTCTTTTAAATAACTGGCTTCGTGAGCCAGCTGGTCAATTCCGTTTTCGACAATGCCGCCCCAAATCGCAGTAACCCGGTTAAATCGGGTGGTTTGTTTCTTCGGGGAAAGAATCAGCTCGCGTTGAAATGAGTTCAAACTATCGCGTACCCGCCCCAATGTCAGCCGAGTCTGATAAGCCGAGGAATGGTTTAGGGCGCTATCGACATCATGGCTTATCTGCGAAAATGCATGCACCATGGCGAATATTTCACCATCGGAATAGTTGATTGGCACTTGCTGCGAAATCGCAGCGATGGAGGGTAAAGTCTGGCAGTTTTCTAATTTACGAGCCAATAATTCAACCTCAGCAGCCTGCAAGGCTTTTCGCTGAGCTGAATCCGCAAATATTTGCTTGCTTTTTTCAAACTGCAGCGGGTCGCGTTCAGCCTGCAGAATAAAGTAATCCTCCAAACCGGGCCAGGTTAAGAATTGACTCTCTTCCCAAAAAACGGCGTGCAGTTTGAAGAATTTTAAAGGAGAGCCATTGGAGCGTAAATCCAGGGTGTAGAGTAAATTATTCCAAACCAGCGACAATGGCAGAAAAACGATTGGACGCCAGATTGAAATTGTGATCCCTGCCAGGGTAAATGCAGCTGCCCACATCAATTTTGCGGCGTCGAAAGTATAGTCAATCACCAAATAGCGCGAGAGATAAGTCCACCCTATGCCAAAGACCATCGCCCCAGCCAGCGCAGCAGCCTGTGTGCCGCCCAGCAGGTTCGCCAGCGACCAGGTAGAAGAGAACAGAAGGCACATTAACAGGCCGCCGCTGATCGCAGCTGACATGAGAAAGGCGGGTGAATTTTCGGCCGACGTGAAGAATAAATAGTAGGAGGCACCGATTATGACTCCACCTACAGCTCCAATTGGAATAGAGTCGATGAGACGGCGGCCCGAGCGCAGTGCAAGCGTGCCGGCTGCGACAATCATGTAAGCGATGCCGGCTGAAGTGGTAATAATGCGAGCCAGGCGGCTGGGCAGCGGCATGGCGCCAGGAGCGCCCGGGGTCACGTCAAAGGCTTCGCCTGAAATAATTAAGGTGCCGACCAGGATCAGAAAAAAAGCTGCCATACCGCCGGTTATCAATCCGGCAACTTCCTGCCCGCTGATACGGCGGGTTGTTTTATGCGCCTGAATGAGGAGCATACTGCCAGTGAGCCCGCCTGCCAGAGCGGTTGGAATGTGGATGAAGTTCGTCCGGCGGGCCAGAAGCCCAATGCCGATGGCGATCGTGCCGCCAAAAATAAAACCGGAGCTGACACTTAATAGGCAGCTCATCGCCAAAGGAATGATGATTGAATAGCCAAGCGTCAACCAAAGGCTTTGGATAGTTGCGGCTTGGGCGGTATGGGTTATGGAGAGCATGGCAGCCACAATCGCAAGATTGAAGGCAATCATCAGTAAGTAGTTTTTGATCAGGAATTCAAGCAGCAAGGGATTGCTTCGCTGCTGCGATGAGATGGTCAACAGCGAAAAATCGTCGGGCAGGGATGCGTCGATCCGGTCAAGCGCGTTTCGCCAACCTGAGGGTTTGACCAACAGCCAGAAGCCAATATGAAACGGCGTGGAGGAGAAAAAGCGGGAAATGCCTGGCAATTCAGCGGTCAGACTCATGGTTCGGGGTCGAAAAGATGACGGTATGGCAGGATATTGGCGTTGGCGTATTCTTTCCATTCCGCATCGGGCGTGGACTCTTCCAGCGCAACCAAACGGGTGCTGCACAAAATTTGCAGCAATGCCGGCCAACCTCGGCTGGTTTGCAGAATCCAATCCACATCCGCTTGCGGGAAGGGCTGAGGACTGGAAGAAATGAGTTCGATGGATTCCTCAGTTGTGAGCGGACCCAAATTCAGGTTATGCCCAAATATATTCAAAAACGGCGAAGGCCGCCCGTGATCCATTGCCAGTGAAACCAGGTTGCGCTGGGCTGCTAAAATCAGCGCCAGCCGGCCTTCCGTCAGGTTGCTCACCAGGGAACGCAGCGACCACCAAAATTGCTGGGTGAACTCCGGATTGGAAAGCGCAATTTGAACTTCATCCAGCAGAATAACAGTCTGCTGCGACATATAGCGCGTAAAAATATCAACAAATTGGATCAGATCGCAGGGCGATGGTACCGGATAATTTAATGACCGCAGCACGTAACTCATAAATCCGTCGCGGGTGCAGACGCGCGGATCCTGAAAATCAATATACAGCCAGTGAAACTGAGAAGCCTGCGTCAACCAATCCGTTTTCTGGTTGGGGCGCAACGACGCGTTGGGCGTACGTGTGATTTTTCGGACGTAATGCAGCAGGGAGGTCTTGCCGCTGCGCTGCCCGCCAATGATGGCCACGTTTTGCATTACCTGGCCATTGAGCGCATTGAAAATGTAGCGGAGCTCGCGGGCTCGACCATAAAATAGGTGAGGTTGCAGGATGGGAGGCCCGACCACAAAAGCTGGCTGCGGCCTGACGTCCGACTCGACCAGCGAAGCTTCGTGATCCGCGCCGAGCAGCTGCCGGGAGAGGTTTTCAGGCGCAGGATGACCGGAATACTCCAGGTAGGCTAGCAGGTCAGCCTCACTCTCCCATCCGCCGCGCCGCGCGATCACCCTTGCCAGGTTTTCCATGTCTTCCAGGCGCGACGGCGCCCGGCGGTGATACACCCAATATTGAATAGCGCTTCCGCCTTGCCGGCCAAGCGCGTAACCTAATTCATCATATACGATCTGCTTGGTTTTATTATCCAAATAGGCAATGCGGTCAATTGCCCGTACCAACAGGTCGGATGCTTTGGAGTCGGTTCGTTTCATGGAATTTTCTAAGAATAGTTTGGAGTAATTTTAGAGTGCCACTACATACTCTTTAGAGCAAATCCTTAGTATATTATACATACTTTTCCAAATAAAGCATTTTTTCTTATGATATTCCCGCTGTCGCAGACCCGAGGGGATCGCGCAGTGGAAGTAACTCTGGCATTCGGGGATGACGCCGGAGTTATTTCTTTAATTACAGCCAATAAAAAAAGAGTTCCCGCGAGGAACTCTTTTTTTGACTGATATGGCTGTTATTCACCACCGCCATCGGGCGTCGGGATCACGGTCCCCGGACCGTACTCGTAAATTGCCTGCCAGGGCTGGTAGTGGGTGTTGAACTCATCGGTGAAGTAGACCTCACCGTTGCGATAAACGATGCGGTCCACATGGACGTCTGCACCCTGGGCTTGATAATCCACCTGGGTAATCTTGCCTTCCGCGAGATCGGGGTTTTCGCGGTAAAGCGGCTCGGGTGCCTCAACGATATTAATAGGTCCTGTGGTATCCCATTCCACCGTTCGGCCGTCGGATGTGGAATAAAACTTCCAGGTGATGCGGCTGGAGGCCGGATCGACGTAGGTTTCCATCAACAACCAGTAGGGGGTGTCATTGGTGAACTTAAAATCCACCAGGGGAACGTAAACCGTGGCATCCAGGCCAGCGTAATTCGAATTGATTTTATTCCCGGCTATTTTCTCGTAGTAGTACACGCGATAGGCATGCGCGTGGCGTTCGGCAACCGGGAAGCCGCCAAAGAAAGCTGTACGGAACAAGGTGGTGCTCACCTGGCAGACCCCGCCGCCAACGCCCTTTACGGTCTGGTCGCCGACGATGATCAGCGCTTCAGCGTAGCCATTGTCCAGACTGATGTCGGTCAATTGGGAAGCCATGGAGAAGGTTTCACCTGGCGCAATCAACAGACCGTGGAAGCTTTTCGCCGCGGCGGCTATGTTTTGGACCCGCTCTGGGCTGGAACCATAGAAATACGAACTCTGTACGCTAACAGCTTCGGTGATACCAAGGTCGGCGGCGGTGGTGCTGTCCATAGCCAGTGGGTTGGTCAAGTCAAATGCCAGCGTGATCGTATGCTGCCCATTGGCTAGACCTTCTTGAATAGCGTTCATGGAGGATTGAACGTTGAGCTGCCGGCCAATGACGGCATTCTGTATTACGTCCAACTGGCGGGTGTCATCGTTGAAGACAAAACGGGCGTTTTGTGCGAAAGTCTGTAAGTTGGATGACAGGTTGCTCAAATACTGTATCAGCATTTCAGCGCTAAGGCCTACTTTGTAGGATTCTCCAGTTCCATCCTTTACCCGTTCAATAGCCAGCATGCCGGCCAACGAGGCAGGTTCAATCACCCAGGGGGCGCCATCAGCGGTTTGGCCTTCGGGCATCGTCAGCGTTAGCGGCTGACTCAGGATGGCACGGGCAACCTCAGCCTGAACCGTGGGATCCAGGATCACGGGCGGAGTCTCTATGACGACCAGGGGAACCACACCGTCCTGGAGCGCCTGAACCTGCACGGAGAGTGCTGCCAGCGAGGCGTCGATATCAAGTGTGCGGCCGATTTCGCCAGAGCGAACGATGACTTCTGTGCCCTGAACGCCCAGGTTGGCTTCGATGACTGGATGGTCAATTTGCGCTGCCAACCCGGCCAGGTACTGGCGCGCCAGGCGCTGATCGAAGACCAGGGCCGGGGAAGCTTCAGCACCGTCGGACCAACCGGCGAATTGCGCCTGCAAGCGGCTCATCAAACTACCGGAGCGGCCGTAATCAAAGGCCGAAGCGGCCGAAGCGCCAGGATCGAGGAACAGCCCAACCTCCTGGGGGGTCACCACCCAGACAGCTTCACCATCCTGCAGCAAAATTTTGCCGCTGGTTGGAAAAGAAATGCGCGCCTGAATTTCACCGGCGGCATCCGCGGGGGATAAACCGCCCACGGGCACGCCGGCGACGGTCACGCCCGGGTAAATGCGCCCGCCGAACCAGAATTGAAAGCCGGCAATGAAGATACCAACCATAAGAAAGAAAGCAGTAACCCCCAGTACCAATGAGAGCAGGATATGCTCGAGCAGGGGGCGCTTTTGAGTGAGTGGTGGATAAATAGCAGTTCTCATAATCTCCCTATTATAATCGGTGCAAATAAAATACCAAATTACAACCCTAATTCATGAACGGAAAAACTGGCGTTATAAAAGGAAAGACGGCCAATCCATGAGAGAAGTTCCCGGGAAGATTCGGAATAATGTCTGACAAAACGCACCAATATTTGAAATTGGTGTGCGAATCCCTTGACAGGGTATAGTGGGGGTGTATAATACCGCCCGTTGCCAGTACACAGGCAGCCCGGTTGGCCGGAAACGGCGGACCGATAACAAACGAAGAGCTACTTCCGCTAGGAACTGCCTGGGAATTGGATGGAACGAAATAGTCCGAAACCCTTGACAACCTCACAGAAATTCAGTAGAATTGAATTTCCAAACTGTGAAGTGATCTTGCCTCGTGCAGATCGATAACAATTGAAAACAGGTTGGCAGCTAGGGGACCAGGCCTGACATGGACGTCGAGATGATGCGCCGGTGTGAACACAACTGCAAGGACGTGAAAACATCGGCGATTTTATCGCCTGCCTTGACAGAGGTCAAAAGCCTGATAAAATCTGGCCCTTGGAAGTACGCGGAACCTTAACAACTGAAGAGTGATAGGAAACAAGCCAAAACAGTAATGAGTTTCGTCAATCTTCCGTAAAACTTTAACACCTGAATAAGGTGCAAAATTATGCGGAGAGTTTGATCCTGGCTCAGGATGAACGCTGGCGGCGTGCCTAATACATGCAAGTCGAACGGAGATTGTAGCAATACGATCTTAGTGGCGAACGGGTGAGTAACGCGTTGGTGACCTGCCCCGAAGTGTGGGATAACAGCTCGAAAGGGTTGCTAATACCGCATGTGGTTTTTCGGATTAGATGCCGAATTTCTAAAGGAGAAATTCGCTTCGGGAGGGGCCTGCGTCCCATCAGCTAGTTGGTAGGGTAAAAGCCTACCAAGGCGATGACGGGTAGGGGACCTGAGAGGGTGGCCCCCCACAATGGAACTGAAACACGGTCCATACACCTACGGGTGGCAGCAGTAGGGAATATTGGTTAATGGGCGAAAGCCTGAACCAGCAACGCCGCGTGTGCGATGACGGCCTTCGGGTTGTAAAGCACTTTTTGAGGGGATGAGGAAGGACAGTACCCTCAGAATAAGTCTCGGCTAACTACGTGCCAGCAGCCGCGGTAACACGTAGGAGACTAGCGTTATTCGGATTTACTGGGCGTAAAGCGCGTGCAGGCGGTTCGGTTAGTTGGATGTGAAAGCTCCTGGCTTAACTGGGAGAGGTCGTTCAATACTGCCGGACTTGAGAGTGGTAGAGGGAGTTGGAATTCCGGGTGTAGTGGTAAAATGCGTAGATATCCGGAAGAACACCAGTGGCGAAAGCGGACTCCTGGACCATTTCTGACGCTCAGACGCGAAAGCTAGGGGAGCGAACGGGATTAGAGACCCCGGTAGTCCTAGCTGTAAACGATGTAGACTTGGCGTTGGAGGGGTTAAATCCTTCAGTGCCGAAGCAAACGCGATAAGTCTACCGCCTGGGGACTACGGCCGCAAGGTTAAAACTCAAAGGAATTGACGGGGCCCCGCACAAGCAGCGGAGCGTGTGGTTTAATTCGATGATACACGAAGAACCTTACCAGGGTTTGACATGCTAGTGGTAGGGATCCGAAAGGTGACCGACCCCTCGGGGAGCTAGCACAGGTGCTGCATGGCTGTCGTCAGCTCGTGTCGTGAGATGTTCGGTTAAGTCCGCTAACGAGCGCAACCCTTGTTGTGTGTTACATGTGTCACACGAGACTGCCGGTCTTAAACCGGAGGAAGGTGGGGATGACGTCAAGTCAGCATGGCCTTTATGTCCTGGGCTACACACACGCTACAATGGCCGGTACAATAGGTTGCGAAGCCGCGAGGCGGAGCCAATCCTCAAAGCCGGCCTCAGTTCAGATTGCAGGCTGCAACTCGCCTGCATGAAGATGGAGTTGCTAGTAACCGCAGGTCAGCTATACTGCGGTGAATACGTTCCCGGGGCTTGTACACACCGCCCGTCACGTCATGGGAGCTGGTAACACCTGAAGCCGGTAGCTTAACCCGCAAGGGAGGGCGCCGTCGAGGGTGGGGCTGGTGACTGGGACGAAGTCGTAACAAGGTAGGTGTACCGGAAGGTGCGCCTGGATCACCTCCTTTCTAAAGATTTCTGAGCAAACCACTTCGGTGGCAAGCTCCAGTGCTTTAGCAAATCCTTTTGCCGAACGGTAAGGCGAAAGGTCGAAATTCAAAACTAATTAGCAAGTTTCCTATCACTTCTCAGTTGTCAAGGTTTCCTTTAACATCGACGAGGGCCTTTAGCTCAGTTGGTTAGAGCGCGCCTCTGATAAGGGCGAGGTCTCAGGTTCGAGCCCTGAAAGGCCCACCTGCGTCCAGGATCTGGGGATGTAGCTTAGCTGGGAGAGCGCCGCCTTTGCACGGCGGAGGTCAGGGGTTCGAATCCCCTCATCTCCACTCACTAAGCAAGTCAAACGGAGTGTGTGTGGTAAGTAATAAACGGCAGCAAGACTGAAAAAAGTATCAGGCAACACCGCAAAGCCTAAAACGGCCCGGCGGTAAGCCGGGTCGCCGTGTGTCTTAACAAATGAGGAAGTTGAAGGGCGCTGAGCGCTCCTGACACCTAACGGATGTGAGGATCGCCCCGCGCTGGTCAACAGCGTAAACCGCACCTTAAGAATTGAATAGTATGTGTAGGCCCAAAAGAAAGTTAAAATCAATTTCGAACTGAAGAGTTCTGAATTCTCCGCATCACGTGCGGAAGCTACTAAGGGCTTACGGTGAATGCCTTGGCGCCAAATGCCGATGAAGGACGTGGGTCACTGCGATAAGCCTCGGGAAGCCGTGAACAGGCGTTGATCCGGGGATTTCCGAATGGAGAAATCCGCTGTTGCGAACCAACAGCATCCCATACTGAACACATAGGTATGTGGAAGGGAACCTGGGGAACTGAAACATCTAAGTACCCAGAGGAAAAGAAAGTATTCCCCAAGTAGTGGCGAGCGAACGGGGAACAGCCCAAACCACCCTTCGGGGTGGGGTTGTAGGGCCTGGCATATAGGAGTTACAAAGCAGATCGTTAGTGGAATGGTGTGGGACAGCCAGCCATAGAGGGTAACAGCCCCGTACGCGAAAACGATTTGTCTCCTGCTAGGTACCTGAGTACTGCCGAGCACGCTAATTCGGCAGGAATCTGGGGAGTCCACTCTCCAAGGCTAAATACATTTGGCGACCGATAGTGAACAAGTACCGTGAGGGAAAGGTGAAAAGTACCCCGTTGAGGGGAGTGAAATAGAACCTGAAACCGTAAGCTTACAAGCAGTTGGAGGGCTAATGGTGGGTCGGTGCCCCGGAGAAATTCGGGTGCGCGCCACTATGCCTGACAGCGTGCCTCTTGGAGAATGAGCCTGCGAGTTAATCTTTGTGGCGAGGTTAAGGGAGTGACACCCGGAGCCGTAGCGAAAGCGAGTCTGAATAGGGCGCTTAGTCGCAAGGATTAGACCCGAAACTGGGTGAGCTACCCATGACCAGGGTGAAGCGAGTTTAACCGCTCGTGGAGGCCCGAACCTACTAATGTTGCAAAATTAGGGGATGAGTTGTGGGTAGAGGTGATATGCCAAACGAACCCAGAGATAGCTGGTTCTCCCCGAAATAGCTTTAGGGCTAGCGCCATGCGTTCAGTACCGGAGGTAGAGCACTGAATGGACTAGGGGGCTTAGAGCTTACCAACTCCAATCAAACTCCGAATGCCGGTACTCCAGAGCATGGTAGTCGGACTACGGGTGATGAGATTCGTGGTCAAAAGGGAAACAGCCCAGATCATCGGCTAAGGTCCCAAAATTCAAGCTGAGTGGGAAACGATGTGGGGTTACTTGAACAACCAGGAGGTTGGCTTAGAAGCAGCCACCCTTTAAAGAGTGCGTAATAGCTCACTGGTCTAGTGATCCTGCGCGGAAAACTTAACGGGGCTAAGCTTGATACCGAAGCCATGGGCTTCAGCATTAGCTGGAGCGGTAGGGGAGCGTTCTGTTTGCAGTGAAGGTCGACCGTAAGGACGGCTGGAGCGGACAGAAGTGAGAATGCAGGCATGAGTAGCGTAAAATACGTGAGAACCGTATTCGCCGTATGTCTAAGGTTTCCGACGCCAGGTCATTCCGCGTCGGGTTAGTCGGGTCCTTAGCCGAGGCCGAAAGGCGTAGGTGATGGACATCCGGTCAACATTCCGGAACCACTTGAGTTGAGTGATGGAGGGACGCAGCGAGGTAGGCCAGCCTGCGATTGGTTGTGCAGGTGCATGGTGTGTCAGACGTTGAGGTTTGTAGGCAAATCCGCAGACTGAGTTGAGACATCGTGACGAGCCTCAAAGGCATAAGTGAGTTGAGCCTTGCTGCCGAGAAAAGCTTCTAAACGTTGAAACTCGAGTGCCCGTACCGCAAACCGACACTGGTAGACGGGTAGAATATACCAAGGCGAACGGGAGAACCTTCGTTAAGGAATTAGGCAAATTAGCCCCGTAACTTCGGGATAAGGGGTGCCTCTGGACGTGAATGTATAATGAGCGTCTGGGGGCCGCAGTGAAATGGTTCTAGTGACTGGTTACCAAAACCACAGGTCTCTGCTAAGCCGAAAGGCGATGTATAGGGGCTGACGCCTGCCCAGTGCCGGAAGGTTAAAGGGAGAGGTTAGCGCAAGCGAAGCTTTGAACTGAAGCCCCGGTGAACGGCGGCCGTAACTATAACGGTCCTAAGGTAGCGAAATTCCTTGTCGGGTAAGTTCCGACCCGCACGAACGG
>Ga0209521_10004698_pt1 | contig 10861 bp, 11 predicted proteins | sample Rifsed19ft4_FD_184016 | JGI IMG/M metagenome (GOLD analysis project Ga0209521, IMG submission 184016) | Soil microbial communities from Rifle, Colorado, USA - sediment 19ft 4 (version 2) | ecosystem: Environmental > Terrestrial > Deep subsurface > Rock core/Sediment | place: Rifle, Colorado... | reverse complement strand
TCTGGGAAGAAGTGTACATTCTGGAAGGGGCGATTTACGATATCCGGCTGGGGAAGAACTTCACCGCCGGAATGTATGCCTGCCGCCCGCCGGGGATGCCGCACGGCCCCTGGACGTCGAAAGAAGGTTGCATTACGTTTGAAGTGCGGTATTACTTGTGAGAGGTGACCAGCCGTTGTGGAAAATCCGATGAACCCGCCGGCCACGGCCGGCATTGACCCCAAGCTGTTTCGCAAGACCATGGGTTGCTTCGCAACCGGAGTAACCATCGTGACCACGAAGAGCGACGGGGAGCTTCACGGCATGACGGTGAATTCGTTCACCTCGGTCTCCATGCAGCCCATGCTGGTGCTGATCTGCCTGGCCAACGGCTCCCAGACCACCGCCGCCGTTCAAGCCAAAGGGTGGTTCGTCGTCAATATCCTGGAAGAAAAACAGGCGGGGCTCTCAAAACGCTTTGCGCAGCCGGATGAAGACCGCTACGCCGGCGTGAATTTCACACTCAATGAATACAACCTGCCCGTGCTGCCCGACTGCGTGGCGCATCTGGTGTGCCGCGTCCACCGCATCGATCCCGGCGGAGACCACATCATCGTGATTGGCGAAGTCGTCAAGGTGGGTTTGCGGGAAGCCGCCCCGCTGCTGTTCTTCCGCGGCGCCTATTTTTCGCTCGGCGACAACGCGGATGGGACATAAGAAAGCCCCGCGCCGCCAGCGCGGAGTGAACAATCATTTACTCGCCGGTGGCACTTGCCTTAGAATTCTTGCGTCCGTTGCGGACCGCGTTCGCAAGAACCAATCTTTGATTACTTGAGGTCGAAATGAAAATTGATATTTTCCCGCACATTTTTCCCCGCGCCTATTACGAGCGCATGCAGACGGTTTCCGAAGCCGCTTCGAGATATCACCAGCGGCGGGTCCGGGCTCTGCCCATGCTGGTGGACCTGGAGATGCGAATGAAGCTCATGGATCAGTTCCCCGGCTACCACCAGTTTCTGACCGTGGCTGGTCCCGGCATTGAGTCGTTCTGCGATCCCAAGGTTTCGCCCGAACTCGCGCGCATCGCCAACGACGGCATGGCGGAGCTATGCGCCAAGTATCCCGAACGGTTCCTCGGGTTCGCCGCATCCCTGCCCATGAATAATATGGATGCCACTCTTCAGGAGGTGGATCGCGCCATCAAGCAGCTTGGCGCGCGGGGCGTGCAGATTTTCACCAACGTCAACGGCCGCCCGCTCGACGAGGCGGAGTTCCGGCCCTTATTCAAGAAGATGGCGGAATACGATTTCCCGGTCTGGCTGCACCCCGCCCGGCCTTCGACCTTCCCCGATTATCAAACCGAGAAGCACTCGCGCTACGAATTGTGGTGGGTCTTTGGATGGCCTTATGAGAGCAGCATCGCCATGGCGCGCCTGGTCTTTACAGGCATCTTCGACGAACTGCCGAACTTGAAGATCATCACGCACCACTTGGGCGCTATGATCCCATATTTCGAAGGACGCATCGGACCGGGTCTCGACCAGCTCGGCAGCCGCACCCCGGAGGCGGATAAGCACTTGTACGAGAACCATCTCAAGCAGCGGCCAATTGATTATTTCCGGAAGTTCTATGCCGACACCGCCGTTTACGGACCGGGACCGATGGAATGCGGACTGGCGTTCTTCGGAGTGGACCACGTGGTCTACGGCAGCGACATGCCGTTCGATCAGGAGGGCGGCTACTTCAATGTCCGCGAAACCATGCGGTCGCTGGAGGCAACATCGATTGCGCCCTCGGACCGCCAGAAGATTTACGAAACCAACGCCCGCGGGTTGTTGAAGCTGCCGGGAACCGCGAAATGAAAGCGATTCGCATTCACGCCCACGGCGTTACCGGGCTCGTCGATCAGACCGAGGACTTGGAATTGCGCATCGCTTTCCGCGGCCAGATCCAACTCCATGCCGGAGATCCCGGTCAGGGTCGAACCAGCGTGCGTCAGGATGCAGTCGGCGTAGGTCATCAGGTGCGTGGCATCGACGTAGGCCGTGGTCGTATCGCTTTGGCAGCGATAGATGATGCCGGGATCGCACCAGACATGAGCGATGGCCGCTACCGCGCCGGTTGTTACCGTGCTGGCAGGCCAGTAGGGGGAGAAACGTGCCCCGGGAACACCGGAAGCATCGAGAAACTGACAGCCGGCGAAGACGCCGAGCAGTACAGCGGAATTGACCGCTCCGATAGCGAGCTTGCCGGTGGTGAGGACTACGGTGTCGCCGGTGAAAATATTCACCGCGTAGCCGGAAGCAATCTCGAACTTCCTGGTGGAGATTCGAGAGTTGTAGACGTGCCCCATGGGCTGGAAGCCCATATAGGCATCAGCGTTTGCCATTGCAAACCTCCGATTTCAGAACTGCGTTGCTCAAAGATTGAGCGCAGACTGACCGGAAGTTCCGGCTAGACTCGTGCTGCGCGTGACCCGAAGGTCCGCCCGCGCGCCACCCGGCCGCGGTGATGTGTCGGAATCTCGACAGTATTAGTACTATCGGCTACAAAAACCAGAAAGTCAACTTATTATTCCTCGTCCGGGGCAACCCTTACTTCACGCACCGGGACGGATTTCTTGTCCGCCTCGATCGGGCCGAACCCACGACCCCCGGCTACCCGTCCGACCTGCTGCAGTTGGGAGTCCAAAGCCTGGGTCCGACCGCGCGTCAATTTGGCGTAGAACTTCTCTCTGGCTTGCGCGCGTTTTTCCGGCATTTCCATCAGGACTCCACCTTGGATGCCGATGAAACCGCTGAACCTCCCGGATTCGATGATTGGGACGTCATAGTTTTTGGGCAAAGTGGCGACTTCCCTTGGCTTCCAGCCGTCACGCAGCTTCTTGGAGATGTTCGTATGATCGTCCTTGCCTTGGAGCATGACCCGGATGAAGCGCTGGCGGAAGCCTTTCCTCGGCGCCGGGGCCTGTAAGGCAAGATTCTGCTCCCAGACAATCTCTTCCTCTTCGTGAACGGTTTCCTCGCGCATTTCTTCCTCTCTGGAAGCGTGCACCGAGCGTTCGGCACTTGTCGTTTTTACCATGTCAGTCTCCTTGGGCAATTTTTTCCCGCGCGTACCGCTGCAGGTGTTTCGGATTGGTCGGATCCATCTTGAAATTGCGCATGTTCTCCAGATCCGCGGCGGTGAGCACGACTTTGGTCTTGGATTTTGGCGCCTCAGCACTGGATTGGCGTGGTTGCGCCGGCAGGGCCGCGGATGGTCTGGCGTCACCGCGCCGCGTGTCAGGCTGGGGCTTTGCGCCGGCGAATGTCGCGATCAATCCAGCCGTTTTGACCTTGGTCCGCAGCCTCGGCAGCTCGTCGTGGAGCCGCTTGTCCAATTCCTTGAAGTATTCGGCTGTCCGAGGGCTGAATTTCCCCTCCTTCATCATTTTGGCGTCGATTTCACGCGCTTTGGCTGCGTCACCGCTGAATTCCGGGTCGTTGAACCAGTTATTTCCGCCAAGCCAGTCCCTCGAATACGGGTTTTCGGCCGCCGGGACTGATTTTGGAGGGTTTTTCTTGATCTCCTCGAGCCTGCCGTGATTGGTTTCCGCTTCCCGAAGGTTGGCTTGGGCGTCGTTCAATTGCTGTTGAAGCTTGACCTCGTCCTCGGTCTTGCCGCCTTCCTTGGCCACGGTGATTTTCTCGGTCAAGGAACCGATTTCCGACTTCAAACTGCGCACCATCACGCTGGTGGTGAGAAGCCGGGCCTCGACGGTCTGCCTTTCGGCCTCGGCGGCGCGCGCATTGGCCTCGACCGCGCGCGCGTCAGAGGCTTCCCGGGCCTGGCGTTCGGTTTCGACCTGCCTGCGTCTCAGGCGCTGCTCGCGCTTGATGCGGTCCTGGACGTTCTTCGAATACTTCTTGTCCTCGGCGCTCAGTTCCTCGCCTTCTTCCTCGGCGAGCCGGGCCCCCTCGTCTTCGGCGCCGGCCTCGGCACCTTCCTCGTCCGGGACTCGGACTCCGCCGCCTTCGTCCCCCTCGGCGATCTCGATTTCAAGATCGTCCTGCGTGCCGCCAGCTTCTTCCGGGTCCGGCATCAATTCGTCAATCACGTCTGTTTTCGTTGCCATGCTTCTCCTTTCTCCGCCCGAGGGCGTGTTTGTTTCGGACCTACTTGCTGCCTTTAGCGCCCATTGCCATCTTCTTGTGCACGTTCACATTCTTGGCCGCGTGGCCGGGTTTGCACAGCGGGCCGCCCGATCCGGCACCGCCTTTCGTTTTCTTCCCGCCCTGCATTTCCTTCTTCATCTGGCTTCGGTTCATCATGGTGATCTCCTTGCGGGTTATCCTGCGGCGTAAATCTTGAATCCCTTGGGCGAATCGGCGCGGCCGATGACTTCGTCGTCATTCATCATGACGAGTCTTGCCCCCTTGAAGAAAATCTTCTGTCCGTTGTAGCGTCCGAATAGAATCAGGTCGCCGACCTTGTAGTCCCAGGCCGATACCCAGCCGAAAGCGCCTGCGGTGAGCCAGTAGAGCAAGCGGTTGGTGATGATGTGAAACTTCGGCGAGCGGCCGGCGAGCGGACCGATGTGCACGACGCGCCCCAAATAGTTCAGGTGCTCCTCGGCCTCGCGGACCGCGTGAGGCAGTTCGATCCCGCCTTTGCTCATCGTCCTCGGAATGCACGGCGCGACCAGGATGCGCCAGATCGAGGGATGCGGGGCGCCGGGCGGCACCGTCTGATCGAAGGCGTCGTACAGGTCTTCCTCGTAATCGACGCCATAGTAGGGATCGTCCTGCACTTTCATGCCCAAGTTCGGGTCGTCCATGGTCTTCAGCACATCGTCCAGTACCTCGATTGCCTGATTCTTTTCTCGTGCGCTCACGCTCACTTGTCGTCCTCCTCGTCGCCGGAAATGGTCTTGATGATCTCGATGGCATCCAGATACGCCCTGCGCTCGGCACACTTGGCCTTGTACTTCTCGGGCTCCAAGGTGCCGGAGAGAATCATCTTCTCCAAGTCGGCAATCTTGAAGCCGATGTCCTTGACCTGTTTATCGGCGAGCATGCGCAGCCTCTGCCATCATGGCGTTGAAGTACGGAATCGAAACCGAGCCAAGCTGTTCTTCCATGACCCTGCCTCGCTCGCTCAGGTGCTTGACCAGGACTACGATGCGCGGCAATTCGCGGTTGAGCGCGGCAGCCACCGCGATCGCAAGGAGCTTCGGCAAAGCGTAGGTCGTGACGGTCTTCATTTGGAAGCCGCTCCTTGAGAGGATGACGCTTCGGACGCCTTCAGCGCGGCGTTCTTCATGTCGGTGAGAGCTTTTTCAACCCGGTCGACGGCGGTATTCACTCGCTTTTCGATGTCGCCTTGGAGCTTCAGGGCCCGGATCTCGGCATCCTTGTCGGCCAGATCCTGCTCGTACTTCGCCCGCATCGACTCTTTCTCAGCCTGAGCGCGCAGCGTGATGAGGTTGTTCTGCTCCCCGGCTATACCTTCGCGGGCCTTGGCGAGCTTCTCCTGCTCGGCGGCCAGCGCGTCCTCGCGCTTCTTCAGGTCGTCGGCCTGGGCCGCCAGATCCTGTGGTTGGGGTGGCCGCGGCATCTTGGAGACTGCAATCGCGGCTCTTTGGGAAATCATGGCGTCCAGTTCGGGCGGAATGCCCGGCATTTCCTGCTCGTCGGCGTCCAAGTCCATCGGCGGCAGCTCGATTCCGAGCATTTTCATCATTCCAAGCCTTTCCCCGTAGGCTTGGTGCTCCGCAACATGGGCCATCAGGACTGGAATGCGTTCTGCGATGAGCGGGTTCTGAGGGGCTTGGGCCTGCATGGCCTGGAGCTGAGTCTGGTGGACTTGGTAATGGGAGCCGTGATCCTGATCGACGAAAACCTTTACCGGACGGCCGGCCATGATGAGGGCGTTTTCCGTGACCGGGTCCGCCCGCTTGATGTCCTTGGGGTCCGGCAGGAGCTGGTTGATCTGCTCCTGCGGTATGCGAAGGGCTCTCAGCATCATGCTGTCGGCTTCCCGGCGGTCCATGGCGGGGTTTGCGATCGCCATCTGCCCTACTGACTGCGCCAGGGCGATTCGCTGCGTCGAGCTGAAGATGTTCGGGTCCGAGACCGGAACGATGTTGGCGTAGTCGGCGAAGTCCTCGGCCATGACTTCCCTGGACTCGCCCGGGATGTCGTAGGGGTATCCGCCTTCCGGGATGTATTCCTTCCACACGTCGCGGAGGATCTGGAGTTCTTCCCCGAGAGCCGCGTGCCCCCGCTTGTGCACTGCGGAAAAGACCTTCTTGCCTTCCTCGATCAAAGCGACCGTGGTTCCTACGGGTCCGGTGTTCGAGGCGTCCCCAACCATAGCGTCCTGCGTAGAGAAAAGCCTTTGGCCGCCCTCAACGAGCAGCCCCAAGGTCTGAAACAGGGCCTGACTGGGTTCCTTGAAGTTCGGCGAGTAGAACATCTTCGACAGTTCTTCGAACTCCATGTCGGTGTCCTGAAACACGCCGGCCTGAAGGGTGATATTTCCCGTGGTGCGCGCGCTCTTCGTCTTGAACCCGCCGGCCATCGAGGCAAAAGCGGACCCCATCAGGAGAACACGGAGGGCGAAGGTCGAGGCTCTGGCGATTCCCGAGGCCAGGTGCACGTAGCCGTAGGAGTAGAAGCCGTCGCCCGGGATAAATGGGTAGTGGACGAACCAGACCCGTTTTCTTTGCAGTGAATCATCTTCCTTCCAGTTTCGGTACAGCCCAAGGAGCTTCTGGCTGTCGCGCTCGACGTGGGCGATGTAGGGGAGTGCTATCCCGGTTTTCTTCTTCTTGTCGTTGACGTGCTCGAATCCTGCCAGATCCCAGTTGGCGTGCATCTCCAGGAAGATGTGCGGCTGCATTTCTCCGAGCAGGATGGAAGGCGTCATGCCCTCGGCTTCGTCTTTCTTTTCCTTGATGGTGTTGTAATCGCTCGGTGCGGTCCCTGTTGGTTCACCCAGAACATCGTCGGTGTAGAAGCCGATGTCTTGTAGCTTCAGAACGTCGTTGTGCTCGATCTTCTGCTCGTGGGTGTAGCGCGGGGCCGACTGAAGGCTTGCCGCGCCGTAGGGCACAATAAAGTGCTGTCCCCGCACCCAGCGAGAAACCGGAGTTCCGACTAGCGGATCGTAGGAAATCTTCTTGAACTGACTGCCCTCGTAGGACTGCACGAATAGCATGCGGTCGAATTCGTTGTAGTAGGACTTGTCTTGAATCGTGAGGGTGAAATTGAGGAAGTTCGCCAGCCGGTCGGCTGAGTCTTCCTTCTCCTCGGTCACATCCCCGAGCACTTCCCATTTTGCCGGCCCGCCGGAGGGGAACAGTTCGGTGATGGCGCGCGACTGGTACTGAATCGCCGCTTCGGCGAGCAGCGGGTGGGTGACTTTCTCGGCAGCTCCAAGCGGACCCAGGTCCGAGGCGTCCTTGACCACCCCCAGGAGGACCAAGCCATCGGCAAGTTTGTCTACCCACGGTTGGCGGGCCTCAACGTCGGCATCAACCCATCGGATCACGTCCTGGGCGATGCGAGCTTTTTCGGTGTCGGTGATGAAGCGCGCGAGGTTGGCGCCATGTTCCTTGGCGTCCTCGGCGTTGAACGGAAGGTCCTGCTTGTCCGGGGCGAAATCGACGATGACATCCTCGCCCGACTGCGTGATGCGCGCCTCGTCGCCTTGGGGCATCGGCATCGTGAGGTCAACAATAGCTCCCGCCGGGATTGCCCCGGGTGTGCGTTCGTGGCTCGGATCGAACGGGTGAGGTCCGTTTCCGTTCATGCCCTCTCCTGAAACGGTGATCGTTACCGCTTGAGCTTGCTCACCACACCTCGGCCGGGGCTCGGTGGTCTGATTTGCACGTCCGGTGCCACGGGTACAGGACGGCTAGGAGGCATAGGAGCTTTAGCCGTTATCTGTCTCGCCCTGTCAACCATTTGCCTTTGCAAAGCGGGATTACTCGGACCAGGGCCCGGATTTGGCTGTGTGGATTTCTCCACTCGGAATACGCCAGGACGGCCAGGAGGCATGGATTTCTCCACTCGCTGTGCGCTCACTGTCGGTGCGGGGAGTGATTGCGGCGACATATTGATTTTGGTGCGAGGAACAAGGTCACTACGTGACGTGATACCTGATGTGGTGCTCGGTCTTAGCGCGGGGCCCACTATTTGTTTCATCCTGGACAGCGCTTGGTCACGCTTGTATTGAGGTGTTGTCATTTGACCTCCTGTCGAAAACCCGACAAGCGTACTCCTGTCGAATTCTCGACGCAAGGGGCAGGTTGCGGTACGGCCTGATTTGTGATTTACTCGCGCATGGATTCCAATTCTCCACGACCGCGACCCGTTATCTCAGAGCGTAGCTCAGGGGTAGAGTCCCGGTTTTGGAAGCCGGTTGTCGAAAGTTCGAATCTTTCCGCTCTGACCAACCTAAAACGACAGACGATCAAGGGGCGTAGCTCAGTTGGTAGAGCAACGGTCTTTGACATCGTTGGTCGCTGGTTCGAGTCCAGCCGCCCCCGCAAATCCCGACATTGCCGCCCACTTCGCACCGGACGAAGGACGTTTCGGGGTGGCTGTCAGCAAGCGGCCAAGCCAAGGGATTGTGACTCCCTTATCGTGAGTTCGACTCTCACCAGTCACCCCCAAGCGCCTTTACGATTGCGATACCGACTCAGCTAAACGCTGGGCCTGTGGCGCAATTGGCAGTCGCGCTTGCCTCTCTGTAATTTCGTGTTAGAATAGCGAATGCCACGCTATTCAGATGATCAACTTCATGAAGCCGCAGAGAATTCAACCTCCATCACAGGGGTGTTGAGATTTTTGGGTATATTGCTCCCTGGGGGTAGCCATGGGCACATACGAAGAAGGATGCAGAGGGCTGGGGTAGACACCAGTCATTTCACAGGTAGAGCATGGAACAAAGGAAAGAAACAGCCAAGGAGAACAGCGGCAAGTATTTTAGTTAAACGTGATGTTGGTGACAGACAAGGTGCGGCGTATTTGCGAAGGGCTTTGATTGAGAGTGGGGTCCCCCATCTATGTGAGCAGTGTGGGTTGGGGCCAGAATGGAAAGGTAAGCCTCTGGTATTGGATGTGGATCATCGTAATAGGAATAGGTTGGACGATAGGAAGAAGAATCTTCGATTCCTTTGCCCAAACTGTCATAGCCAAGCGTGAAGATGTTCTGGGTTCGAGTCCCAGCAGGCCCACCAAGGTGAGTTGCGAGAACGGCAATCGGTGAGGCTGTAACCCTCAAGCATGCTCGGCATAGGTGGTTCGACTCCATCACTCATCACCAAATAACGCCCCGGTGGACAAAATGGCAAAGTCTCCTCGCTTAGAACGAGGCTATTGAAGGTTCGAATCCTTTCCGGGGTACCACACTTTTGAAGTACAATGCCGCCGACGCGGTCTCCACGTTGGCGTGTAACGGCCTTCCAAGCCGGCAGCGCGAGTTCGATCCTCGCAGACCGCTCCAGAATTTCGGGGATGTAGCTCAGCAGGGAGAGCATCCGGCCTGCAACCGGAAGCGCGTCGGTTCGATTCCGATCATCTCCACCAGAATTCCTGGGTAGCACAGCAGGTAGTGCGGCTCCCTGTTAAGGAGCGGGTCGTGGGTTCGAGTCCTACCCCAGGAGCCAATTGGCGCAGTGGCAGACAGGCAATGCAACGGATTGTCTATCCGTACGATGAGGGTTCGAATCCCTTCTGCGTCGCCAACATTCATGTATCATGCCGGTCATGGAAACCACAACACGAACGCGCATCGCTGCTGTAGCTCAGGCGGTAGAGCACTTGCCTCGTAAGCAAGCGGTCGCGGGTTCGATTCCCTGCCAGCAGCACCAACTCAGGCGTCGGCGCAGATAATTCTGCCGCCGATAGCTCAACGGACAAGAGCGCCGCGCTTCGAACGCGGAGGTTGTGGGTTCGAATCCTACTCGGCGGGCCAAGCGCCCGTAGCTCAGTGGATCAAGAGCAGTGAGCTTCTACCTCACGGGTCGAGGGTTCGAATCCTTCCGGGCGCACCAAAACCTGATATACTTTTTACACCATGAAAACCGCGCTTACACGAGAGACCACCGGAACCGTTCGGCTTCCGGTGAGGCCAACAGGCTTTCAACCTGTCAAGATGGGTCCGACTCCCATACGGTTCGCCCGATCAAGTCGATCTTCCTAATCATCGGAAGGTTGGCAGAGCCCGGTAATGCATCATCCTGCTAAGATGAAGTCGGCACCTCAGTAGGGCCGCGCAGGTTCAAGTCCTGCACCTTCCGCCACCATCAACGGAAGGCTCCGCTGGAACGGTCCGTTCCATGTTAGTATTCAACTATCTTGCCATACTCGGACCAAAAGAAACAGCGGGCGTATATGACGATCTATACGCGCGAGCGTCGCGCCGAGATCAGGCGTGTGATCGGGTTGGCAAAAGCAAGGCCATGCGCCGATTGCGGCATTGAGTATCCTACCTGCGCGATGCAGTTCGATCATGTTCGTGGCAAGAAGAACCTCGCTATCGGCAGCGCCACAGCCAAGATCAAAAACATCGCCGTCCTACATGCTGAGATTGCAAAATGTGACGTGGTATGCGCCAACTGTCACGCCATCAGAACTGAAACACGCAAAACGATTTAGTCGAAAACCAGGGGGACACCTAAGCAGGGTTCGGAGTTCGATTCTTCAGCCTTCCGCCACCTACCCAAACATCTGGATGCGTCGTTTCTCCACCGGCTTGTCCTCGTCCTCGTCGGTCAGCTTCAGGTGCCAGTGCTGGCGCAGCCAGAGCCAGGCGTGGATGGCAGTGTCGGCGTAATCGGTGAATTCTCCATCCGGGTAGCCGGCGACCTCGTCGACCACCGGCAGCGCCC
>Ga0209521_10004697_pt1 | contig 10861 bp, 7 predicted proteins | sample Rifsed19ft4_FD_184016 | JGI IMG/M metagenome (GOLD analysis project Ga0209521, IMG submission 184016) | Soil microbial communities from Rifle, Colorado, USA - sediment 19ft 4 (version 2) | ecosystem: Environmental > Terrestrial > Deep subsurface > Rock core/Sediment | place: Rifle, Colorado... | reverse complement strand
TGGTGGGTTTCTGCCTGCTCCTCATGCTGATGGTCGAGCCCTTTCGGAGGCTCGGCCGGTTCACGGTGTCCGATGTCGCCGCCCACCGCTTCGAGAGGAAATCGGTGCGGGTGTTCGCCGCGCTCACCTCGCTTACGATCGTCCTTCTCTATCTCGTCTCGCAGATGGTGGGAGCCGGGGCGCTCGTCGAGCTTCTGTTCGGGATCCCCTACTCCCCGGCGGTGGTCTCGATCGGCGCCCTGATGGTGTTCTACGTGTCGGTGGGCGGAATGATGGCGACGACGTGGGTGCAGATCATCAAAGCGGTGCTGATGGTCTTCGGGATCACCGTCCTCGCGGGGGCGACGCTCCAGTCCTTCGAATTCGATTTCCCGCGGATGTACCGCGAGGCGGCCGAGGTTCACCGGCTCGGGGCGGGCATCTTCGCCCCCGGAGGCCTCCTCGAGGATCCCTGGTCCACGATCTCGCTTTCGCTCGCGCTGGTTTTCGGCTTCGTCGGGCTTCCGCACATCGTGATGCGGCTCTACACCGTGCCCGACGAGAAGGCGGCGTACCGCTCCGTCCTCTACGCCAGCTTCCTCATCGGATTCGTCTTCATCCTGGTGTTCTTCGTGATCGGCTTTGGCGCGATTCCGCGGCTCCACGAGCACCCGGAGCTCTTCGGGCCCTCGGGGAGCCTCGTCGGCGGGAGCAACATGGTCGCCGTCCACCTCGCCCGGGTCGTCGCGGGTGACGTGTTCGTCGGATTCATCGGGGCAGTGGTCTTCGCCACCATCCTCGCGGTCGTCTCCGGCCTCACCCTTGCCGGCGCCTCGGCCCTCTCCCACGACCTCTTCGCGAGGGCTCTCCGCGACGGCCGCGCGACCGAGACCGAAGAGCTCCGGATCACCCGCATCGCCGCCGTTGCCCTCGGTCTCGCGGCGATCGTGCTCGCGATTTTCTTCGAGGGCCAGAACATCGTGTACATGGCCAGCATGGTGTTCGCGATCTCCGCGAGCGCGAACTTCCCGCTTCTGATCCTCTCGGTCTATTGGCCCGGACTGACCTCAGCGGGCGCTATCGCCGGCGGAAGCGTGGGCCTGGCGCTTTCGATCGCGCTCATGTTCCTCGGGCCCACGATCTGGGTCGACATTCTCGGGAACACCGCACCGGTATTCCCCTACAAGTATCCCGCGCTCTTCTCGATGCCCGCGGCGTTTCTCGTCTCCTGGGCCGTCAGTAGCCGAGAGCGCAGCCGTCCTTTCGCGGATCCGAGCCTCCGATGAGGACGCCGTTCTCCCAGTCGATCTCGATCGCCTGGTATCCGCCGTAGACGGCCATTCGGGTCATGGGACGATGCCCCTTCTGGATCAGCGCCTGGAGAACGTCGATGTCCACTCCCGACTCGAACGCGACCGCCCCTTCGGAGAAATGGCGGAATCGGGGAGCTTCGCCCGCCTGCTGCACGTTCATACCGAAGTCGATGATGCTCGATAGAACCTGGGTGTGCCCCTGGGGCTGCATGTCGCCACCCATCACCCCGTAGCTGATCCAGGGCTTCCCGTTCTTGAACACCATCCCCGGCATGTTGGTATGGAGGGCTCTCTTCCCGGGAGCCATCTCGTTGGGATGGCCAGGCTCGAGCGAGAAACCCGCCCCTCGATTCTGGAGCGCGATTCCCGTGCCCGGCACCACCCGGCCGGAGCCGAAGTCATCGAAGACGCTGTAGATGAAAGAGACGACGTTTCGCTTCTCGTCGACGACGGTGAGGTAGACGGTCTCGGTCGAGTCGATGAGTCCCGGCGCGACTTCGGTAGCGGCTCGCTCGGAGTCGATGAGTCGCCGTCTCTCCGCCGCGTACTCCTTCGAGATCAGTTTCTCCAGAGGGACGCGCGCCTTCTCTGGATCGGCGAGGTAACGATCGCGATCGGCGAACGCGAGTTTCTTCGCTTCGATCATCCGGTGGAAATATTCCGCCGAGTTGTGTCCGAGCTTCGCCAGGTCGAAGCCTTCGAGAATGTTGAGCATCTCGAGGGCGACGAAGCCCTGGGAGTTCGGCGGGATCTGGTAGACGGTGGCGCCGCGATAGGGGGTGGAGATCGGCTCGACCCAGTCGCCGTGGTGATTCGCGAGGTCCTCGGAAGTAAGAAGCCCCCCTTCCGCCTGAACGAAGTCCACGATCCGGCGCGCGAGCTCACCGCGGTAGAAGACGTCGGGTCCGTTCTCGGCGATGAGGCGAAACGTGCGCCCGAGGTCCGGGCTTTTGAAGATCTCCCCGTGCCGCGGCGCTCTTCCGTCCACGAGATACGTCGAGGCGGAGTCGGGATGCCGAGCGAGCTTGGGAACGCTCAACTCCCAGTCGGTCGCGATGATCTCGGAGACGGGAAACCCCGACTCGGCGTGGAAAATAGCGGGGTCGAGGAGCTCCGCGAGCGGTCGGCTTCCGAAGCGAGACCGGAGCATCTCCCATCCGTCGAGAGCCCCGGGCACGGTGACCGCCAGGATATCGTCGTAGGGAACGCGCTCGAGCCCGCGCTCCCGGAGCTTCTGGGCGGACGCGAGCGCCCCCGCGCGGCCGGTCGCGTTCAGGCCATATAGCTTTTGCGAGTCCACGTCGTAAACGAGAGCGAAGAGGTCGCCCCCGATCCCGGCCATCATGGGCTCGACCACGTTGAGGACGGCGGCGGTCGCGATGGCGGCGTCGATGGCGTTTCCGCCCTCCTGGAGCACACGCAGTCCAGCAGCGGCCGCGAGAGGCTGACTCGTGGCCACCATCCCGCGCGTCGCGAGGATGGGCGATCTCCCGAGCTTGGCGTCGGGAGCGGGGCGATCGGAGGCCATGGAGAGCGCGAAAGCGAGTATCAGTTCCATACGGGATTCTAGCATTTGATCTCGGCTTTGATTATGGTGTCATTCCTTAATGGCCTTAATGGCCATTCAGGAGAGGCACATGTCGATAACTCGCTTGGCTCTGAGTTTCTTCATTCTCATCGCTCCCGCGGCCTTCGCACAGCAGGCTCCCCAACCGGAGGAGCCGTCCTGGAAATGGCCCGAGTCGCGCTGGCGCGCCGCGGTCGACAAAGTCCGTGCCGGTAAACGCCTTCTTCCGCAGTCCTGGCCCGGCGGTGCCAAGGTGGCGGTTGCCCTGTCGTTCGATTTCGACAACGAGACCCTCGCTCTCCGAAACGGCCAGACGCTGCCATCGCTCCTGTCGACGGGCGAATACGGGTCCCGCGCCGCGCTTCCCAGAGTGCTGTCTCTCCTCGAGAGATACGAAATCCCCGCGACGTTCTTCATCCCCGCGGTCTCGGCGAAGCTCTATCCCGAGGACGTGAAGCGCATCGCCAAAGCCGGCCACGAGATCGGGATTCACGGATGGATTCACGAGTCAACCGCGAGCCTCGCGCGCGACGAGGAGAGGATGCTCATGGAGCGCTCGCTCGCGACCATCGAGGAGCTGACAGGAAAGAAGCCCGTAGGGATAAGGACGGGTTCGTGGGAGTACAGCGCGAACACCGCCGAGCTGATAGCGGAGCTCGGGCTTCTCTACGACAGCAGCCTGATGGCGGACGACATGCCCTACGAGGTCATGAGCGACGGGCGCCCGACCGGGGTCGTCGAGCTTCCGGTGGAGTGGCTCCTCGACGACTATCCCTACTTCAACATGGACCGCTTCGCCGGCCTTCGTCCCCACACTCCGCCGAGCGCCGTCTACGAAATCTGGGCCTCGGAGTTCGACGTCGCCTATGAGGAGGGCAGCATGTTCCTCCTGACGATGCACCCCCAGATCATCGGCCATCGCTCGCGGATGGCGATGCTGGAGAAGCTCGTCCAGTATATGCGCTCGCGTCCTGGCGTCTGGTTCGCCACCCACGAGCAGGTCGCCCGCCACGTCAAGGAGAATGGAGCTTCAGAAGGCGCGCGGCGGTAGCTCCGAGAATCGCTTCCTTCTCGGACTCCGCGAGATCGGAAACCGCCGCGACGTCCCCGAGAGGATCCCGGCTCGCGACCGGGAACGGATAGTCCGTCGCCATGACGATGCGATCCGCGCCCACTTGATCGATGAGATGGCGAAGGACAGCCGGCGAGTACACCAGGGTGTCGAAGTAGAGTTGCTTCAGGTACTCACCGGGCTTTCTCGCCATCTGCCGGCAGTTTGCGTCGACGGCGTAGCAGTTGTCGGAGCGGCCGATGTAAGACGGAAGGTAACCGCCGCCGTGGGCGGCGACGATTTTGAGCCTCGGGAACCGGTCCAGGAATCCGCTGAAAATCATGTGAGAGAGCGCGACCGTCGTCTCGAGCGGGTTCCCGACGGTGTTGCCGAGGGAGCCCGCACCCTGGAACCTCTTCGCCCCTTCGGCGAAACCGCGCGGGTGGATGAAGACCACGCAGTCGAGCTCCTGCGCCTTCGCCCAGAACGGATCGAATCGAGGGGCCGAGATCTCCTCTCCCAGAACGCTACCGGTGACCATGAACCCGGGAAAGCCATGGAGCTTCACCGCCTCCGCCACCTGCTCCGCGGCGAGCTCCGGAATGTGAAGGGAGACGCCTCCGAGGCCCACGAGTCTTTTCGGGTGTGTAGCGCACATCTCAGCTAGCTTCTGATTCTGGATACGAACCACATCCGCCGAGAGCTCTCGCTCCGCCCAGTAGTGGTACTGCCCGACGTAGAGACTCACTGCCTGGACGTCGACCCCCTCGCGGTCCATCTCCGCGATGCGGGCCTCGACGCTCACGAGGTGCTCGAAGTAGGGCGCCTTGACAAAGTTCTCGAGGTCCTTGGCCTCGGGCCGATCGCGAATGAGCGGCCTGTCGTCTCCGATATAGGCGTGCGCGTGGAAATCGACACAGAGTGGTCTCTTCGCGCCTTGAGCGAACGTTCGCCGCGCGCACGCGCAGAACGCCGCCTCAAGAAACTCCCGCCGATGAAGCATCATGACCTCCTCGGACCACGAGTACGAGCGCCGCGGCGGCGATCAGGACGAAGGCGACGAAAAGAATGCTGGCGGTGAAGCTCCCGGTCAGATCCCGGAGCCATCCGACGAGAAGAGGGCTCGTCGCCGAGGCGAGGATTCCGCATGAGCTGATGAACGCGATCCCCGCGGGCCGCGCGGCCGTTGACAGGATGACGGGAGGGAGGGTCCAGAAGACCGCCATCGCGGCGAACGCCCCGACGGATACGCACACCAGACCGACGAACCGCGTCCAAGGCTGCGGAGCGGTCGCGACGAGGAGCCACCCCAGGGCGGCGAGACCCATCGGGAGCACGATGTGCCAGGTGCGCTCCTTCCTTCGGTCGGAGCGAGCGCTCCAGAGAGGCATCACCAGCGCCGTCACCAGAGCGGGCATCGCCACGACGACTCCGACCCATGAAAGGCTCAAGCGCTCGAGGGCCTCGCGAGCGATCGAAGGCGTCCAGGTGGCGTTGGTGTTGAGGGTCATGGTGAGACCGAAATACGCGAGAGAGAGCAGGATCACCTCCCGCCCCAGGAGCTCTTTCCAGGCGCTCGCGCGGGAGGGACTCGCACCGCCGAGGCTTGCCTGGAGGATCGCCTTTTCCGACTCCGTCAGCCATTTCGCGTCCGAGGGGCGGCTGGTGAGGTAGAACGCCGCGACGATTCCCAGCAAGACCGACGGCAGTCCTTCGATGAGGAACAACCAGCGCCATCCCCCCATTCCGAGGAAGCCGTTGCCCCATTGCAGGATAAGCCCGGAGATCGACGCTCCGAAGGCGATGGTGACGGGCATGGCCAGCATGAACACCGCGTTCGCGCGCGCCCGGTGAGATTGCGGAAACCAGTAGGTCAGATAGAGCAGGATGCCGGGGACGAACCCCGCCTCAGCAACGCCAACGAGAAAGCGGATGAGGTAGAGGCCGGCCGGGGTTGCGGCGAACATCGTGGCCGTCGATGCGATCCCCCAGGTGATCATGATCCGGGGGATCCAGACCCGGGCGCCGAACCGGGCCAGCATCAGGTTGCTCGGGATCTCGAAGAGAAAGTACCCGACGTAGAAAATCGTGTTCGCGATCCCGAACATCGTCGCGGTGAGACCCAGGTCCCGGTTCATCGAAAGCGCGGCGAAGCCGATGTTGATGCGGTCGAGGTACGAGAAGACGTAGAGAAGGAAAAGAAACGGGATCAGGCGCCGCGAAACTTTGCGGATTACCGATTCCGAAGTCGGGTCTTCTGGCACGCGCGAGGGAATCTATAGCCGCCGGCCGTGAAGCGCAACTTGGGAGGCTGTGATAGTTTCCGCCGTCATGAGCGTCCTCCTACTCCCCGTATTTCTCCAGACCGCTTCCCTCGTCCTTCGCGGAGGCACGGTCGTCACCGTCGACTCCTCGGAGCGGATCGCGGAGGCGGTCGCCGTCGAAGGCAATCGCATCACCGCCGTGGGAACGGCGGAAGAGATCGAGCGATTCGTCGGTCCGACGACTCGGGTAATCGATCTCGCCGGACGGGCTCTTCTTCCCGGGTTCATCGACGCCCACTCCCACGTGGAGGGACTCGCCGAATCGGAGCGTGCCCGGCTTCCGATCCACATCCCCCACTCCTTGAAGACAACGGCCGACATCCTGACGCGCCTCCGGGAGCGGGCATCGGAGATCCCCGCGGGCACCTGGATCGTGGGCCAGGGGACCTACAACCAGCCGATGCCGACTCGCGAGGAGCTGGACCGAGCGGTGCCCGACCACCCCGTGGTTCTTCGCTGGAGCGCGCACGATTTGCTCCTCAATCACAAGGCGGTCGAGGTCGCCGGATTGACCGACGCTGCCGATCCCACGAACGGCATCGGCCGCATCGAGCGAACGCCCACGGGAGAGCCCGCGATCCTGCGCGACACGGGAATCGAGCTTCCGATCCCGCATTCCACGTTCGACGAGATGCGGCAGTGGATTCCGAAGACGCTTCGCGACTTCTTTCTTTCGAAGGGAGTCACGAGCGTTTACGACATGTCGTCGCCGGACGTAGCCTACCGGATTTATCAGGAGCTGAAGGACAAGGGGGAGCTTCCCGTGCGGATCCTCATCAGCTACCGTTTCACCGACGTCGAACCTTTGCTCCGCATCGGCATCCGCACCGGCTTCGGGGACGACTGGCTCCGCGTGGGAGCCATCAAGTTTCATCAAGACGGCGTCTGGGGCACGACCGCGGCGACCTATCATCCGGCCTGGAAAGGCTCGGGCACGACCTGGGTTCCGGAGAATTACGGCGGCGTCCGGTTCGAGCAAGAGGAATTCGACCGCCGGGTGACCGAGGCCCACCGGGGCGGCTGGCAGGTCTGGGTGCACGCGAACGGCGATCGCGCGCAGGACATGACGATTGCGGCTTACGAGGCGGCGCAACAGACCTACCCCCGCCTGGACGCGCGGCATCGGATCGAGCACTTCGCCCACTTCCTCGTGCAGGATCCCGAGAGGACCGAGAAACGGCTTTCGCGCATGAAGCGGGCGGGCATCATTCCCTCGCCCCAGGTCGCGTTTCTCTGGCGTCTTACGGACGAAGGGGTGAAGGAGCCCAACGTGAAGTTCTTCCCCATGAAGACTCTCCTCGACAACGGCTTTCACCCCGCGGGCGGCTCGGACACCCTCGGAACTCAGAACTTCGCGACCGACCCGATGTTCTCGATTTCGGTCGCGGTGAACCGCAAGACCAAGTACGGGACGAAGGTGCAACCGGAAGAGGCGATCCCGGTCATGGACGCGATCAAGATGTTCACGATCTGGGCCGCGTACGGCGGCTTCGAAGAGAAGATTAAGGGGAGCATCGAGCCGGGGAAGCTCGCCGACCTCGTGGTGTTCTCGGGCGATCCGCTGACGGTCCCTCCGGAGAGGCTCACGGATCTCCACGCGGACCTCGTGGTCCTCGACGGAAAGGTCGCGTACGAGAGGTCGTCCAAATGATTTCCCGGCGGAGTTTCCTGAAGCTCGGGGTTGCCGCGGGAGGGGTGCCTTTGCGCTCGGTCGCCCAGGAACTCTCGAGCGATCTCGCGATCGTGAACGCGCGGATGGTCACGATGGACGTGGAAAGGCCGGAGGCCGAAGCGGCGCTGGTGCGGGGAGGCCGCGTCGCTCTCGTGGGGACGACCGACGAGGTGAGAGCGGAAGCGAAGCGCGCTCAGGTCCTCGACGCGCGAGGACGGGTGGTGGCGCCGGGCTTCGTCGATGCCCATGCGCACTTCGAGCTCACCTGCCTCGGCGCGTCGTTTCAGGCCGCCTGTCACACGCCGCCCTACACCAGCCTTCGCGAGATCGTGAAAGTTCTGGCGTCGAAGGCCTCGGACACCCCCAAGGGCCAGTGGGTCATCGGACGCGGTTCTTTCAGCATGCGCGAGAAGCTCGAGGAGCGGACGCTTCCGACGCGGCACGAACTCGATGCCGTCACCACCGAGCATCCCCTCGTCCTGTTCTCGGGCCTGCACGTCGCGATGATGAACACCCGCGGGCTCCAGGAGCTCGGCCTCTGGGATCGCGACCCTCCCCGCGGAGTCCGGGTGCTGCGGGAGGCCTCGGGTCAGCCTTCGGGCATCGCGACGGAGGTCTGGGATCTCCTCCCCGGCTATCCTCTCGACGACGTGCGAGAGGCGGTGCGCGCGCACGCGAAGGAGATCTTCATCTCCAGAGGGACGACGTCTCTTTCCACGATCCCCTTCTCTTCGGACGACGTCCGCGCCGACCAGGAGCTCCAGGCCTCGGGTGAGCTCCCCCTGCGGCTTCGGGTCTACTACCACGTGCCGCGCGTCGTCTCGCTCGAGTCGCTTCTCGCGACCGGGCTCTTTTCGGGCATCGGTGACGACATGTTCCGCTACGGGGGAATCAAGATCTTCGTCAACGGCACGACGAGCGACGGGCTCGGAAACGCCATCGAAGACTTCAAGTGGACGCAAGAGGAGCTGAATGACTTCGTCTCCCGCGCCCATGCCGCCGGGATCCAGCTCATCATGCACGTCCTTTCGCGCGGCGCGATGCTGATGGCCGCGGCGGCGGTCGAGGGGGCGATTGAAAGGCATCCCAGGCCCCATCGCCACCGGGTCGAGCACGGCGGAGACCGCCTCGACGCGCTCGAGGACATGAGACGGCTGAAGGCCGCGGGGATTCGAGTGGTATGCACTCCTCACTTCGCCCGAAGGCCGGGGACCGCCTCGAGAGTCCCCCGGTTTCGCACGATGATCGAAGAGGGCCTCGAGCCCATCGCCGTCACCGATACCACGGGCACCGTCCCCGAATCCTCGGGACCTCTCTTCAACATCGCCTGTGCGATGACGCCAAAAACCGACGGAGGAGCCGCGCCGAGCACCGAAGAATCGCTGCCGTTCGAGCAAGCCTTGCGTATGCACACTCTCTGGGCGGCATACGCCGGGTTCGAAGAGCGCGACAAGGGATCGATCACTGTCGGAAAGCTGGGCGATTTCGCGATGCTCTCCGAGGATCCCCGTGGACGGCCGGGCAAAGAGGTTTTCGGGATCGAGGTGGACGCCACGATCCTCGGTGGGAAAATCGTTTTCGAGCGTTGAGCTCGCAGGAGGCAGGATGAACAGGCTCTTTTGGACGACTCTGGTGGTTTTGGGCTCGAGCGCGACTGCGGCGTCGGCGCAGCCGTCTCTGTCCACGGACGAAGTCGCGAAGATAAAGAAAGAAGTCACGGCGGCGGTGCACCACTACTATCGCCTCTTCACCGAGAGGAACATGAAGGCCCTTCCCGAGGAGGTATTTCACGTTCCGCTCATTTACCTCGGCCCCGAGGGTGCTTCGGTGGATGCGACTGCGCAGGAGGTCACCGCCCGGACCGAAGCCAACCTCAAACGGATTCTCGAGAGCGGTTGGGACCGCTCGGAGTTTCCGAGCCCGAACGTCTGCGTGCTCCACGCCGGCGCCGCCATCGCCAGCGGCAAGTTCTACCGCTACAAGAAAGACGGGAGCGTTCTCTCGGAGAATGCGGTGACGTACATTTTCGGGAAGACCGACAAGGGGTGGCGCATCGTTTCCTATGGGGGGCACGGCCTCGACCGGGTGGTGCCGTGCCAGGACTGAAACGGTGTTAGAATACCAGCTTCCAAAGTAAGGAGATCGCCATGAAGGTGCCAAAACTGTCGCTGGTTCTCGGTCTGTCCGCTTCGCTCGCGGGAGTCCCGGCTTTCGCGCAGCACGACCACCCCGAGGGCGGGAAGCCGCCCGATCGGCTGGGCACCGTCGATTTCGTAACCTCCTGCAGCGCGGCCGTCGAGAAGGATTTCGACCGGTCCGTCGCTCTCCTGCATTCCTTCTGGTTCTCGGCGGCCATCAAGTCGTTCCAGGACGTGGCCTCGAAGGATCCCGGGTGCGCCATGGCCCAGTGGGGAATCGCCATGAGCTGGTGGGGGAACCCGTTCGGAGGGTTCCGGCCTCCGAAGGCGATCGAGGATGGAACGGCCGCCGTCGAGAAGGCGAAGGCGGCGAACGCCAAGACGGACCGGGAGCGGGACTACATCGCCGCCGTGGAGCTCTTATATAAGGATGCGGGCACCGTCGACCAGAGGTCGAGGACCCTCGCCTACGAGAAGGCGATGGAGCAGGTCGCGGCGAAATACACCGACGACCCGGAAGCCCGGATCTTCTACGCGCTCTCGCTCGACCAGACCAACCTCCCGACGGACAAGACGTACGGGAACCTCCTGAAGGCCGCGGGAATCCTGGAGAAAGAGTTCGCGACCCAGCCGGATCACCCCGGAATCGCCCACTACATTATTCACAGCTACGACGTGCCGTCTCTCGCCCCGAAGGCGCTCGACGCCGCGAAACGCTACGCGAAGATCGCGCCCGACGCGCCCCACGCGCTCCACATGCCGTCCCATACCTTCACCCGCGTCGGCTACTGGCAGGAGTCGATCGAGACCAACATCG
>Ga0209521_10004695_pt1 | contig 10863 bp, 7 predicted proteins | sample Rifsed19ft4_FD_184016 | JGI IMG/M metagenome (GOLD analysis project Ga0209521, IMG submission 184016) | Soil microbial communities from Rifle, Colorado, USA - sediment 19ft 4 (version 2) | ecosystem: Environmental > Terrestrial > Deep subsurface > Rock core/Sediment | place: Rifle, Colorado... | reverse complement strand
ATATCAGCGGGACAACTGTTTTGGAGAACAGCTCGGGCTTCTCCGCGGTCGCGGACGCCATTGCGGCTCCAGAGGTCCCGACCCCGAAGCCGGCTGCTACTGCGGCTATACCCATTGTTAATCCTCCGAAGAACAGCCTGAATCCTGCCTCGGCTGCTGCAACCGGGTCTCCCGCCTCGGTTAAGCTGGTCAGCCTGAATATTGACAGCAGCCCAACTACAAGCCCGTAAATGGCTAGTGCCTCTGCGAGGATTGCGGCGATGAGGGTCTTGGAAACGGTCTCGGGCCGCTCTGTGCCGGCTCCAGCGATCGCTGGGGCTGAGATGCTGATTCCGATGGCGGCACCTATGACTGAGAGGACAATACTCAGGCCTATTCCCGAGGCTGCCCAGACTATGGGTTCAACCATTTACCCGCGCTATCCAACCTGTTGGTTCTCGGTAGGGCGCGAACGACAACCCGCCGCCTTCATAAAACTTGCTAAACCATTCAACCCAGTGAAGCCTCAAAGTCTGCACGAAAACGATCAAGCCCTCGATAATCATCACTAGCAGGTTTCCGAGTATCGCGCCCGGTATTGCCCCCATAGACGTGATGAGTGCGAACTTGAAGAAGAAGTCCGCAATGTTCAGCGCCCAGATTCGCAGGTAGGAGAACGTGTTGCTCGCCGCGCCCAGCATTGCCTCGAAAGCGTGCAGTCCGCCCTCCTTCCAACCCATCAACCCTAACGGCAAGAACGCCAAGACTAACAGATATGGTTGGCTTTGGATGGAGGAGAAATCGAAGCCGGACTGGGCGAACCTTGCGACCAGGTAGACCCCGGTGAGATAGAAGACAATCCAGCAGATGGGTCCGAAGATGGCTTCTGAATACTCCTTCCGAGACAGCTTGTTGTACAAGTTGAGAATCAGACCGAAGGTGTAGTGTCCTACACCGAAGAGTAAGACGATTACCATGAACTGCTGAAGGTGCGATATGTCGCCTTCCAAAGCCCCCTCCGTCGGGCTGAAAAGCCCGTGGAACCCAAATAGGTGGCTTGATTCAAACCCGAAGAAGTCCCCGAATACGAGACCGAAGACTGTTATGCCGACCCCGAGCATGATTACCAGCTCGGCCCCGTTAACAATTGGCTGGAGGATATCTGGAAGACGTGTTCCTTTCTTTCTCAGATAGAGAAGCAGAGCGCCAAACAGCATGAAGATAGGCCCCTCTCCGAAGTCTCCGAACATGAGCCCGTATATTACCGGGTAGCTCACCAGCATGAACACCAAGGGATTAATTTCGTGGTACGATGGGACCCCGAAGTTGTTGACCACCGACTGCAGAGGACTAGCCCAGCCAGGCACACGAACCAGCGTGGGCGGGCTTGAGGCCTTAGAAGCCTCATCGTCTGATGAGCCGCTGGTATGATCGCTGTGACTGTGGACTGTCCTGTCGACAGCGTCAGCCTCGGCGTGAACGGAAACGAGGCCTTCGCAGGCTTCCGAGACTCCTTCTTTGAACCTCTCGACCCTATCGTTCGGAACCCAAGCTTGGAAAATACAAGTGGATTGTGTTGTTGAAGACCCTGCCAGTGCTCTAGCTCGGACCTCCAACACTTCAGAAAGAAGGCCTAGAGTCTTCACCCTTGGTCCTAGTTCTTTGACCTGAACGTCTCTATCATGCATTACTTGCTTGGAAGTCTGTTCAATCTGGTCTAGACGACCGTCCACGGTTTTTCTGGCAACGGAGGGTTCGGTCGGGAGGTTTGACCATGAGGGTTCGAGCCTGGCCCCGGCTGCAGTAACCGATTGTCTTGCTTCGTCCTGGAAGGCGGCGGGAAACACTCCTAGAAATGTTTGGCTTTCCTCAGAGGACCCGGTGATAGCAAAGACAAGGTTTCCATATGTGACTTCATCCAACGTTCTCTGAACGTCAGTTATCGATTCACGGCTGATCTCGCCTGCGAGAACTGTGAGAAACCCCCCTCCACCAATCGCTTCCAAGGTGACACCCGCAGTCTCCAGCCCTGCCAGGAACCTTCCCAGCTCCTGCGCCCTCTCTCTCTCCGTCTGGAGCTTTGACAGAGATTCCTCCGTCTGTCTAACCGAAAGTTCAAGTCTGCCAGTCTCCCTGTCGAGATAATCGACAAGCCCGTCCAGGTCCCGAACTGGGGCGTCGAGTTTCTCGAGTGGCGCTTCCAAGTTGCCAAGGTTTGAGGCTAGGCTGAGGATCCTGTTCCTTATCGCCGATGAGCGGGTGAGTGTTGTTGACGAGTCATACCGTTCGACTTGCTCGGGAAGTTGAGCCTGGCGTGTTTCTATGAGATGTAGCGTCTGTTCCTGTCCCGCGTGTGCCAGGAAGTTGTGGAGCTGCTCTTTCGGAACTATGATGCTGAGCTGACGCATCGGCACTGGGTTGAACAACAGCGTACTACTCTCTGAATATTGTGGAAGATATCAGGGTGAGAAGTTGGCTGTCCAAACGGTCGAGACGGGCCTTGAATGAGTTGTTGTAGACAATTTTACCTTCCGGATCGCTGGCGACAACCCCCCCGAGGCCATCAAGAGCCTGTTCGTCAATCACTAGCTTCGTCCCCTTAGAGACAGATTTTCCAATTGCATCCGTCTGGTTCTTCGAGATCTCCCGGAAGCCGATTCTGACGATTGGCTCGTCCGCTCCCACAGCCTCGACTGCCTCTGTGACAAGACGCTTCAGAGTATCAGGAAACCGTTCATCCGCCGTAATATCGGCAAGTGCGTTTTCGACGGATTGCATCACCTGCTGGACGATTCGGTTCTTCTCATCCAAAATCCGGAGCCTGTTCGCGCGGATTCTAGAGCTGAGGATGCGGCGCCTTAGAGCCTCAGCTTCCAGTCTTGCTCTGGATAGAGTCTCATCTGCTTCTTTCAGAGCCCGGGTCTTGGCTTGCTCGAGAGTTTGTCTTGCTTTCTCTTCCGCTTCCCTGATGATGTCTTCTGCTCTGACTTTCGCATCAGACAATATTCGATTCTGAAGCTTCTCGAAGGACTCTGACATCTACTACCCTCTCAGAACCAGTTCCACAGCCTTCTTCACAGCGAGCTCCTTCCTGCCTTCGAAGGCCTTCCGGTAGCCCTCGAGTTGTTGAGTCGTCTCCACGTCCGACTTGCCTGCTTCAGATTCAGCGTTTTCCCGGGCCGACTGAAGAATTTCTTCCCTCCGGGCCTTAGCACTGGACAGGACATGCTGGCGGACATTCTCCGTCTCCTGTGAAGCCTGTGAGAGTATCTGTTGCGCGCGAACTCTTGCTTCTTCCACAATCGTTCTAGCTTTAGCCTCGGTCTCGACGATCCTTTTGACGGCTTCGATTCCTGACAAGCGTTCTACTTTCCTCGAACATGCCTCGGGACGATGATTCGTGGGCCCGTGAAACGCGTGCTATAAGACTATTCAATAGGAGACACGAAATTCGAACGCCAAAGAGCCGCAATTTCAATGCCCATCAAGATTGTACGCCCCAACCATTTCGAGCTTCTAGGCGAGGGATATGTTCTACTCACAGCTCCCCACGCCCCCGGACCAGAGGCCGAACCTTACACAGGAAAGATAGTGGAAGACGCCGCTCTGACGTCCCGGTGCTACGCTGTTGCAGGAAATGTCAGCCCGGAATACCAAGACCCGAACAGAATCCAAACTGCTCGAGCAGAACTCAGGAGTAGCGTAGAGGCCATGCTAGAGGAGAACGGGATCAAGTGTCTACTTGACGTCCGAGGCAAGAAGGGTGCAGGAGTTGAAATCGGCATGTCAGACAGGACCATGGTTTCTTCAACGACAAGTGAACTCGTGAAAGCAAGACTCTCCAAGCGCTTCACAGTTGCTCGTACCCCTCAGTCCGGGGGGCCTCAGCCCCAAGGCGCGCTCAAACTCTACTCGGGGAGAGAATCTGGGGGAGAACGCCTTTTCGAGGCTCTCAATTTGAGCTTTGGCCAGACTGAGCTAGAACTCAAACGGGAACTGGTCGTCAACAGCCTGGTCGAGCTTGTAGCCCTGCTCAACCAGGAGCTATCATTCAAGAGAGAGGCTAAGTAGCCGGAAGAGGACGGGCGCTCATCAGGGCTGCAGCAGCGTCTTGGGACATTCTTATCCACGGGTCCGGGTAGATTCCTATTACGAAGGTCAACAGCGTCGCTGCCCAGAGCACCGACATGTACGCCCGAGGCTCAGCGACTCTCGAAGAGTCAGTCGCCTCATCGAAATACATTCGCTTAATGATCCAGCCATAATACCCCATGCTAAACCCGCTGTTCAGCAGCCCCGCTATCGCGAGGTAGCTTCCCCAGCTGAACTGCGAGTATATCGCCCCCGTGAATAACAGCGCCTTGCTGAAAAAGCCGTTGAGCGGGGGCACTCCGGCGAGAGCTAGGAACAATACTGCGATGTTGAACGAGGTCTGTGGCATTCTGCGGGCGAGCCCGTTGAAAGAGTCAAGGTTCGTCACCGCAAGTCGAGTGACAACTGCTGCTGCCGCGATGAAGGAAGCGGTCTTGAGAATCGAGTAGTTTAGAACGTGGAACAGCCCGCCCGCAATTCCCACTGGGTTTCCGCTGGCTGTCGTGGGAGTGGCTAATGCTATGAGGATGTATCCGGCTTGGGCAATGCTTGAGTAGGCCAGTAGTCGTGTGAAGCTCTTCTGCATCAGGGCCGCAACGTTTCCGAACGTCATCGTCACTACTGCGACGATTGCGAAGGTGGAATACCAGTCGATGTTGAAGAGGCCGATACCTATTATGAATACTCGGAAGGCGGCGGCAAACGAAGCCATCTTGGCGCCTGCGGCCAGGAGCGCCGCCACTGTTGTGGGAGCTCCCTCGAACGCGTCGGGAATCCACATGTGGAACGGGACAACGGCCATCTTGACGCCGAACCCGACGACGAACATGACTACTGCAAGAATTCCGTAGGAACGAGTGTCCGATGTCACGCCGCCGAGGGCACTGCTGATTGTGACGAGGTTGGTGGACCCGGATATTCCGAACAGCAGGGATATGGCGTATACGATGAGCGCGGAGGACAGAGCTGACAGCACGAAGAACTTCATGGCAGCTTCGTTAGAATTGGGGTCGTGTTTCCTGATGGCGGTCAGAGCGTAAGTGGGTATGCTCATCAGCTCCCAGCCCACGTAGAGAAGTATCAGGTCCAGTGAGGCGGCTAGTACTATCATCCCGAGCGTTGAGAGGATGAGCAGCCCGTAGTACGGTGCCACGTTGACATCGTTTTTCATAAAGTGGAAGGACGCTACCGTGACAAAGATCGAAACTGTCAACAGGATGCCCGTGAAGAAGTAGGTGAAGGAATCCATGACAAGGACCGGTGGGGATGGTCCAAAGGGGCCGGAAGGAACGGCTCTCGTTGCGAGCCAGACAGTCGAAGCGAGGCTTGCTAGAAGGCCGAACAACGCCACGGGGGCAGCCAGGCCTCCTTTCATTCTCCCGTTCCCTAGCATTCCCACGGGCGTGACAGCGAGCCCGAAAACAGCCAAGCTGATGAACGGCGCGTACTGCACCATGGTGTCTAGGAGAGCCAGTGCTAGGGGCCTCCAGGCGATACGATTGATGGGAGCACGCTGTCTACCGCAGGCTTGATGATGCTATTGAGTAACGGGCCGGGGTAGGCCCCGAACACGAAAAGGGGAGCAAGGAAGGCGGCCAGTACCAGAAGAGAGCGCAGTGGAAGCTCGTCCTTCGGACCCGCCGGAGGCGACAACACGACACGCCTCAACATCCAGAGGAAATACCCAACCGTCAGAGCCGGAGCAAGGATGGCTACCGCAAACAGGTAGTTTGCGCTTAGAGCGCCCTGAATGACCTGGTATTCGCTGATAAAGTTCGCAAGCCCGGGAACAGCCATGGCCGCCATAGAGCCGAGGACGAGCAATGTGGCGGTAGTGGGCATTTTTCCACGCAGCCCGTTCAGCTCGTCGATGTTACGGGTCCCCGCGTGTTTCTGGATGTAGCCTGACATGAGGAAGAGTATCCCAATGGCTAGGGCGTGGTTGAACATCTGGAAGACCGCGCCCTGGATTCCGGCCGAGTTTCTGGCAAAAGTGCCCAGCAGTACGTATCCCATGTGGTTGATGCTTGTGAGAGCGATCATTCTCTTGAGGTCTCTCGCAACAATCGCCACCGATGCGCCGTAAATCATGGTGACCAGGCCGATTACGGCGAAGTAGGGCCAGAGGATTTCCGCCGCGTCCGGAAACAGAAACAGGTTATACCTGATCATGCCATAGCCTCCCATTTTCAGCAACAGTCCGGCCAGAAGGACGCTTACCGGTGCGGGTGCTTCGACGTGAGCGTCCGGAAGCCATGTGTGGAACGGAACTATTGGAAGCTTGACCGCAAACCCGATGAACGTGGTTATGGCCGCTACCAGTTGGAACGGCATTATCAGGCTGGGGACCCTCTGGACGAGGGTCTCATAGTCGAACGAAGGTGAGCCCTGAGCTCCTGTCCAGGCGTACAGGGCGAGGAAGCCGAATAGCATGATGGTGCTTCCAACGTATGTGAAGATCAGGAACTTCATCGACGCGTATTTTTTCCGGGGTCCTCCCCAGATTCCGATAAAGAAGAACATCGGAATCAGCACTACCTCCCAGAACACGTAGAAGAGTATCAGGTTGAGCGAAGTGAACACGCCGATTATTCCGGTCTCGAAGATTAGGAAGAGCGCGTAGTACTCTGGTTCCCGTGTCTTGATCAGGTCCCAGGACCCTGCCGCGGCCAGGAGGCTTAGAATCGTGGCAATTAGGAGAAGTGGAAGGCTGATTCCGTCTATCGCGACCTTGTATTCGAGGCCGAAGGAGCTTGCCCAGCTAGCTGACTCTCGGAGCTGGAACCCCGAGCTTCCCATCGGGTAAACGGCCAGTATCGATAGCGAGAGAAGAAACACGGCCGCGGTCGTTCCTATTCCAAGGACCGCGCCCAGCCTCGCGTTTCTCTTCCCAACCAGGTAAACGGGAGCGGCCATCAGCGCAGGTAGGAATATTGTTAGAGTGAGCAGTCCCAGCATTTCACGCTGCTCCAATGACGAGTATCATGTATGCTAGCAGGAGGAATATTCCTGCGGCGAAGGCGATGACGTATTGTTGTGTGACTCCTGTCTGCAGAGTTTTGAGAAAGTTGCTAAGGTGTGACCCTCGTGAGGCTACGTCGTTTACCGCTCCGTCAACAACACGAGTATCAAGCTGCTCACTTGCCCTTGAATAGTCAATTACGTTACTAGAGACGGCATAGTTCAGCCGGTCCCACACTCCCTGTTCCAGGTACCGGTATAGGCCACGACCTCCCGCTATTGCCCCGTTCACGAATACTTTGTAGTATACTGCGTTGAGGTACCAGCGGTTCCACAAGAAGTGTTGCAGAGGACCCATCTTGCCGACTGGCCTAGGCTCTTTGCCGAAGTAGAGCAGATACCCTAGTACAGCACCGAGCGCAGCGGTGCCAACACTGACTCCGATCAGAGTGAGGCTTAGAAGTCCTGAGCCCCCAAAGGATTCTGAGGGCAATGCGGTGGGCAGAGACTCGAAAGTTCCTTCAACGTAATGGGCAAGTGGTTCGCTGATGAACGGGAAGGCCATCCCTAGTGCGAGGCTTGCTACGGCAAGGAGTAGGTAGGGTCCCAGCATGGTGAGTTTTGCCTCGTGAACATGCTTCCCCTCATGTTCTAGTTGCTCCATGTGATGGCTTGGTTTTCCGGTGAAGGTCATGCCTAGCATGCGCATTGTGTAGAATCCGGTCAGGGCCACTGTCGCAATTCCCAGTCCGTACAGTGCGTACTGGCCGGTTTCGAAGCCTACGAACAGGATTTCGTCCTTAGTCCAGAACCCACTAAACGGCGGGATTCCCATTAGGGAAAGGCCGGCGAGGATCATCGAGGCGGCGGTTATTCTCATTCCTTTTGCGAGGCCTCCCATCTGGTCCATGAAGCGTGTCTCGGCAGCGTGCAGAACCCAGCCTGCACCGAGGAAAAGTGAGGCTTTGAAGATTGCATGGCTCATGAGGTGAAATAATCCGGCGGTGTAGCCTGCGACAAAGTTGAGGCTGAGCCCTGCCAGGCCAAGCGCTAGCATCATGTACCCAATCTGGGACACCGTAGAATACGCCAGCACTTTCTTGATCTCTTTGGCCACGGTTGCTTGTGTTGCCGCTAGGAACGCGGTGAACCCTCCAACCCAGGCTATGGTGAGGAAGAACGGGGTTACCTGGTTGAACTGGGCCAGAGCCTCGTAGAATATGGGGCCCATTCTCCCGGTGAGGAACACTCCTGCCTTGACCATGGTGGCTGCGTGGATAAGGGCAGAGACAGAGGTCGGACCTGCCATCGCGTCGGGCAGCCATTCCTGCAGCGGAAACTGGGCAGACTTACCGATAGGGCCTCCGAAGAAGAGAAGCGCGGCAGGAAGGAGCAGGCCGAGCCGAAAGAGCTCTGAGGCCCAGTTAGCGGATCCGCTGAGCTGTTGTGCGAGTTCCTCGTAGTTGAACGTGCGTGCGTAGGCGTAGATGAGGAAGATTCCGATGAGGAGGGCGATATCCCCTATCCTAGTGACCACGAAGGCCTTCATCCCCGCGTGGCTCGGGGGATAGGCTTGCTGGACCCCGAGCGCGGTATCTCCCTCAGTTCCTACCCAGTACTGCTTCTGGTCCCTGTACCAGTGTCCAATAAGAGCATAGGAGCAGAGTCCTACTCCTTCCCAGCCGAAGAACATCATCAGGAGATTGTCCGCCAGTATTAGGAGGAGCATGTTGCCGATGAAGAGGTTCATGAAGAACCAGTACCGGGTGAGCCCGGAATCGCCTTTCATGTACTCTAGGCTGTAGACCATTATCAGGAGACTTATCCATGAAACAATGTTGGCCATGAAGATGCTTAGAGGGTCCACCAACACCCCGGCTTTGATGCCTAGCGACGGAATCCATTCTACCTGGTAGTCGCCCCTGGAGACTGTTAACGCAGTTGCTGTCGCGGATAATGCAGCTATCAGCGTGAACGAGACCGCTGCCAGATCACGCAGTCTCGCGTTCGCTTTCGCAAGAACTGGAGTAAGCAGCGCGCCAACTAGTGGCGAGACCCATATGAGCCATGGCAGGTAGGACATTGTGGTCTACACTCCCAGTCCCGGTATGGTCCTTGCGAAGGAAACCAGCTGGCCCAGAATCGGCTCAGGGTAAATGCCGAGAACGACGGTGATTATGCTGAGTGCGATGAGAGGGACCGTCACTGTCCAGGGGGCCTCCTTCACATTCGCCGTTTCCTCGTTGGTCTCGCCGAAGAATATCCGGCGAAGGGTCCAGAGAGAATAGCCCGCAGTAATTGCCGTGGAGGCTACTCCTACAATCGCGATTCCAAGCCTGTACATACTGGCGGTGCTGGTCGCTGCTAGAAAACCTCCCTGGAAGAGGAAGAACTCGGAGAAGAACCCGTTTGTTGTCGGGAGTCCAAGGATTGCGAGGAATCCGATGAACGCGGCGGTGGCGGTTAGTGGCATTCTTGAAGCCAGCCCCCCGAGTTTGCTAATGCTCCGCTGGCCGTGAACCTGGAGGATTATCGACCCTGCAACCATGAACAGGATCCCCTTAGCCGTCCCGTGCGCAACGTACTGGAACATGGAACCTGCCAGGCCAAGCTGGGTGAACGAGGCCAGTCCGAAGAGTATGTATCCCATCTGGCTGACGCTCGAATAGGCGAGAAGCCTTTTGATATCGTCCTGGACAAGAGCCATCAAGCCACCGTAGACCATCGTGACTACTGCCCATCCAGCGAAGAAGAGCGAAAACGCCTGGAAGCCTTCAGGATAGATCGATATGACGATCCGGACGGTTGCATAGCCTCCTATTCCAATCATGGCCGGGGACAAGAGCGCGCTGATCGGTGTGGGGGCCTCTGCATGTGCGTGAGGCAGCCAGACGTGAAGCCCAAACTGAGCCATCTTGACGAAGAACCCGAAACACATAGCCCCGACAATCGCCAGCCTCACGGTCGTAGAAATAGGACCAGTGATCAGCGAGTCCATGTCCGTGCTTCCGGCTAGGTAGCCGGTGACAAGTATTCCCACTAGCAGGACTAGCGCTCCCACATGCGTCCAGAAAAAGTACATGAGCGAAATCCTCTCGCGTTCACCATACCCCCACTCTGCGATTAGGAAAAACGATGGGACCAGCATGATTTCGAAGAAGACGTAGAACTGAATCAGGTTGGTCGCGAGGACTGTCCCAATCATTCCAAGCGCGTACAGGTTGTACAGGCTGAAGTAGAGCCCGTACCGGCGAGGCTCATTCCCGATCCTATGTTGCATGTATGGTATGGAGAAGATTGCGATGACCGTCGTCAGAAGACTCACAGTGAGTACTATCGGAATGCTAAGGGTGTCTGCTCTAAGCCCGAAGTTTCCTATCGGGACCCAGGGATAAGTCTCCTGGTAGACGCCGCCTCTGTCTGCTGCCCAAACTGCCGCCAAGAGAATCGCGAGAAGGGGCATTAGGAGTGTTGCGAAGGAGACGTAGCCGGTCTTTTCGCGAAGGGCCTTGCCCAGAAGGTAGAGTACTGGCACGGATACAAGCGGCGCTACAATTGCGCCCAGTAGAAGTATGGTCAAGGTTGCCCTAACCCTTTAGCCTTGTTAGTTTTCGAAGGTCAATCTCGGCGTTGATGCGGAACGCGAGGATGATTATCGCTAGGCCGACTGCTGCTTCCATTGCAGCAAGCGCTATTGAGAATAGAACAAGGACCTGGCCAGTCACGATGGGAGGGTCTCTGAGTCGAGAGAATGCGATGATGTTCAGGTTGGCGGCATTGTAGACGATTTCAACTGCGAAGAGAATCCGGATCGCGCTCCTTCTTGTAGCG
>Ga0209521_10004693_pt1 | contig 10863 bp, 9 predicted proteins | sample Rifsed19ft4_FD_184016 | JGI IMG/M metagenome (GOLD analysis project Ga0209521, IMG submission 184016) | Soil microbial communities from Rifle, Colorado, USA - sediment 19ft 4 (version 2) | ecosystem: Environmental > Terrestrial > Deep subsurface > Rock core/Sediment | place: Rifle, Colorado... | reverse complement strand
GCACCCGCGGCGGCCGCGGCAGGTCCATGCGGTCGGCAACCAGGTCGAAATACTCGCCCATTTTCATTTCGCTGTCATCGCTCGCGTTGTACACGCCCTCACCCGAAGAAAGCCCCGCGGTGAGTATTGCGGCCAGATCGTCGGCGTGAATGTGATTGGTGTAGACGTCGTCCTCGTCCGCAAGCACGGGCGCACCGCGCTCAAGCTGCGCAAGCGGCAGGCGATCGGCGGCATAAATGCCGGGCACGCGCAGGATGACCAGCGCGATGCCGCGCTCGCCGCACCAGCCTGAGAGCACGGTTTCCGCATCCACGCGGCGCCGTGCACGATCGGTCTGCGCATGGACCGGACGTGACTCGTCCACGGCGTCGCCGCCGCAGTCTCCATAGACACCGCTGGTACTGATGTACACCACCCGCTGTGGTAACATTGCGCCGCCTTTTTGCGCCTGGGCAAGTGAAGCGAGCAGGTTGCGCGTGCGCACGTCCTGCGTGCCGGTTTGCGGGGGTGGTGCGGCATGAACGATCAGCTCCGCCGCACCGGCAAGCGGCGCCAGCGTTCCGGGCTGATCGAGGTCCCCGACGACCAGACGAACGCCCGATGCGGCAAGCGCCGGATCCGGCGCACGAGCGAGCGCGGCGACCTCGTAACGCCCGAGCCAGTGCGGGAGCGCGCGTCGGGCCACGTCGCCGCAGCCGATGACGAGTAGGCGTTTCCGTTCCATGCGCGAATTTTACCCTGCTGCCCCATGACCCATCCGACCACCCATCAGATCACCATCGGCAACACCGGCCACCGGCTCACGGCCAACCCCGGCGAGACCATACTGCAGGCCGCGATGCGGGAGGGTCTGATTCTGCCCTACGGCTGCCGCGACGGCGCCTGCGGCAGCTGCAAGGGCAAGCTCATCGAGGGCAGCATCGATTACGGCAAATACTCGGACAAAGCCCTCACCGATGCCGAGCGCCAAGCGGGCATGGCCCTGTTCTGCCAGGCGCTCCCCTTGAGCGACCTGGTGATCGAAGCGCGCGAGGTGCGCAAGGCGGGCGACATCCGGATCCGAACGCTTCCCTGCCGCGTGCAGAAGATCGAGCGCCCGACCGACGACGTGGCCATTCTCCACCTGAAGCTGCCCGCGAACGAGCGGCTGCAGTTCCTCGGCGGACAGTATCTGGACATCCTGCTGAAGGACGGTACACGGCGCAGCTTCTCCATGGCCAACGCGCCGCACGACGACGAGATGCTGCAGCTGCACGTCCGCCACGTGGCCGGCGGCGCGTTCACAGACCACGTGTTCGTCAAGATGAAGGAGCGCGATATCCTGCGTTTTGAGGCGCCGCTGGGCACGTTCTATCTGCGCGAGGACAGCGACCAGCCTATCGTGTTCGTGGCGAGCGGCACGGGTTTTGCACCCATCAAGTCGATGATCGAGGGCGCCTTCGCCAAGGACATCAAGCGCCCGATGACGCTCTACTGGGGAGGCCGCCGGCCGCGCGATCTCTACCTTTCGGACCTGCCGGCGAAGTGGGTTGCGGAGCACGCCAATTTCCGCTTCATTCCCGTGATCTCGGATGCGCTCCCCGAGGACCACTGGACCGGGCGGCGAGGCTTCGTGCACCGGGCGGTGATGGAGGATTTTCCGGACCTGTCGGGCTATCAGGTCTATGCCTGCGGCGTGCCGGTGATGGTCGATGCGGCGCGGCGCGATTTCTCCACCCAATGCGGGCTGCCCGATAGCGGGTTCTACGCCGACTCGTTCACGACCGCCGCCGACCGTCCCGCGTAGGCCGCTATAAGCCGCAGTTGCAGGGACGGGTTGCTCTTTTGCAATTCGTGCCCATCGCACTTAAGGCATTAAAACCAAAGGAAACTGATTTTGAGCCCCCGGACTCTCGGCGAGCATGTCCGGAAACGGCGGTTGGAATTGGCGCTGACTCAGAAGCAGGTTGCGGATTCGTTCGGGGTCACCTCCTTTACTGTCCTGAACTGGGAAAAGGGCTACACGGAACCGCCAATCGGCTCCTATCCGGCCATCCTGCGGTTCTTGGGATACGACCCTTTCCCAGAGCCCACCACGGTGTCTGAGGGAATATTCGCCCTGTGGCGCGTCAGGGGCTGGTCGATCAAAGAAGCGGCCCAACGTCTCGGGGTCGACGAGGGGACGTGGGGAACTTGGGAAAGAGGTACAACTGTACCCTGGCCGCGTTACGCGAGACTACTCGAGCGGTTCCTGGCGGCCTCGCACAATTGAGCCTAAGAAAACACCCAGTCATAGTCATTCCAGATCACGCTGAGTTGCCATGAGCGGCCTATTTCTTGAGCAGCCCGCTACTAATATGCCACTCGGGGAGCAACATCATTCACGATACGGATTCTATGCACAAGATACCCCCCGATTCTGTGGACAAACTCTGCCGACAGCGGAAGCTGGCCCATCTCGGCCTGGCCGGGAAAGTCAATCACCAAATCTGCACCGCATATCCCACTTTCATTACCCCAGATGCCAGTTGACCATATTGGCTGGGGAGCGTAGGATCGCAAAGGTCTTACCATTGACATTTATAGATTTCACCATATGTTTCAACGTCTTTCTACGCAAACGATACCCGCTAAGGACGCCGAAAGCACGGTTGTGCGAGGCGTTACGCGAACGAGTTCCTCCTTTGAGCGCCTAAAGGTTCGACGGACTTTTGAGGTCATCGTCGATCTGATTAAGGAGCGCATCTTCTCGGGCACATACAAGCCCGGGGATCGACTTCCCCCAGAGCGAGAATTCGCCGACGTCCTCGGCGTCGGACGTCCGGCGGTCCGGGAAGCCTATCGCGCGCTGGAGCTGATCGGCATTCTGGAGATCCGCAAGGGTAAGCAGGGCGGCGCCTTCATAACCGAGCAGGACCACCGCCTGGTCACGCAAACGCTAGGGGATCTGATCCGGCTGCGCCAAGTCGGCTTGGCGGAACTTACCGAAGCGCGCCTGATCCTCGAGAAGGACGTCGCCGAACTGGCGATACAGCGCGCCGTACCGGAAGACGTCGCAAAGCTGCGCGCCAACATCGACAGCGCGATCGCCCAGTCGCACAGCGGCATCACAGCCTCCGAGGAAAACCTGCGCTTTCACACACTTCTGGGCGAAATGTCGGGCAATCCCATCCTGGCAATGATGCTCGCGTCGATCATGGATCTGCTGCGCCTGGTCATCCGCGCCGCCTCGCCAGGTCCCGACGCTTCGCTCGACACAGCCACCGATCACATCGACATCGTCGATGCGTTGCAGGCACGCGACTTCGGGCTCCTGTGGCCGCTGCTTGAGGATCATATTCGCCGCTCGAACGGCAAGCTAATTGAGCTTGCCAGCCAATCGCCCCTACTCGATTCAATGGCGCAGGCCGATCACCGAAAGAACCTGCAACGCCGGTCATCGGCCGAGCAAGCCGCATCACTAGCCACCCGGCACGAGGTATGAGATATGGCCATGTACGACAGAGAACCGATCAGACTGAAAACCGATGTGCTGGTCGTTGGCGGGGGACTCGCCGGCACGAACGCTGCCGTCGGTGCAGCGGAGGCCGGTGCGAGCGTGGTCGTGATGGACAAGGGCAAGATCGAGCGCAGCGGCGACATCGGCGGCGGCGTCGATCATTTCCTTGCGTATCTTAACGAGGGCCCCGCATGGGATACCCGCGAGGCGTTCCTCGGCTATGTGGAAAAGGTCGGCCGCGGCACCAACCATATTTCCCATATCGAGTCGCTTTTCTGCGACGAGTTGCCGGCGGCGATCGAGCGCATGGCCCGGATCGGCAATCCGCTGACCCAGCCCGATGGCACCTACTATCGCACCGCTTCGATGGGTCAGCCCGGACCCTATTGGATCAATTTCAACGGCAAGCTCCTGAAACCCAGGCTTGCGCGCGCAGTACGCAAGCTCGGCTGCAAAGTGCTTTCCCGGGTCATGACGGTGGACTTACTGGTTGATTCAGGCCATGTCGTGGGCGCACTCGGATTCCACATTCACACGGGCCGGTTTTTCATCGTCGAAGCAAGAGCGACGGTCGTTGCCACCGGCAATACCAACCGGATCTTCGAGAATCCGCGCGGGAATCCGTTCAACACTTGGTTATGCCCGTACAACACGGGCGATGGCCAAGTGATGGCGCTACGGGCCGGAGCATCGCTCACCAACATGGAGTACATGCGGTTGACAATGCTGCCCAAGGGGTTCGCAGCTCCCGGATTCAACGCGCTCACCGGGATGGGTGGGCGCTTCATGAACAGTCTCGACGAGTACTACATGGAGAAGAACCACCCGCTGGGCAATCGTGCGCCCCGTTATGCCTGCGTGATGAACAGCCTGGATGAAATGCGGGCCGGCCGCGGGCCGATTTTCATCGACTGCCGGCACTTGAGCGACAAGGATCTCGATCACCTGCAAGCCACGCTCGGGTACGACAAGGACACGCTGCCCGATTATCTCGCCCAGCGAGGCGAGGACCTGCGCAAGCACCCGGTGGAAATCATGGTGTCCGAAGGCATGCAGGCGGGCCCAACCGAGACCAATGGTAGCGGGATCAAGATCGACGGTAACGCTGCAGCAACCGCCCCGGGGCTCTTTGCCTGCGGCGATGCGGCCGACCACAATCGCTGCGTCCACGGCGCGGTCACCGGAGGCTTCCGTGCAGGGAAATCCGCGGCAGGCTACGCCAAGTCACAGAATCTGGCACCAAGCGAAATGATCCGAAACACGCGTGAACGCATGGACAGATTTATTGCACCGCTCCTGCGCGGATCGGGTTATCCATTCCAGCAGATCGAAGATACGATTCGCAAGATCATGTCCGAGCACGTCGGCATGACACGCACCGATCTCGGCCTGCGGAAAGGACTGGAAAAGCTCGAGCGCCTGGCGCCGCACCTCGATGACATGAAGGTGGAAGACCTGCACGGGTTGATGCGATCTCACGAGACGCGTTCGATCCTGACCGTCGGAAAGATGATGGCGACCGCCGCGCGGTTTCGCACCGAAAGCCGCAACAAGCCGTATCACTACCGCCTGGACTATCCGGAGACCGACGACGCCAACTGGTGCGGGCTGGTTGTGGTGCAGGTGAAGAATGGCGGGGCGGACAGCGGGTTCCAGTGCTCCTTTGAGCGCATTGTGTACAAATCACATTAGAGGGGTCTGGCCATGCCGATGGTATTCGACTATGAACGATGCGACGGCTGCGGGGACTGCGCCGCGGTCTGTCCGGGCGACGTGATCTACCTGAAGCACGACGCCGTCAGGAAGCGCCCCTACAACCGCTACGTGGATGAGTGCTGGCATTGCGGTTCATGCCGTCAGGATTGCCCGCAACAGGCAATTAAGGTGACGTTTCCGCCTGATATGCTGTGCACCTGAAGGACAGCTGTCGGCGCCGAGTGGCGCTTCAACCCAAATCCCCGCAATGGAGGTAAACGATGATCAAGCGGATTCTTGCCGGCATTCTTGTATGCATCGCTGCCAGCGCAGCCGCGGTGGCGCAGCCCTACCCCTCCAGGCCGATCAGGTTTATTGTCCCCTACCCCCCCGGTGCGCTGACCGATCTGCTGGCCCGCACCATCGGCGAGCGCCTGGGCGCAGCGTTGAAGCAGGCGGTCGTGGTCGAGAACAAGCCAGGCGCCGGGACTCTGGTAGGGGCGGAGTTCGTCGCCAAGTCGGCGCCGGATGGTTACACCCTGCTCATGGCCACGAGCACCACGCTCGGCATGAGTCCGGCCATGTATAAGAACCCCCCGATCAATCCTGTGCGCGACTTCGCTCCGGTATTACAGGTCGGAACAGTGAACTTTTTTCTCGTAGGCAACCCGTCTTTCCTCGCGAAAAACATGCGCGAACTGATCGAGGTGATCAGGGCGAATCCGGGCAAGTTCAATTACGCCTCGGTCGGCAACGGCAGCGCGCACCACCTGTTCATGGAAATTCTGAAGAAGGAGGTCGGTCTTGACATTCAGCATATTCCCTACAAGGGCACGCTCGCCGCGCTGACCGATGTCATGTCCGGGAAAGTCCAGATCATGTTCAGCGACGCAACCGCAGCATTGCCCAATATCCGCGCCGGCAAGGTGCTCGCGTATGGGACTTCGGCGGGTAAACAGACCGAATTGATCGCGTCGGTACCACCCATCGCTGAGACGGTTGCGGGATATGACTGGCAGGCTTGGCAGGGCGTGGTTGCACCGGCGGCAACACCGCCCAAAATAGTTGCAAGACTCGGGACCGAACTTCAGCGCATTCAGTCGAGCAGCGAGTTTCGCGATCTCCTGACGAAATTCGGCATGGAACCGTCGCCGCCAAACACGCCGGAGCAGTTCGCGGCGATCGTAAAGAGTGATGTCGAGCGCTGGGCAATAGCGGTCGCCGCCTCCGGGGCACGTGTGGATTAGACCCAAATAGTCCTGTCGTTCACGTATGGATTTCCAAGGTAAGAGGAGCAGCCCGGTGCGAACGATTTCCGCGAGTGCGTCGATAGAGAAGGCAGGGTTCGAAGTGGTCCCGATCAACGGATACATTGGGGCGGAGATTCGTGGTATCGACCTGCGACGCTCCTTAGCACCGGAGCAGTTCAGGGTTATCCACAATGCGCTAGTCGAGCATGAAGTCATTGTCATGCGAGATCAAGACATCACGCTTGAGCAGCAATTGGCGTTTGGCAGGCTGTTCGGGAAACTCTCTATTCACCCATTTTCCCCGAACATGAAAGACAAACCGGAGGTCATTGTCCTCGATTACTCCGCGGATAACCCTCCGGCCCTGACGGACGTATGGCATTCGGACGAGACATTTCGCGACATTCCTCCCCTGGGCACGATCCTCCGGGCTCGCATCGTTCCGACCTCGGGCGGTGACACGCTTTTTGCAAGCATGACCGCCGCCTATCGAGGACTGAGCGAGAGAATGAAAAAGTACATTCATGGCCTGGAGGCGCAGCATGACTTCAAGCCGTTTCGCACCCTGTTCGGCAGTTCCCCGAAAGAACGCGCGACACTGCGGCGACTCGAAGACAGCTTTCCCAATCCATGGCATCCGGTTGTTCGCGTGCATCCCGTTACGCGAAAACGGATTCTCAACGTGAATCCGCAGTTCACGGTTCGGATAAGGGACATGAAAGAAGATGAAAGCAGCCATTTGCTCCAGTTTCTTTATCGACAGGCGCTGGTACCCGAATATCAGCTCCGAGTCAGGTGGCAACCGAATACGGTGGTGATGTGGGACAACCGGTCTGTTCAGCACTACGCTCCCCACGACTATTACCCTCGGCGCCGCTTGATGGAGCGAGTGACAATCGTCGGAGACAGGCCCATCGGAGTAAGCGGCCCATATGCTGCTGAAAGTGCCCCGGACAAAGGTGGACGGAAACAGGTGGAGACCGGGTCAAAGCCGGGCCGGTCCGTGCGACGCGCCTTCGAGCGTCACTGAACACCGGCACGGCAGACGATGCCATCGCCGCATCGGGCAGAGACTACCCTTATTCGAATCGCAAAGCCGTGGGGTCACGTTTCCACTCACGACACGCTACTGCACGGCGTCGCTCTGATGCCGTAAAGAACGATTCGGTGGCCAGGTGTAGCAGAGCATTCATCCTCCGATCTGCTAATCGACGCGGGCGCCTGCAATCTTGACAAGCTCCGCCGCAGTCGCGATTTCTCCGCGGATGAATGCCGCGAACTCCTCGGGTGTGCCCGTCGCGGGTTCGGCTCCCCGAGGCACAAGCATGTCCCTGACGTCCGGCATGCGCATGATTTTCCCGATCTCGCTGTTCAGGCGGGAGACAATCCGGATCGGCGTTCCCGCGGGCGCAACGACGCCGAACCAGGTATTGACATTGAATCCCGGGAGCCCCGCCGCTTCCGCGATTGTGGGCAAGTCCGGCATGGCCTTCGAGCGCTCGCCGCTGACCACCGCGAGGGCGCGCAACTTGCCCTGGGCGAGGAGAGCGCGCACAGTCGGCATCTGGATGATCGTCACGGGCACTTGGCCGGAGAGAACGGCTGGTAGCACCATCCCCTGACCTTTATAGGGGACATGAACCATGTTGATCCCCGCTCTGCGTTTCAGCAGTTCCCCGGCGAGGTGGGCGCCGCTCGCATTGCCTCCGGAGGCGTAGTTGAGTTCCCCGGGGCGTGACTTCGCCAGGGCGATCAACTCACGCACGGTGTTCACCTGTAGCGACGGATGCACGACGAGCACCGCGGGGCTCAACACCAACAACGTGACCGGCGCGAAACTCTTCTCCGCATCGTAGGGCATATCGCTGCGCAAGCTGGGATTGATCGCCAGAGCTGGCGGGGCCAGGAGAATGGTGTAACCGTCCGGCGCCGCCTTGGCAACGATGTCGGTCCCGATGATGGTGCCGCCGCCGCCGCGGTTGTCCACCGTCACGGGCTGCTTCCAGCTCTCGGTGAGTTTCTGCGCGACGACGCGCGCGAGGACGTCCGTAAGGCCGCCAGGTGGAAGCGGAACAACGAAGCGGATCGCCTTGCTCGGATAGTCTTCTTCCTCGGCGTGCGCGACGCGCGCGAACACGCCGACAACCAGCACAGCCAGCACCATAAAGCGTGCAACGAATTTCATGATCTTTCCTCCAAAGGTAAACGACCGACACTCGAATCGCCCCGCGCTGCCTCCACACATGGGGAATTCACCGGAACGGTGAGCGGCCGCATCTTCGTGTTGTCGGCCGGAACCATCGTATGGGTAGCCGCCATGTTCCTCGCCGGTGAATTTCAGCCACTTTCCATCTGCCCAGAGGCAAACCTTGCACATCTGTCCACGCGGCCGCCTGAGCGGCCGTTCGCTGGATGGAAACGAACCGTCAACCCTAATCGACGCGGGCGCCTGCGAATCTGACTAGCTCCGCCGAATTCGCGATTTCGCTACGGATGAATGCTGCGAACTCCTCGGGTGTGCCCGTCGCGGGTTCGACTCCATCAGGCACAAACCGCTCCCGGACCTCCGGCATGCGCATGATTTTCCCGATCTCGCTGTTCAGGCGGGAGACGATCCCGCCCGGTGTTCCCGCCGGCGCGACGATGCCGAACCAGGTATCGAACTTGAAATCCGGAAGCCCCCCCGCTTCTGCAATTGTGGGCACGTCCGGCAGGGCTTGCGAGCGCACGCCGCGGGCGACCGCGAGGGCGCGCAGTTCGCCGCGCGCGATGATGGCGCGCACCGTCGGCACCTGAGCGAACATCAGCGACACTTGGCCGGCGAGAAGGCCCGTTACGGCCGATGCCGGGCCCTTATAAGGGATATGAAGCATGTCAATCCCGGCCATGCGCTTGAGCAATTCCATGGCGAGGTGGCCGCCACTCGCATTACCGTTGGACCCGTAGTTGATCTGGCCGGGACGCGACTTCGCTAGGGCGATCAACTCACGCAGGGTATTCACCGGTAGCGACGGATGCACGACCAGCACCGTGGGGCTCAACACCAACAGCGTGACCGGCGCGAAACTCCTCTCGGCATCGTAGGGCAGCTTGCGGTGCAAGCTGGGATTGATGGCCAGATTCGGCGCCACCAAAAGGATGGTGTAGCCGTCCGGCGGCGCCTTGGCGACGATGTCGGTCGCGATGATGGTACCGCCGCCGCCGCGGTTATCCACCGTCACAGGCTGCTTCCAGCTCTCGGTGAGTTTCTGCCCGATGAGGCGGGCGAGAAGGTCCACGATGCCGCCCGGCGGAGTTGGGACGACGATGCGGATCGGCTTGCTCGGATACTCCTGGGCGCGAGCACCGCCCGCTTGCATGCCAAGAGCAATCCCGGTTACGGCCAACGCCACAAAGCGTGCAATGAATTTCATGATTCCTCCGTAGGCAAACTTCCTCGCCGGCGACGACTGCGACAATGCGCCGCGCTGTTCACTGGACCTTGATCCCGAGTTCCTTTATCCGCTTCGCCCATCGCTCCTTCTCGTTGCGGACGAAAGCGCCGAACTCGACCCGCGTCATCGCAGGCGTCACGAAGCCAAGTTGATCGAGGCGTGTCCGCGTGCTTTGTTTCTGCAGGCTGCGCTGGACTTCGGTGGCGAGCCGCTCCACCGCCGCTGCGGGAGTGCTCGCCGGAGCGAACAAGCCAACCCAACCCGAGACCTCGAAGCCGGGCAGGGTCGCCGCGATAGGCGGGACGTCCGGGAGCAACGGGATGGCGCTCGCCAGGGGCGTAGCCAGGCCCAGCAACTTCCCCGATTTCACGTGCGTGCTGGCCATCAGAGCTTCGACGACCATGAGGGGGATTTGACCTGAAATGACGTCATTGATCGCCAGCGGGGTGCTTTTGTACGGGACCGCTACCATATCGATCCCGGCGAGCGCCTTGATCGACTCGCCGACCATCAGCGAGGTCGAGTTGGCGGTCCCGTAGGAGAGTTTGCCGGGATTGGCACGCGCGTAGGCGATGAGTTCCGGGAACGTTCGAAACGGTACCCTCGGATTGGCGACTATCAGCGACGGAAGACGCGCAACGAACGCAACCGGCTCGAAGTCCCGTACCGGATCGTAGGGAAGACTCCGAAAAAGGGTGACATTCGCCGCATGGGTGCTGTTGGTGCCCGTTACCAGCGTGTAACCGTCCGGCGGTGACTTGGCGACTGCGTCGCTCGCAATCGACCCGTTCGCACCCGGACGGTTCTCAACCAGGACCGGAACTTTCAACTGCTCCGACAGGTCCTGGGCAATCACGCGCGCAATGGTGTCTACAGCGGTGCCCGCAGCAAAAGCGCAAATGATCTTGATCGGACGGCTCGGAAACTCCTGCGCCATGACGCTGCCTGCCGCAGCGAGCGAGGAGGCAACCGTCCATAAGACACCCGAGATCACGCGCCTTGCAAC
>Ga0209521_10004691_pt1 | contig 10868 bp, 5 predicted proteins | sample Rifsed19ft4_FD_184016 | JGI IMG/M metagenome (GOLD analysis project Ga0209521, IMG submission 184016) | Soil microbial communities from Rifle, Colorado, USA - sediment 19ft 4 (version 2) | ecosystem: Environmental > Terrestrial > Deep subsurface > Rock core/Sediment | place: Rifle, Colorado... | reverse complement strand
ACTTGTAAATGTGGGCCGTTTCGAAGCTGGATCACCCATGGCCACAAAAGGTCCTCCTGCTTGTTTCCACTTATATATCAACTGATCCCCATTTGGATCTGATGAACCACTTCCATCCAGTGTCACCAGTACCCCCTCACCTACCGTCTGGTCAACACCGGCATGCGCTACAGGGGACTCATTGACTGTGTTATTTACTGTTACCTCTACTGTATCACTAGATTGTAGTTTTTCATCACTCACTATCAGTCTGAATATCAGTTTTGTTTTTGTGAATACTGTGGGGCTTGTAAAAGTCGGCTGGATTGCCTTGGGATTGCTCATGGTAACCAAAGGCCCTGCAGTCTGCTCCCACATAAAGTCCAGGGTGTCACCATCTGCATCGGATGACCCACTCTCATTCAGGGTTACAAGTATTCCCTCATCTGCCGTCTGGTCAAAACCGGCATTGGCCACCGGTGCATCGTTGATTGCATTTACTGTGATTAGCACGATGGCCGGGACGCTGTTCAGTATTCCGTCATTCACCTTGAAGGTGAATCCATCGGAACCGTTGAAGTTGCTGTTTGGCGTATAAACAACAGCGGGAGGGGCCCCAGTCAGCGATCCATTATTCGGTCCGATATCAACACTAAAGGTCAGGTTATCCCCATTGGGGTCACTTCCGGTCAACGTAATGGGTTTGGCAGTGTCCTCATCTGTTGTAACCGACTGCTGGTTCGTTACCGGCCTTCTGCTAAGGAGGAGATAGACCTCGCCTGCACCCTGCCTCCCATTACCTGGTCCATCAGCCATGGGTACTCCTGCAAGGATGTCTGCATAGCCATCACCATTGAGGTCTCCAAGGACTATAGATACCCCCAGACGGTCACCGGCCTCCGTCCCATAGAAAGTCAGGTTTGCCCGGTCATATTTGAGATCCCAAGCCTGCATTGGTAAAAAGCTATTGCTCCCGTATATCAGATAGATTTCTCCACCTTCTGATCTTCCGTTATCTGGTCCACCGGCATGCGGCGCAGTCACTATGATGTCATCAAGGTTGTCCCCGTTATAGTCTCCCATGGAGCTTGAGAATCCATTGATGATGAGATACTTATTGACAGTAACTGTGTTTGATCCCAGCTTATCACCGCTATCTGCCCCGAAAACAGTTAGGTTAACCAGGTCTATGGAAAGATCCAAGGTTGACGGAAGATCGTTCCTGCCATGGATCAGATAGACCTCCCCTGCATCTCCTCTCAGCTCATCAGGTCCATCGCCCATTGGCGCCGCAATTAAGAGATCCTCTATCCCATCCCCATTGAAATCCCCTGTTGCGGAGGTCGTCCCCAGGAGGTCGCCGGCATCCCTGCCATAGATAGTCAGATCAGCATCCTTACTCAGAAGATCCCAGGCAGGCTCGAGATCGGGTTTGCCCCTCCCATAGATAACATAGACCTCCCCTGCATCTGTTCTTGAGTTATCCGGACCATCCGCTTTGATTGCGCCAACCACGATGTCATCATACCCATCGCCGTCCAGATCCCCTGTAGAGACAGAACAGCCGCAATCATCCTCAGCATCTTTTCCATATAACGTAAAATCTGCAGGCGTGTCTGATAGTTTCCGGATATCAGACAACTTAAGATTTTCCTTCCCATATAAGAGATATACCTCGCCTGCATCAATACGTTTATTATTCGGCCCATCTCCATACCGTGATCCCACGATAATGTCCCTGATCCCATCGCCATCAATATCACCGGTAGTTATGGAACACCCGATGCGATCGCCACTGTCTTTACCGTAAATAAAGGTTGTGCCGCCAGGGGGGGTCTTCAGATCAATCTCTCCCGAGAGGTTTGCATTTCCATAGACGACAATGATATATCCTTCGTCATTCGAGCCTCCCAAGGGGGCGCTGGCAAGGATGTCGTCATAGCCATCCCTGTTCACATCCGCAGAGGTGAGGGCAAAACCGAGGTGATCCAGATCTGATGCGCCATAAATGATAAGGTCTGTCCCTGCACTCAGGTCTATGGTTCCAGGCAGAGGGGTTTTCCCATACCGGACATAGATCCTGCCCGCGCCATTTCGTCCTGTATCAGAAGGGCCTCCTGCATCAGGAGCGCCGATCAGGATGTCATTATTGCCATCCCCGTCTATATCACCATAGGCCACTGAATATCCTGTTGTATCTCCTGCTTCTGCTCCATGGATGATCACCTCAGGAGGCTGTATCGAAAGATCAACTTCTTCCTTGATACCGGCTGCCCATACAGTTTCCCCAAGCAATCCAGTAACGGCAATGAAACTGAAGACTATCCACCTGTACATGAGTTTTTCCTGTCGTTTGAACATAAGAAGACCCTTTCCTGTTTTGTCTTATAATATGAAGCAATTTCTGTGCCCGCTTCTATTAATCCACAGAATCCCATGTTCTTATGTCTCATTCACCGTTTGCGTGCTGGAGTATCCAGACGTCATTCAAATAGGAACCTTCTGACAGGCCTCCAAAAACAATCAGTTGATTGGTCTCTGAAGCGCCTGCTGCTGTATGAAGCCCTCTTGCTTCCGGGTAAGAGACCGCAGAGGTATGATAAGTGACCTTCTGATACCAGGAAGATGAATCACCGGTTCCATTGGCATTATCCAGTACCCAGATATCATCAAGGGGCTCACCATCTGAATCGAGGCCGCCAAATATGGTCATCCTGTTGGTCGAAGGATCATATACCGCTGAATGCCCCTCCCTGGCCGGCACTGGTCCTCCTGTAACGTCCAGCGGGGTCCAGATGGATGGCGTCTCTCCAAGGCCATTCGCATTCGAGAGAATCCATACGTCAGAATATACCCCTTTGGCCGTTCTTCCCCCCATGATAATCATCGTGTTCGTACCGGCATCATATACCGCCGTATGCCCTGTCCGTTTGGCCGGGATACTCCCGGTATCCGGAGTGATCTTCTCCCAGGTGGGCGGCTCTACACCCGAGCCATCAGCATTTTTGAGTACCCAGACATCGTTAGATAGAGTGGTAACTCCCCCAGAGACACTCGCTCCCCCGTAAATGATCACCCGATTATTCTGTGTGTCATTGTCATTGTCATAGACCATGGAAAAGCCGATCCGGTGTTGAGGACGCTCTCCCTCATCAACCCAATCTTCCCATGCGGGATCTCCTCCATAGCCCCCGCTTGCATTGGTGAGAATCCACAGGCTGTCATCTTCTCCAACCATATCCCCATCCGGATCAATCCCGCCCAGGATGATCATCCGGCTATTTCCCTGGTTGTAAACCGCCCTGTGACCCGACCGTGCAGCCGGCGTATTCCCGGAGACAGCTATCTTCCGCCAGGAGGGTGTCTCCTCTGTGGAGATAACATGATCCAGTACCCACAGGTCAGCGAGTGTGCCACCATTCGTTTCACCCCCAAACACGATAAGCTGGTCGGCGCCTGAATCATAGACTGATGAATGTCCCTGTACCCCGGCCGGCCCCTTGCCAGATGCAGTCACCTGACCCCATTTAAATGGGGTCACATGGAGTGATGTCTGAAGAGTATTTTCCGACAGGTTGTGGCCAATCGTCAGTGTGTACTCTCCTGACGGGGTGTCATCCTCAGTACTCAGCGTCAGCAGGCTGCTTGCCGGAAGCAGGATGGGATTGGGAAAGAACGAGGCGGTGACCCCTTCAGGCAGGTCATCAAGGGTAAGGGTGAGTGACTTTGGAATCGGAATGCCGGAAATAGAGGATATACCGATGGTGTACCGGGCCCTGTCTCCCTGAATGATACTCCTCTCCTCAGGAGTTATTGTCCATAAGAAACTTGTCTCTACCGCCGTGCTGCTATTCTCATCCCCACATCCTGTCACGAAAAAGGATAGCAGAAGTAATATAGTAATCCATATCAAATTCATATTTTTTCGTCCTATTTTAGAAAAGAGGTTAAAGATAGCTTTTCACGAAACGAAGTATTATTCAGCACGCAATCACCATGATGATCTGATGTCAGACAACAGTAGGTTCTCTCAATCCTCCGGATGATACTCCGGAGGGACTCCTTATGGACATTTCCAAATGCATGATCCACAGTCGGACAGGGGGTGACATCACCCTGTGGTTTTATATAGACAAACAGACGTCCTGCCGTGCAGGTGGACATCTCGTCAGGGAATTCTATCCGAACAAAGGGCGGATCAAAGAGCTCCCGGACACGGTTCCTTTCCTCCTGAGTAAGTATCTCATCCCATCCGCACAACCATTTTCCCGATGCATAGGGGAAGAGGACCATGACATTAGAGACACCAAGGTCGCGCCCCATCTGGATCAGGCGTTTTAAATCTTTCAGACCATTTTTACTGACGTCATTTTTGGATACGTGTGTCCATATACTGGCAGATATACCTGAATCCACGAGGAGACGTATCCCTTCTACCGCTGTCTCAAAACAACCCTTATAATGACGGAATAGATCATGGCTTTGGCTATCCGGAAAATCAAGGGAAACATTGCACCGTTCGAGCCCCGCCCCCTTGAGCCGTTGCACATACTCTTTGCCAAGGAGTATGCCATTGGTGAAGATCGTGGTACCCAGTCCCAATCCATGAGCATCTCCAATGAGATCGGTCAGGTCATCCCGCATCAGGGGTTCACCACCAAAGTAAGAGACCCTGCGGACACCGAGGGAACGGGCGTCACGCAGGATTCTCTGGATCTCGGCCCGGCTCAGCTCATTCATCTTTTTATTAAGTTCCGAGCCTATCAGGCAGTGCTCACAACTGCACTGACAGTCGTAGGTAACCCCAATCCAGAGCTGCCTGAGACTACTGCGGATAAAGAGATGCTTCATCCTGTGAAGCATATAGGTATAAAGTGAATTTTGCTTCATATCAGATCCCATCCGAATCCCCATATGTAAAATACCATAGGGAAGGGTCTCTTACAGCATTCTCTAATGCGGCATGTGATTTGGCAAAATAATAGACGACAGGCACCTCCGCCCTGTTCCCCTCTCCTGAGAATCCCAGTTCGGTAATAACCTCATAGAGCGCTGTCGCTTTATTCACCCTGAACAGGGCGTAATCAACTCCTTCTTCAGATAACCGGCCTAATGCAGCCATCACAAGAGCCCTCAAGGCAGCGTCGTCTTCCCAGAGGCAGTCCACAATGACCCCCTCGACTGTTTCCTCCATCTCCCTTATTGTGTATACCAGATACCCGTTTACTTCCTCTCCTTTTCCAACTGCCACGACATGATACTCCTTTGATGGTACAGATAAATATCTCCAGCGCAGGTAAGGGAGGTCACGGACACACAATATCGGAAAATGCCCACATACCCTATTCCAGAGATCATCCACACACTGATCAAAGGTATAGCCGTCTATAACCCCGAGTTCATGTTGCTGTCGTGAAAGGGAGATGGAATAATATTTGGACGATGCCTTCTGGATGGTCTTTTCCAGCGAGGCAGGAAGATGTTTGAATCTGTATTTAAAAGACTGCCGCAGGTTCAACCGGTAGCTTAGCTCGGAGAGCTTGAAGAGATCGGCATATTTCAATATCCTCTTCCCAACCACATATGCCTGGCGGTTCGGGAAACCAAAACCTCCGATATAGCCCCTTTCCAGGTAGACATCTTCATGCCTCCTCGACATCTCTACAAGAACTTTCGTCCCCCTATAATCCGGATGGACAAAAGTATCCACGGGCTGGACCACCATGATGCGTTCACCCATACAATGCAAGATCATCGGAATAGAGGCGTAATGGCCTACGATTTTTCCTGCTGCCTCTGCAACAATAATCAGATTCAGGTCACTGACAGGGCTTCGTTTGAATTTCCATTCCCATTCCTGCAAGGAACGCTTTTCATTGAAAATCTCGTTGAAGTGATCGTTTATCTGAATCTCATCGCCTTCTTTGTAACATCTGATAAAGTAGTCAGTCTTCATGGCGCAGTCCTTCCTGATACCAACGGCCTCTTTTGCCTCTTTAATGTGCATTGCTCCATTGGAAATTCATTGAAAAACTCGACTGGAGATGCGTCTATTCTTGTCTGCCCTGATTCATCTGCATCCTCAACTTCAACAAAGTAGGCCCACTCCTTATCAAGAGGTACATCCACTGTTATTAACCATACGTCATTGTCCCTTACCATTGACCTGTACTTCCATGAATTTACCTGCTCGAGGTCATTCCATGCCCGGTTCGTAGAAGAGGCGTACCATAATGTTACTTTAGGGCTATTATGATAGTTTTCCAAAAAAGCGCTGATTTTTAACTCACTTGATGTAATATGTTCTGTCTTAACATCAACCACCTTGATCCAATCTGACGGGTTAATCAATTCTTTGATAGAAGCCCTCCACATATACTCAAACCTGGGGTCAACCTTAGAGGTCCAATAGGCATCATCATCCGCAGTGGAATCTATGGTACGAAACCCCCTCCATTCTCTTTTCAGTCCCTTTAGAAAAGAACTATCCGCGCCCAGGGGAAATTGGCAGTCGTGGTGACCTGGAGAGGTCACATCCGATGATACAACAAAGAATTGGGGAAATAAGAGGTCTTGCTGCACGGAGATATCGTAAATATTATTGAAAATCTGCCCAGTTTCAGTATTCAGGATCCAGTCTCTCATGTCCAACCTATCTTCAACAGTAAAACCACTTGTACATTCTGTTGCCTCATTACAACCCCAATCAGTAATATACCTTTCCGTACCTGCTATGTAATCCTGTAACTGAATGTTTATTGGGACAGATACCTTTACCCGATCATCGACCATAGCCTGAAGCCAATTGGCAAATCCTTGTTTTGAGCCGCCATGTGCAATAACACCTTTATTGAGATGACCCCCTTCTGCCTCCAACAGACGCTGCATTAAAGTGATTGCCATCAAGTTCTCTCTTATATACGAATAAAGAAGAAGCAGCCGCATGTTTTCAACAGTGGCATCACCCCTCAGCATCATTAAACGAGCCGATGCACTCATGAGTTCATTCGCTCCATTATACCCCCGACCGAGCCAAAGCGTGTCATAGTTGGCATGGATAATAACCGGTATGCCCTCCTCGATAGCCGGTTTTACAAAAATCTTTTCATGATCAACATCTATATTGTTAAACTCCTTTTCTGTCTGCAATGCTATCATCGCTCCATAACCGACATTAGGCAGCTCAGGATATCCAGGGGGGATGTACAACTTAACAGGATGAGTTACACTCAGTGAAACTGTATTATCTATTCTCCCATTATCCAGGTCATCCTTGCTAATCGTTTCCCACGTCCCACTGATAAAATTCCCTTCCAAGAGCAGCGTCCCATCTTCTAAAATACTACTTCTATCTTTTACCCATTTAAGATCGCCTAAATTCATTTTTTTGATAGCGTCTATATTATAAAGGTCTCTTATGGAATTTAACGTCTGTACAATTTGATGCGCTTTGGAATCTCCACTGCATCCTTTGAATATAAGCGCTGACAATAACAGAAATAAGCATACAGTAACGTTAATCCTTTTCATACATGATAAGTTTTAATTGCAATTATAGAACACAAGAATAGCTACGTTTCATCCTAACCCGGTTCTACTATTGTGACATGCTGATTTGGTGCCATTGTAGTAAATATCTGAATGAAACCACTTGGCCATTGGATGATTAAGGAATCCACAAGATCCTCAAAGCCCAGACCAAAATGGATTGGACCTGTCCCCTGAGAAAAAAATTGCCCGCCTCCACTCCCATTAAATTCCCGATACTGGGTCTGGCCTCCTGCTTGAAGAATGATTTTGGCTCCTATGGCATCTCTATTGCTTGAGGTTCCGACCAACGTAACCTTTAGCCACTTTTTCAGATTACCTTTGTTTTCATAAAGAAGATGCGGGCCGAAAACAAGGCAATCCTGATCTCCATTTCTTGATAAAATAGCACGGCCCCATCCATTCGTGACAAAAAGATCAAGAAATCCGTCATTATTAAAGTCTTCCCAGGCGGCCCCATCGCCACGCCCTTCAACATTCGCTTCTACACCCTCTTTCATAGCGACATCTGTAAATGTTCCATTGCCATTGTTCCTGTATAAGGTATTCGAACCATTTTTCAGAAAACTTCCAGCATTCACAACATAAAGGTCTAAATCACCATCATTATCATAATCCCCCCAGACTGCTCCCCGATCATTCCTCTGACTTCCTACTCCTGCCATCGTCGTAACATCTGTAAATGTTCCATTCCCATTGTTCTTGTAAAGGGTGTTGGTAATATTGGGAATGGCCTTTGGGGAATGCAACGGTTTAACTGACGTAAACTGCCCATTACCTGTTATCCTTCCATAATAATAACCATCTCTAAATATTGTTCCTTTATCATAGCTCCACCGGATATGCCAGCCAATCTCATCATGCCAGATAAAGAAACCACGATCCTGGCCTGCTATGTATAAAGGCTTACCCAGGGCATCCTGCTCTGTTATTGTAAATGGAATGGACAATGGCGAACTATTTTGGCTTCCTATGAAAACCTTGTCGGTTTTGCGGCAATTATTCAGATAGAGATCAAATGTCACCTCACTTCCAGATGTCGTAAAATCAATACCATCCTCATTATTGACCTCTAAATCAGAAAAGGCTATTCCCTGGGAATTCCAGAGAAGGGAATCTCGAATATCTGAATAACCTCTTGCTATATAAATATCCATGTTTCCGTCATTGTTATAATCTCCCCAGGCAACACCCTGTCCGTTCATTTTATTCACTAAGCCTGCAGGTAATGTAACTTCTGTAAGAGTTCCATCACCATTATTCTGATAGAGTTGATCCCTCGCTTCCGATGCAATAAAGAGATCCATATCTCCATCCTTATCATAATCAGACCAGGCGGAAATATCTCCCTGGGCATTAGAAATCCCGACAGATGGAGCTACATCTGTAAATGTCCCATTGCCATTATTTTGATAGAATACATTATCCGTATTATGGTTTTTTATAAATATATCAAGATACCCATCATTATTGAAATCCACCCAGTTCACACTCCTTCCTCTACCATATGCATTTGACACCCCTGCAAGATCTGTGACATCGCTATAATGATTATACCCATCATTTCTGTAAAGCTGATCCTTTTTCTCTCCAATGGATTCTCCACCTCTCGCTCCAGTAGTGAAAAAGATATCTATATCCCCATCATTGTCGTAATCGCCCCAACCTGCACCATGGCGGTCCACACCAATTTTAGTTATCTGTTTTAAAATATCGGTAAATGTTCCATCCCCATTGTTCTTGTATAAAGAAGGAGGCCGAAGATGATTAATAACACATACATCCATGTTCCCATCTCTGTTAAAATCTCCCCAAAGAGGATTACCAAAAGTTGAAATGGATGCATTTTCAATAGGGATGTTTATTCCAGAGGTTAATTTTACCTGATGGAAGAATAGAGGAGCGTTACTTTCTTGCTCATTGGTGAGCGTTGTGCTCATGGGCGCTTTCCCCAAAATATTCTCATTTAGAAATTCTGACCGAGTTGTGCTCGGTATAACAATAAGCTGCAGCATGAAAAGGGTCGTTAATAGACACTTAAACATATTGAATGAGAAATGTCCTTTCGATGAATCAAATGTTGCACAAGGCATATTTATTTTCTTTACAGAAGACATAGGTCCCTCACATTCTTTATGGTGAAAAAATAATACTTTTAAAGTGTTGATCTAAGTATTCACTGGAGGCAGGCTCTAAAAAACGTCCACCGATCATATAGATTCCTTGCTTCTCTGTCCCATCAAAACTATGGGAATATACTTCTCTCAATATTATTTCACCTGGAGCTAACGATATTGAATCCTTTTGATATACAGGTAAGTTTTTTCCATCTGGCAACCGTATCCATGTTTTCAGTTCCACTGTCCAGATTTTGTTAGTTTGATTTGCGACTTTAACATTCATTACCAGTGTATCCCCAAGTTTGTAAGAATCTTGATTCGTAAATACCTTAATGCTGGGTCTTTGCAGATCAATGGGGGGAAGCTGGGGACCTTCTTGACCAATTGCCATTATAAAGAAATCATAAGAGGTATAAATTGTATTGTCAGAACCGATGGCGGAGGAACCATAATAAAATCCTTCATTCAGTGACCATTTTAGGGAACCATCATTGTTAATGGCATAATAGGTACCTCCAAATGAAGGAAAATATATTGTACCATCCCTATCAATGACTGGAGTGGCCTCTATAGGGCCATCTGCTGTAAAACTCCATTTAAGTGACCCATCAGGATTGATGGCATATAAATTATGGTCCCAAGAACCCACATATATTGTACCATCTTGAGCCATCACAGGAGAAGAACGGAAATCATCTTCTGCAGAAAATGTCCAGAGAACAACACCCTCTGGAGTAAGTGCGTATAAGGTTCCTTGCCTATCACCGATATAAATTACACCTTCAGGAGAAATCGTGGCAGTAGCACGAATATCTCCTGATGTCTGAAGTCTCCATTTAATGGTCCCATCCGGATTCACAGCATAAAACATCCCCTTATTCCCAGTTCGCAAATACGATCCAATATATATAGTACCATCTGCCCCTATTGCAGGAGAAGACACAGTAATAGCAGCATCTGCAGCTTTAATTTGCCACTTCAGAGTCCCATCCGGATTTAATGCTATCAGATTTCCAAAATGTTCCCCTATGTAGATCGTCCCATCAGCACCAATCACTGGAGAGCTTCCTACCCGCCCCCCTGTAGGGTAACACCATTTGAGATCTCCATTTTTATCAACAGCATATATACAACCATCAAATGAACCGATATAGATGCTCCCTTCGGAGTCTATGGCTGGAGTCCCACGAATCATGCGGGCAAGGCCCCGGGCGAGGGGGG
>Ga0209521_10004687_pt1 | contig 10877 bp, 11 predicted proteins | sample Rifsed19ft4_FD_184016 | JGI IMG/M metagenome (GOLD analysis project Ga0209521, IMG submission 184016) | Soil microbial communities from Rifle, Colorado, USA - sediment 19ft 4 (version 2) | ecosystem: Environmental > Terrestrial > Deep subsurface > Rock core/Sediment | place: Rifle, Colorado... | reverse complement strand
CAGTAGTTGGTGTGGCCCTTGAGCTGCACCCAGTCGCCCTGTTCGGTCACGATGACCACGCGGACGGCGGAGGGAACCAGCTCGGGGTCGGCCGCCGAATCGGCGGGCTCATCGAATACCTTGAAGTCGGCCTCGGTGTCCGGGGCGTCGCAGTTCTTCATCACGAAGACCTGCGCCGGCGTACCCTGGGAGCGCAGCTTGTCGCGCTCCTCCTTCTTGAGCACTTGGACGGTGATCCGGGGGTCGTTGAAGACGATTTGATTCGTCTTTTCGTCCAGCTTGTAAGCGTGGCAGTTGGCGGGCTTGGCGGATGGCGTCTGGGCCAGGGCGGGCCCGGCCAGAAGGCCGACAAGGACCGCGAAACCGGCCAGCAGCGGCGCCCAGCGCCACTTGTGTCTCCCGTTTGTCATCCTGCACTTTCTCCTTTCACGACGCCCGGGCTGCGGCCGGGAGCCGCTGGCGGTTTTCCTTCGGGGAGCGGCAACCAGAATTAGAGCGACGCGCAGCCGGCGCGTCTCGGTCGAGCCTTCAGTCCACCTCCCCGACGGTGTGCCCTCATCAAATCCCATTCAGCGAGAAAAATCAAGTGCAAAGGTGGGCGGAGAATCGACCGCGCGGTTGCCAACAGCGTCCCGCCCTGCTAGGATGGGGCCGATACGGCGCGCCTGCCGGACCCCGGCGCGCCGTCCGCGCCCTTCGGCAGTGCTCGGGGCGCCCCGGTTCGACGGGGCTCACCGCAAGCGAGCGAAAGTCGAGGGGCAGAGATTCCGCGGCCCTCCGGGCCGACAGAGGAGTCTTCCTCGGTGTATCGCGGTGGAGCGGGTCAGTGGGCGTGGTGGCTGCACCGGCTGAGCGGCGTGGGCGTGCTGCTCTTCCTCCTCCTTCACATCCTTGACACCGGCCTGGTGTTGTTTGGCCCCGAAGTGTACGACCGGGTGGTGAAGATTTACGTCCACCCGGTGTTCCGGGTGGGGGAAGTGGGCCTGGCGGGCGCCGTCCTCTACCATGCCTTGAACGGCATCCGCATCACCCTGCTCGATTTCTACCCGGAGTTGAGTCCCCGCCAGCGGCAGATCTTCTACGGAGTGGTGTCGGTGTTTATTCTGCTGTTCATCCCGGTGGCCGCCAAAATGCTGGCCCCGCTGTTCTAAGGAGTGATGGTGGCTGACTTGAGCGCTGCCGGCGCGCGCCCCCGACCCACGGGCGGCCTGGAGCTCTACGCCTGGCTCTTCATGCGGGTGAGCGGCATCGCCCTGCTGCTTCTCGCCCTCGGCCACCTCGCCATCATGCACCTCATCAACAGCGTCGAGGACATCAACTTCGCCTTCGTGGCTGCCCGCTGGGCCAACCCCTTGTGGCGGATCTACGACTGGTTCCTGCTCTTCCTGGCGCTCCTGCACGGCTTTAACGGCGTGCGGGTGATGGTGGACGACTACGTGCGCTCGCCGGGGCTGCGGGTAGTGAGCCTGGTGGCCCTCTATTCGCTGGTGCTGTTCTTCCTGTTTGCCGGCTCGCTCGTGATCCTCACGTTCCATCCGTTGGCGGGGGGCTGAGCGGTGGCCGCCACCTACCACCAGTTCGAGGTAGTGGTTGTCGGGGCGGGTGGCGCCGGCCTGATGGCGGCGCTCAACCTGCGCGGCCGCGATGTCGCCGTCTTGAGCAAGCTCTATCCTGTCCGCTCCCACACCGGCGCCGCCCAGGGCGGCATCGGCGCCGCGCTCGGCAACATGGAAGAAGACCACTGGGAATGGCACATGTTCGATACCGTCAAGGGAGGGGACTACCTGACCGACCAGGATGCCGCAGAAATCCTGGTCCGGGAATCCATCGAGACCGTGCTCGAGCTGGAGCACTGGGGGCTGCCCTTCAGCCGCACCCCCGACGGCAAGATCGCCCAACGGCCTTTCGGCGGCCACACCCGCGAGTTCGGCAAGGCCCCGGTGCGCCGCTCCTGCTACGCCGCCGACCGCACCGGCCACATGATCCTCCAGACCCTCTACCAGCAGTGCATCCGCCACCAGGTGAAGTTCTTCAACGAGTTCCTGGTGCTGGAGCTGCTGGTGGACTCGGGGCGGGTGGCCGGAGTGGTGGCGCTCTCGATCGCCGACGGGTCGCTGCACGTCTTCCACGCCAAGGCGGTGCTGTTCGCCACCGGCGGCTGCGGACGCATCTACCAGATCACTTCCAACGCCCACGCCCTGACCGGCGACGGCATGGCCGTGGCCTGGCGGGCGGGCGTGCCGCTGGAAGACATGGAGTTTTTCCAGTTCCACCCCACGGGCATCTACCGCTTGGGCATCCTCATCACCGAGGCCGCGCGCGGCGAAGGCGGCAAGCTCATCAACGGCCGCGGCGAACGCTTCATGGAGAAGTACGCCCCCACGCTGGGCGACCTGGCTCCCCGCGACATCATCTCCCGCTGCATCTACCTCGAGCTGCGCCAGGGCCACGGCATCAACGGCAAGTGGTACGTCCACCTCGACCTGACCCACCTGGGCCGGGACGTCATCGAATCGAAGCTGCCCGACATCACCGACTTCGTGCGCACCTACCTCGGCCTCGACCCCGTCAAGGAGCCCATCCCTGTCCAGCCCACCGCCCATTACGCCATGGGCGGCATCCCCACCGATATCTGGGGGCGGGTGGTGGTGGACGAGAAGAACCGCGTCCTGCCCGGTTTCTACGCCGCCGGCGAGTGCGCCTGTGTCTCCGTCCACGGGGCCAACCGCCTGGGGACAAACTCCCTGGTGGACATCCTCGTCTTCGGCCGCCGCGCTGGCCGCGACATTGTGCGTTACGTCAGCGAGAACGACTTCCCCTCGCTGCCGCCGCGCTCCGAAGAGAACGCCGAGCAGTGGCTGGCGCGGCTGCGCGCGGCCGGCAACGGCTCCGGCGGGCGGCGCACCTCCGTGGCCGAGTTGCGCGACACTCTCCAGCGCGAGATGATGGACAAGGCTTCCGTCTTCCGCGACCAGAAGCTGCTCGCCGAGATGGACGAAATCCTGCGCGAGCTCCAGCAGCGCTACCAGGAGGTCACCATCCAGGACCGCGGCCGGGTGTTCAACACCGACCTGGTCGAGGCCCTCGAGCTCGGTTTCCTGCTCGACTGCGCCCAGACGGTGGTGGCCGGCGCCCTGGCCCGCCAGGAGAGTCGCGGGGCTCACTCCCGCGAGGATTTTCCCAAGCGGGACGACCAGAACTGGCTCAAGCACTCGCTCGCCTACCGCACCCCGGGCGGCCAGATCGAGCTCAAGTACAAGTCTGTGAGCATCACCCGTTTCCAGCCCCAGGAGCGGAAATACTGACGGGAGACGGAAAGCGCATGCAGGTCAAACTGCGGATCAGACGGTTCGACCGGGAGCGCGCCCCCGAGCCCTACTGGTCCGAGTACGAGGTCGAGGCCGAAGCCACCGACCGCGTCCTCGACCTGATGCACAGCGTCAAGTGGTACCAGGACGGCACGTTGACCTTCCGCCGCTCCTGCGCCCACGGCGTCTGCGGCTCGGACGCCATGCTCATCAACGGGCGGAACCGCCTGGCCTGCAAGGTGCTGGTCAAGGAGCTGGGCAAGCGCATCAGCATTGAGCCCCTGCGCGGCTTTCCCGTCGTCAAAGACCTGGTGGTCGACCAGCAGGCCTTCTTCCGCAAGTTCGAGTCGGTGCAGCCCTATCTCGTCGCCCCGGAGCCGCCGCCCGCCCGCGAGCGCCAGCAGAGCCCCGAGGCGCGGGAGCGCTTCGACGACACCACCAAGTGCATCCTCTGCGGCGCCTGCACCACCGCCTGCCCGTCGTTCTGGTCGAACCCGGACTACCTGGGCCCGGCCGCCATCGTCAACGCCCACCGCTTTCTCTTCGACGACCGCGACACCGGCCAGGAGGCGCGCCTCCAAGTGCTGAACGAAAGGGACGGCGTCTGGCGCTGCCGCACCATCTTCAACTGCGTCGAAGCCTGCCCGCGCGGCATCGACATCACCCGAGCCATCGGCGAGGTCAAGAAAGCCTTGCTGTTGCGGCGGACTTAGCGGGCGCCGGGGAATTGGTCTATAATCGGGGGCACGACAGCAGAGGGAGTCAAAGATCATGGCGGAATTGACAGCGGGCGTGGCGCGGGTCATTGCGGAAATGGTGAAGGACAAGCCTCTCGACACCGCCCTGGGCAACCTGGTGGCCGGCGCCATCGCCAAGAACTTCAAGGTCAAGCCCGACGAAGTCGCCATCCTGAGGATGGCGCCCACCGGCAAGCAGCTCGAGTTCATCGTCCCGGAGAGACTGGGAAAGGTCGGCACCATCCCCATGACCAGCACCAACGCCCTGGCGGTCCGCACCGCGCGCGACCGCAGGGCGGAGTTCGTCAATAACTTCACCGCCGCCGCGCACCCCACCGTCTTCGAAGCCGTCAAGCTCAGCAAGGAAGGGGGCGACCCCATCCAGAAGATCGTGAGCGTCCCGGTGGTGGTCGAGGGCAAGACCGTGGGCGTCCTCCAGATCTCCCGCAAGGGCAAGACCACGCAGGCCGCCGGGCCGGACTTCGCCGCCAAAGACGTCGAAGAGCTGAACCAGGTCGCGGCCGCCCTCTCCAAGTGTCTCCAGGCCGGCTAGGCGAAAGGAAAGCCGCAGTGCGCGGATGTCGCCGGGCTGTCGTGTGTCTGCTCGCCGCCCTGGCGCTGGCGGCGGCTCCCCGGGCGCCGGGGCAGACCGCCGGCGAAACCCTTACCCTCACCGTGCTCGCCACCACCGACCTCCACGGGCACGTCTGGCCGTATGACTACCTGGAGGGTCGCGACGCTACGCGCGGCCTGGCCCGGGTGGCGAGCTACGTCCAGCAGGCGCGCGCCCGCCAGCCCAACACGCTGCTCGTTGACTGCGGCGACACGTTTCAGGGGACACCGCTCGCCTACCTTTCTGCCGAGAAGTATCCCGCGGAGCCGAACCCGATGGTCGCGGCCATGAACGCGCTCGGCTACGATGCCCTGGCCCCCGGGAACCACGAGTGGGACTACGGGCTGTATGGCCTCTGGCGCCTGAAGGAAGAGTCGCGCTTCCCCTGGCTGGCGGCGAACGTGGTCTCGACCTACCACGACTCGCGGCGCGATTTTCCGCCCTACCTCATTCGCACCGTCGGGGGCGCGCGCGTGGCGCTGCTCGGGATGACGCTGCCCACCGTTCCCAAAGGCCAACCCGCCGAGCACCTCGTCGGCTACGAGTTTCGCGACCTGGTCGAGACCGCGCGCCGGTATGTCCCCGAGCTGCGCCGGAAGGCGGACGTCGTCATCGTCTTCGTTCACGCCGGGCTGGGCCGCGACCCCGAGACCGGCCGCGACGACCCCTTCGACCCGGAAGGCAACCGCGTCGGGGCCATGGCCGAGCAGGTGCCGGGCATTGACGTCATCTTCTTCGGCCACAGCCATCAGGAGCTTGCGGGCAAGGAAATCGGCGGCGCGCTGCTGGTCCAGCCGCGCTTCTGGGGGCAATCGGTGGCCGAGGTCGAGCTGACGCTCGCCAGAGAGCACAACCGCTGGCGCGTGGCCGCCAAGCGCAGCCGCGTCGTTCCGATGGATACGAGCATCCCGCCCGCCGCCGACATCCTCGAGCTCACCCGCGCCGCGCACCAGCGCGCCGAACAGCACCTGAATACAGTCCTGACCGAGCTCGGCCAGCCGCTCGAGGGGCGCACGGCGCTCGTCGAGGATCATCCGCTCGGCGAGCTGGTCCGCCGGGCGATGCTTGCCGCCACGGGCGCGCAGGTGGCGCTCGGGCAGCCGTGGAACACCACAGTTGAATGGCGCGCGGGACCGTTGACGGTGCGTGACGTCTGGCGGCTCTATCGCGTCGACTCGAAGCTCGTCGTTGTCGAGCTCACGGGCGCCGAACTCAAAGAAACGCTCGAGCAGTCGGCGGCGAACCTGGAAGGCTACCCGCGGGCCGAAGGCACTTCGCCCCTGCGCGGGCCGTGGTTCCTGCTCGATATGGCCGAGGGCGTGAGCTACCGGGTGGATTTGACGAAGCCGGTCGGGGAGAGAATCACAGAGTTGAGATTCGAGAATGCGCCGCTCGACCCCGCGCGTCAGCTGACGGTTGCGGTGAGCAGCAACCGCCTCTCCGCTCGGAGCTATTACTCCATTCTGCCGCGCGCCAAGGTTGTCAAGCGCACGAATCAGACGGTGCGCGACGCCATCATCAACTACCTGCTCGAGCAGAAGAAAGTTCCCGCCGCCGACCACAACTGGGAAATCGTCCCGCCCGAAGCCCGCCCGGCACTCGTTGACTTTGTCCCGCCGCGGCCCTAGCGGGACTCTAGTCGTAATACTCGGTGCCGAGGTGGGTGATGAGCCGCTCGCCGCGCAGCCAGCGCAGCGTGTTCTTCAGCTTCGTCAGCTGGATGAAGAGGTCGTGCTCGGGGTAGAGCGCGGGGGCGCACATGGGCGACTTGAAGTAGAAGCTCAGCCACTCCTGGATGCCGCGCAGGTTGGCGCGCTGGGCCAGGTCGAGGAAGAGGATGAGGTCGAGCACGAGCGGCGCCGCCAGAATCGAGTCGCGGCAGAGGAAGTTGATCTTGAGCTGCATGGGGTAGCCCAGCCACCCGAAAATGTCGATGTTGTCCCAGCCTTCCTTGTTGTCGCCCCGCGGCGGGTAGTAGTGGATGCGCACCTTGTGGCAGAAGCCGTCGTAGAGCATCGGATAGAGCTTGGGCTGGAGGATGTACTCGAGCACTCCGAGTTTCGACTCTTCCTTGGTCTTGAAGGACTCGGGGTCGTCGAGCACTTCGCCGTCGCGGTTGCCGAGGATGTTGGTGGAGAACCACCCGTGCAGCCCGATCATGCGCGACTTCAGGCCGGGGGCGATGATGGTCTTCATCAGCGTCTGCCCGGTTTTGAAGTCCTTGCCGGCGATGGGCACGCGCTTGGTTTGCGCCAGCTCTTGCATCGCGGGAATGTCGACGGTGAGGTTGGGCGCGCCGTTGCCGAAGGGCACACCCGAGCGCAAGGCCGCGTAGGCGTAGAGCATCGAAGGGGCGATGGCCTCGTGGTTCTGCTTCATCCCCTTCTCGAAGCTCTTGAGGTCGCGGTGGACCTTGTTCGCTTTCAGGTAGATTTCCGTCGAGCCGCACCAGATCATCACCAGGCGGTCGCAGCGGTTCTTCTCCTTGAACTGGTGGATGTCCTCGATGAGCTGCTGGGCCATGTCCCACTTGCTGGCGCCCTTCTTGACGTAGGTGCCGTCGAGCCTCTTGACGTAGCGGCGGTCGAAGACCGCCTTCATGGGTTGGATGGACTCGAGCAAGGGCTTGGCCAGCTTCAGATGCTCTTCATTCAGCACGCCCGCCTTGCGCGCCGCCTGGTAGGCGTTATCGGGAAAGATGTCCCAGCCGCCGAAGACCAGGTCGTCGGGCTTCGCCAGCGCAACGAACTTCTTGATTTCGGGCGCGCGCCCTTCGGTGCGCTTGCCCAAACGGATCGTTCCCATCTGGGTGAGCGAGCCGATGGGCGCGGCGTGGCCCTTGCGGATGAGCTCGACCCCGGCGATGAACGTGGTCGTGACCGCGCCCATCCCGGGTGTCAGCACCCCCAGCTTGCCTTTGGGCGGCGTGACTTTCGTAGGACGACGAATCATGGCTGCACTCTCGCTGGCGGAGGCTTAGGATGATTGGCGTCCCGAAGTCCCGTCCCGACGATTCGGGACATGGGGACGGGACGCCCTCCCCCGGAAAAAAGCTATCATCCGCCAACCAGCGCGCTTTTGCAAGCCTGCCCTGCTTGTCCCGAGCGAGTCCCCTGGGCAAGTCGAGGGAAGCGAAGTCGAAGGGTCACCGCAGCGCCTTCAGTAGCTTGTCCACCGGCAGCGTGTTCAGCACGTCGGCCTTTTCCAGCCAGGCCCGCCGCGCCGTGCGCACGCCGTACTTCATGTAAGGCAGGTGCGTGGTCGAGTGGGCGTCGGTCGAGATGACGACCTTGACGCCGCGCTCGCGGGCGGCGCGCAAATCAACGTCGCGCAAGTCGAGCCGGTCGGGGAAAGCGTTGCACTCGACGGCGACGCCGTGCTTCTTGCAGGCGGCGAGCACTTTCTCGAGGTCGTAGCGGTAGGCTTCCCGCCGCAGCAGCAGCCGCCCGGTCGGGTGGCCGAGGATCTTCAAGTGCGGGTTCTCGACCGCCCGCAGCAGCCGCTCGGTCATCTCCGCCGGCTCGAGGTTCATGTAGCTGTGGATGGAGCCGACGACGATGTCAAGCTCGGCGAGCACGTCGTCCGCGAGGTCGAGCCGGCCGTCTTTGAGGATGTCGACTTCCACCCCGGCGAGAATCCGGAAGCCATCCATCTTTTTCGACGCTTCGCGGATGCGCTTGGCGTGCGCCAGCGTCCGCTTCTCGTCCATCCCGTTCGCCACCGTGACGGCCTTCGAGTGGTCGGTGATGGCGATGTAGTCGTAGCCGAGCCGGCGGGCGGCGGCGGCCATTTCTTCGATGGAGTTCTTGCCGTCGCTCGCGGGGGTGTGCATCTGGAGATCGCCGCGGATGTCGTTGAGGGCGACCAGCGACGGCAGGCGGCCTTCCGCGGCGGCGTCAACTTCCCCCGCGTCCTCCCGCAGCTCCGGCTCGATGTAGGCCAGGCCGAGCTTGGCGTAGATTTCTTCTTCCGTCCGGCCCGCCACCCAGCGCCCGCCCTTCGTGGTTTCAAGCGCGTACTCGGAGAGCTTCCAGCCCTTGTCTTTGGCGAGGCCGCGCAAAACGATGTTGTGGGCCTTCGAGCCGGTGAAGTACATCAAAGCGGCGCCGTAGGATTTCTTCTCGAGGATACGGACGTCCACCTGCATCCCGTTCTCGAGCCGCAGGCTGACTTTGTTCTCTCCGCGGGCGATCTTTTCCGCCACGTCGGGGTAAGCCAGGATGTGGTCGCTGACGGCTTCGACTTCGGTCGAGATGAGCAGTAGGTCGAGGTCGCCGATGGTTTCCCGCCCGCGGCGGAGCGACCCGGCCGCCGTCACCTGCTCGATTTTCTTCCCGAGCTTTTCAATGTAGGCGATGAGCTGCCCCGCGGTCTCTTCCGCCTGGTGTTGGAGGAACCGCCCGGCAAGCTGCTGGTGGGCGGCGATGGCCTTGACGAGGTTCTGCTCGGTTTTTTCTCCGAAGCCCGGGAGCTCGCGGAGCTTCCCCTGCTCGGCGAGCTTCGCGATGTCGGCCACCGTCTTGACCTTGAACTTTTTCCAGAGGAAGCCGACTTTCTTCGGACCCAGGCCCTGCACCTGGAGCATCTCGAGGATGCCGGGCGGGTACTTCTTCAGGAGTTTCTGGTGCTTCGAGTATTTGCCGGTCTTCAGGATTTCGCGGATGTGCTCGTCCATCCGCTCGCCGATGCCGGGGATTTCCTGGAGCCAGCCCGCTTCGGCCACCTGGGCGACGGGCTCGGGCAGGGCTTCAATCTGCTGAGCGGCGCGCTCGTAGCTGCGGTAGCGCCCGATCTGCGCCCCGTCCACTTCAAGCAACTGCGCCGTCTCCCGCAGTATCCTGGCTACATCCCGGTTGGTCATCGGGAATAGACTCTAATAGACCCTGAACTCGAGTGTAACCACGGTGCACACTGGCACCGTTCTTCCATTCACAGAGGTTGGTTCATATACCCACTGGCCCACTGCGTCGGCAGCGGCGTCATCTAGTCCCATTCCAGCCGGCTCTAGGATGCGAACCGATTCGACCCCGCCCTGTTCATTGATGACGGCAGCAAGCTTGATTTTGGCGTTGATTCTTCCCCATAAGGCAGCCTTGGTGTATCTGGGGTTGACGTAGGAAAGTCGGCGGGGTTCGGGAACCGTCTGGCTGGCTCTAGCCACGCTGTTCGCGGCAGGGCAGTCCTCCGTCTCATTGCCGCGAAGGAATTCTCTCCAGTACGCCGGGGCATGTTGCGCTAGCTGTTCATCGCCCGAAAGGAATACGTTTCCGATGGCCTGCACAAAAGCAGAAAGGGTAGGTTTGCTTTGCCCTGTGGCTATTTCGACCCAAACCTTCTCGTTACTGCGGAGGTGTTGGAACCGCTTCTTGCCTCTGTCGTAATGCAGATAGAGTCGATTCCCCAGGATCCTTAGTTCGTTCTCCGAAACCTCGAGGCGCACGACTTCGATTTTTCCGCTAACTGTCCAGGGGCCTGGCTCGCCACCTTTGAGCAAGTTGCCTTCGGAGTCGAACCGCAACTGGTCTCCGCCATAGAAGCCGCGGATGGTGAGCAGTTTGCCCTTGTTGGCACTCTTCAATTGCTTTTCGATCTGCTTCAGGTCTTGAGAATGCACCGGGACCGGAGTGACACTAGTTGAAAGGAGAACCAGAAGGAGGCAGGAAAGCTTTCGCATGCCGCTATTCTACTCCGCGGGAGGTGAAAAGAAAAAAGCCCCGTCCCGAAGCTTCGGGACGGGGCGGGACAAGAGGAGAGCCCCCGCCGGACGGCGGGGCTGGCCTGCACGGCTGCTGCGCGGGTCAGGGAACCTTGGTGACGTTAGCCGCTTGAGGACCCTTCTGGCCCTGGGTGATTTCGAATTCCACCAGGTCGCCTTCATTCAGGCTGCGGAAGCCGTCGGCGGCGATGGCGCTGTAGTGCACGAAGACGTCGGCGCCGTCGTCCCGGCCGATGAACCCGTAGCCTTTGGTGTTGTTGAACCACTTCACTCGACCTTGCACTTTCAAGGGCCTGTCCTCCTTGGTCTCACGCTCGCCTGTCGTGGAAGCTTTCCGGGCCCGACTGCGGGCAAGCCCGACTGCGGGCAAGCCCGACTGCGGGTGAACAACAAAAAAAGGCCAGCCGACGTTCCGCTGGCCGATCCTTTTACCCGTCGTTCACTGGTTCGAAAGCAGCTCCGAACAAGCCGGGCGAATTATACGTAGGCTGGCCCGCCTGTCA
>Ga0209521_10004682_pt1 | contig 10885 bp, 7 predicted proteins | sample Rifsed19ft4_FD_184016 | JGI IMG/M metagenome (GOLD analysis project Ga0209521, IMG submission 184016) | Soil microbial communities from Rifle, Colorado, USA - sediment 19ft 4 (version 2) | ecosystem: Environmental > Terrestrial > Deep subsurface > Rock core/Sediment | place: Rifle, Colorado... | reverse complement strand
TCACGGGCACGCGCGTCAATTACAACCGCGAAGGCTACAACCAGTTGATTGTGCGGGTGACGGATCCGGAAAAGGCTTCAGAGATTGCCGATGCCATCAACAACATGGGCTACCAGGCCAACACCTCGCAGGATGTGGTGCAGGGCATCAACTCGTTCTTTATCGTGCTGCAGGTAGTGTTTGGCGGCATCGGCGCGATCTCGCTGCTGGTGGCTGCCATTGGCATCGCCAACACCATGGCCATGGCGATTCTGGAACGCACCCGCGAAATCGGCCTGATGAAGGCTGTTGGCGCCACCAACAAGGATGTGCTCAGCATCTTCCTTGGCGAGGCGGCTGGGATTGGCTTCATTGGCGGCCTCGGCGGGGTGATCATTGGCTGGGGCGGCAGCTTTCTGTTGAATATGGTGGCATCCACCTTCATGCCGTCCAACCCATACGGCGGCACTCAACTGGCGACCTCAACGCCCATCTGGCTGCCGGCCTTTGCCCTGGTCTTTGCCACACTGGTGGGCATCATTTCGGGGTTGTATCCCTCGCTGCGCGCCGCCACCCTGGTGCCGGTCAACGCGCTGAAGTACGAGTAAAAACTGTGTCACGTGTCAAGTTTCAAGTGCCAGGCTCCTGGATCCATGAACGTTTTTTTGTAGGGGCACGGGGGTGGGGTGGGAACACACCCAAAATGATCAACTTGTCCCCGTGCTCGCACCGGGTTATACCGGCCAATCGGGCACGGGGATGTCGTTCATCCCGTGATGCGATAGATTAATGCGTGCCAGGCTGGTCCGTTTCGGAACAGTCAGGTTTTCGAACGGGCAAGCCATTTCTACATGAGGGCTCAAATCAGAACAGGCCCTCTGGGCAGGGCACAAAAACCGTGAGCCAGTTCCCTATAACACGAAACTACACGCTGTTCCCCACATGACCCCCTGACCCGTGACACGGGGCACCTTTCCCCCCGGCTTGTCAGCAATTCATATGGAAGTTAGAATAAGACCCATATGCCGCGACCGATGTTCCTGTTAGGTTCCAACTCCCCGCGCCGTCAGCAAATGATTTCCTGGACTGGATGGACGTTCACCGTCCAACCTGCCGACCTGGATGAGAGCCGTCTGCCCGGCGAATCGCCGGCGGAGTACGTCACCCGCCTGGCGGTTGCCAAAGCGCGCGTAGTGGCGGAGCAGAATGAAACCACCCAACTCATATTGGCGGCGGATACCATCGTGGTAGATGGCGATTTCCTGCTGGGGAAACCTTCCTCTGCCGCGGAGGCGGTAACCATGCTGCGCCAACTACGCTGGCGCACCCACCAGGTTTACACCGCCATCGCGCTGCTCGATCCGGTTACACAGATGCTGGAGACCGACCTGTGCGTTTCACAGGTGCCCATGCGCGAGTACAGCGACGCGGAAATTGCTGCCTATGTTGCCACCGGCGACCCTTTGGACAAAGCCGGCGCCTACGCTATTCAGCATGCCGAATTTCACCCGGTGGAGAATTTTTCCGGCTGCTATGCCAGTGTGATGGGCTTGCCGCTGTGCCACCTGGTGCGCACTGCTCGCTATTTCGGAGTTGAACCGCTCAACGATGTGCCCGCCGAATGTCAATCCAATTTGACCTATAACTGCCCCATTTCGGATGCTGTGCTGCGGGGCGAGCAAGTTGGCTGACCGCGAGGTTAGCCGCCTGGAGAAAATAATGAAGTTTCGCTCGACATTGCTGCTCGTTTTAGTGCTGCTGTTGGCAGCCTGTACACCGGGAGACAACAATCCTCTGAATGGGGACGCCACTCCTACGCTGCGCGATCCGGCGGTCACTACCACCTCTGCTCCCAGCCCGGATTCAGCTGCCAAAGCCTTTTTGGATGCCTGGAAGGCCGACAACTACGCCGCCATGTACGCTCAGCTGACATCGCTGTCCAGGGATGCGTTGATCGAAAGCGATTTCTCCGTTCACATGAAGGACGTCAGCGCTACCATGTCGCTGCAATCGCTGGATTTCGAGATCCTGCAGTCGCTGATCAAGAATCCCAGCGAAGCCCAGGTGGCTTACCGTATGACCTATCACACCGTACTGGTGGGAGACATTGTGCGCGAAACGGTCATGAACATGAGTCTGCAAGGCGAAGCCTGGAAGGTGCAGTGGGAAGATGGCATGATTCTGCCCGAACTGCGCGGCGGAAATAAGCTCAGCATGGATATCTCTGTGCCGGCGCGCGGCAATATTTATGACAAAAACGGCAGCGCATTGGCTGCCCAATCGGATGCGGTGGCATTGGGTATCGAACCCGGGCAGATCAACCCGGATACGGAAAGCGCATTACTGGTCGAGCTGTCCAACCTGACCGACCTCAACACCGACTATATCGCGTCGCTTTATGAATTTGCCCAGCCAGAGTGGTATATCCCTGTGGGGGATGCCTCAGGGCAGGACGTTGCTGATCGGTACAATGTGCTCTCCAATCTAGACGGATTGATCATGAGCACCTATAACACGCGCTACTATTTTGACCAGGCTGCCGCGCATGTCACGGGATATGTTCAACCGATTCCGGTGGAACAGGTGGATGAATACCGCCGCCTGGGTTACCGCGTGGATGAACGGGTTGGCATGGTTGGCCTGGAAGCCTGGGGCGAGGAATATCTCACCGGGGTGCGAGGCGCATCATTGTATGTCGTCGATCAGCAGGGCAGCGTGATCACCCGGCTGGGTGAACGCGACTCGCAGCCAGCCGACGAGATTTACAGCACCCTGGACAAGGACTTGCAGGTGCAGACCCAGCGGGCCATCGAAGGCTTCCGCGGAGCTATTGTGGTGCTGGAGCGCGACACTGGCCGGGTGCTGGCAATGGCTTCGGGTCCGACCTTTGACCCTAATCTATTTGACCCCAACAACTTCAACAGCGGCTACCTGCTTGGCGAAGTTTACGATCAGAACTCATTGCCGCTGCTCAACCGCGCCACCAATGGTCAGTACCCGCTCGGTTCGGTATTCAAGATCATCACCATGGCGACCGCGCTGGAAACCGGGGTATTCACCCAATTTTCTGAATACAACTGTGGACTCACATTTACCGAAATCCCGGGCGTCACCCTGTACGACTGGACTTTTGAAAAAGAAAAACCTGCCAGCGGGTTGTTGACCCTGCCGGAAGGTTTAATGCGTTCGTGCAACCCATGGTTCTACCACATCGGGCTGGAACTCTACCAACTGGGTTATACCGAGGACGTGTCCAAAATGGCGCGCTCCTTTGGACTTGGCTCTCCGACCGGCATTGACCAGTTGGAAGAGTCTGCCGGCAATATGCCCACCCCGATCAGCCAGGATGATGCCGTGCAGCTGGCGATTGGCCAGGGCACCATGCTGGCGACGCCGCTTCAGGTGGCGCGCTTTGTCGCTGCTGTGGGCAACGGCGGCACGCTTTACCGCCCGCAAATCGTCGAAAAGGTTACAACCCCCGACGGCGAGCCGTTGATCAGTTTTAAAGCCGAGCCGCAGGGCACGCTGCCGGTTTCTGAAGAAAACCTGCAAATAATTCAAGATGCCATGCGCAGCGTGGTTGCCAGTAATCGCGGCACCGCCCACTTTGTCCTGGCAGGCCTGCAGGTGCCCATTTTCGGTAAGACTGGCACCGCCAGCAACTCGACCGGCACCTCGCATGCCTGGTTCGCCGGATACACCGATGCTGGCCGGGAAGACCTGCCGGACATTGCCATCGCGGTGATTGCTGAGAACGCCGGTGAAGGATCCGAAATCGCAGCGCCTATCTTCCGGCGGGTGGTGGAATCCTACTTCTTTGGCAGGCCTTCGAAGCTGTACCCGTGGGAATCCAGCTTCTATGTCACAAAAACGCCGACCCCCGAAGGCGGCGTGACCGAGGAAACACCGCAGCCCTAATTGACACACACAGGATCGCATTCGCATGGATGAAAGCTTAATTTGGGGTTGGATTACCCGTCTGCTCTCCGGTTTTTATACCGTGCAGACCGCGAACGGGGACGTGGTGTGCCAGTTGCGCGGCCGGCTCAAGAAACATCGGGCAGCCGGCGACATCATCGCGCTGGGCGACCGGGTCGGCATTCAACTTCAGAGCGACGGCACCGGCTCCATCGAGGAAATCGCTCCGCGCACTCACGCGCTGGTGCGTACAGCCCCGGCAGCCCGCGGTGTCTATCGCCAGGTGCTGCTGGCGAACCCAGACCAGGCCGTGTTCGTCTTTGCCTGTGCCAATCCCACACCGCATTTGCGCATGCTGGACCGGTTTTTGATCCTGGCCGAGCGGCAAGGCATTCCGGCGTTAGTGGTTGCCAATAAAATTGACCTGGCCCCGCCGGAAGTCCTGAAAAAATTTGAAATCTACCCGCCTTTAGGATACCCGGTGGTCTTTACCTCGGCTCACAGCGGCCAGGGGGTGGCTGAATTACGCGAGCGGCTGATTGGCAAGCTATCCGCCTTTGCCGGCCCATCGGGCGTTGGTAAAACCAGCCTGTTGAATGCTGTGGAGCCCGGACTTGGCCTGGCGGTTAAAGTCGTATCGAGTCTGACGCACAAAGGCCGCCACACCACCAACATTCGCCAGTTGTTCCCGCTGAAAGCTGGCGGTCATGTGGCCGACTTGCCCGGTATGCGAATGCTATCCTTATGGGATATTCACCCCGAGGAGTTGGACGGCTACTTCCCGGAGATGAGGGAGTTGGTGCAGGACTGCCGCTACAACGACTGCACCCATCAAAATGAGCCCGGCTGTGCGGTGCTCGAAGGAGTCCAGCAGGGGCGGGTAAGTCCGGAACGTCATGAATCGTATTTACGCCTGCGCTTTGGGGAGGGAGAATGACGACATCGCGAGGGCTGCGCTGGGAAAAGATCATACTCAAGCTGCGCAACCCGTTCCGTTTATCCTACGGCGTTTCCGAAACTCGCCAGGCTTTCTGGCTGCGCCTGCCGGACGATGAAGGCTGGGGTGAAGGCACTATTCCACCGTATTACGGCGTGCCGGACGAGGCAATGGAAGCGGTCTGGCAGGCTGCGGTCGATTCCAACCGGCGCCTGCCGGATGACCCGGCCGAGATCGAGGGGTGGGTGGGCAGTCAGGGACCAGCGCCGGCGCGCTGCGCGCTGGATTTGGCGCTGTATGATCGCATCGCCCGTCAGCGCGGGCTGCCGCTTTACCAGCTGCTTGGCCTGCCCAAGCCGCAGCCCATGCCTACCTCCTTCACCATTGCCATCGATATGCCGGAAGCTATGGCGCAGATGGCAGCTGAAAACAGCCACATGCCGATCATCAAAGTCAAACTTGGCAGCGATGATGACGAAGCCCGCCTTAAAGCCATTCGGGCTGCCCGCCCGGACGCCCTGCTGCGGGTCGATGCCAATGCCGGTTGGACACTGGAGGAAGCCATACGCCAGGTGCAGGCGCTGGAGGTGTACGATCTTGAAATGATCGAGCAGCCGCTGCCCAAAGATCAAATTGAAGCCATGGGCGAGGTTCAAAAGCACACCCGCCTGCCGTTAGTAGCGGATGAATCGGTGCAGACACTTCAGGATGTGGAACGCCTGGCAGCCGCCGGCGTGCGCGGCATCAACCTCAAATTGATGAAAGTTGGAGGGTTGACGCCCGGACTGTGCATGTTACAGCGTGCTAGGGAGCTGGGGCTGCAAGTCATGCTTGGCTGCATGGTAGAGACTTCGCTCGGCACTACAGCCATGGCGCATTTAGCTGGCCTGGCAGACTGGCTGGACCTGGATGCCCCGTTGCTGATCAGCAATGACCCGTTTGACGGAGTGCAGTATTCGCCAGCCCTGGACCTTTCTTTACCGGACCGTCCGGGAATTGGCGTTCACCAGAGAGCATTTTAGGGGCAGACCTCGCGACTTTTGCGTCCCCAGGCGAAGCGAGTGGGATGTGTCTGCCCGTTCGAAACGAAGGAGGAATCATGCGTGAAAAAATCGAGTCAACACTGGTTGACCTTAAGCAACAAAACGCTGACGACCGCGAACATCTGTTTGATGTCCATATTGCCGCTCTAGATCGCAATCATGTGGGTCTGGGCGGGCGCGTCCTGTCCGAAACCGACCGTCAGGAGCTGCACCAGGCACTGCAATCGCGGGTTGGCGGACTGACGGTGGATGACAGCAATGTGCAGGTGCTGCGCCGCGCTGAACCGCTGCTGATGGTCAATACCACCAACCTGACCAGCCTGCACCGCGAGCCGTCCTGGCTGGCGGAACAGGCCAATCAGCTGTTGTACGGCGTCCAGGTGGAGATATTGGAAAAACAGGACAAATGGGCTTTCGTGCGCTGTATGGACGGCTATCTAGGCTGGGCATATCTGCACTATTTTACGCCTGCCGTGCTGCCGCCTGCCACGCATCTGGTGACCGCGCCGGTGAGCTGGCTGCGCTCCGAGCCGAATGCCGAGTCAAGCCTTTTGACCCGGGTACTGGGCGGAACATTTGTCTACCTTGAGGGCTTGCAGGGCGAGTGGGCCAAAATTCTAGCCAACCAGACTGGCTGGGTGCATACCGATGACCTGCGCAACCTGCAGAATATTCCGGTCACAGCCAGCCAGCGCCGTACGCAAATGGTCTCAGATGCCTTCCGCATGGTGGGAGTGCCGTATTTGTGGGGCGGTGTCTCGGCTCATGGGATCGACTGCTCGGGCTTCGCGCAATTGGTTCACCGCTGGTCGGGTATGACCTTGCGCCGCGACGCGGATATGCAGATGGCGGATGGCAAACCGGTCGAGCAGCCGCAATTACAGCCTGGCGATCTGGTGTTCTTTGGCGAGAACGGCGATCGCCGCGAGATCACCCATGTTGGCATCAGCCTGGGCGGCTGGGACATCATTCATTCGTCGCGTTCACGCAATGGGGTGTACACCGATAATATCCAAGCCGTGAAGGACTTGCGCGAAAGCTTTGTTGGTGCTGCCACGTATCTGGTGTAGAGCGAAATTTTATTTTTTTTTTGTGCGCTCAAATTGGCCGCCGCTGCGGGCAGGTATAGGGTAGTGTAGAGCGAAATTTCATTTCGCTTGCGCAAATTGTCCCATTCGGGACGCATAAACCGCGAAATTTGCGCTACATCAGACGTGACACGTGACACTTGATACTTTATGCTAACTTGTCTATACAACATGCTTGACCGTGTTTGACAGATACCTTCATTGCATTTATAATAATTTAGCCAGATTTCAGCGACGCAGTACTCAATTCTCAGGGATTTTAGACCTGGCAGCGCTTGACTGGTAGATACCATCATGCCAACCGTACGTCAATTTATCACAGGAGAGGTTCTTGCTCCTAAGCCCAATAGCTCGAGCACCTTCCCTCTCGTTTTTATGCTTACTCATGATTGACCTCTTGACGGCTGAGAATTTCAGTCCAAAAAACTGACCCAGCCATTTTTGCGTACCTATGAAATGTGGTTGGTTTTGCTGAACTTCATCAACGCCGGGGGTGAGCAGAACCTACTCGCAGGATCAAAGCAAGAGGTAAAAACAAAGAAAATGGCGGAGGATAAACGGTTACTAATTCCTCAACCATTCCGCACCTTTAGAAATTACGGGAAAGTTTAGTGAAAAGGTAGAAGTTGCGGTATATCTGGTAAACTTTAACCAATATCCGCTTGTAATGCCAAAATAAGCACAATTTCTCACTTGGCGTATTCTTTGGAAGGAGGTGGTTTTTTCAAACATCCATAAAGATGATGAAGTCAACGTCACTTTTTCAACCGACCATTTGTACCAGGAGGAGTTTGAATGTTTAAGAAGAGTTTTTCGTACGCTTTCGCGCTTCTGATCATCGCCAGCATGGTTTTGGCAGCTTGCCAGCCTGCTCAGACGACACCGACTGAAGCGCCCCCTGTTGTTGAACCAACCGCGGTACCCGCTACCGCAGTACCTGAGGTACCGACCGAAGTACCCACCCCCGAAGTAGTCCAGACCACCCGCAAAGGCGGCTGGTTGGATGAGATCGTCTTCTCGGTGGTGTCGGCAGAATCCGCGCTGACCCAACTTGAAGCCGGCGCCATCGACATTTATGCCAATGGCCTGTCATCCTCAGACCTGGTTGCCATGAATGATGCTGGCCTCCCCTATGAGACCGCCAGCGGTCTGTACTATGACATGCTCTACAATCCGGTTGGGCCCGAATTTACCGACGGCCGTTTAAACCCGTTCTCCAGCCGCAAGGTCCGCGAAGCCACCAACTGGCTGTTTGACCGCGACTATATTAATCAGGAAGTTTATGCTGGCGGCGCCCTGGCAAAATACTTTGCCATCACCACTCAGTTCCCTGATTATGCCGATCTGGCTGATGTTGCCCGCAAGTTAGAGTCCTTCTATGCTTACAACTTTGACAAGGCCAAAGAAGTCATTGATGCTGAGATGGAAGCTATGGGCGCGACCCTGGTGGACGGAAAATGGAATTACAAAGATGCCCCCGTCACCCTGATCTTCATCATCCGCAATGACTCCGACGGCACCCGCCTTCCCATCGGCGAGTATGTTGCCGCGCAGTTTGAGGCCCTTGGCTTCACGGTTGATCGCCAGCTGAAGAAAGGCTCCGAAGCCTCCCCGATCTGGATCGGTTCCGATCCAGTGGAAGGCCAATGGCACATGTACACCGCTGCCTGGTCCGCCACCGTTCTAGACCGCGATCAGAGCAACATCTTCCAGGAAATGTACCTGAATTCCTCGGCTCAGGGTATCCCGGCGTTCCTTGATAACGTCTCCGATCCCGAGTTCAAGGAACTTGGTGACCGACTGGCAAGTGCTGACTTCGCGACCGTTGAAGAACGGCACGATATGATGGCCCGCGCCCTCGAACTTTCACTCCAGGACTCGCTGCAGGTCTTCTTAATTGATGGCAAGCAGTACGTCCCGCACGTGGAAGGCCTGGTCGCCACCGCTGATCTGGCTGCCGGTGTTGAAGGCTCCCAGATCTATCCGCACACCATGCGCTGGGCAGATCAGGAAGGCGGTACGGTTCGTTGGGCTACCCAGGATCTGTTCGCCGAACCCTGGAACCCGGTGGCTGGCTCCAACTGGTCGTTCGATAAAGGCGTCATTCGTGCTGTAACCGGTAACGACGTCGTTTACGATCCCTTCACCGGTTTGGTATGGCCCCTGCGCCTCGAATCTGCCGATGTTGTGATCAAGCAAGGTTTACCCGTCACCAAGACTTTGGACTGGGTCAATCTGTCCTTCGAAGCTGAAATCGCTGTTCCTGGTGATGTCTGGGCTGACTGGGATGCTACAACCCAAACCTTCATCACCGCCGAGACGCGCTTCCCTGAAGGCACAACCGCTAACGCCAAGATCACCATGCACTACCCGGCTGACATGTTCGAAACTGTCAAATGGCACGACGGCTCCAACGTTTCCGTTGCTGACTTCGTGATGGCTATGATCATGACCTTCGACCGCTCCAAGCCCGAAAGCGCCATCTACGACGAGCAGTCTGTCCCGACGTTCGATGTCTTCATGAGCCAGTTCAAGGGTATGAAGATCGTCTCGACCGATCCGCTGGTAGTGGATTACTACACCGACACCTACAGCCTGGATGCCGAGCTCAGCATCCCGGCGATTTGGCCGGTGTACCCGAACAATGTTGAAGAATCAGACTGGGGCTTCATCGCTATCGCGAACGCCGCTGAAGCTGGCGGCGAACTGGCTTACTCGGTTGACAAAGCCCTGGCCAACGAGGTCGAGCAGACCAGTTACATTGGCGGCCCGAGCCTCGAGATCCTGGCTAAATACCTGGATACCGCCATCGCCGAGCAGACCATTCCGTATGCCCCGACTCTGGGTGAATTCCTGACGGCAGAAGAAGCGGTTGCCCGTTACGAAGCGCTCAAGGCCTGGTACGGAGAACACGGTCACTTCAAGATTGGTACCGGTCCCTACTTCATCGATCAGGCCTTCCTGACCGAAAAGACCGCCACCGTCAAGCAATTCGCTGATTATCCTGATCTGGCAGACCGCTGGGCAGGATGGTCGACCCCCAAACTGGCGACCGTTGAACTCGACGGCCCCGGCCAGGTGAAAATTGGCGAAGAAGCGACCTTTGATGTGTTCATAACCTTCAACGACGAACCGTACGCTACCGATGAAATCAAGATGGTCAAATTCCTGCTCTACAATGCATCGAATGAGATCGTCAAGGTTGCCGAAGCGGTAGCCGTCGAAGATGGTCAATACAGCATCGTCCTCGATGCTGCGACTACCAGCGCTCTTGCGGCTGGTTCGAACAAACTCGAGGTTGCAGTAGTCCCGTTGACTGTTTCTCAACCGACCTTTATGTCGATTGAGTTCGTCACGGCTCAATAAGGCGGTTCGAAAGACCGTTAAGTGTATAACGATAGGGGCAAGTGTCTCACTTGCCCCTATCTATCCTAATTTAGAGGGCATAAAATGACAGAGGAAACTCAGGCGGGCGTTCTTCGTGTAAAAAGGAAGGGAACAACCTCTGCGATTTCGCGGGTTGCCCGCTTCATGGGTGTCAGGGCAATCTCCTTGATTATTACCGTTGTGATTGGTATTTACACCACCATCATGATTGCCAACATGGGTGGTTACGTTGATCAAATTAAACGCAACGACATCCGAGAACGAGTCAACCTTCAAGTAGCGGCCATGACTTCTTCCAATCGCGGCATCACAACTGAGCAACGCCGCCAGATGGTGGCCGAAATGATCAACCTGGAAGAAAAGCGCCAGGGACTTGATACGCCGTTTGCGATCCGCTCCGTCAGATATCTGGTGGATTCACTGCAGTTGAAACTTGGCCGCGCGACCAACATGGTCAGCGATAACGGCTCGCGTGAGGTGCGCAATATTATCCTCGAGCGTCTGCCAGCTACTTTATTGCTCATGGGGACATC
>Ga0209521_10004679_pt1 | contig 10889 bp, 11 predicted proteins | sample Rifsed19ft4_FD_184016 | JGI IMG/M metagenome (GOLD analysis project Ga0209521, IMG submission 184016) | Soil microbial communities from Rifle, Colorado, USA - sediment 19ft 4 (version 2) | ecosystem: Environmental > Terrestrial > Deep subsurface > Rock core/Sediment | place: Rifle, Colorado... | reverse complement strand
TGGGGCAGGTTCCGCGGGTCATCACGGGACAGGGTCCGGCATCCACGGGTCGCATCGAGGTCCGACCGCCGATGCCCGGGCGGGTCGTTCGTGTCGCGGTCGCGGAGGGCCAGCGGGTTCCTCGCCACGGCTCGCTCGTCGTCCTGGAAGCGATGAAGATGCAGAACGAGATTCCTGCGCCCGCCGCGGGTACCGTCCGGGAGGTCCGCGTCCGCGAAGGTCAGAACGTCCTCGCATCCGATGTGCTCGTCGTCCTTGAACCCGGTTGATCAGTCGAGGATGTGGGCCAGCTTCTCCCGCTTCGCCTGCAGGTACCCGCGGTTCGCCGGGTTTGGTCTCACGAGGAGCGGGAGCCGCCGGGTGACCCGGATTCCCTGCCGCTGGAGACCCGTGATCTTCCGGGGGTTGTTCGTCATCAGCTGGACGCTCTTGACGCCGAGAAAACGCAGGACCGACGCGGCGAATCGGTAGTCCCGCGCGTCCGCGGGGAATCCGAGGGCCTCGTTCGCCTCGACCGTGTCGAGCCCACGGTCCTGGAGATGGTATGCCGCGACCTTGTTCGCGATCCCGATCCCCCGCCCCTCCTGCGAGAGGTATAGCAAAATCCCCCGGCGCGCACGGCCGATCTTCCGGAGGGCGGCATCGAGCTGTTCCCCGCAATCGCACCGACGAGAGCCGAACACGTCACCGGTCAGGCACCCGGAATGCATCCGGACGAGCACATCGTGGCCCCCGGCAACGCGCCCCCTCACGAGAGCGACATGGGTCTCGTGGTCGGGCCCTCCGAAGCTGAAAATCTGGAAGCCCCCATATCGCGTCGGGAGCTTCGCGCGACTCACGAGGGCAATGGTATCGTCGCTCCGCGGATCGCGGGCCATCGAGCGGTTCCGATGGAGGCGAGTCTATTTGAAGGTTCGGCGGCGCACTTGGATGCACGAGGTTCTTTGTAGGCCCCCGCCATCGCCCGAATCCGTTGGACCCGTTGATTTACACCGTTGACGGCGGCCGCGTCGGCGGCCGTCCCGCGCCGGGGAGAGCCGCGTGGGACCTCGGGGCAATCCGCCGGGCGGGATTCACGACGATCGTCTCGTTCGAGTGCGAGCGAATCGACGGCGACGAAATTCGGGCGGCAGGGATCGAGCACATCCGCATCTGCGTGGAGGACTTCACGGCACCGACACAGGAACAGCTTCGGCGGTTCAATGAGATCGTGGACGAGCGACTCGGGAAGGGCGGGAGGGTACTCGCGCACTGTTGGGCCGGCCGCGGCCGGACCGGAACGTTCCTGAGTTCCCGCCTGATTTGGACCGGGACGGCCGCACAGGATGCCATCGCGGCGGTGAGGGCGAAGATCTTCACGACGCAGGGGACGCTCGCGGGTGCGATCGAGCCCGAGCAGGAAGAAGCTGTGTATCTCTTTGAAAAATCTCTCAAACCGCGCGCAAAGAGGCCTTGACGAGCTCGTCGCCCCGCCATGTGAACTTCTTTCGCGTCCGCTTCTTGTGCACGTTCTTCTGAAGGAGATACCCGACGAGGAGCGGCAGGCCAATCGTCGCCTCGACGAGCGACTGTGCCATCTTCGCATCCTTGTGGAACTTCCCCCAGGACTGGCTCTCCTCGAAGGTGCACCCGCTCAGGCCGCCCCATTGCGGAACGTCCATCGTGATCTGGACCGCGTACATGTGCGGGTTCTCCTCATGACCGAGCACCTCTTGGATCACCTCGACCTGAGAAATGTAGTTCTTCGGCGTGCCGCCGCCGACGTAGAACACGCCGGAGCGAGGGGACTTCACCTTAATCTCCGTGATTTCGTAATTGTCCTTGATTGCGTCGATACGGACCATCTGCTTTCGTGCCTTCTTCCGATCCCGATGATGCTTCGTGAGCGCGATTCCGATGGAGGAGTCGTTCAACGCGGGGACGAAGTACGGCACGCCGCGCCGATAGCAGGCGCCGACGAAGGAGTTCGGGTCCTTCGCCGCGCGCTCGCCAAGGAGCACGAGGAACTCCCGGGACGAGTAGGCGCGCGGCTCGAGGGCGTCCGCCATCGCAGCGATTTCATCGTCGCACTTCCGAAACAGCGATTCGTCCGCGAGCGTGTCGTACACGCGATCGAGCATATGCTCCCGCAGGAGGATGTCGTCCGCATCCGGGGAGCTCATGTAGTGACGGTATCCGTGGGCCTCGTAGAAATCGTGGTATGCAATCGCGCCCGTCGTGACGACGACGTCGACGAGGCCGAATTCGACGAGATCCCGCAGGACCTTCCGGAGGCCGCCGGGGATGAGCGCGCCCGCGGCGCCGAAGAAGATCGTGCACTCGGGGTCAAGCATCGCCCGCTCGAGGATGTGTGCACACTGTCCAAGGGAACGGGCCTGGAACGAGATTCGTTCATAGCCGTCCAGAAGGTCCGCGATGTTCCGAACCTTCTCGAGGTCGATGTGCTCGATCGGGACCTGCGTGAGGTCTGCTTTCGTCGGTTTCCGCGCCGCCGTGTGCGGCATCTTGTGCGCCATGGCGAGTCCCGTCGAGAGAACCCCGTGGCGATGTTAAACCTATCCGCGAGGCCACGACGACTAGCGAGGAGAGGCGTCATTCGTGCTTCTTCGGGCGGGAACAGATCGCGTACTCATCGCCGTCCCAGAACACGTCGAGGTCTGGGTGTTGCCGCTGGATCTCTTGGATCTTCTGCATAATGTCCTTGAGGGTGGCGGACTCGTCGTTCGGGTCGACGCGGTAATGGACCTTCTTCTCCGCGGTCGCCATCGTCCGTCCCTCCGGCCCCCCCGAAAACACGCGGTTATTATTTTCGTCGTCGAATCTTTCCGACTGTATAAATACGTTTGGAGTTCACGCGGGTCGGAATTCTCACAACGAACTCAGGTCGACGCTCTTATATAGAGACATCCAGCATAATCGCGGCAGACATCGATCGGAACGTCCTCTTCTCGATGAGGTGGACCCCCGTTGGCGACGAAGACGAAGGAGGCAGAGGTGGCCCCTTCCCACGCATGCGGCGTGTGCGGAGGTCCCCTCGGTCCCCAGGGGAATTGCACCGTCTGCGGGACGAAGCACAGCATTCGCGACGGCGTCCCGGTCCCGGCGTCCGCGAATTCGAAGGTCGACGCTGACACGGGGCTCTCAAAGTGGCTCTCCGGCGACGGCGGTGACATGAGCCTGAAGGCTTGGCTCGGGGGGTCTCCAGGAACCGCGACCGCTCCCTCGGCCGACCCAACGACGGAGGCCCTCCGGAAGTGGCTCTCCGGTGAGGAGCGCGGGTTCGATGAGTGGCTCGGTGAGGCCCCCGCGCCGTCCCGCAATGGAGCCGCAGTCGTCACTGCAACGATTCGAGGGCCCGCGGACGACGCGCAGTCCCGCATCAATGCAGGAGAGGTGGAGCTTCGGGAAAGGGAACTCGAGATCGAAGGCCTCCGCGCGGAGCTCGAGGCGATCCGGGGCATCATGCGGGACGAGCTGTCGACGATCAAGTCCGGCCGCTTCGACCCTGTGAAATACATCGAAGAGACCGCTGCCCTGAACAAGCACCTCCAGACCGAGATCACGAAGCGCAAGGAACTCGAAGAGGAGATCGAGCACATCAAGAAGGGCTCGATCGCGGTGATCAAGTACGTCAAGGCGCAACAGCTGAAGTCCGGGGCGGCGCCAAACCTGAAGAAGAAGCTCGCAGACGAGGAAGCAAAGCGCCACCAGGTCGAGGTCCAGCTCCAGAAGGCGCAAGACGTGGTCTCGGCTCTGAAGGCCCAGATCGAGAAAAGTCTCGTGGGTCAGGCCCCCGAGTTCCGAGTCCTCAAACAAAAGGAGCTCATCCTGGCGGAGAAAGAGGCCGAGCTACGGTCGAAGGAAGCCGACCTCCGCGCGCTCCAGGAGGCGGCCAACGTAGGCACGGGCGCTGCCTCCGGGCAGAGTGCGGGAGAGGATCTTCGCAACCGATTCGAGGAAAGCCTCCGCGAAAAGGAGCGGGAGTTCCTGAAGAAGGAAGAGGAACTGCGCCGGCGTGCCATCGCCCTCGAGGAAGAGGTGAACAAGTACAAGATTGAGGACAAGTTCCGCGCAGAGGCAGCCGCGCTCAAGGGGAAGTCCAAAGTCGAAGTCGAGACGATTCTTGCGAAAAAGGAGAACGCGCTCCAAGCGAAGGAGAAGTCAATCCTGTTGCGGGAGCAGGAGATCCAGAGGCTCAAGGACGAGCTCGCGATGCGTGAGGAGGAGTTCCGCCGGGTCAAGGAACCGATGGCCTACAAGGAGGAGGAGGTCATTCGGCGGGAAGAGGACCTCCTCTACCGCGAGCGCTTGTTGCAGGCAGAGAGACAGAAGCTCGATCAGGCGAAGGCGCTCGGGGGCGGGGTCGCGGAGGTCGAGCTCAAGGAACGGCTCGAACAGCTGAAGGGGGAGATCGCCCACAAGGAAGAGGAAGTCCGCTCGAAGGAAAAGTATCTCAAGGCGAAGATGGAGGAGCTCCGGCTCCGGGAACAAGGCCTTGTGGAAGAAGAAATCGAAGCGCGCGAAGAGGAGCGGCTCTTGGAGGTGAAACAGGAGAAGGTGAAGAGCGGCACGCCACGGCTCGACGACCTCCTCCTCGGCGGATTCCCGTTCGGCTCAAACGTCACGATCTATGGTCCCGCGCACGTCGGGAAGGAGGTGATCGTGAACGCCTTCATGGCGGAGGGCCTGAGGAAGGGCATCCCGATCCTCTGGGTCCTCACGGACAAGATGCCAAGCGATATCCGCGAGGAGATGACGTTCGTCCTTCCGAGCTATGAGGAGTACGAGAAGCTCGGCCTCATCAAGTACGTTGACGCGTACAGCAAGCCGATGGGCGCCGACACCGTGGACCCTTACACAACGTACGTCAACGACCTCACGGACATTGCTTCGATTTCCAAGGTTGCGGACCAGTTGTCGACGGACCTCAAGAAGAAGCACGGATACTATCGGCTCGCGTTCCGGTCCGTGTCGACCTTGATCGCGTACCTCGACCCGACGACGACCTTCAAGTTCCTCCAACCGTTCGTCGGCAGGCGGAAGCGCGACAAGTCCGTCGCGATGTACATCATCGAGAAGGGGATGCATGAAGAGAAGGAGATCGAAATGCTGTCCTCGATGATGGACGGGACGTTGGAGTTCAAGGTCGAGCAGCTCCGTTCGTTCCTGTCGATTCGCGGTGTCTGCGATGTCCAGTCTCGGGCGTGGATCAAGTACACGCATAGCCGAGGCTCGGTTAGCATCGGCTCCTTCTCGTTGGAACTGATCAAGTAGACCCGTCGAGACGGCGTCGTGGACGGTGACGAGTCTACGCCACTTCTACCCCGCTGTGTTTTGGCGGGGGCTGTGGCGTGCCGATTGTGACCTGCGGAATGGGAATCGGCGGCGGCAATTGGAGGTCCCGCGCGAGAAGGACCGTCTCGGGGACGCAGATGCTCATGATTGCCGTGTGGATCTCACTCGCGACCTCGTTCGGCATCTGGTTCGTTGCGGTCCACTGGCGGGCAACCTCGTGTCCCTTCCCGTCCCACTGGAGCGTGCCCTCGATGCGGACAACGCCCACGACTTCCTCAGGGGCGCGAAAGTTCGCGGTGAATCGGAAGTCGATGGACGCCTCGCGCTCACTTGCCTCCGTGATGAGCGTCACGGTGCTGTTGTGATCGACCCGGAGGTTTGGGACCCGCTGTCCCGCCCGCGTGAGACGGCGAGCATCGATGAGGGACAGGGCGAACGACTTCACTGGCATGCGCGTTCGGCGTGCGAAGAGACCGTCGTTATATCAAGTATTGGGGCGCCAGGCTTATTCGGCGCACCATCTTGTCGAGTCCGATGCCGCTCTACCTGGGCGTCGACGATACGGACTCCCTCCGCGGGATGTGCACGACATTCCTTGCGACGGAGCTCGTTCAGGCCCTCGCGGATTGGGACCTTGTGGGATTCCCGCGACTCGTGCGGCTGAACCCGAACATCCCATGGAAGACGAGAGGCAATGGCGCGATTTGCCTTCGCCTCGGACGGGGCCATGGGCCCAGGTTCCCCGTTGGTCAGATTGGGAATCGGACCGTATGGGCGTTTCGACGCGGCTCGGCCGTCCCGCTCACGGACGAGATCCTGACCAAGACCGCCCAGGTCGTCGAGCGATGGGCGGAGTTCGACGATCCCTCGACGAATCCAGCCTTCGTTCTCCTCCACAGGGCGCCGTCCCCAGGCCTCTATTGGCGGGCCGTGCGGACGATCGTCACGAAGGACGAGGCCCTCCGGGAGATCGCGGGCCTTGGAATCCGAAAAGAGTACAAGAACGGTCGGGGCGTGATCGGGGCCGCAGCAGCGACGGCTTGGCGACCCCGGGACCGGACGTACGAGGTCCTCGCATATCGGGCACGTGATCGCTGGGGAACCCTTCGTGCGATTTCGGCGGAGTCCGTGCGACGGCTCGACGTCGAGTTCCCGTCGACGTTCAACAACTACGACTGGGAGAGCGAAAGGGTCGTACTCGCGCCCCGAACTCCCTGTCCGGTCCTGTGCGGGATTCGCGGGGACGATCCGTGGGAGCTGCCGGTGGCGCTCGCAGGGTTGGATGGGGAACCGCCCGACCGCTGGCTTCTGTTTGAGACGAATCAGGGGACGGACGATCATGTGATCCGGCACCCCATCGAGCTTCGCACCTCGACGTCGGTATCCATCAAGGGGCGGGTCGGGGCCCCGCCTCGCACCGTGCGCGGCGGTCACGTGGTATTCCCGCTCCTCGGCCGCCATCCGATCGACACCGTCGCCTACGAGCCGTCAAAGGGCTTCCGAGCCCGGGTTCGAGACCTTGCGCCCGGTGACGTGATTCGCGCGGTCGGCTCAATCCGCGACGTGCCGCGATCCCTCAACCTGGAGAAGCTTGAGCTGATCGCGCTTGCGGAGGTTGTCAAGAAAGTGGAGAACCCGCAGTGCCTGGGATGCGCGAGGAGGATGAAGTCGTCGGGACGGCGTGGGCCGTATCGGTGCCGGCGTTGCGGGACGCGTCGCCCTCGGTCCGACGCTCCTCACATCACTCGACCTCGGGGGATATCCCTCGGATGGTACGAACCCCCCGCGGGGTCCCGTCGTCATCTGAGCAAGCCGCTGAAACGGATGGCCTCCGGGCAAGTCGGAAAGGAAGCGGTAGTAGGCAGGCCATCGATAAGGGCCTCCCCCAAGTCTCTCGCGGAGCCGTACCCCTGCCTACTACCTGGGGCTGACGAAGGATCAGCGGAGGCCTTAAGGAGTTCTGTGCACTCATCGAATTGTCTACCCGGGGGGGCCTGGCCCCCCGCAGGCGTGTGGGCTCCGCAACGCCGAGACCGGGAATCCGACGGATCTGCTCAAAGCGCGCGAGCAATTTGCTCAGGGGAATGATCAGCGCGAGGTAGAACAGGGAGACCATGACGAACGCCTCGAGGGGATGACCGAGGTTGCTCCCGATCTGCCTCGATCTGAAGGTAAGTTCCTGGACTGCAATGACGCTCAGAATCGAGCTTGCCTTGAGGAGGCTCACGAACTCATTCGTCAGCGGGAGGATGATTAGGCGGAGGCTTTGTGGCAGGATCACGGATGCGAACGTCTTGACGGGACTCATCCCGACGGACTTTGCGGCCTCCACCTGGCCCTGACCGACGGACTGGAACCCCGCGCGGAACACCTCGGATTGATACGCACCTGTGTTAATCGTCAACGCCAGGATGCCGGCCCACAGCTCGATGAAGGGGACCTTCGGGAGGAGGGACGCGACCAGGAAGAATGTAATCCACATCTGGACGTAAAAGGGAGTCCCTCGAATCGCCTCAACAAACCCTGTGCCAGCACCGTAAACAGGCAGCCCCACGGCCGCCAAGAAGGAACTTGTTCTCCGGGGCCCAGCAGAGCGGGCCTTGCGGAATGAGGGATAGAGCGCTCGGAGCAACCCCACAGGCATGCCAATGGCAACTCCAAAGACAAACGATGCGGTCGTGATTCCCAGGGACCATAGAGCCGGAGCGGCCATCGAGTCGATGTTGGCCGCTATGAACGCGAGATCGATCACGCCGACGAACCCGAGACCCCAGAGCATCGCCCCGCCCGCGAGCAAGAGGGCGATCACGCGTACGAGCGTCCGTGGCTCAATCGGTTCAAGGATGAACTCCGCTAGAAAGCGCCTCCGGTGCGCGGCAGCAGGGGGAAGACCCTTCATCATGAGAGCACCTTCCCGATAAATTCGCGGGTCCGATCTTGATTCGGGGCCTCAAGAATCTCGTGTGGCGTGCCCTGCTCGACGATTTTGCCTTCCGCCATGAACAGAACACGATCTGCGACATTCCTTGCGAAGCCAATCTCGTGGGTTACGACGATCATCGTCGTTCCCTCGTGGGCCAGCTCTGTCATGACGTCCAGCACCTCGCGAATGTATTCCGGGTCTAGGGCCGAGGTCGGCTCGTCGAACAGAATCGCCTTCGGATCAAGGGCGAGGGCGCGTGCAATCGCAACGCGTTGCTGCTGCCCGCCCGACAGTTGCGCCGGGAAGGCATCCGCCTTATCTGCAAGCCCCACGCGCTCGAGTTCAAATCGCGCTTGCCGTACCGCTTCCGTACGGTCGATCTTCTTGACTTTTGTGAGCCCCAGGGTTACGTTTTCCAGGGCGGTTAGGTGGGTAAACAGATTGAACGACTGGAAGACCATTCCGATTTGCTGCCGCACCCATTCCGGCCGAATCGAAGGGCGATTTACCACGAGACCCTCGAGGAGCACGTCGCCGCGGTCGGGGTAGATCAGCAGGTTGATGCAGCGGAGAAGTGTGCTCTTCCCCGAACCACTGGGGCCGAGGATGACTAGCACATCGCCCTTATCCACGCTCAGGCTGACCTCCTGAAGGACGTGGAGGTTTCCGAACGACTTGTGGATTCCGCGAACCTCGATCACAGTTGCGCGGCCTCCAGCCCTGGAACCTTGAAACGATTCTCAACGCCGCGGACGATGCGTGTTACAAAGAACGTGATTGCGAAGTAGATAAGCGCGATTTCCGTCCAAACTATGAAAACCAGGTTGAAATCCAAGAAGATCGCGGAGGCCACCAAAGACGACCCCAGGAACGAAAGTTCCAGCGCTGAAATCGCTGAGAGGAGGGATGTGTCTTTGATCACGGAAGCAAATTCGTTCCCTAGCGCAGGCAGGGACACCCGAAACGCCTGGGGAAGGGTGATTGCGAACATGATTTGGGACTTCCGCAAGCCGACGGCTTCTGCGGCCTCGTTCTGGCCGATAGACACCGAGAGAATGCCCGCCCGGACAATCTCGGACTGATAGGCTGAGGAGTGTAGCGCCAAGGCGAGCGTCCCGGCGCTCAGCCCTACCTCGAAAGGGTCGAGAAATGTGAGGAAACGTCTGACGACGAAGAATGAGATGAGGGCCGCGAACGCGATGAGGACAAGCGGCGGCATCGATCGAAAGAATTCAACGTAGGTCGAGCCGAGGGCCCGCAGAAACCAGTTGCGTGTTGTTCGAGCCCACCCGATGACAAAGCCGATGACGAAACCGATTGGGATTACCGTCGCAGAGAAAAGCAGCGTCTGACGAGCAACTAGAAGCAAGGGAGGGACGATGGATTCCGCGTATGCGACATTAAAGAGACCTATCGATCCAAGAGCTCGGAGTACAAGGAGCGCGCCAATGGCAACGCCTGCTCCTGCGGTGGCGAACAGGGCTCGCCTCCAGAGAGTCGCGCCTCTCCGTTGTAAACGGTCGCTCCCTGGCGACGTCACGAATCCAGTGGTCTCGCGCTTCATCTCTGGTAGCGCTCAACGTATCTAGCGTAGAAAAGGGTGTCTAATGGAAGCCTCCCGAAGCCTAGGCGAACCATTTTTGAACGAGGAGATCGTACTTTCCCGAAGCCCGGAGCTGACGAAGCACCTCGTTGATTATCGGGATCAGTCCCTGTGGGTCGGTGTCGTCCACTGCGATTCCGTATAGTTCGCCCGTGGGAATCAGGCCGGCCACTTTGAATCCGCTAGCCGCGGGCCGTGCATAGGCCCTGGCGACAGGCTCGTCAATGATGACGATCTGGAGACTGCCTGCCCTCAGCCCCGCGATTACGGTCGCTACGTTCCCGAAGCGCTTGATATTCTGGCCGGGGTTCGTCATGAGGGGCGCGACGTTGTCATCGACCCATTGCTCGCTGGTCGTCGCCAGCTGAACGCCAATGACGTGATCTGGGCTCCCCGCGATCTCGGCCGGGGTACAGTCGCCCTGGTTCGCGCATGTGAAGTCAAAGTTGCCGGGGGCCACCAAGGCCGCCTGGTCCGCCCTCCAGTACGAGTCTGAGAAGTCCAAGGTGGCGTTTCTCGCCGCTCCCTTTGACCCTGACATCGTGATTGAAGCAACGGCCATGTCCACGCCGCCGGTTGCGACTGTCGCGAGCAACACGTCGAAGTCGACGAAGTTTCTTAGGACCAGTTTCCGACCTGTCGCGTTGGCGATTTCTTGCGCAATGTCGACGTTGAAACCGACGATTGTCCCGAGCGCGTCGTCGTAATCCTCAAAGGGAGGAAACGGGAGATTATGTGCATTGACTAATGTTAGCACGAGCCGAGGGGGCGCGTAAATCACGGCCCCCAAGCCTAGTCCAGCCACGAAGGCGACGATGGCAACAACGACTACGACGAATGCCGCAACTTTGCCGCTCATCCCCTTCCGCATCGCCTCAGGGGGCGGCGCTGGTCCTCCCGCCATGTGCCTGGCAAGCAAGTGTAGCTATTTGAGTGTTCTGGGGATCGACCGGAAGCCAAGGCTACCGCCAGACGCGCGCGATGCTATCCTCGAGGATTTCGAGGCCCGCGTCAAGGAGTTCGTCTGGGATGTTTAGCGCGGGAATGTAGCGAATCGAGCTCTCCCCC
>Ga0209521_10004678_pt1 | contig 10889 bp, 8 predicted proteins | sample Rifsed19ft4_FD_184016 | JGI IMG/M metagenome (GOLD analysis project Ga0209521, IMG submission 184016) | Soil microbial communities from Rifle, Colorado, USA - sediment 19ft 4 (version 2) | ecosystem: Environmental > Terrestrial > Deep subsurface > Rock core/Sediment | place: Rifle, Colorado... | reverse complement strand
CGACTCTCGGCCGCGCGAGACGCCCGCCGAACGGCGCACCCGGCGGGCTGCCGTCGACGATGTCGATGACGTCCTCGACGCTGCTGCGCGTTTCCTCGAGACGCGCTCGCGGTCGATGGCCGAAGTGAGACGGAGGCTCGTTTCGGCGGGCTACCGGGAGGTGCTGGTCGAGGAGGCCGTCACGCGGCTTACCGCGCTGGGTTACCTGGACGACGAGGCCTTCGCACGAGCGTGGGTCGAATCGCGCGACCGGGCGCGCCCACGCGGCGAACGGGCGATCCGCCTGGAGCTCGCCCAGAAGGGCATCGACCGCGCGACCGTCGACGCCGTGCTGGCAGAACGTTCGGCGCCCGCGAACGACGCGGCTAACGGGGACGCGACGATCGCCGTGCGCGAACCCTTGCACGCGCGGGAATCGGTCGAGGAGGATGCGGCTCGACGCCTCGTCGAGCGCCACCGCCGCTCGCTCCTGCGTGAGCCCGACCCTGCCAAACGGCGCCAGAAGGCGTACGCGCTCCTGGCCAGGAATGGTTTCGATCCCGATGTCTGTCGCGTCGTGGCCGCAGCGTTCCTTTCGGCTTCATCGCTGGCCGACGGATCGGATGCGCGCTCCGATGACTTAGGTCCCCCTTGATCTGAGCCGGTCGGCCGCCTCGGCGTATCCGCGCGTTCGCGGACGAATCCCTGCGAGCGCGGTTCTCAGATCGACGAAACGGCGCTCGCGGCCCGCCGCGAACAGGTCGAGCAGGACGAAGGCACTGGTTCGGCCGTGCGTCGGCGGTTTCCCGCTCCACCACCCTTGGAACGCCTCGATCGCGTCGGGACAGAGTGAGGTGAACGTCGCCCGCCTGAGGCGAAGGACGTGAAGCAGCTCTGCGGACCAGAGGCCCACCAGGACGTGGGTCTCGCTGCGGAAGCCTCCCCGGATTCCGAGTCGCTCGGCCAGGACCGCGCCCAGGTAGGCCCGTTTGGCGTTGTACGAGCCGGCGGCTTCCTGCACGTTCGGGAAGCGAGTGCGGTTCTCGATGTGAAGGAGCGCGCGATCGCTCACGGACCATCCGACGACGTCCGCTCTGCCGGCGAACTGGTAGTGCTGGTACGGCTCGTCGATCGCTACCTCGAAACCGAGTCTGCGCAGGTGCGTGGCTTCGTACTCGCCCATGGCCGCATGGACCAGATCCTCGTCTCGGAGAGAAGGAGCATTGCGGCGCCGCGGGTCGATGAGTTCGGCCTGGAGCCAGAGGCCGAGAGCGTGGCCAAGCCGCGCGTACATCTCGAGCGATGCGCGGTGTCCGGCCTCGGCGCTGTGAGCGGCGGCGACCGAGACACCCGCCCGACTTGCCAGCCGGCGAAGCGACCAGCGCCGACGGATCCGCTCATCGTGGATCGCGGAACCCAGCGTGACCGCCACCCGATCGGTCGCCGCTGAGGCCGCCGGAGTGGGGCTGCGAAACGGCGTGCCTGGCGACATTCCACGATCAGTGAACAGCCGACCTCTTGTTTGCCACTTCACGCGCGCCGATGGCGATCTTCTCCGCCAGGAGGTCCGAGCAAACCGCCGTTGGTGAGCGTCCGCGCGTTGCGAATGGGCCCATGCGGCACGGCCGAGTAGCGGACGGCACATGGCTTTGACGTCGAGCCCTCTCGGCGTTCGCTGATGGTGGAAACCATTCAGGATCGCCCGCTTGACAGGCCGCTCGTGGCTGATCGCCCACGACCCCGGGACGGTACGTTGATACGTTTGACGCTCTCGGCGAGTCGGACGTAGGCTACCCGGACGACCGACGGCGACGGCGCCGACCGGTCACCGGTGCGCCCGCGGAGGGCTCGCCTCGGCAGCATTCGATCACGCGGCGCGCGTGCGACGACTCGTGCGCCGGCTCACGACAACGAACGTAGCGCACCTCCGGGCGCCGAAAGGCGGAACCGGACGGGAGGCTGGATATGGGAGAACTCGTCGGTGTGCTGGCGGTCGTGGCCGCCCTGGCGATCGGCGTCCTGCTCGGATTCCTCGCCCGCGGGCTGTGGGCATCGCAGGCGTTCCGCATGGCCCAGGAGAAGGCCAGCCGCATCATCTCGGACGCCCGCGCTCAGCAGAAGGAGCTGATCCTCCAGGCCAAGGAGGAGACGCTCCGCCTCCAGCGCGAGGCCGACGACGAGGGGCGCAGCAGACGTACCGAGCTGGCCGCCCTCGAGCGGCGTCTCCTCGAGCGCGACGAACAACTCGATCAGCGGACCGAGATGCTCGAGGCGCGCGACCGCAAGCTGCTCGAGCGGGAGCGCGAGCTCGACGAGCAGCGCGAGGCTCTCGCCCGGGCGCGCCAGGACCAGATCGCCGCGCTCGAGCGCGTCTCCGGCATGAGCGCGGAGCAGGCGAAGGAGGTGCTCCTCGAGGCCGTCCGGGAAGACGCCGAGCGGGACGCGGTCCGCCTGGCCAAGGCCATCGAACGCAGGGCCCGCGAAGAGGCCGAGGACCGCGCCCGTAACATCGTGGTCACGGCCATCCAGCGCGTCATGGCCGACCACACCGCCGAGATGACGGTCTCGGTCGTGCCGCTGCCCAACGAGGAGATGAAGGGCCGCATCATCGGGCGCGAGGGACGGAACATCCGGGCGCTCGAGCAGGCCACCGGGGTCGACCTGATCATCGACGACACGCCGGAATCGGTCGTTCTGAGCGGCTTCGACCCCGTCCGTCGCGAGATCGCCCGGCTCGCCCTCACCAAGCTCATCGCCGACGGTCGCATCCACCCGGGCCGCATCGAGGAGGTCGTGGCCAAGACGCGCAGCGAGATCGACCTCGTCATGCGCCAGGCTGGCGAATCGGCAGCCTACGACAGCGGCGTGCCCGGGTTGCCGCCCGAGATCATCCGTCTCCTCGGGCGCCTCAAGTACCGCACCAGCTACGGCCAGAACGTGCTGCAGCACGCGGTGGAGACCAGCCGGCTCGCCTCGATCATCGCGGCCGAGGTCGGAGCGGACGTGCAGATCTGCAAGACGGGGGGATTGCTCCACGACATCGGCAAGGCCATCGACCACGAGGTCGAGGGGCCCCACGCGGCCATCGGCGCCCAGTTCGCCGCCCGCCTCGGGCTGGCGCCCCAGGTCGTCAACGGCATCGCCGCTCATCACCAGGAGGTCGAGTACACCTGCATCGAGGCGCCTATCGTCCAGATCGCCGACGCGATCAGCGCCTCGCGCCCCGGGGCGCGAGGAGAGTCGGTCGAGACGTACCTCAAGCGGCTCGACGACCTGCAGGCCATCGCCGGTTCGTTCGCCGGGGTGGAGAAGGCCTTCGCGGTCCAGGCGGGCCGCGAGGTCCGGATCCTCGTCCGACCGACCGAGATCGACGACCTGGCCTCCATGCGCCTCGCCCGCGACATCGTGCGCAAGATCGAGGAATCGCTGACCTATCCGGGCCAGATCAAGGTGACGGTCATCCGCGAGACGCGGGCCGTGGAGTACGCCAAGTAGCCCCGCAACCGACGCCTCTTCGCGTCCTCATGATCGGGGACGTCATCGGCAAGCCCGGCCGGCTCGCCGTGAGCCACCGCCTGCCCGAGCTCCGCCGCGAGCGGGCGATCGACTTCGTGACCGCCAACGGCGAGAACCTGGCCGGCGGCATGGGCCTGACGGCGTCCACGGCCGAGGCGCTCCTCGAGGCCGGGGTCGACGTGATCACGAGCGGGAACCACATCTGGGACAAGCGGGAGATCTACGCGGAGCTCGACAGCAACGAGCGCATCCTGCGTCCACTCAACTACGGAGAGGACGGGGTCCCGGGGCGCGGTTGGGGCGAGTACCACGCTGCGGACGGCACACCCGTCGCCGTGATCAACGCCCAGGGCCGCACATACATGCAGCCGATCGACAACCCCTTCACGGTCCTGGACGCCCTCCTCGAGCAGGGCTCGGTGCCCCTGCCGCCGGTGCGCATCGTCGACTTCCACTGCGAGATCACGAGCGAGAAGACGGCCTTCGGCCTGTACCTCGACGGCCGCGTGAGCGTCGTCGGCGGCACGCATACCCACGTCCCCACCGCCGACGAGCGCATCCTGCCCAGGGGCACGGCGTACGTGAGCGACATCGGGATGACCGGCCCCCTGTACAGCGTCATCGGCTTCGACCCGAGCACGGTCCTGCCGCGCTTCCTCAACGCCTTGCCGACCCGCTTCGAAGTCGCCGACGGGCCGGTGACCTTCACCGCCCTGGAGGTCGAGGTCGACCGGCAGAGCGGCCATGCCACGGCGGTGCGGCGTCTGAGCGAGCTCATCGAGCTCTGACCGGCGGTGACGACGCTGGCCCGCAACCAGGTCGACCTGCACTGCCACACCCGCCGCTCCGACGGGATCATGGAGCCGCGCGATCTCTACGCCGAGGCGCGCGAGTACGGGATGCGCCTGGTGGCCATCACCGACCACGACACGCTCGACGGCTACCGGGAGCTGCGCTCCGCCGGCCTGGGCGCCGCGGCCGGGCCGGACGGGCCGGAGCTCATCCCCGGTGTCGAGATCAACACCCTGGCCGCCTCCGCGCGGGCGCCGTGGGGCGACGAGCTCCACGTCCTCGGCCTTGGCGTAGACCCGGATGACGACCGGTTCGAGGCGCTCCTCGCGCGCCAGCGCGCGAGCCGCCGGGAGCGGATCGAACGCATGGTCGGCCTGCTACGGGCCCTTGGCGTGCCGGTCGACGGGTACCTCGAGCAGACCTTGCCCGCACGCGTGAGCTCGGCCGGCCGGCCCCACCTTGCGAGGGCGCTCGTGCTGGCCGGTCACGCCACTTCGATGGACGATGCGATGACGCGCTGGCTCGCCCCCGGCGCGCCGGGTTGGGTGCCGCGACGGGGGATGGGCACCGTCGAGGCGATCAGCGCGATCCGGGGGGTCGGAGGCCTCGCGGCGCTGGCCCACTTCCCGGTGGCACCTCAGCGCGGGGACCTCCTGCGCGAGCTGAAGGATGCGGGCCTCGGGGGCCTGGAGGTGTACTACCGCACCTTCCGGCCGGAGACGGTGGCGACCATGGCGGAGACCGCAGCCGCGCTCGCGCTCGTCCCCACGGGAGGCAGCGACTACCATGGCGACGCCATGACGTACGCCGAGGCCCAGGACCTGACGAGGGTCCCGCTCGAGGTCGGCGAGCGCGTCCTCGGGGTGCTCCGCGGTCGTCCCACCGCGGGAGCTCGAACACTCTCGGCGTCGTGACCGTGCGCGCCCTCCCCGTCCTCGAACTGCCCGCACGGAGCGCGACCGGGGGAGGGGAGGGGCCGCGGGTCGCGGCCGAGCTCGAGGAGTACGTGGTCGGGCCCGAGAGCCTGCCGCGCTTCTTCATCTGGACGCTCGGCTGCCAGATGAACCACTCCGATTCGGAGGAGATGGCGGGCGCGCTCCTGGCCGCCGGATGCGCGGAATCCGGGTCGCCTGAGGACGCCGACCTGGTGGTCATCAACTCGTGTGCCATCCGCGAGGCGGCCGAGCAGAAGGTGATCGGCCGGATGGGCCAGCTGGCCGAGCTCAAGCAGGCACGACCCGGCACGCGGGTCGTCCTCACGGGCTGCGCCGTGCGCGAGGACAACCGCCACGTCCTGCGGCGGCGCTACCCCTCCGTGGACCTCTTCCTGCGGCCTGACGAAGAGCCCGAGCTGGTGGCGCGCCTCGGCCTGGCGACGCTCACCGCGCCGGGGCTCATGGCGGGTATGGCCGGCCACGTCCCGCCGACGATCGCCCGCGTCGGCCGTTCCATCGCCGCCACGGCCGATCGCTTGCCGGGCACGCGAGCCGCAGCCGTCGCGGCCGGGTCGATCCGCCGCGGGAGTCGCTGGGATGCATGGGTGCCGGTGATCTACGGCTGCGACAAGACGTGCACCTATTGCATCGTGCCCTTCAGCCGGGGACCCGAGCGCTCGCGTCCCTTCGACGACGTCCTCGCCGAGTGCCGCAAGCTCGCACGCGCGGGGGTGCTGAACCTCACCCTCCTCGGCCAGAACGTCAACTCGTACGGCCACGACCTGCCGCCCGAACAGCGCTTCGCCGACCTCGCCGGCGGGCGGACGCTCGGGCGCCGTATCGACACCACCGGCCGCCCGGACTTCGCGGCCCTCCTGCGCGCCATCGATGCGCTCCGTCTCGAGGACGGGCGACCGGCTATCGCGCGGCTTCGCTTCGTGACCTCGCACCCGTGGGATCTGACCGATCGGCTCATCGACGCCATCGCCGAGTGCCCGTCGGTATGCGAGCACCTCCACCTGCCGGTCCAATCGGGCGACGACGGCGTGCTCCACCGCATGGGGCGCCAGTACTCCGTCGAGGCCTACCTCCGACTCGTCCAGCGGCTCCGCTCGGCGGTCCCGGGGATCGCCCTCTCGAGCGACGTCATCGTCGGGTTCTCGGGCGAGACCGATCGGCAGTTCGAGGCCACGCTTGAGCTCCTCCGCACGGTGCGCTACGACCAGGTCTTCGCGGCCGCCTACTCGGTGCGTCCCGGAACGCCCGCCGCGCGGCTCCCGGACGACGTCTCGCCCGGCGAGAAGCGGCGCCGCCTCAACGCGCTGCTCGAGCTCCAGGAGGGCATCGGCTGGGAGCTCAACCGGGCGTGGGTGGGACGGCGCACCGAGGTCCTCGTCGACCGGGTCGACCAGCCGTCGGCACATGGTGAAGCGACCGCCCGGGGCGCAGTGCGCGTGGCGGGGCGCAATCGCCAGAACAAGCTCGTCCACCTCGACGGCGGGCCAGAGCTGCTCGGGCGCCTCGTGGACGTGGTCATCGAACGCGCCGGCCCGTACTCGCTCCAGGGCTCGCAGGTGGAAGCGACGATCCCCGCGTGACCGACGAGCGGCCGCCGGTCGGGCCGCTCGTGGTCGTCTGCGGCCCGACCGCGACCGGAAAGACCGCCCTCTCGATCCGCCTCGCGCTCGCTCTCGGGGAGACCGAGATCGTGTCGGCCGACTCGCGCCAGGTCTACAAGGGCATGGACATCGGCACCGCCAAGCCGACGCGGGCCGAGCGCAACGCCGTGCCCCATCACGGCCTCGACCTCGTACGCCCGGACGAACGGTTCAGCGTCTCGGCCTATCAGCGCGCCGCCATGACCGCGCTCGAGGGGATCGAGGGGCGGGGCCAGCGCGCACTCCTCGTCGGCGGCACGGGGCTGTACCTCCGGGCGGTCGCGCGCGGGATGGACGTCCAGGACGGCCCGAGCGACCCGGAGCTGCGTGCCGAGCTCGAGCGCGAGCAGGTCCGCGCCGGCGGCCTGGCCGCGCAGGTCGAGCGGCTGCGGACCCTCGCCCCGCGCCTGGCGGCGCGCACGGACCTGCGCAATCCACGCCGCGTGGTGCGCGCCCTCGAGATCGCCACGCTGGCGGGGGACCGCCTCCCGCCACCGCCGCGCGGGTATTCCGCGCCCGTCCTGTGGATCGGCCTGCGCCTGCCCGCGGACCGGCACCGGGAGCGCATCGCGCACCGCGCCGCGGGGCAGTTCGCGGGAGGGCTCCTGCGCGAGGCGGAACGGCTCCAGAAGCGCTACCCGAGGAACGCCGCGGCCTTCACCGCGCTCGGCTACTGGGAGGCCTTCGCCGTGCTCGACGGGGCGCTCTCGCGCGACGAGGCGCTCGACGAGACGGTCGCCCGGACGCGCGCTTATGCCAAGCGACAGCTGACCTGGTTCCGCGCGGAGGAGGGGATCCACTGGGTCGATGCGACCGGGGATCCGCTGCCCGCCGCGCTGGCGCTGGTGCGCCGGTTCGAGGCGGTGCGCTAGGCTGGCGCACATGGCCAGCCCTGCCGATCGCATGATCGATCTCGTGCCGCCGGTCGAGCGGGCGTTCCTCGTTGCCGTCGACACGCGGGACGATCCGGGCTGGACGGCCGCGGAATCGGTCGATGAGCTCGCCGCCCTCGCGCGCACCGCCGGAGCGGAGGTCGTGGGTGCCGAATGGCAGCGCCGCCGCCACGTGGACCCACACTTCTACCTGGGCAAGGGCAAGGCCGAGGAACTCAAGGCGGTGAAGGGCGAGACCGGCTTCACCCTCCTCGTCGCCGACGACGAGCTCACCCCCAACCAGCAGAAATCGCTCGAGGAGATGCTCGCGGTCAAGGTCATCGACCGCTCGCGCCTCATCCTCGACATCTTCGCCCGCCGGGCACAGACGCACGAAGGCCGCCTGCAGGTCGAGCTCGCCCAGCTCGAGTACCAGCTACCCCGCCTCACGCGCCTGTGGACCCACCTGTCGCGCACGGGTGGCGGCATCGGCACGCGCGGGCCCGGGGAGACGCAGCTGGAGACGGACCGCCGGGTCATCAAGGGGCGCATCAGGAAGCTGCGCGAGCGGGTCGAGGGGATCCGCACGCAGCGCGACACCGCCGCGCGGGCGCGACGCCGGCGCCTGCTCGAGACGGTCGCCATCGTCGGCTACACCAACGCCGGCAAGTCGACCATGCTCAACGCCCTGGCCGGCAGCGAGGCCGCCTACGTCGAGGACAAGCCCTTCGCCACGCTCGACCCGACGAGCCGCCTCGTGCGCCTGGGCGAGGGCCAGGGCGTTATCGTCACCGACACCGTGGGGTTCATCCACAAGCTGCCCCACCAGCTCGTCGACGCCTTCCGCGCGACCCTCGACGAGGTGACCCGCGCGGACCTCGTGCTCGAGGTCGTGGACGCCGCCGAGTCGCACGTCCCGGAACATCGCGCGGTGGTCCAGGCCGTCCTCGACGAGCTCGGGGCGGGGACGAAGCCGCGCGTCGTGGCCTTCAACAAGGCCGATCTGCTGAGCCACACGGCGCGCGATCCCGAGACGCCGGGGCCGGCGGTCGGGGAGACGGTCCTGGTCTCGGCGCTCACCGGCTTCGGCCTCGATACCCTGCGCGCGCGGCTCTCCGCGGTGCTCGCCGAGCTGTGGCAGGACGTCGACGTCGCGGTGCCCTACACCGAAGGCCAGCTGCTCGCCCGCGTGCGCGAGCGCGGCAACGTGGAGCTGAAGTACCGGGGCCACGACGTGCGCGTCCGGGGCCGGCTCGATCCCGCCCTCGCCGGGGAGCTCCTCGCGGCGGCCGATGGGCGGCGGCCCGCCGGGCGAGCGGCCGCCCGGGACACGGCCGGCTGAGCCTCGCCGAGCGGCCCGGCCCACCCGCAGGATCGCTCACGCATGGGCATCGACGTGGCCTGTCGGCCGGAGGCCGGGGGCTGGGTGTGCGAGGTCACCGTCGACGATGGGCGTGGCCAGACGCACCACACGGTGACCGTCAGCCACGCCGATCTGGAACGCCTCGACCCCGGCGCGCCCGGGCCGCGCCGCCTCGTGCGGGTGTCGTTCGACTTCCTGCTCGAGCGCGAGGCGAAGGAGGCGATCCTGCGCGAGTTCGCGCTCCCAGTGATCGGGCGTTACTTCCCGGAGTACGAGCGAGTCATCGCGCCGCGATCGGCCGAGCCGATCGGAGGAGGGGAGTAGTCGCCCGGCTTCGCCGACCGCCCGCTCCGGTCAGCGCTTTCCCTTGATCTTGAACGTCGCCGTGTAGGTCGTGTCGGTGGCCGGCGTGACGATGGTGTGGGTCGCCTTCCCACGGTCCGACCAGGAGCCGAACCACCAGGCGCGGCCATCGAGGGTCTGCGGCGACGGCACGCCGATCGTTCGAAGCATGCCGACGACGCTGACCACGGAGTAGGGGGCGAGGTGCGGCTGGCCGTCGAGCGTGACCTGCAGGACGCCTGGGCTCGTCGCGAGGGTGATGGTGACCGTGCGCGGCACGATATCGAGAGATGAAACGTGCGTCAGTCCCCCAGAGTCGGTGACGGTCAGGATGATCCGGTAGAAGACGTTGGCCGACGTCTCGCCCATGTTGGGGATCGTGAATGACCCGCCCGTCGCCCCGCTGGTCGGCGGGATGAACGGGTGGGTGTGGGCCGACCCGTCGTCATGGTGGAAGTCGACCTGCCAGGTGAACCGGCTCGCCGGCAGCGTGCCATCCTGGGCGTCCGTGCCACTTCCCGCGTACGCGATCGTCTGGCCCGCCGTGTAGAAGGTGCCCGCGGCGGGGCTGGTGATCGTGCCGACCGGTGGCGTGTTCGAGACGACCGTCAATGTCGCCGCACTGCTCGTCGCAGTGCCGAACGAGTTGGTGACGACGCACCGGAAGGTCGCCCCATCGTCGGTCGCGCTCGCGGAGCCGATCGTGTACGTCGAGGCCGTCGCACCGGCGATGTTGACCCCGTTCCGCTGCCACCGGTACGCCAGGGGCGGGGTCCCCGATGCGCCGACGCTGAAGCTCGCCGGCGCCCCCACCGGAACGGTCACGTTCGCGGGCTGCTGGGTGATCGCCGGCGCCTGGCTGGCGGTGTACTGGATGCGGCCGACGACACCGGTCGTCGACCCGCCGCCGCGCGCGAGGTAGTACAGGCTGCCGTCGGCCCCGACCTGCAGGTCCACCGGCGCCGAGATCGCCGTGGCGAAGGTGCTGACCGCGTAGCCGTTCGCGGGGTCCATGCGGTTGATCCAGCCGCCGCAGTAGTCGGCGAAGAAGTAGACGCCCGTGTAGGCCGCCGGGAACTGCGCCACGCTCGGGTTGTAGAAGGCCCCGCCGGTGATGGCGCAGCCAAGGAACGACCCCGCGCCGTGGCCGTAGTAATACAGCGGTGCGCGTTCGCCGGGGGTGCTCGTCGGACCCTCGGAGTTCGGCCAGCCGTAGTTCGAGCCGGCGATCCCGTCGTTGATCTCCTCCCAGGTGTTCTGGCCGACGTCGTTGATGAACAGGCGGCCGGTGCCAGGCTGGAAGGCGAAGGTGAACGGGTTCCGCAGCCCGAGCGCCCAGATCGCCCGGTTGAGCCCGTTGGCGGTGGCGTAGAACGGGTTGTCCGTCGGGATCGTGCCGTCGGAGTTGATGCGGAGCATCTTGCCGAGCAGG